>Ga0315289_10015732_pt1 | contig 10488 bp, 20 predicted proteins | sample YL17G11_40_MG_FD_203452 | JGI IMG/M metagenome (GOLD analysis project Ga0315289, IMG submission 203452) | Sediment microbial communities from Yellowstone Lake, YNP, Wyoming, USA - YL17G11_40 | ecosystem: Environmental > Aquatic > Freshwater > Lake > Sediment | place: USA: Wyoming | collected...
GGTGAGACCCTCGAGGAAGGCTTACAGCTCCTCGCAAAAGTCGGACTGTCAGACGCCTTTCTCTTTCTACGCACTTTCAACGAGCTCAGCGACGGCCAGAAATACCGGTACAGGATCGCTAAGCTAATGGAGAGCAAGGCGCAATTCTGGATTCTGGACGAGTTTGCTGCGACGTTGGACCGGGACACGGCGAAGATTGTTTCTTTCAACCTGCAGAAGTTGGCAAGGCAGGAAAGCCGCTGCGTGATTGCGGCCACAACTCATAGCGATCTAGCCTGGGATTTGAACCCAGACGTCCATGTTCACAAGCGGTTTGGAAAGGAGATCGAGGTATCTTATGGACGTATTCATGGACGCATTTATGGACGTAAAAAGACGTCTGGAGAATGCAGTCTTGTCCGGGAGATGCATGTTGAAGAGGGTTCGATTAAAGATTGGAATGGTCTCGCAAGTTTTCATTATCGTAGTCACCGGGTTCCGGCGCCGAGGAAGATTTTCTGTCTCAAACGTGGCGCGCGCGAGCTTTGCGGCGTGATCGTTTACAGTTACCCGGCGTCGACGTCTTTCGGGCGAAGGCTCATGATGCCGAAGATGAGCATGAAAGAGATGAACCTGAAACTCAGCAGCATTAGCCGCGTCGTTGTGCACCCGAAATATCGTACTGTAGGGCTCGGTTCAAAACTCATTCGCGACACGTTGTCTCTTGCGGGCACTGAGAATGTTGAGATGAGCGCGGTGATGGCGAAGTATAACCCGTTTGCTGAGAAAGCCGGGATGACTCGAGTTGCGATTCAGGATCCTCCGAAGGAAGCTTTGAAGGTTCTCGAGGTCCTGAAGAAGCTTGGTTTCAACGAGGAGCTGCTGGGAAGTTCCAGGCATGTGAACGAAAAACTCGAAGCATTCTCTCCAAAAGAGATCGTAGAGTTGAGGGAGACTTTCTCAAGAAACCGGCATATGCGATTCAGCAAATCTTTCAGTTATCACATGCCGTACGGCACGGTTAGCGTCTACCGGAGGGAGATTAAGAATGCGAGTCTAGAGAAACTTGGGGTTCTGATCCGAATTTGTGGTTTTCTCCTGCAGTCGAAGGTCTACTTGTTTTGGAGACGAGCTTGAACTCGTAGACTATGACGATGCTGTCCGGGTCCCACTGGCCGTTAATTTCTATCCAGGCTTTTTTATAATCTTCTAGGCAGGTGTAACCTTCTTTCTGGATGTCTCGAGGGGAGATGTCGCCGAGTCTTTGGCGGAATTTCCGTATGATAAGGATCTTGGCGACGCCTTTGTCGAACCATCGTGCTCGGATTCGATATTTCTTGCCGACTTTCCATTCTGACTTGTGGGTCCGTCGCGTCTGAGTTTTCCGTTCGGCGAGGACGAGGTCCATGTGTTTCTTCTTAAAGATAGCCATCTAACGTCACGGGTCCTCTAGCTTTCTTTTGCCAAGCTTCCCGGCAGATCTTGCACATACTACGTCCGTGTGCTTCCGGGTGTACGACAACATATCTTATTTCGTTGTCGGGCTCGCATTCTGAGCAGTAGAGTCTTCCGCATTCTGGGCACATGTCTCCGCCGAGTTGTTCGTCTATGTTTTTGCCGCAGCCGTCGCAGATCTGTTTTCCCTCATTGGTTATCGGCATATTCTTCCTCCTCCAGTGGCAAGCCTTTCTTTTCTCGGTTGATTTCTCTCAGAACCAGGACCTTTGCCGTGTCGAAGTAGCCTCCTTCTGCTAACTCTTTCTGCTTAGCGGTCACGCCCTTGAAATCATCGTCCATCGTTCGCGCCTCCTGGTGTTGAAAGAGGGCTTGGGCTTTCGCCCAGGCTCGACGTCTTACGTTTGGCCAGAATCTTCCTTTTGGGGTCGTGGGTTATGCGCCTCCCTGGATGTGGCCGCATGCCGGGCACTTTAAGCCGTTGTCTGTGAGGGTCCATTTCGGGATCTCGCTTGTGGCGCCGCAGGTCTCGCACTTCCTGCCGACGTACTTGAGGAATTGAGTCCGCGTCCTGGAGATCTGTCTGTCGATTCGGCTGCCGCAGGTGGGAGATTTCTCTTTTTCAGTATGTTTCTCGAATATTTCGGGGAGGGCGATGTTCTTGTCGCCTCGCAAAGCCAAACAGGTCGCGTTTGGCGGGCTTTCTCGATTTCGAGTTTGCATTTTGCCTAGACCTCGAAAAGAAGTAAAGGCACTGCCCTACTTAAGCCATCGTCACAGAAAACAGTGAGTTCCAGATTCTTGAGAAGCGGTTGCGAGCTGCCGGACGATCTCAGGAGGTCTAGGCCCGAAAACTCGCCCGGCAACCCACAGCCGAATACTTTAAGCGCGAGAAACCCTATTAGTTTTCCTATGGGAGAGGGCCGCTGATCGCTCCTCATTCCCTAATCTTGGTGTGTACAAAGGGGTTTTTGGCGGCTCTCGCCCATCTCGATAGACTAGAATTTTACAAGACTTACTCCGTTGAAAGACAATCTGTGCTCTAGGGTATCTGAGGCAAAAAGCTATAGTACATGATGTATTTCTGTTTCTGTTGAAGAGGGGAGCCGCGTGGATTGGAGGAGCAGGTATGATTATGGAGTTACGCGGGAAGAGATCGACCTGTTTGTCCGGGAGAATACGTGTGTTCAGCGGTTTCTGAAGAAGTACGCTGCGTCGACGCAGTTCAGTTTCAGTCGTTATCTCTGTATGTTCTTCAAGTGGTTGCGCCTTCGTAAAGGTCTTGAGTTGAAGCCGAGCGAGTTTCTTCAGATCTTGGCTGAAAAACGCCAGGACAAGAGTATTGAGGAGCGGTGTTGGGGCAAGGATCTGGCTCTTGAGTTTACGAAGTATAACCCGGATCTCAAGGGGAAGTCTTTCAGTCTGCGTTGCGGCGGGATGTTCAAGAGCATAAATTTGTTCTGCAAGGCTCATGAAGTCGAGTTATCTAGTGCCCGCGGCGTTTACGGGGAAAAGAAGCATCGGAAGTATCCGTCTCCTCTGTACACTGTGGATTTGGCTAAGAAAGTTATGAGTGTGTGCAATCAGAGGGACCGGGCGATCTGCATGGTCGGCCTCCAGGCTGGTCAGGGCGCACACGAGGTTTTGGACAAGATTAACGGTCAGTGTGAATATGTCGAGCGGGAGATCCGAGCGGGGAAAAGGAGGATTCGCTTTGACTTCCCGGAAGGTCGGAAAGGAAACAATTTTTCATATTATACTTTCATCAGTGTTGACGCGATCACTGAGTTGCAGAAGTGGCTGCCGATTCGAAAGAAATGGTTGGGCGACCGGAAAAGCCCGTATCTTTTCATCAAGCGTGACGGGTCCAAGTTGACGCCGGCTGCCTGGAAGAACCCGTTTCGTGAGTTGTTGGAGCGGCATCAGATTTACAAGGGTCCGTATAGCGTGATTTTTCATATGTTCAGGAAGATCTTCGAATCAGAGGGAAGCGTTCCGGACCGCGGGGTCTCGCGTCCTTACTTGCGGTTCATGATGGGGCATGGAGTCGACGACGTCAACGGCGACGCGCTAGATGTTCCAGGCGGCACATATGATCAGGCGCCGTTTACGCATGCGGATGCGGTTGAACGGGAGTACGCGAAGCTGGAGCCTTGGCTGAACATTTACAGTCAACGGCCTGTCGATAGACCGAGCGAGAGAATTAGCGATGAAGACATGGACACGTTGAAACTCTTGATTCAGAAGGCGAAGGAAGGAAAGATCAAGATAGTTGACTAGACGTTTGGGAGTTTCCAGCCTTCTTTCCGTCTTTTTCGTATGACGTCTTGGATCTCCTTTTTCGAGAGGGCAAACTGAATGTGTTTGCAGTCGTCTTTCTCGTCGTGTGCACAGAGGATCCCTGTTGGTTTGAAATGTACTTGTACGGCTTTTGTGAGGTCTGGGTCCCAGATTAAGACGCCATTGTCGTTGAGGTTGATGTGCCACATTGTTTTCGGTGGGCCAGTGAGCTCGTTTGCGTGTTGATTGTAGTACCAGGCGATGAGGGTTCTGATTACTTCTGTGTCCTGTTCTAGGCCTAGAAAAGTCTTGATTCGCTTGAACCTGTCTGCAGCTTCGCCCTTTAGAATGACGTTGAGTTTTTCTGTCTTTTCCTGTTCGTTGGACATTTTGCCACAATTTATGTATAATTGTGCATTCTCATTTAAAGATTGTTCTCATAGATCGTGTTCAACAAAGCTTTTATGCAAAATGCACAATTTGTGTATCTGTGGCTTAAAATATGGAAAAGGAACAGGAAATCGTGAAAATTAGTTGCATTCTCCAAGGCACTAGTGCAACCAGATTTCTGCAGATCAAGGAAGTCAAAGGCGTCCACAACAACACGGAAGTTGTCCGGTCCCTGATTAATGATTGGTGGAATGACCACCCCCAGGAGGGTCACGGTGCGAAGAGAGAACCGTGATCTTGCTGCTCTCGTGCACGAGCTCGCTGTCGTTGTGAGGCCGTTGTTGAAGCCTTCTCACCAAGAGTTGCCGGAGCCCGACTGAGTTTGCCAAGCGATGAAGTGAAGTCAGTCAAGCTGATGCGGTCACCTATCGATACTCATTGTGCTGGAGAACGTTGCGGAAAGTCTCTCTTGTTTGGCGCCTGGATGTACTTCAATCCTGCGACGAATCAGGCTCTTTGTATTGAATGCGGCGTCACAAGAGGCTGGTCTTCGAAAGATCGGGTTCAGCTCGTCATCGGGAAGCTTGAACTCGTAGAAGATATTAAGGCATTGAAAATCGACAAGAAACTTCTGGCTAATGATGTTCTGGCGTTAAAACAGCAAATAGATCTGTACAGGCTTGGAGAGTCTTACGGCAAACTCGGTCTTGAAATTACCAAGTTAATGAAGACAGCTGAGGACTACCTGAAGAACTGCGGGTCAACGCCAGAGAAGGAAGGACTCAAGAAAATCTTCGACGCAATTCTCGAATGTAAGGACCTCCAGGAAGAGATTCACGAGCAGGTTGAGAATCATCTTTTGAGGCGCAGGGACAAGAAGAAAATCGAGTATGAAATTCCGCTAGGTCAAGACAGTGATGCGGGGGCAGACGAAGCTTGATGGTCGAAAGTGAGAAGCCGCGGCCTACAGATCTTGTCATGATTCCGTACCGGGAAGTCGAATGCGACGACACGTTACGTGAGTTCAAGCAGGTCCTCAGGTTTGATCTTGTCGACGTCGCCGGCCAGCCATTGCGTGGTCAGCTCCTTCTTGATCGTCGTCACAAGTTTAACCGTGCCCAGAGCAAACCTGTTGCATATTTCCGGATGACGAGCCCTCAGCAGCTTATCAGGCTTGCAGACACGGCCTTGGCGGTTGCCGTCTCGCTCTTGTATAGTGAACAGCGGCGTCTGGAGCCGACTGATGACGAGATCCGCGGGGTGTTGAAGACTCATTGGCAGATGGCGCAGCCAGACGTTCTTGATGCCGTAAAAACCATTCTCCGAGATCTTGCCGTCCACAGGATGAGCCGTGGGGTTTGATAAGATGGTCGATGTTTGTTGGCTTCTGAACCCGTCTAAGTGTCCAGATCATAGTCCTCGTCCAACGCGAATGTGCATGAATACTGAGACTTGTTACTACAAGACGGAGGAGGCTGGGAAACTCTTGAAGCGGTTACACGGTCTCCAGGAGGAGGCTTCCTAAATGGAGAAGTTGATTCTTGATGCGACTGCTGGCCTGAGAATGATGTGGTTCGATAAAGATCATCCAAACGTGATTTACTTGGACGAGCGAACCGACGAGGAATTGGATGCTGCTCATTTGCGGAAACTGAAAGCTGCGGGTTATCCTGGACGAAAAAGAAGGCATTTCAAAACACCAACCGTTATGGGAGACTTCCGCAAACTTGACTTTCCAGACGAGAGATTCAAATTAATCGTTTGGGATCCTCCTTTCAGATGTTATCATGGCAAGTCTGGTATTTTCAGCGAACAGTATGGCCGCCTCCAAAAGGAAACATGGCCAGATGATATTAGACGCGGCGCAAGTGAACTTTGGCGCGTGCTGCAAGGTTTTGGCGTTCTGATTTTCAAATGGAATGATAATGAGATATCTTTCAGATCTGTTCTACGACTTTTTCCAGTCGAACCACTCTTTGGTCAGATAACAGGTGGCGCCAAAGCGCGACGTGGGAAACGCTGTCACACTGCGTGGTTCTGTTTCATGAAGTTGCCGAAGCCTGGTCAGAAGACGCTTGAAATTCTAGTTGCTGCACCAATTCGCGAGCGTATGGGAGTCGGGATTTCTCGGGGGGTTATCTAGTGACGCAGCCTGTTCAGATTAAGAAAGTCGTCAACGGATATATTGTGACTTATTCTGATGGCCTTTCAGAAGTGTCTCACGTCTTCACTTGTTTCGCTGATGTCGTAGACTTCCTTTACCGGCATTTTGACGAGGACAAGAAGTAGGGGTGTGATTGGGTCTTGGCCTGGTTTTTCTTGCACGTCTCATCCCCTCTTGTGAGAAAGCTATCTCCTTTCTCCGCCTGTTGTGGCCAGGTCAGGACCCCACAAGACCCGGAGGCTTCATGATGCCTCTCACTCTCCTAGACCTCTGTTGTGGCCTTGGCGGATGGAGTATAGGCTTCTACAGGGCAGGATTCGACTGTACCGGCGTGGATATTCTTGACATAGGATATCCGTACAAACTCGTGCAGATGGATCTCAAGGATTATCGTCCCAACGAAGCTTTTGACGTTGTCACTGCATCGCCTCCCTGCACTGAATTTAGCACGTTAACTCGCCTGGCCGTCAGCAGGCATCAGCGTAAACCTGGGGACCCTGCTAAGGGTTTGGAACTTGTCAAGGAAAGCATAAGGATAATCCGAGAGGCAAAACCGAAGTTCTGGGTGTTGGAAAATGTCCAACGTTCACTTCCGTATATTGAGCCATTACTCGGACCGCCAGCGATAATCATCAAGCCATGGTACCTATGGGGAAAGTTGCCACCGTTTCTTTTCTCACAATCTAACATGCCTTCAAAAACAGATTTTCCCGTAGGCTCAGTCCGTGTTAAAGCACATGATGTCTTAAACTCAGTCTTCGCCTTCAATATTCTCCGCTCGTTTTTCAGGGCAAAGATTCCTCTTCCTCTCTCGATCCCCATTGCACAGGCATGTGCAGAAGCATTAGCAAAAGAGAACTGTCTCCCGGAGGTTTTGTCTTGAAGTTGCGGTTTTGGCGAAAGTCAGACGGGCGAGAGAAGACGATTCTGTCTATTCAAACTCAGAATTTGAAGGAAGCGAAGAGTTTCTATGTTGAGGCTCAGTCGCCGGATAAGGCGTTGGAGTTGATGGAGAAAATCAGGAAGGAGGCTTGAAATGTTGAGTGATGAAAGCGAGTTTGATTCTGGCGAAGACTGCCTAGACGATGGAGATTCCTCCGACTGTGATTATGGACTCTCGGAATGGTGTGTTGACCCATTTCTGAGAAACATCGGAAACTGTTTCGAGTGCGATCTCTATCTCGACGGACTAGAACCTATTGATGAAGAGAAAGAAGAGATTGAACAACAAGTGAGGAATCCAACTTGACCGTTTCGCGCATGTTTCCGTTCATCACTTGCACCTGGAATCCGCTTGGCGGCGAATGCAGGCATCTCTGTGAGTATTGTTGGGCGCGCAAGCTGATTGAGAGAAACAAGTTTGCGAAGTACCAGGGTAGCCCTCGCCTTGTCGAGAAGGAGATGGAAAGGCAGTTTAAGTTTGGAGACTTCGTGTTCGTCTGCGACATGTGCGATCTCTTCGGGGATTGGGTCCCGGACGAGTTGATCGAGAAAGTCCTCGAGGTGACGAGGCGGTTTCCGGAGACTCATTTTCTGTTCTTGACGAAGAATCCAGGGCGCTATTATTATCTGATAGGTCGTGGCCGCGCTGGAAACAACGTTGTTCTTGGCGCGACGATTGAGTCAAACCGGAGTTACCTGGAGCTTTCTCGTGCACCTGATCAGGTTGAAAGGATCCGCTCCATGTACCAAGTTAGTCTTGACAAGTGCGCGACTGGCTTGCTTCGACGGTTTATCTCAATTGAGCCGATTCTTGACTTTGATCCGTCCTTGATCGCAGATATCACGTATATTGGACCTTGGGCCATCGCAGTGGGCTACGATAATTATGGTCATCACTTACCCGAACCTAGTCTTGAGAAGACTTTGGACCTGATTCGCCAGCTCGAGGCGAACCATATTATCGTTTACCGGAAGACTTTGCGGGAGGCTTGGAATGCCGCTGAGTAAGTGTCGGTTTTGCGGTAGGAAGGTTCCGAATCTGTATAGGCCGTATCATGAACGGGTTCTTTGTGTTGTTGCGAGGAAGGCTCGAGGAGAGTATGTGGATCCTGAAGTTCGAAGGAGGCGGGAAAAGAGGGAATGTGAAAGATTGAGAAGAGAGGCTGAGGAAGCGGAGAGTCGGCCTCAGAAGTTGTTGACTGTTTTTTGCGAAGCTGGGGAAATTATGGAGCGGATAACATGAAGGCTTTGTTGAATGATGAGGGAAAGAGACTCTGGGGTTACGTATTTCCTGACGGAGAAGTGCCGATCCAGGGAATTAATTCTCATAAAGTTCGCATTGGAGATCTTGGCGGTGAAATTGACGTTTACCTAGTTGACTGGGGTGCTTTGACTGCAGAACAAAGAAGTCTGATTCTTAGACATCTGAAGAACCGTTTCGTCAGTTCTGAGGTCGCTGTGGAGGCTGAGATCTTGAAAAGCGGGTTGCCTCTGAGGGCTGCTCTTGTGTCTTGCGTTCCGATCCCAGGGAGATTCTTCTAGGTGATTTCTTCTTTTGCCCGATCCCTCTCCTGCTGTCACGACGAAGCCGAAACAGCTTATCTGTAGTTTCAGGGCGCCGAGGTTGGAGGAATTTCAGAAGTGGCAGGAGTTCAAGGACGACGTGAAAGCTCAAGGCTTAGACGTGTGTCGTGTCACAGTGGGTCTTGCTGATGCCTGGCTACGCGGCAGGGAAGGCGAGGCAGCTGCGGAGATCCGCGGGTTCGACAAGAAGATCACGATCCAACAGCACAACGTCTTCACGTACCAAGTTTCGAAGCCGAGGCGGGAGCCGTACAGTCTGAGTTGTGTAAAACCGGAGTTCCAGAGAACATTTAGTAGTCTTCTCTTTGAGGCCTACATCCTAGAGAAAGCGAGGCAGATCAGGACTGAGTTTTCCTTTAGAGACTTCTTGGAACTTGATCATGACAGCTTTCGAAGAATAGTCTTGCGTTTGAGGCGGAAAGGAAGAATTGTGGCGAATCCGTTGAGGACATGTCCAAGATTCTATTTTCTAGCTGAAGATTTCACGAGGTCCGGAAGATGACGGAGAACAACACAGTAAAACTTTTGTTTACGCCAGAGAGGCTTCCTGCGTTGGTTTGTTATTGTCCAGGGCGTCTTCTAGATGAGGGAAAACTGTTTTTGAGGAAGTTGATTGTTTTGGGCGAGAAGGATTGTTCTTGGTGTGAGAGACATCTTGGGTGTAGACTGGAGCGTCGTTTGTACAAAGTTGGGTTTTATTGTTCTGGTTGGTGGCTTAGTAAGGTGCTCAGGAGGGAGCTTTTACTGTGATGATGTTGGCAGCGGAAGCCTGTTCAAACAGGTCTCTCGAGGCTTTTCTGGGGTATGGTAAAAGTCCATGCTTTTCGGCCTCGAGGGTTTTGGGGTCTGTTGGTCTAGATTGGAGGGGGGTAGTTTCGGCATGGTCCAATATGGCGTTTGGAAGGATGTGAACATTTCAACATGGAAAGTGTAGAAAAAGGGCGTTCAAAGGGGCGTTCTCAGAGCGAGAAAATTGGCAGAAACAAGTATAATCAGCAGCTCCTGAAACGAGCCCTAGGCGAGATTGAGGAAGTGAAGTTGATGCAGAGGACGATTTTGGCGGGTTTGAAGGGAATGTTTCATTTTGAGAAGCCTATGGTTCAGAAGATCGCTTGCGTCGACGAAGTTGACATTCTCATCCTGGAGCATCTGTACGAGTCTGGGAATGCAGGCCTCTTGCCGAAAGACTTGGCTGCCCGGCTGAGTCAATTCAAAGTGAAGCGTCACCAGGTTAGCCGGCGGATCCTTCGAATGAACAAGCGCCTCGAGAAGGAGCTGGGTGAGCGAGTTGTTGAACGGCGGGGTTGGCATTGGGGTTTGACGAGTTTCGGGTTTGAAAGTTGGGGAGAGGAAGAAAAGGCTGAGGTTTAATTCTGTTTCCCTGTTTCCTCGGTGTTTTCGAGCGCTTTCGACGTAGGAAGCCTTTTAAATGCATTTCTGCCTAGTATTCTTTGCTAGTAGGTCCAGCCCAGTTTCTGTTCTCACCGCCTTTTGAGTGGTGCAAGCGGAGAAAATCGTGTTTTGACGCATCGTCGAAGCCCTGAGAGTCTATTGAAAAGGCAAGTTAGAGGCTTGATCTTTCGCACTAGCTTCCAGGATAAGATCCGCTCGGAGACTGTTTGTAAATTGTCGAAAACCGATATTCTCGGTCAAGTGGCTGGACCTATTCAAGTTTGCCTTGTGCCCGACGTCGA
>Ga0315289_10015735_pt1 | contig 10486 bp, 6 predicted proteins | sample YL17G11_40_MG_FD_203452 | JGI IMG/M metagenome (GOLD analysis project Ga0315289, IMG submission 203452) | Sediment microbial communities from Yellowstone Lake, YNP, Wyoming, USA - YL17G11_40 | ecosystem: Environmental > Aquatic > Freshwater > Lake > Sediment | place: USA: Wyoming | collected...
CCGAGGCTTGGGGGGACGGTTCGCCGGGTGGGGCCTTCTTCGTAGCGCAGGCCCTTCCATCGGGGAAAGGCGGGCGAGAAAATCCAAAACCGGTTCGTCGGCCACATTACTGTTGCTATAATTCAGACTCCTGAGACTATCCGGCTTTTGCTTCGCAACTGGAGGGACACATGCGCGCCTGGAGTCGGAACTGGCTCTTGACGGTTGCTACAGGGCTGGCTGTAGCCGCTGGCAGGGCGCAACACGCTACGAGGAGTTCGAGCGTGCCGTGCGCCCTCTACTTCCCTGAACAGTGCGTCGCCGGCCAGCCAGACTTCTTGAAATTTCCAGGAAGGGCCAAACAACGGAGGGCTGCCATGGTTTCGATAAAGGCAAACTTTAGGCATCTATTTGCCCTGCTGGGTGTCGGACTGCTGTTTTTTCAGGTCACGGCCAACGCCCAAACCGCGGGTTCGCCCTGGAAGTCCCAGGGTGTCATTCACACTTCCTCCAGCCCTTACGCGAAGCTGCATTCAGTTCCCATCAGCGCGGTGAAGATGGGCGAAGGCTTCTGGGCGGCGCGCATGCGGACGAGTGTGGGACGGAGCATTCCCACAATGCTTCAGCTCCTGGAAGAGCACGGCGTAGTGGACAACTTCCGGCGACTCACAGGGCGGAAGAAAGCTGTCCGCACGGGGCCGGTTTACACCGATTCCGACATCTACAAGTGGATGGAAGCCGTAGCGTTTGTTTTGCAGTCCGGTGACCGACCGGATCTGCGCGCCACGGTGGACAACCTGACCGCCGAGATCTTGGCCGCGCAGGAACCCAGCGGTTATCTCAATACCTACTACGTCGAGGAGCGCCAAGCCAAGCGCTTCGCTGAAATGCAGCGCAGCCATGAGTTGTATTGTCTGGGGCACCTGTTGCAGGCCGCCATCGCCTACTACCGGGCCACGGGCAATCGCAAGCTGCTCGACGGCGGCATCAAGTTCGCCGACTACCTGGTGAGAGACTTCGGCCCGAAGAAGCGCCCGGCGCTTACCGGCCACCCCGAACTCGAAATGGCTTTGGTGGAGCTCTACCGCACCACCGGCGACCGCAGCTATCTGGAATTTGCCGGTTACCTATTGAGCGGCGTCGAGCGCGAACGACTCAAGCTGCGGGACTACGAAATCAAGTACATGTTCAGTGGAAAGCCTTTCACTTCCCGCACCGAACTGGAAGGCCACGCAGTGCGTGCCATGTACGCATGCAGCGGGGCTACTGATTACTACCTGGAAACCGGAGACGGCGCATACCGCGCGACGCTCGAGACCCTGTGGCAGGACATGGTCACCCACAAGATGTACCTCACGGGCGGGGTAGGCTCCCGGGCCGAAGGCGAAGCTTTCGGGGAAGCTTACGAATTGCCCAACGCCCAGGCCTACACGGAGAGTTGTGCCGCCATCGCCAACATGATGTGGAACTGGCGGATGCTGGCCGCCACCGGCGAGGCGCGCTTCGCGGACGTCATCGAGCGGGCCTTATACAACGGAATTAACTCCGGCATGTCGCTCGACGGCACGCTCTATTGTTACCGGAATCCCCTGGAGTCCACAGGCGAGCAAATCCGGAATCCCTGGTACGAGACCACCTGCTGCCCACCGAACCTGGAACGTACCTTCGCCGCCCTTCCGGGATATCTCTACAGTACGAGTGCTGAAGGGGTTTACGTGCACCTGTATCATACGTCCTCGCTCGACTGGCGCCTGGAAAACGGCACGGGTCTTAAGCTTAGCCAGGAGACCAACTATCCCTGGGGCGATGCGGTCGCGCTCACGGTGACCCCGGCGGCGCCTTCCGAGTTCAGCATCTGGTTGAGAATTCCCGCCTGGACGAATCGCGCCACCGCAACAGTGAACGGCGAGCCGGCGCAAGGTGAGCCGAAGCCGGGTGAATACCTCCAGATCCGGCGCCGGTGGAACGCGGGCGACGCGGTGCGGCTGGTCTTCGACATGACGCCTCGAGTGATTGTGGCCAACACCCGCGTGCGCGAAAGCCTGGGGAGGGTGGCGATAGAGCGCGGGCCTCTCGTTTATTGTCTGGAACAGCAGGACCAGGCGGGTGGGGAAACTATCTTCGACGTATCGCTTCCCATAGGTGCCGATGCCGGCAAGGAATTCACGGCCGAGTTTCGGCCAGGCATGCTGGAGGGAATCCTGGTGCTGCGGCACAAAGGAATCGCTTCTGCCAAGCCACTTTCTGCCGAGCCGCTTTATCAGCCCCTGGAGCGGGCGAAGCGGAGAGCGGGCAAGGAAATCGAGCTTACATTCATCCCCTATTACGCCTGGGCAAATCGGGGATCCGCCGCCATGCAGGTTTGGATCCCGTACACGCTGCCGTAGCAGCGTCAGGCCGCGCCCTGGCGGGCAGAGTTGAGGCGGGCGCCAATCCCGTTACCTGGGTTTGGTCGCGAGCGCCGACATGACCTTGGCGCGCTCGGTGGTGAGAAACGTCGTAATGAGCTGGATGGCCGCTTCGTTTTGCTCCGGGGGCTGCTCCGGCTGAAATCCGAAATCCTTGCCGCCCGTGGCGGCGCGAATCAAGGCAATGGCACCCAGCCGCAGGTTGGGGTCTTTGTCACGCAAGGCGCGGTTGAAGAGCCGCTGGCCGTTGTCCGGCCCGCCCACAATCTCAATGGCCGGCCCTTTCTGAAGTCGCTGCACCATCTGCTCGGGAGCAAGCGTGCTTCCCTCCGTAAACCGCCAGAAAGCCAACCGGGTGATATCCAAGGCATGATTGGCTTCGCGTGTGGCCTCCATGCGCTGCCGGAAGGCGGCGTCGGGCGAAACCTCGTCACCCGTAACGGTCGCAGCGGCCGCTACCGTCGCATCATCCAGCATGCGGGCCATCGCAGCCATCCCTTCCGAGTTGCCCAACACCGTCAGCACGGTGGCGGGGGCCACACGCTTCAAGGGATCGGTGCTCAGCAGCAGCGGCAGGAGGCGGGGGACCGCCGGAGCCTTGAGGGGAACAAAGGCTCCGAGCAACTCCGGCGTGGCCCGGGGACGGGAAAGCTGTTGGAGGAGGTAGTCCAGGTCACCCTTGCGTGCCGGGTCGAGCGGGGGGTTGAAGTCCACCTGGCCGCGCCGCAGTTCTTCAGTCGTGACCTCCACGCCCGATTTCTGCTCTCCGGCTTTTCGTTCTCGCTCTTTGCGTGCCAAGTCGCCCAAGGATTGTTGGGCCGCAGCCGCCTGAGCCAGGAGAACGAGGCTGATAGTCAATCCCCAGAGCACTCTCATCGCCGCCCCCTTCGCGCCAAAGATACGCAGGCGCCTTTCGTAACCGACTTGCTTGCGGCGGATTATCTCACAGAATCTTATGGCGCAATAGGCAACAGGTGGCCGACTCAATGGGGCGTGCTCCCAACCCGCTCGACCCGACATCAACTGCTCGGCGGAAGGCCGGAGCCAAAGCCGCCATCCACGACCACGGCGGACCCAGTCATAAAAGAGGCTTCGTCACTGGCGAGGAACACCGCGACGCGGGCTACTTCTTCCGGCCGCCCGATGCGCCAGAGGGCGTGGAGTTTTCCCGCTGCGGCGCGCGCGGCGGCAGGGTCGGGCTGGGCTTCGAAGTAGCCCCAGGCCAACCCCGCGTCGATATAGCCGGGGCAGATGCAATTCACCCGGATGCCCTCCTTGCCGTGGTCTATGGCCATCGCCTTGGTCAACCCGATAATGGCGGCTTTGGTCGCGCAATAGCCGGCGCACCTTGGCTCGACAAAGAAGCCGTTTACCGACGACATATTGATGATGCAACCCCTTGTCTGGCGCAGGTGAGGCAGGAAGAACTTCGAGCAGAGGAAAACGCCTCCTAGATTGACGTTGATTTCGCGGTTCCATTCCTCCACCGTGGTGTCCTCAACCGTTTTGTTGACCTGGATGGCCGCGTTGTTAAGGAGCACATGCACTTGGGAGAAGGTCTCCAGCGTCTGCGCGACGAGCGTCTGTACCGACTCCGGCCGGGCGACGTCAGTCTCCACCGCGATGGCTTGGCCGCCGCCCGCTTTTATCTGCCTTGCGGTTTCGAGGGCGCCCGCGAGATTGAGATCGGCAACAACCACGCGGGCTCCTTCTCTGGCAAATTCCAGGGCGGAGGCTCGCCCGATCCCCGAGCCCGCGCCGGTTATGACGGCAACACGATTCTCAAGTTTCATTAGCGTTCCTTTCCTTGGCCGCTACCTCGCCGTGACACTGACCTGGTTGGACCTCGTGTGCCGGACCCGCAGCACGTAATCGCCGCCAGCGAGGGATTGGACCGTGTAGCCTTCCTCCCTCAGGTCATTCCGTTCATTGAGCGCCGTTCCGCCCGCCATGATTCGGGTCGGCTTGAAGTTGAGTCGGAGCACCTGAGTTCCGGCCGCGTCGAAAGTCCGGTACTCCACACTCCGCTCGCTGTAACTTACTCTCTGAATGACTGAGGTTGAGCGCAGCAGGTGATTTTCCCCCGCGGGTGCCCACTCCGGCACGGCGCCTATGCCCCAGATAAAGTGGCGGAGATAATCGCCATAGCCGTCGCTGAACCAGTAGGGGTCTCCGAAGCCGCGCCCGCAACAGGATACCCGGCCATCCTCCCCGGCAAAGTAAGTGGCGTAGTTGAGCGAGCGGAACGCGTCCTCGCGGGCTTGGGTATCGCCGGTCCGCTCGTAGTACATGGCGTTGATGGCAGCCCAGCGAGAGGTGTCGCTGCCGAGCCCGGCACGGGAGCAACAACCGTGGCCGTCCGGAGTGCCTTGCTCGTCGATTCCCCAGGCGCCGAAGAAGGGGCCACGGCCAAAACGGCGGCGTACCCAATCGATCAGGTGACCAACGTGGGGTATCCAATCGGCATCGACCGCGGCGGGGTCGTCGCGGGTCAAGATGTAATACGCCGTCATGGTGGGCGCCGTTTGGTTCACGTTTTCCGTGCTCTTCGGGACATCTTCAAAATAGCCGCTCCATTTGTCCCAGGCAGGACTCATGGAGTTCAGCGGGTGGTCCAGCATCCATTTCCAGGCCGTATCGCGGGCTTTCTGGAAGCGGGCGGTATCGCCGGCGCGGAGGCGGATGAGTTCATCGAACATCCGCAGTGACGCCACTACGTTGCCGCCGAACTCTTCGCGGGCAAGGACTTCCCCTGTGCGCGCGTTGACGCGGAAGGGCCAAGGTGTGTGCTCGGCGTCGCCCGGACGGACGTGTTTGGCCAGCGCTTCGGCCGAACGCAGCGCCGCCTCAAGGTATTTCCGTTCGCCCGTCATTTCGTAGAAGAGGGTGTAACCGGCACCGAGTTCGCCAATCTTGTCGGTTTCGATGCCGCCGAAGAACTCCCGCGGCATATTCTGGATGCAGCGCCCGTACTTCGGTTCATCGTCGCAATTGGTGGCGAAGGGAACGCTGGCCCACTCCCAGTCAGCGGGCGTGGTCCCATTGGCCAGTTGGTGGTCCAACATCTCGCGGACCACGCGGATCGCTTCCTCGTCGGCGGAATACGGATACCAGCCGAGCAGCGAATCCACCATGGCCGCATACAGCATCGCCGGATTGTGCTGCCAGTTGAAGCCTTGGAGGGTGTCCGGGTGGTAGACGGAATTGATGAGGTAGATCTTGAGCCCGGTGCCGTGCCGGGTGTCCGCGGGGACCTTGTGTTCCAGGAAATCCCAGCCCAGTCTCAAGACCTTGTCGTAGCCGCGATTCTTTTCCGGTTGATGCCAGGCGAGCAGCTTCCCCTGGGCGTCCAGCACGGCTTCGTGCCAGGGAAGCTGGGCATTGACGTAGTTCTCGGCGGCAGAAGCGCTCGCAGCCGCCAGCAGGGAAACCATCACTATCCCAAGGGCCGCGAGCCAACGGGTCAGTGCTCTCTTGGCAGGCATCATGGCATTCCTTTCCTCGAAATCCAATTCGCGGCGCGGCGTCGCGACCTGGAGACGGGATTGATGACGTGCCTTCCTCGGTCGCGATGCTACGTCCACTTTCGGGGTATTGTGAGTCAGCCGCCTACGACGGCAATCGACTTCGTCCCTGGACCAGCGCGGCAAGTGGCCGGCTGCCCCTCTCCCTACTTGCGGTAGACGATGAGGTCTTCGAGATAAATCCAGGCATCTTTGGAGCCGGGATAGGGTTCGCCCTTGGCCACCACGCGGAGGATGTGATTTCCGGGCTGCAAGTCAAACTTGCCCCAGAGGCCTTCGCCGCCGCGGTCGCCATCATCGTTGTAGCCATCGATTTTCCCCATCCACTTCTCGTCCAGGTAGAGATCCGCAGTGCCGCGGTCGGTATCCAGGCTCCCCACCAACATGGCTCCGGTGCCGTCGAAGGAAACCGTGGCTTCGGCCCCAGCGTTCTTGGAACGCCGAGCGGATTGGCCTTCAGCGACCTTTTCCCAGGGGCCTTGCCATTTCCAACGTGCGTCATCGAGCGCGATGCGTTCCACCACCTTGCCGGGCGCGAATTGCTCGAGCTTCAGGGGCGTTGGCTTCTGCGCAGGCACTACGAGGCCTTTCGCATCCACGCTTCCGCCTTCTTTCTTGACCACGAGTTTCGCGCGCGCGATCGTGCTCTTCACAATCGAGTTAAAAGAGTAGTTCGTGTAGGAGAATTTCTCCTCGGCAATAGCGGCCAGAGGTTGGGTCCACTGCGCAGGAATGCCCTGGTAGCCGAGCATGACGCCTAATACGCCGGCGGCGGAGGAAGGATTGCAGTCACTGTCCTGCCCGGCGCGCATGGCCACTTCCATGGTTTTTTCGAAATCGCCGTTCCCATAGAGGAGGCCGAGCGCGATGTAAGCGCCGTTCAGTGCCGCGTCGATGTTGAAGGGGCGCAGCGCTCCGTCCGGGCAAGGGTCATCCTTGTCCCACTTGTCCTCCAGCAGTTGCCACGGCCTCTTCCAGTCCGCGTCTTCCGCGGACCATTTCAGGACGTCACGGATCATCTGCGCGTAGACGCTCGCGGCGGGAAGGGCGGCGACGCCAGCCTCCACCACCTTGCGGGGGTCCTTCTCGAAGAAAGCGGCGGAGTACATGGCGCCCACGAAAATCCCGCCGTACACGCCGTCACCGTAGTTCATCACGTGGCCCACGCGGTCGGCGTAACGCTGCGCGGCGCGCGGCAGACCCGGGCACATCAGACCGATGAAATCCGACTCGATTTGGAAGTCGATATCATTGGCGTGCAGATTGAAATCCGGATGCCCCGACAGCGGCGCCTTCACCCCGCGCCTCAGCAGGCGCCGCGCTGCCAGATTGGCGTGCCAGAGGCGGTATTTCGAATCCCGGAACGCCTCGCCGTACTGCGCGGTGGTCGCCTCCAGCCCCAGGCGATCCATCACGTCGGCAAACGTCATTTCAACGTACAGGTCATCCTGGTCGAGTGCGCCCGCGAGTTCCTCGGGCTTCCACGCGCGTGGACTCTCATTGATTTTTCCCTGGAACCTGAACTCGGTCGGCGCGCCATAGGTAACGCCGATCATCTGGCCGGCCCACCCGCCACGGACTTTGTCTTCCAGTTCCGCAAGCGTTAGGGATCGCTTGGCAGCCGCGGGTCCCTTGCCGCTTTTCTGCTCGCCTGCGGCTGTGAAAACACCGGGGATCAGGATGACAAGCCCCATCCCCAACACCACTTGCTTCACCCAGCACTTTGCCATTCAGAACCTCCGCGCGCACTTGTGGGCCAGAGTTGACTGCACCCGGGTACCCACCTGCCGGCGCGGGCACAATTATGCGCCGTCTTCATGCCTTACGCCACTTCGTGACTCGGCCGCGATAGGTAACTACCCCGCCTCAACCCGCCAGGGCACCTTCGGCCGGCGGGTTCTTCTGGCCGGCGCAACTCGCCGGCTGGACAGCGGGGCACGGCCTCTAATAGAATCGCCGCCAGCACAAACCGGAGGTGTTCCATGGACAGCAACGAAATGACGCGCCGAGGATTTCTGGGCCGCAGCGCGGCCGTGGGTTTAGGCGTGCTGGCCCACCCTTCCTTCAGCGGAAAAGTGTTTGGGGCGAACGATCGCATCATTATGGGCATTATCGGAGCGGGCGGTATGGGCCGCGGGCACATGGAGAATTTCAAAGACCAGGGCGTCGAGTGGGCAGCCGTCTGCGATGTTTATGGCATTCACTTGGATGCGGGGTTGGAGATCGCTGGACCGGAGGCGAAGGGCTACACGGACCATCGAAAGCTGCTCGAGCGCAAGGATATCGAGGCCGTGCTGATCGCCACGCCGGACCATTGGCACCACGACCACTTGCTAGACGCTTTGCGGGCCGGAAAAGACGTTTACTGCGAAAAGCCCTTGTCCTGGTCCATCGAGCAGGGGGCCAATATGGTGGCGGAGGTACGCAAGACCGACCGCATCGTGCAGGTGGGCATGCAGCGGCGCAGCTCCGCGATGGTCCAGGAGTGCAAGCAGATTATTGACCAGGGAACGCTCGGCGAAATCAATCTGGTGCGCGCCGAGTGGTATTGGAACCTGAACGTCAAGCCCCGGCCGGTCATCGTGGATAAACTCGATTGGGCGCGCTTCGTCGGGCCCGCCAAGGCACAGCCCTTCGAGCTCATCAAATTCCGCAACTGGCGGTGGTTCTGGGATTTCTCTGGCGGCAACATGACCGACCAGGGCACCCACCTGATCGACGTCATCCAGTGGTTTACGAACGCCACGCAGCCCGTCGCCGCGCAATGCTACGGTCAGGTCTACAAGCTGCAACCTGCGGAAACTCCCGATACCTTCTGCGCCATCTTTGAGTTTCCGCGTTTTACCTGCACTTGGACGCTGACCTACACCAATTCGTTCCAAAATGGCTGGGGCCTTGTCTTCCAAGGGCAGAAGGCGACGCTGGAGCTTTGCGAGGCCGGTTACCGTCTTTACCAGGAACCTTGGGCGCCCAACACGCGCTGGAATCGGCCGGAGCCGGCCATCGAGAAATTGCCGGGCGGGCTCACGCAGACTCCGCCGCACATCAAGAACTTCCTGGATTGTGTTCGCAGCCGGAAGCAGCCCAACGCCACCATCGAACTCGGACATCAGGCCGTGCGCACGCTTCACCTCGCCAACATCGCGCACCACAAGCAGGCTCGCGCGGTCCTGGGCGAGGACGGGCTGACGGTGACGGTGTAAATCCCGCGGATCTGTTATTCCTCGGGAGCCCACTCGAACAGCGCCAGGGCGCGGTCGGCGAGCAAATACTCGGCGCCCGGAGGATGCACGTCGGGGCTTGGCCCTGAGGGTGTGAGCCAGCCCTTCACGGTGTCCAGCCGCGTGTGCCAACTGCCGGCCGAGGGAAGGGCTGGAAATCTGAAGGGGATGGGTGCCTGGTGGGCGTTGAGCAGTATTAGGAAGAGGGAATCGGATACTGGTCGGCCCCGCTCATCCACTTCGCGCAGCTCTTTGCCGTCCAGAAGAATTTCCACGGCACGGACAAAGTCGGTGTGCCAGTCTATCTCGCCCATCTCCTTGCCGTCCGGCCTCAACCAGGTGATGTCTTTGATCCGGTCCAAGGAGAAGTCGCGCCCCTCAAAGAAGCGACTGCGGCGGAAGACGGGGTGCGCCGCGCGGAATGTAGTCAGGCCGCGAGTGAACTCCAGCAAGTCGGAGTGTTGACGGGCCCTTTTCCAATCGATCCGGCCGATAGGATTATCCTGGCAATAGGCGTTGTTGTTGCCGCGCTGAGTGTTGGCAGACTCATCGCCGGCCCAGAGCATAGGTGTCCCTTGGGAGAGGAGGAGCGTGGCCAGGAAATTGCGCCTCTGGCGCGCGCGCAGCGAGAGCACGGCGGGGTCGGAAGTTTCACCCTCTACGCCGCAATTCCAACTGTCGTTCGAGTTCGTGCCGTCGCGATTCTCTTCCTGATTCGCCTCGTTGTGCTTCTGGTCGTAGCTGACCAGGTCGTGGAGCGTGAAGCCGTCGTGGCAGGTGACGAAGTTGATGCTGGCGGCGGGGCTGCGCCCGTCGTCGCGGTAGAGGTCGCTGGAGCCGGTAAGCCGATAGCCTAGCTCCGAGATGGTTCCGGCGTCGCCTTTCCAGTACTGCCGCACAGCGTCGCGGTAGCGGCCGTTCCACTCGGCCCAGTCCACGGGGAAGTTCCCGACTTGGTAGCCGCCCAATCTGATGTCCCAGGGCTCCGCGATCAGCTTGACCTGCTTCAGCACCGGATCCTGGTGGAGGATGTCAAAAAAGGCAGAAAGGCGGCTGACCCCGTTCTCTACGCGGGCCAGAGCCGCCGCCAGGTCGAAGCGGAACCCGTCCACGTGCATTTCGAGAACCCAATAGCGCAGGCTGTCGGCAATCATGCACAAGACGGCCGGGTGGGCCATGCGGAGGGAATTGCCACAGCCGGTAAAGTCGCGGTAATAGCGGGGCAGCCCGGGCTCCAGCCAGTAGTAGGTGGAGTTGTCGATGCCGCGCCAGCAGAGCGTCGGGCCGAGATGGTTCCCCTCACAGGTATGGTTGTAGACGACGTCCAGGATCACCTCAATACCCGCTTGGTGCA
>Ga0315289_10015736_pt1 | contig 10486 bp, 13 predicted proteins | sample YL17G11_40_MG_FD_203452 | JGI IMG/M metagenome (GOLD analysis project Ga0315289, IMG submission 203452) | Sediment microbial communities from Yellowstone Lake, YNP, Wyoming, USA - YL17G11_40 | ecosystem: Environmental > Aquatic > Freshwater > Lake > Sediment | place: USA: Wyoming | collected...
CCTCGGACTGTCTGGAGCTTAGTGTCGACGACGCAGGCAGGCTCTTGGCCAAACGCCTAGCATATGGCGGCTCGTCAATAGCCTCCGAGACCTGGAGGGGACGCCCCGCCGTCGCGACCGCGCCAGCCAGGGCTTTCCAGAAGCTTGAGCCGTCCGATAGGAAGGGAGAGGTGGTGAAGCTCGATGTAGTCCTTCCTGAGTCTAGGCTGAGGGTGGTTGAGAGCAGGCCAAAGAGGGTCTCGGACGCGGGCCTTGAGAACGCTTCGATTATTGTCTCGGCTGGCCGTGGCTTCAAGAAGCGTGATGACCTTCGGCTCTTAGAGGAGCTGGCCGACGTTCTCGGCGCTAAGATGGGGTGCACTAGGCCGATCTCGGCTGACCTCGGCTGGATGGACCAGTGGGTCGGGATAAGTGGGAAGAAGGTGAGCCCTAGGCTATACGTCGCCTGCGGCGTCTCGGGGACGATCCAGCACGCCGCCGGAATAAGGGGGAGCCAGCTGATAGTCTCCATCAACAGCGACGAGGCGGCCAGCATCCACGAGCTCTCGGACTACTCAGTCATCGGCGACATCTACACGGTCCTCCCAGCCCTGACCAAGCTCCTCAGGGAGAGGAAGAGGTCTTAGGCCATCCTTTTTCTTGCACCTTTGACACGATTGTATCGTGGGACTAGAAGAATCCGTTCTAAGGGCTATCGACGACGCCGCTGAGCTTATGCTCTCCTCATTATGTAACGTTGGTGCTTATACTTGCGTTGGCTTTATATGGGGCGCCGATAATTAACTCACCAGTTTAAGAGGGGAAAAGGAAACGGAAAGCGGAAGACTGAGGCGCTTAAGGGAGCACCCAGCGCTTAAGGGTGAGAGCTGGGACTGGTTTAAGCGATCACTGGATAAGAGAGAGCCCTCAACGCAAGAGAGCTATCTCGATAAGTTTACTCGCTTTTTAGAGTGGGCGAGCTGGGACACCGAGCAGCTTTTCAACGCCCAGCTTGAAAGCATCAGGGAATCAAGGGAAGGCGACCCACGGGCAACTAAGAGGATACCGAGCAAGCTCGCGGATTTTCAATCCTATTTAATGGATAAAGAGGGATTAAAGAGCACTAGCGTGCAAGACGCTTATCACTCGGTGAGCCTCTTTTTCCTCGCCAATAAACTCGAATTTGAGGCAAGGGAAGAGCGGATTGCTGAGGATGACGGTGAAGAAATACCGATAATAACGAGAGCCCAGCTTATAGATATCTTCAACGCTAGTGGGTCGTACAAGTATAAAGCGGTAATAATGTTCTTAAAGGATTCGGGGCTTAGAGCGGGCGATGTCGCTAACCTGAAGGTTGAAGACATTAAAAACGCTCACTACAGTCAAGACGGTCAATATTGCACCTTCGAGTTAAAGACACAAAAGACCGGCGCTTATGCGAATCCTGTTATCGGTCCTGAAACGATAGAGTGGGTTAACAAGTGGCTTAGCGAGAGAAAAACGCGGGTAATTCCAACGGGCGATAAGGACGCGCTCTTTTGTACGACTAAAACGTTTAAGGGATATACGAGAAAAGACGGGATACAGATAAAAAGCACAATACCAGGCGATTTTATGGATGAATCCAGCATCAGCGTTATATTTGGGCAATACGTGAGAAAGGCGGGACTAAAGAGCACCGGAATATCCGCCCACTCTTGCCGTAAATATCATAAAACCTATCTTGAAGCCGGGGGTTGCCCTACGAGCTGGATTAACAAGATGCAAGGTCGCAAGGGAGAAGGCACGGGCGGGATTTACACTAAGCCTGAGCCTGAGCAACTAATAACCATGTACAAGAAGGGATACAACGAGCTTAGACTATTCGGAAGAGAGAGCGTAGAAAAAACAGTTGCTGAAATATTAGCACAAAATGCAAGGGAACGCGGTGTATCGGAAGAAAAGATAAAAGAGTTAATGGCGGTCATTGAAATGGGGAATATGTCACTTGCGCAATTCCGGATACAATTGTCGAAATATATTGAAGACGCACAAAGCAAGCCACAAAAGACTGAAACAGATATCGTCGAAGAGGGGAGTTTAACTAATCACTTAAACCACGGATGGGAATTTGTGGGGACCACGCCGAGCGGTCGCTGTATAATCAGGCGGTCGATCTAATTTTTTCTAAGTCTCTTTTTTATCACTCAAGGACCCCCACGCCGAGGCGTCTATGAGGACCTTGTTGAATAATCGATACATTGGATAACCAATACGACCAGCTCTGAAAAGCCTAAATTAGCTAACTTTAATGAGGGTGTCCTCGTCACCGTCATGGCGGGGGTTCTATATGCATATCGTTTTATTATGTGTTATCTTTATCTGAATAATATAAGGTCCATGTCGCATAAACTATTGGATGCACAATATGACCAGCTGGTGATATTGGACGCCCAATTTAACAGCTGGTCTTTTGTTTATATACTGATTTGGGGGCTGGGCGCGCCTATTCTTCGCATATCGTGCGCCAAGCCTTATTCATAGTTTCGCCCGTGTATGTTGTGGGCGGCGGGGTTCCCAGCGTAAGGCTGTTAGTCAAAACCCACGCGCTGAAAGCCGCGCCCAGAACGCCCATCGATACCAATCCGATTATGAGGACCGCCAAAAGAGGCAGTCCTCGAATCGTTTTTCTCATGTTCTTTTTCCCTTTTGCCTTATTAGGCGATTAATTTGTATGCCTAATAAGTATTTAAGAATACTCATTAATCGAATCGTTTAAACTGGTTGAAATGGATTATTCGTTAATGGCTCGGCGCGTCACTATCAGCCTGAACGAAAAACTGTTGAAATGGGTCGATTCACATATCGACGGCTATCGTTTCAAGGATCGAAGTCATATTATACAGGTAGCAATTATCGATTTAATTGCTAAGTGTGAAAAAGAAAAATCGGGCAACTAAGCGCCCCCCGCGCAATTATTAGGCGTAAAAGTTAAAAAAATGATAAAATATGTTTGGTGCTATTAACCAGCAAAGAATAAACGCCCATTAAGTTTTATTGATAATAATTAGTGGATTTTCTTTAAATACAAAATTGATTAGTGGAAAAACTTAGCGGAACCACTAATAAAAGAATATGAATTTCAAACTCATAAATTTTTATATATACGCTTCGTGACTTTTGTTTGGTAATACAGTAATGTGTGGTTTGGTGGATGATGAAGCGGCGAACATAAGCCAAACGAGCAACGACCGCGCCCCTTGGGGCACCAAATTACTCAGTTTAATGGACACCGACGTAAATGAAAGCGGCCCGGGATATGTCGCGTTGCACGCGTTAAAAGAATCTCTGAGGCCCCTGGACCATCGCATCACGTGTCGGCGCATCAGTTCTGTTCTCACCCAACTTGGGTTCAGAGATAGGCATAGATTCGCGGGCGGAATTCATGTCTATATTGATTCTCCGACTATCGAGACCGCGAAAAAACTTATAGGGGATGAAACATAAATATGGCAAGTTTTGTGTTGCGATTCAAAAATTCCAATGAAACCCCCATACAAGAAATCGCGGGCCGTGTGAAAGCCGCCTTAACCGGGACGCTCACGGATTTAACCACCATTGGCGAGATGACTCAGGCACCGTCTACGCTGGAGATAGAAATACTCAGCACCTTTAAAAACCCGGTCAAAGTCGCGCAAACGCTAAAGGGTAAGCTTGGACCCGGCGTAAGCCTGGAGGCTATCGAATAATGGCCGAGAAAAAACCCGAATCCAATGGGTACACGTATGACAAAGGCCGTATCATCGGTCCATTCGGCCCTCAGCATCTTATGGAGGACTTAGACAAAAAACGCGCCGCTGAAAGAACATTATTTCGCGACACGCCGGTACTCCCTCCAGATAAACGAGATAGAAATAAAGTCTATCCCTGGGATAAGGAAAAGCCAAAGGAGTAATTGACCGTGGAATCTGTTAAAAAGCTATTCAAAGCACAAAAACCCGCCCCGATTGTACACCCAGCCCCGATTGGCGCCCCCGCATTCGGCGCGGGCGTTATTAGTGCGTATAAATTGGCTCTTCCCATCGCCACGCCGCCCGCTCTTGAGGGCCTAGAGGCTATGGAGCTGGGCATTGATGCGGTTCAGTTTGCCTCAAAAATATTTGAGCGCATACCCATCGGTACAGAGGAATTTCCGGGGCAACGATATATCGAATTCCTATCCATTCACGCCTTTGATTTTTTCCTTCAATCTTTCAGGATTCACGCAACCTTTGACCCAATAGGTGAGTTTTTTGACACCAAAGTGGGCCGGCTGAAAACTCAAACCTGTATGGCTGATACGAGGGACGTTGAGCTCCGGATGGATTCATTAAAATTTGACTTTTTGGTCGTTTTCTCCTTAAGTTGGCTCAATGGCGTTTTCGTCGATCCAAACGGTAAACGGTGGATAATAAACTCAGCTACAAACGACCTGGTTTATCCGGATGAGCCATGCTATGAGCCTAAGCACCAAGCTGTGGGTTGTCGCCTCAAGGTTATCGGGTTTGATACCAGCGAGAATATTAAAGCGGGTCTAAAATGGCGCCCCGGCGCGAGTGAGTTAAATCCGAGTAAAGTGCGCGACTTAAATGATTTTTCACCGAATAACACGCCCTTATTTTTCTTAAAAACGTTGCTCGATGCTGAACGGGAGGCGCCCCCATGAGCCTTGAGATTATCGACCGGAATCACACCAGAATAAGTGGTGTCGTGTATGAGCATAGCGATCCATCGAATTGGGAGATTTCCGAGCTTCAATCTATCCTTAAGAGCATCGATGACGACATGAAAAAATTTGCAATATTTCTCACAAAAATCGGGTGGAAGCAAGTTGATACCAACACCACGCCGCCGGGGGTGGCTTAAAAACGGCAATTAACACTGAGATTGGAATTTCGCCCCGCGTTTCAGGCGCGAGTGTCGCATCAGCCGAGATAGCCCGTGTCTACCAGGAACTTAAAAACGGCTCGATGAGCGTTAAAGAAGCAAATCTGGTTATGGGTCAATATTCCGATTCTCTGTTGGCTCAACGCCGCGCAATCATGTTGATAGGAACAGGGTTCAGAGACCAACACGCGGCGACCCTCGAAGCGATGCGCGGTTTACAAGCGATTGGAAGCATCGGATCGACAATGCTTAACGTTTACAATAGTATGACCCTGGGCCAAATACGCCTTTCAACCCAAACGCGAGAACTAAGCGACACCCAAACCGAGCTATCGACGGTTCAGGAACGCCTTATTCGGGCTCAAACCGAGCTTGGAACGGATAGCGTTTACGCTCAAAGCCTCATGGCGGAAGAGACGCGGCTAAAGAAAAGGGTCGTCGATGACACCCAAAACTTAACAAGGGCGCAAGAGCAATTGAATCTCGGCTATATCAGCGCGGGGTTAAGCCTTGTTGGGTTACCACAAAAAATATTCGACCTTTATGGGCATTTTTCAAAATTCAAAACAATAATTGACGGAATTTCATTCTCGGAAATGCTCGGCGGCCTTAGCAAGATACCCGGCGTTGCGGCGGCGGCTACAGCGGCGATGAACGCTTACGCGGCGGCGTGTGGCGCCGCAAGTGCGGCGGCTGGGGCAATCGGCTCAACAATCGCCGCCGGGGGCGCGCTTGGTGTGGGTGCCGCTGGAGTGGTAGGTGGCATAGCGACATTGGGCATGATGGCCCCAGATATTATAGGCTACAACACACTCGCCGCTGGGACGCATATCGAGACCCCGATACACCCTCAAGGCGCGCCCTGGGAGGCAGGATACACCGAAGCTCAAACGGGAAAGAACGTCTCCGAGCTGGAACAGTTCACAAAATGGCGTGAGGGCATCATAGCGGGCATGACGGAGGAACAGAAGAGGCAGTACGTGATAAGTGGCAATTTGAACGTGACGGTGAACAATCCCGCGAATGCCGACGACCTGATTACGCAAATGTTCACGATACTGGATAGCTGGGGACCGCCATGAGCGGGTTCACGATTTATTAATCGGGGGGTTGGCTAAGGCTTGATCTGGGGCGAATATTCAATCGTCAAGGTTGGTGGAAAACGTGGAATCATTTTACGATGAAATTGAGACTTGGAAGCTATTGCGTCAGGGCGAAATGCGTCCGGCGGGTCCCGTTTTACGCGAATATCGGGGCTGGGATACGAGAAAGGACGCTTGGGTTGATATCAAAGTAAATGGTTATCTTATGAACATTGAAGATTCTGATGCGGATAGGGCGGGCGTCGATTCTTATATAACGCTTCTCGCTTATGAAGAGAGTAAAAAGAATCTTGAACATGAAGGTTTAACAGTTCAAGTTAGAGCATTATTAGCCGAATATGCTTTTGAAGAATGGTTAGAAAAAATGAAACTTGAATTTAAATGGGCTAAGAGACAGCGCGGATATTGGGATGAAAATGAAGAAAGACAGAAAAAATTTGATTTCATGGTTAACGGTCATACGATAGACATAGTTTCAGTAGCTCCGCAAGGAAACATGATATACTGTGCTGTTCCTATAAAGCAATGGAAACAATCGTCAGACTATATTGTTTGCGTAAAAATGCTTGATACTAAGTGTATTTTTAATTATAATAAAGAGTGGTATAAGTATGTTGGAGAGAAGAATCGGATAGACGAATATACGGAACCACATACCGATAAAATTCCTAAGAGAAAACTTAAAGCGTATACAGTCGGCGACGCATTGATATGCGGATATGAGACAACGGAAGGGGTCAAAAATTGGGATATATCAAACGAGGGGCATCCATGCGACGCGGATCATCCTTGCTACTGTCAGCGTATCGACCGCCTGAAGCCTATCGACGGCCTTCTCGATATTCTGAAGAGTCCAAAAACCAAGCGAGAAAGTCCCGCGTGAAACGCTTTTGTCTCCTTGAGCGTTTCACGCGGGCGTTATAAGAGCCCCCGAGCCCGCTCAGCTTTTCTATTCTCTCACCCTGTTTATCCAAACGATAAACGATGAAACAAACAAACGATAACCGATGAAACGAGAATATGATAATAATAAAAAGACTTATATAAAATGACGCCTATATTTAACATGACGAAAAATGAGCAAGAATTGGGAGACCTTTAGTGAGGCTGGGTCCATCGCAAAAAAAATACGTCAAAACGCTAAGGCAATCGAGGCGTTCAGGATTCCAACGAATTATTATCTATGGGTAATAGGCGCGTTTGGCGAGGATACGTTAAGGCTCAAACTTGCCTCGTATGGCGAAGCTCCGAAAACAGAAGAGTTCAGCGACATGGGGTTTTTAATTCACTTGGACCAAGTGGACCTTAAGGGAGTCAAAGCGTCGGCGCTTAAATTGGCGGCCCGTGCGATATTCCCCTTCAGGCTTAGCGCTAAGGCGGATGACGATGAAGAGGATTGGGAGTATGAAGAGTGAATTATAACCCCTCCCTAAAAACTAGAAATTAATATTACCCCTAGTGTTGTATAAAATTCCTTTAGGCATAAAAATAAGCATAAAAATTACTCATAAGGCGTAAGACGCGAAGCGTGTCCATAATGTTGAGACTATATTATATAAAGGTGTCAAACATGCGCTTTACGAATCGGCGAATCAGGCGCGCGTTAGGCTTAGATTGCCTCTTTTATGCCCTTTCAATGCACCCAAATCGTTGACCCTGAAAGGCTGATAATCATTATTATTCCTTCTTTCAACGAATAAGGCGAATCTAAAGGATAATAAGGTAAAGCGCGCAAGGCATCGAAAAGGCACGACTTAGACACGACCCCTATCCATCCTTAAAGCGTGGGCCGATGGGGGTGTGAAATCTTAAAAGTTCGGGCGTTTGCTTCTATTAGGTGCCCTTAGAAAATAAGTAAAATTTGAGATTAGTGTCAAAGCGTTATGACAGATAGACTCCCTGGTAGCAAGGGGGGCGTACTCCCCTTTCCTCTGTTTTAAGCCCTTTGTATCCCCAGAAATACCTTTGAAACATATATACGAGTACGACTTTTCTTGAAAAGGCAAAAAGAGGAGACAGGGTTAGCAAGGGCTGTGCTCTCTTTTGCCTGTTTTTACAAAACCCTATCCCCGATATTGTTAAGGTCACATATATAAGTACGACTTTTTCAAAAAAGGCAAAAAGAGGGCACAACGGTTGGCCGCCAACCATTCAATCCCCACCTTGCTATCCGCCCTTGTTCAACGTTTAGCAAGGGATGAAGCACTTGCACCACTTTCTCCTATTCACCTGTTTTATACACCCCCTTGGAATTTCACATGTGTATATATAGGATATAGGATATGGACCTTGATCGAGTATGAAAGGGGAGAACGGCCCCTTGTTATTCTAAGGGGGTCGTCTCCGCCAAAATAATAGGGACCCCCTAAACGTTAACCGGCGAAAGGGAATTCCTGAAAATTCAAATTATTTTTCAAAATGAGAAACGACGATCGATCCCCCGAAATACAGCCTAAACGATGAAATGATGAAATGATGCTCAAGATACGACGCATCGTTTTATAAAAACGACCATATATAAAGTAAGTGTCGCCGCCTCTCTCAGATTATTCCAAAATGAGAAACGATGATCGATACCTAAAAAGACACCAAAACGATGATTTGATGAAATGAAGACAGAGCATCGGTGCATCATTTAATAGTTGATCCGAATATAAAGTAACCATCGTTTTAGACACGCGCGCCCCCGATAATTAGTCACCCACCAATAAAAAGGCTTCAAACGCTTCATTTCATCATTACACGCTCTTTCGGGGGGGCCGATCGTCGTTTCTCATTTTGGAAAATATATTTTACACCGAAGAATCTTTTAAATATTCTGAATCTCTCGATTATCCATGTTTCTCGATGCGGCGCTAGACGCTGAGGCGGCAAGGCGCGGGCTCACTCGCCCCCAAGCCGAGATCGCGATATTCATCGAATCTCTTCATATCAACCTGGATGAAATCTTATTAAACGAGAAGGGTTTTCGGGGGCTATTCTTATTCAGCACTGAAGAAAACGTAAATCAGTTTATTTTTGAAATAAAAAAGTTTAATCACCAAGTCTATGTGGGCGAGCTCAGCGGTGACGAGGCAATCGAGCTTGCTAGGGGAAATGCTTTTAAAATTCAGTTGAGCAAGCTCTCCGAGCGTGAAAAAATTGAGTGGATAATTAAATTCAAAGAATGGATGGGTCCATGCGGCTCGGGGGCGGTGACGGTCAAAGACCTTCTTGAGGGAGATAGAACGACCGCATTTCTCGCCTCGATTCTCAACCTTCCGATGAGCACCGCCTATCGAATCGGGAAGCCCCTAATCAAGAAATGGGGCGAGAGATTCCCACGGGCCGTGATACAGTGGGATAAGAGCGTGGGCGATTGGGCGGTCACTTGGAAATAGCGTTTTCCCCTAACAACGATTAGGTGAGTAAAGCGGGGCACGTTTCACGCCCCATATTCAGAACGCGCCGCGTTTAAGCCCGCCCCCCAGAGCCCCCGATATTCTCCCGCGCCTTGACGCCAAAGTTTTTAATGGGTCCCCCGGCGCTTAGAGGTGTGAGAATGGGACCCATCCTCGACGGTGACGGGAGCGACCTTATTAGCCCCAGCGCCTGAGACTTAGAGAAAAATCGCAAGGGGCCCCATCCTCGAAGGTCCCAGCGCGATCGATCCTATTTTTGTTGCCTATAAAGTATAAGTACGCATATCAAATAGTCCTCAAGCTATGTCATCGGGCTTACCGGCGCAGGTGTCTCGGTTGAGAGCGGGATACCGCCTTTCAGGGGACCTGGCGGGCTCTGGACGAAGCACGGGGAGCCGCCGATGGACGGCTATCAGAGGTTCATGGAGGACCCTAAGGGTTACTGGGAGCAGAGACTCACGCCTGAGAGGTCGCTTGGCCTCGGGGGAGCCCTCGTTGGCGCGAAGCCGAACAGCGGCCACTACGCCCTCGCAGAGATGGAGGCTATGGGGGTTCTGAGGGTGCTGATAACCCAGAACATCGACAACCTACATGCGCTGGCCGGGAACAGAAACCTGCTGGAGATCCACGGCAACTCGCAGAAGCTAAGGTGCGTCGACTGCGGCTCCAAGTTTCCGAGGGAGGGCTTCGACCTCTCAGAGCTGCCGCCGAGATGCCCTGATTGTGGCGGTGTGATTAAGAGTGACACGGTGATGTTCGGGGAGCCGATACCCCAGGACGTGCTCAGGCGCTGCTTCGAGGAGGCTAGGAGGAGCGACTGCATCCTCGTCGTCGGGACATCGGCGCTGGTTCACCCAGCGGCGGGCATCCCTGTCACCGTCGATAGGAAGGGGGGCAAGATAATAGAGGTGAACATAACCCCTACGGAGCTCAGCAGGTTCAGCGACGTCCAGGTGATCGCCCGATCTGGTGAGGCTCTTCCCGCCCTCGTCGAGGCACTGAAAAGAAGGTTAGGATAGCTTCTTCCGGGTCCAGTCCGCGACCTCATTGCAGGTTGCGAACCAGACGTCCCCCTTCGCCTCCATCTCCGTGATCAGC
>Ga0315289_10015737_pt1 | contig 10486 bp, 14 predicted proteins | sample YL17G11_40_MG_FD_203452 | JGI IMG/M metagenome (GOLD analysis project Ga0315289, IMG submission 203452) | Sediment microbial communities from Yellowstone Lake, YNP, Wyoming, USA - YL17G11_40 | ecosystem: Environmental > Aquatic > Freshwater > Lake > Sediment | place: USA: Wyoming | collected...
AGGGGAGTTTCCGAACGTCGATGATTCGCACTTGTTCGCCGGCCATTGTTCATACTCCTTTAACTGCGCCCCGTCGGGGGCTGTCAAAATTGCACTGACTGGCCCGTCCGGGCCGGGAGGGGGAACCTGGAACCTGGAACCTGGAACCTGGGAAAACGGCCTCCCCTCCGGGTTACGGGTTCCGGGTTCCGGGTTCCGCCGTTTCCTCAACCACCGCCGGCTGCCGGTGTGCCGCCGTTCCCGGCCAGGGCGGCGGCCACGGCGAGATTCGTTTGTTTCGTCGCCTGCCACGGGTTTGTGAACAGCCACGCCGAGACCAGGGCGGCCAGGCGCGTCGCCAGGTCGATGACCGGGATCCACTCGGGCTGTCCGAGGGCCGCGGCCGCCGTCGCCGCCGCCGGGCCGGCCACCGAGATCACCGCGTTGGCGTCCTGGGCGGTCATGGGCCGCCATGCGTGCGTGTTCACGTCGTAGACCTTCATCCCGCTGCAGGCGGCCGGGACAAACGGCGTCACGCCGGCCACGGCCACGCAGAGCAGCATGATTGCCGCCAAATGTCGTTTCATGGTCAAAACTCCTATCTGCCGTCAAGGGGTCATCAAGTCGCCGCGGTCGTCCTGATCGCGTGGTTCGTGCCGTCCCACACGTCGGTCAGCATGGTGTAGATCTCGTCTATGTTGGCCGCCATATCGTTGAGCCGGGAACTGCGGACGGACAGCGCCACGTCGCCGTCCGTCGAAGCCGTGTCGTCGCCGACCGCGGCCAGCTCGCCGGCCGAGCCGGCCACGCGGATGTACAGGTTGCCGCTGCTGTCGCACAGCAGCAGCCGGGCATCCTTGCCGTCCTGCGCGGCCAGGTGGGCCAGGCTGCGCTGGAGGCTGTTGGACACGCGGTAGCTCCGCACTTGGCGCGGCTGGGCATCGACGCCGGCCACGTTGAGCAGCGTCGTCCACAGGACCTGGAACATTTCCTGCCAGGGCCGCGCCACGGGTGCTACTCCTCGTACAGGACTGTCGCGTTGGCCACGGCCGTGCTTGCGGTGTTCACGATGTACAGCTTGAACACTTCACCGGCGGGGACCTCGATATCGCAGGGCGTCGGGGCGACGTTGGTGTAGAGGCACAGCAGGTCGGCGCTCCAGACCATTTCGCCCGCGATCCGCCCGACGGCGTAGCCGGCGTAGTTTGCCCGGACGTGAATGCCCTTGATCTTCCTGGGCTTCCCATCTTCGGCCGACACGCCGGCGATCCCGCTGTCGCGCCTGTTGACAAGCGCGGTCTCGGTGTTCTGGACCGTCGCGGCCACTGATAAATCCACTGCCTTCAGCATAGGTCAAACTCCTATCAGGTGGTGTTCACCAGTGCTCACCAGTGTTCACCACTGTTCACCAGTCTTCACCGGTTTCACGCAGCCCTGACGCGCTCGATGGCCAGGGCCAGGTCGAGGCCGGCGGCGCCGATCCCGCCGCTGGCGGCGCTGGCCACGGTCACCTTCGGCGTCACGATGGCGCCGGCGGGGAACACGAGCGGCGGCTCCAGGATGAGCGGCGGCTTGGGCTGCGCCCCGGTCAGCGGGCCGATCACGCAGGCCTGGCCGCCGTAGGTGTCGGCGTCGGCCGTGGTGGCCGCAATGCCGCCGAGCGGGATCCCGTTCTGGTCCTGGGCGTCGCCGATGACGTCGCCGTTGTACCAGAGCTGGAGGTACGCGGTGTAGCCCTTGTTGGCCGTGTTGTTGCCGCGGGCGACGCCGGAGCCGATCAAGGCCCGGACGGTGATCGTCACCTTGTCGGGGACCGCCACGCCGCCGACTGGCCACGCCTCGCCGCCGGTCCAGATATACGACGTGTCGAAGGTGGCAGGCGACGCCGTGATCGCCGAGGCGTTGGTCATGTAGTGAACGTAGCGGTTGATCAGGCAGTCCGGGCCGTTGGGCTCATCGGCCTTCACGTCGCCGGCGTCATACACGTCGTAGACCAGCGTCACGTCGCCGGTCTCGGCGTATCGGCTGACGGTGAGCGTGTAGCCTGCAGGGACGGGGATCGACATATCGAACCCGCGGGCGGCCAGGTAGGCCATGAGGGTGATCCCGCCGGCCTCGTAGAGCTGGCCGACTTTGTCCGCCGGGTACTGGCAATGCGAGCCCGACTTGCCGGCGTTGCGGAGCTTGAGGACCTGGCGTCCGCCGACGTCCATCGTCAGGTACGTATCGTTGCTGCTGGCGACGCTGAAGACATCCCGGACGCGGTAGCTTTCGTAGGCCGGCGCTTGCAGCGTGCCGCCGCCGGAGGCGGTGATCCGTTTGTAGCGTGTCTCTCGGTATGCCATGACTGGCACTCCTTCAAGGCCGGCCCGTGGTAATCAGGCGGGGCGGGGCGGCCGGCGCCATTTCCCCGCACCCGCCGCCAGACGAGCGCCATCCGGTGGACTCGTCCAGCCGTCGAGGTCCTCGATCTGTCAGTCGCCGGTTATCCGCCCTTGAGCTGCTTGCCGATGGCCTGCATGCCGCGCTTGGCCGCCAGCATCTTGGCCTCGCGCTGGGCGTCGGTGTCGGTGGGCATGGCGTCGAGCTGGTTGGCCAGGGCGACCTGGAGGGGCTGCAACTTGGCAAACTTGTTCGTGATCTTGGCCGTTCGCGCCGTGATCCCGTTGACGAAACCACTGGCCCCGATGGCCTGGATCGTCGCCTGCATGGCCCCTTCATCAACCGTCGCAAGGCCCTTCGCGTACCGGTCCTCGGTTAGTGACGCCTGCATGGCGTTCTTGTACTTCGTCACGCTCGCCTTGGCCCGGGCGAGGGGGTCCTTCTTGGGGCGCAGGGTGTTTGTCACCCAAAGCTGGCCGGCGTTGGTGGCGTTAGACACCAACTTGGTCACCTGATCGGCGGCCGACGCGACGCGCGGGGCAAGCGTGATCGGGTTGCCGACAGTCTCCGTTATATTGGGGACACTCTCGGGGTGGTCAACGGCCTGCTGCAAGGCCGGGCCAAGGTTTCGCATGAACTCGTCGAGCCCACCCGTGATCGGCTTGGGCTCGGCCCGTTTCGGACGTGCCATGTTTCGCACTCCCTACAAGGCCGGCCCTTTGGTGTGCTATGGAATCCTATACATCAGACGGCGACGGTGTCAAGGGAAAACCGCGCCGCCGCGCCGTCGCCTGTCTTGCCGATGGTGAACTGCCAGCGCCTGCCGCCCGGCGCCTCGAGGTATCCCAACATGGAGGCGATCAAGGTTTTGGCCGAGATGTCCCAATAGAGCGGCACCGTCGCCTTGTCCGCGGCCGCCACGGTGAGGCGCAGTATTACGATTTCCTTCTCTCCGCGCCCATCCCGCGGGTGTATCAGCGCCTTGCCCACAGTGTACCCCGTCGGCCGGATCCGGAAAGTTTGCCCCGGCGGGATCTCGAGAAGATCAAACGGCTCGGGCAACGGCGCCAGACTGTCAAGCGCTGGTATCATGGCGCCCAATCATACGCTGTCCCGCGGCCGCTGTCAACAGGGCAGGGCAGGGGGGCAGGGCGTCATTTTATCTCTGAGCCGTCCACGTCAGCACCGTACCGAAAATAAGCGCGCCGTCACGCAATACATAGACAATGTGGGTCCACATTGGGGGTGTCAGAGTTGAGTCAGCGGAGCGCGGCGACGACGCGCCGCCAGCGTCGCCAGGTAGCTGTCCACCCATAGCGGGCGGTAGTAGGTCACGGTCAGGTTGCGCTCCGCCGCGAGCTGCTGGACCACGGGGTCGGGGATCGCAAACAGGAGCACGCCGCGGACGGGGAGCGTCACATAGTCCTGGAATTCCGGCGTCGCCGGCCAGAGGCGCGTATAGAGCTCTAGTTGTGCCACGTCGCCGGGGTCCGGAAATACCGCGGCCTCGACCAGCGTCACCTCGCGGTCCCCGATGATGACGGCGTCCACCCAACGCCGCCAGGCCCCGAGCAGACGAATCTCGCCGTCGTCCATGCCTGTCTCGACCAGGTCCGGATGCAGGGAGCCGACGCGAACCCGCTGCAAACAGCGTTCGTCGGGGTGGCGCACGGCGAGCCACTCGCTGAGCAGCCGGGCCTCCACGGGTCTATAGTCGCGGTTCATGGCACCATTGTACACGCCGACAGGCCGGGGGAAAAGGGCCTACCAGGCCCGGTGAGGGCAAAAACAGGGTGAAAAACCTGTTGATTGCGCTCGGAAGCTCGGAATATTCGGACAGGTGCGCAAACTGAGGGCACCTACCAGGCCCGGGCCAGGCCAGTCAACAACTGTTCCCAAGTCGTTGTTAAGACTTGGGGACAATGACTGGCGCCCAGGACGGCCAGGTTTGACCGCCGGCCGTCCTGGGCAGGCCAGGATCACCCCAAGGCGCAACGACGACTTGGGCGGCCGTGAAGATTTTTCCCAAAACGCCCTTGACAGAATCCACGGTTGCGGCTACCGTCGTTATTAACCCCCCGAGAACGGGCCTTTGGGGGGAAGCGACCGCTGATGTCCAACTACATCAGCAAGAGCTTCCCCCCAAGGTCCGATAATGTAGGACGTCACATAAGATATATGGTCAGACGAATATGTAGATGCGTCTTCGGCTGACCGCAAACGAGCCGCTGAGTTGGCAACGGCCGACTGGAGTTGGCCAGCATGTCAGAACCACCCCGCATTGAGCCCATCGTCGGAGTCCGCGCGCCGGCAGCCCGGTCCAGCTACTGGCGCATTCAGACCGGCCACCGGCTGCACTACGTTCCGGGCGTGCGTCACAAGCACGGCCACTGGCGCTGCCTGGACTGCGGCCTGTGCCACGTCGCCACCCATCATTTCCTCGGCGTCCCCTGCACGCCGGCCAGGAGGGACAGCCTATGAAGCGATTCAGGATTCACTACCGAGACCTGGCGACGGGAAACTGGTGGCCGACGGGCGAGTCCTACAACAACTTCGCCGAGGCCAACCTGTGGGCCTGCGAGCACGTCAGGCGCGAGGATGCCTATCAGGCCACCGTGGTGGACAGCAGGTTCCGGAACCGGGAGTGTCTGGTCTATTTGCGAGATAACGATGGCCAGATCATCCAGCGCTGGCAGCGGGTGCACGTCAAGCGGCAAAGGGGCGCCGCCAATGGATAACGAGATCACGCGGGTCACGGTCACGATCCGGATACCCAAGGGCGAGCCGTGCCCGACAATCACGATCTGCCCGCCGGCGGATCATCCTGCCTGGCCGCCGGCGGTGTACAACATCCGCACCGTGGGCGCCGCCGCGGCCAAGGCGCTGCCCGCCGCACAGGGACAGGACGGCGGGGGCGCCGACGTCGGCGCCCCCGCGCTGCCCCTGGCCGACGTGACGGTCGAGCAGTGCATCGAGGCGCTGAAGGCCGCGGGGATCGGACAGCCGGAAAAGATACTGAAAACGTATTCGCCTTCGCGTATATGGCAGGTCTGCATGGCGGCGGCGTCGCTGCCAAAGCCGCCGCGAAACCCGGCCGGTTGGATACTCAACGCACTCAAACGCGGTTGGACGGTGTAACATGGAACCAGCACAGGTGGCGGTCCTGTTCGTCAAGCGCCGCAGCGTCTACAAGACTTTGCCGGGAACTGACTGCTATGATGACCAGCGCGACGCCAGGAACTACGCCGGCGGCTTGCCGGTGGTGGCGCACCCGCCATGCCGAACGTGGGGCAGATTGAAGGCGTTTGCCCGGGCCCCGGCGGGGGAGCATGAACTGGCGATCTGGGCCGTCGGCCAGGTCCGGCGGTGGGGCGGCGTATTGGAGCACCCGGAGCGCAGCGACTTGTGGTGGACGATCCCGCTGCCAATCCCCGGCGGTCTGCCTGACAACTGGGGGGGCTTCACAATCGAAGTCGATCAATTCCACTGGGGACACTCGGCCCGCAAGCGGACCTGGCTGTATATCGTCGGGTGCGACATCGACGCTCTGCCCGTCAAGCCTGTCCGCCAGGGTGAGCCGAGCCATGTCATCAAAACATCGTCCAAGGACAAGGGCAAACGTAAGCCCTACTGTCCGCACGGAGAAAGGGCCGCGACGCCGCCGGAGTTTGCCGGTTGGCTGGTGGACGTCGCCAGGCGCTGCCGGGCAAAGGCAGTCCAATGAATCACGTCTTTGGGCAATGCGACGTGTGCGGCCGGGCGTGGCCGTCGATCATCGCCAACCGGCTGGTCCGATCCGACAGGCGGTACTGCTCCGCGCGGTGTCGCCAACGAGCGCGGCGCAGCCGGCTGGCGGCGTCACGGCTATCCAGGGCTGCGCCGCGCGGTGGGTGCAAATGAAGCTTCACTACTACAACTGCCTGGTCTGTGATGTCTGGCTTGCCCCAACGGGCCGGCGCAGGTATCGGACAGACAAGAAGTACTGTTCGGCCCGCTGCCGGGTGCGGGCCTGGCGGGGCCGGAAAAAGGTCGCGGCTGGGCAGGCTGTTACGGATAATGGGGGGTATGATGGTCCGGATGTTCCGGGATCGGCCCTTCCAGGCCCATCCTGACGCGAATTTAGTCGGTCGTGGCATGGGACCGGCGGATCGTGTCCGCCGGCCCCGGCCATTAGCCGCAACATGGGAGTTGGACCTATGGAAGCCCTTGGCCTGTACTTGCTCCTGGTTCTTCTGGCTCCCCTGGCCGTTATCGGCTCGGGGATTTGGCTGGCAATCGGCGTATGGAGGCTTGGCACAATATGGCAAACCACGTTCAAGAAACCACCGGCACTACACTGATCGTTCACATGGCGGGCCTTGGCGACCTTGTCGTCGCCCTGCCGGCCCTGGCGGCCCTGGCCGCGGCCAGGCCGGGCGAGCGGTTCACCTTCGCCGCCGACAGGACCTATCGGGAGATTGTCAGCATGGCCGGGGTGCCGTTTACGCCGGCGAGGCTGGCCGAACTGCCCTGGCGAGCCCTTTGGGATCATTCACAGCCGCCGGAGACCGCGGGCGTGCCGCGGTTTGACCGGGTGATAGAGCTCTGGACTCTCGGCGGCCGGGAGAGGCGCTACGCCGCGGCCACGGGCGGCACCGTGATCTGTCTGCCGCCCGATCCGGGCCACGCCAGTCAGGGCGACATGAGCCAGCGGGCATTCGCGTGGGTCGTCGAGGCCCTGGGCCTCGATTTGCCGTATCGCGAGGCGGTCCTGGAGCCCGGAATGCCGGCCCGGCAGGAGGTCGCGGCGTACATGGACGCCCGCGGCGTCCACCCGCCGTATGCCGTGATCGCCCCCGGGGCGGGCAACCCGTGCAAGTGTTGGCCGGAGTCGCGGTATTGGGACCTGACAGAGTCCCTGCGCCGGGACCGCGGCCTCCAGGTGGTGGTCGTCCTGGGCGATCGGGAATGCGCCCGCGGCATGGCCGCCCCGGCCGGCGCCGCCGACTACGTCTGCCGCGAATGGGGCATCAGAGACGTGGCGGCCTTGATAGGCGGGGCGACGGTCTACATCGGCAACGATTCCGGCCTGTCCCACGTGGCGGTCTGGACCGCCGGCAGCCAGCGGCCGCGCACGCCGTGTGTGCTGGTGTTCCCGCGCCTCAATGTCCGCAACTGGGGAACGAATCGGCCGTGGGTCAAGTTGGTGGAATACAGGTATTGCCAGAGGGACCTGCCGACAGTTGAAACGGTGTTAAACGCCGTGATCGCCGCCATGCGATGAATCACGCCGCCCACTGATGGAGCTGCTGGAGCGCCAGGGAGATCGCCGCCGGCGGCGCCCCGGCCTCTTTCCACAGGGCTGTCAGGGCGGATTCCTCCGCCCGGCCGGTCATGTAGGCGATGACGGTGGGGGAGAACGACGGCTTTGTCAGCAAGTCCCACGGGGTCATGGCCGCGGGCTGGGCCCCGCCCGTAGGCGCCGCCGGTTCATGCGGCGGCTTGGCCTGTGCCGCCAGGTACGCCTTGCGGAGCTGGTTCAGCACTGTCACCTGGGCCGCTATCTCGCCGGCGGTGTAGCCGGCTTGTTGATAGAGCAGGTTGAGCGCCGACGCGGGTATCAGGGCAAACACGTAGGCGCGCTCGGCCGGGGCGATTTGCCGGCGCTCCAGCCTGGCCGTCTGCTCCCGGTCGCGCAGCATCGTGGCGTACGCCACTTCGGCCTCCAGCAGATTGTCGGGGAACTGTTGTGCGTAAAGCTGATTGCCATACTGCGCCGCCGTCATCGTGCCGGAGGCGACGGCGTCGCGGCCCAGCGGCAGGGCGTACTGGCGCAGCGACGTCAGGATCGCCTGATCGCGGGCCTGGTCATCCAGGGCGAGCTGCACGGTGATGCTGTCATCGGACAGCCCGGCCTGGGTGAGCATGGTGTTGTAGCGGTCCCGGGGGACGACGCCGGCCCTGTACGCCTGGCGGTAAAGGCTGATTGCCTGGCGGGCATCCTCTGTCGGCGTTGTGAGGTAGACGCGGTGGTATCGGCCCAGCCGCCAGTACGCGCACAGGTACGCGACCTTGGCGGGCGTCAGGCCCAGCCCATCCAGGCCGTCGCGGAGCTCGGCGTCATTGATCTGGTCGCGGTCGTACTGCACCTTGAGCAGCGCCAGGCCGTCGGTCGTCGTCTGATCGGCGGCCTGGGCGTCGGCCAGGGCGACCGCCGCCTCTCGGGTCGGCTCGGGGGCGCCGAAGTCCTCCAGCTGCCACGCGAGCTCCTCGGCGTCCATCCTGCCGGCCTTGACCTGGCCGATGAGCTGATGGATATATCCATCGCGGTAGCTGCGCGCGAGCCTGGCCTTGACGCCGTCGGTCAGGTAAGCGGCATCCTGGGCCGAGTAGCCCAGGCGATACGTCTTCTCGCGCCACCACTCGGGATCTGACGCGGCGGCGTCGCTCTCGGCCATGAGCGTTATGTCCATGCGCCGCGGCTCTGTCCACGAGTCATCGAGCAGCGCGTCGATCCACGCGTCGGAAAAACCGTGGTACGAAAGCTGCTTCTTCAGGCCGTCGATGCTCTTGACCGCCCCCATTTTGTCCGACACGCGGGATTTGTGGTGAAGGCGCATGAGGGTGTCCGCGTCGGGCCTGACGGGCCGCATCGTCCTATTCATGTTGGCCGTCCAGGGCCGCTTCAGGTATGCGTCGAAAAACGGCCCCTGAAACGCGCCGAGGATCGGGCCGAACCCGGCCAGGTCCGAAATCATGCCGGCCACGCCGCTGGCGTTGATGTCGAGGCAGCCCAATATGTCTAGCGACAGGAGCGCGCTGACCAGGTGGGCGGACATGCCGGCGGCGGAGGCGAATCCCAGACAGCCGCCGAGGCGGTCCGCGGCCTTTTCGGGATCCGTAGGCCCGGCCTGCATGAGATTCAGATACCACTGGACGAGATTCTTTGACAGGCCGGCCATATCGTCGGCCATAGCCTGCGCGACCGCCCCTTTTTTGCCCGTGTACATCCCCGCGGCTTCTTCGCTGATAGTGGGCCAGACCGTCGTCACGAGCTTCATCGCGGTCTCGATAGCCGTTGGCAGGACGCCGCCGATGGTGTCCATCGCGCTGCCGCCCATCCCCAGCGCGGTCTTGATCCCCAGGAATCCAAGGTCGCCGAAGGCGACCTTGAGCCAGGACTCGGGGTCGCTGTGGTGTCCGGGCTCCGGGCCCAGCAGCCGCGGCAAGAGCTTTTCCACCGCGTCAGACAACAGGCCCACCAGCTTCTCCCACTTGGGATCGAATGCCCCGCCGGCGCCGCCGCCGCCGGCGCCGCCGCCTTCGCCGATCAACTGGAGCTGCCACGCGATTGCGGCCAGGCCGCCCAACAGGGCGCTCCTGACGTCCTGCAGGTCGTAATGGACGTTGGTCCCCACCGTGACGAACGCGTTGATTGATTGGTTCGTCCACCCGCTGATGTCTGTGGCCAGGTCCGCCACGGAGTCGGCCACGGCCTGCATGCCGCCCTCGGCCTGGCCGGTGGCCATTGTGTTGAGCCCCTGTGATATTGTCCGCAGAAAACCGGCGCAGCTCGTGATTGCGGCGGCCCCGGCGTCCAGGTGCCCGCCCAGGCCGCTGAAGCCCTGGGAGACATTGCCGCCGACATCGGTGATCGCGTCGGCCAGGGCGGGAGTGACAACGGCCAGGCCGGAGCCGACGCCGGGATCGGCCCACGCCGCGAGCTGCGCGAGGATCGCGTTTATGCTCGCGGTGGATTGCTCTAGAGTTGGAGGGCCTTCCCCTGCCATGGCGAGCGCTCCGCGATGTCGGCCGCGATGGCCTTCTTGATCGCCGCCTCGTTAAGGTTCTCGGCCGGCAGCCTGACGCTGTAGCGCGCCCCGGGCGCCAGCTCGTAGAGCACTATGGCGTCGTCCTTGCCGTAGCGGGCGGGGTCTGGTGAGGGGAGTTTCCGAACGTCGATGATTCGCACTTGTTCGCCGGCCATTGTTCATACTCCTTTAACTGCGCCCCGTCGGGGGCTGTCAAAATTGCACTGACTGGCCCGTCCGGGCCGGGAGGGGGAACCCGGAACCCGGAACCTGGAACCTGGAGAAGAAGAAACGGCGGAACCGGGAACCTGGAACCGGGTATTAGGGACCGATTC
>Ga0315289_10015738_pt1 | contig 10486 bp, 21 predicted proteins | sample YL17G11_40_MG_FD_203452 | JGI IMG/M metagenome (GOLD analysis project Ga0315289, IMG submission 203452) | Sediment microbial communities from Yellowstone Lake, YNP, Wyoming, USA - YL17G11_40 | ecosystem: Environmental > Aquatic > Freshwater > Lake > Sediment | place: USA: Wyoming | collected...
ACGGTCTAAACTGGATAAACGTCTTGCAATACTAGAAAAAGCTTTTGATAAAGTCGTTAGTGCTGGACAGATCGCCCTTGGTGAAAAGATAATGAAGGATATCGCCAGGGAGTCCAAAGAAAGCATGATTTACGCAAAGGGTGTTACAGTCTACGTTGAAAGATCTGACTTATTCAAGCATAAGCATAATTTACGAGATGGACACATATCCGACACTAAGTTTGCAGACTTCACTCGGGTTATTCCGGACAAGATCCTTAAAAGGAAAAAAGAATTAGAATGCGTGTTCGATGGCTTTGTTATTTTTCATTACTGGCATGAATCTCAGAGTGATGTAAAAAAGATGTCTTCAGAAGAGAAAGCCAAGATGAAGGACCCCGTGTTGTTCGGGGTGATTGCCGAGACGGATCGACTGTACTTTATTGATGATTGGGAAGATGAACACTGTGATTTAACTTTTGAGGAGATCGTTGACGTTATTGGCAAGAGCAATACACACAAGATTACGGGTAAGAATGTATCCTTGTAAAGTTTGCATTCCGGTATAGCTGACTATGAGAAAAATTAATAAAGACCTGATTACTGACTTTGGGTGGCGGCAGTGCAAGTTCTGTAATAATGTCCACCCAGTCGAGAAAGGTCTTAGTAATCGTAAGAATAGACCCAGGATTGACCCTGTAACCAATATCTGTACAGATTGTGAAAAGATTGCAAAGAAGGTTCAAAATGAAAAACCATAAGATATTTTGGACCCTCATTTCAGTATACACGATATGTATGCTTAGTCTGAATTGGTATAAACCTTTTTGGTTTATGGTATTTTCTGCATCTGTTGCGGCTCTGTTCGCAGGATACATGATCAGATTTTTAGTACTGGATCTTAAAGAAACTGAAGATAAAATAAGGAGACACTATGGCCCTCCCTCGGCAGCTGACCAGCGAAGAGGTACGTGAAGAGTTTATTAAGCATCTTATAAAAATAGCTAAAGAGTGGGATACAGTTAAAGGTAAAACAAGTTTAGAGAAAATTGAAGGTGCAATCTTTTCTACGCTTGCCGTTCTTGATGGGGAGTCAGTAGAGTTCCCGCCTTTTATTGTAGCTCCTAATCCAGATAAAAGTGATAGAGGATTTCATGAGGAACAAGGAGAGAACTGGTTCCCTGAGAATCTTAAGGCTAAAGTTAAATATGATATAAGCGGAAGTTTGCACACTACTTTTGGAAAGCTGAGAGGGAAGCGTTAAAGATGAAAACTCCAAAGATTTTAAACAAGCAGAACGTAGCCCAGACAAGATTCTTGAATCTGGTAACGACGTCCTTCGAGGATAAAAATGGTAAGGTATCTAACTGGGTATCTGCCGAACGTCCTGGTAAACAAAATGCGGTGGTGATTGTAGCCCTCGTTAATAAGGCCAAGAATGATCCCCGGTTGGTGGTAATCAAAGAATATCGTGTCCCTATTGAAGGTTACGAGTGGGGCCTGCCTGCGGGACTTATTGATCCTGGTCAGAGCATAGAGGAAACAGCAAAAAGAGAGCTTAAAGAAGAGACCGGTCTAGACTTCGTGAAGTTCCTTCGACCCGTTACTCCTTTTGTTTACAACTCTCCGGGCATGACAAACGAGGCTGTCTCTATGGCTTTCATTGAGGCTGAAGGGGAAATATCCAAAAAGGATCTCCAGGATTCTGAGGATATTACTACAGAACTCTATTCACAGGCTGCAGTTCAGGATCTTATGGCGGAAGCTATGGAGCCTAAGTCTGACATCATGATCGGTGCGAAAGCCTGGTTGGTTTTCGAACGCTTCGTGAAATACGGTGACATCTAATAAGGGGTAGTATTATGTGGTACTTATTATGGCCTATGATAGCATACGCTATTGTTTGTGTCCTTAATGTTTTTTGGATTAAGAACAAATTTCTGAATGCATGCCCGAGCATAGTCTTAATTGCATTTTCCTTGATATCTTTAGCAGTAATGTCTCGTAAAGAAATAAAAAACTTTTTTAAACTCATATTGAAGCTATGAAAAAAATCCTTAATAATATATTAAATCGTATACTTCTTTTTGGTGTATGCCTTTTAATACTTATAACTATAATATTTTGTATAGCCGTGGTATTGATTGGTATCTGTTTATTTATCCCGGTAGCTATAGTACTAATTATCTGGGCGCTTATAAAAATAGCTTTTACAGGACTACCTTAATATGAGATGTTTTAAATTCCGGCTAAATAGACTCTTATCAAAGTGCATAATGCTGCAGGGTATCGTATTTGCAGAAAATAAGAAGAAAGCTAAGCAGGCTATAATAGAATCAAATGCCCGGTATATAAAAGAGTATAAGCTGCCAACTTCTATGTTTATTTTAGAGTCAATAGATAAGACTGAACCCCAGGTATTAAACTTTGAGGTGATGGACTAAATGGTTGGATATACTGATACCGCAGCTACAATGAGTAATTATGATTGCACAGGGTCAACTTGTAGCTCAACATTCGAGGATTATTATCAGAGTCCTGTAGTTTATGTAACAGTAGCTGTTGGAGAAACTACCTCGACGGCTCCTGCGTACATAACAGAACCTACTACCTGTGGTCAGATACGGGTAAGGACCAGGACGCTCATTATAAAGCGAGAACTTCCTCCGCCAGAAGTAGAGGAAGAAGCCCTGCCTCCTAAAGTAGTGTGGGAAAAAGTATTTAAAATAAAATCGAAGGTGAATGAATCTAGAAAAGTATATTATTATAAGCCGATACTTCATAGGCGTATGATGCTCTCTAAGAGTGGCTGGTTGCCCCGAAGAGACAGGCATATGCGTAAAGGACACTGATAACAACCCGGAGGATTTAAATGAGCAAAGCTGAAGAGAAAAAGGCAGAAAAAGTAAAAGAGGAAAAAGCGAAATTCAAAATCAGCATCCGTATCCACGGAGATGGAACGTCCACCGTTTATCAGGGTAACGGTTTCCCGCATATCATTGACAAGACTGAAAAGTCTATTCAGTGGCTGGCCAACAAGGGATTCAAGGCTGAAGAGATTGAAATCCTCGGGGATAAACCTGAGGTCTGGGAGTCTATTTATCCGTCACCTAAGGCAGCTGAACCTGAGCCCACGCTGGTTGAAAAGGTAGCTGAGGTACTCACGCCTGCGGTTGAGACTCCGGCTGCGGTTTAAGAGGAATTGAAGTAAAAATCATATAAAATAACCTTTAACAGGGAGTACTTATGAGTGATGTTGCAAAGACCAAAGACCAGATCATCCTTCTGGCAATCGACTGTCAGTTCGATTTCTGCAATCCCGCAGGAAGCCTGTTTGTCCCCGGTGCCGATCAGGACATGATACGCCTCGCAAAGGCTATCAAGACCAACAAAGATGTTATCGACAAGATCGTCTGTACCAAGGATGCCCACAGGTATCTGCATGTCGCCCACCCTATCTGGTGGAAAGACTCCAACGGGAAGCACCCCGACATCTACACTGAGATCACCGTTTCAGACGTAACCGGTTCAAATCCGAAGTGGAAGGCTACCAATCCGGGCTTCCAGGATATCTCCGTCAAGTACGTTGAGAGCCTGGAGAAGCAGGGGAACTATAAGCTTATGATATGGCCCCCGCACTGCCTTATCGGATCCAACGGGTTCAAGATCGAGCCGGTGCTGTTTGAAGCCCTTCAGGAGTGGGAAGCCCAGTTCGCCGTGGTTGACTTCGTGACCAAGGGTTCGAACATGTTCACGGAGCACTATTCGGCCTTCAAAGCGGAAGTATTCGATCCGGATGATGCCGAAGGTACGGGACCCAATATGAAGCTGGTCCAGTATCTCAAGGACGCTCAGTACATCTACATCGCCGGGGAAGCCACCTCTCACTGCGTCCGGGCCACGGTCATGGACATCGCCAAGCATTTCGGTGATGATTACGTGAAGAAGTTCGTGTTCCTGGAAGACGCTGGTTCACCCGTACCGATCGCCAAAACCGCAGCTGATGCTTTCCTGAGCGATATGACGGCGAAGGGTATGAAGGTAACGACGACGGACAAGTTCCTGAAGGTGATTTAAAAGCCTTCTGTTTGCGATAAGATACGAGAATCATATCTTATCGCAAGCAATTAAACTGAAATAACTACTTATTCTCAAAAGGAGCATAATATGGCAAAGATGATGGGGCTTACCCCCATGGAAACCCACAAGACTCTCCACCAGTATACGTACAGTGGTCAGAGCCTGAACACCCTCGGCGCTTCGAAGTACACCCTTGTGACCATGGTAGTCGACATGTCGCCGTCAATCACGGACTACAAGGACGATATGGAAGCCATGTGTTCGGAAGTTGTCAAGGCATGCAAGAAGCACCCCAATTCCGGTGAGCTGACCATGCGTGTGGTCGGGTTCAATTCTGATGTCTCGGAGATCCACGGCTATAAGGAGCTCCGAAATATTCAGGATACCGATTACAAGGGGTCGATCAAACCTGGTGGTCTTACGGCACTCTACGAAGCCACCCAGGAAGCCATCGAAGCTACCCAGTCGTACGGTGAACAGCTTATTGGTATGGACTACACCTGTAACGCTGTCCTTTTCATCATCACGGATGGAGCCAACAACATTAACAAAGTGGCGAATCCGGACATGATCAAGAAGACTCTGGCCAAGATCAAGAAGGACGAGAAACTCGACTCTATCAACGTCATTCTCGTTGCGGCCTCGGACAGCCCCAATGTTGTCCAGGACTGCGAATCTTTCAAGAAGGATGCCAATCTGAACCAGTTCGTGAAGATGGGTGAGGCTACGAAGGACAACCTGGCAAAGTTTGCACAGTTCGCCAGTGCTTCGGTAAGCTCGACGTCCCAGGCTCTCGGAACTGGCGGAACGTCCAAACCTATCACCTTTTAAAGTGTGATGTTTCAGAGACAATGAGCAACTGCTTCTAATAGATAGAGGCAGTTGCTTTTTAATACTTCTTAAGGGGACTCCATGCAGAATTTAGATAGAGAATTTGCTGAGCTGGTAAAGTTGCTCAACAGTGCTCCTAAGAAGGCCAAGGAGAAAGAATTAAACAGGACCCGGGCTCTGGCTATAGTTAGTGATATTAAGGCTCTTGTGGCTATCCTGCAGAGTGAAAGCGACAGCCTTAATAAGCTTCGGGAAATAATCAATGATGCCCCAGACCTTCCTGACGGCCTATGGTCGACCCCAACTCTTAAGCCAATAGAACTTTTGGTAGAACGTGATGAGAAGAGAAAGAAGGAACCCCTAAGAAGTAAGAGGGACTGGGACAAGCTAAGGAAGAAATACGCTTCAGCTGATGCTAAAAATACAGAGCGTTTAGTTGACTTAGTATCAAAAGCTATAAATGAAAACTCAAAGTCTGAGGAAGCTTTAGATTTTAAAGGTATGCTAACGAAGCTTAATGCTTTAATAATCAAAAAAAGAGAATCCTGTGTGAACTATAAAGCTAAAAAGTGTATCCCGATTCCTGAAGATATCTGTGGGGATTGTAATAAAGGGGATCTTCGTACAACTAAATGTAATCGACTTAATCGTTCTAGAAACGTTTAATATGAATTGGCAAAAATGTCAAAAATGTGGTAGTGATAGGATAGCTACTGTTAGTTCAAAGTGTAATGATTTATGTACTGTAACTATAAAAGAAAAAGAATCTGATACGTATGTTCCCGAGGATATGGGCATAGGAGGAGGGAGCTACACAGAGTTTGATTACTGTCTGGACTGTGGCCAGATTAAAGGGGAGTTCCCGCTTAAAATAACTGAACTTGAAAATAAAGAAACAGTTGATAAAGAAGATGTAGATACCAGTGAGTTCAAAGTAGGTGGAATGTATCTCAAGACTAAACACGGAAAAATTGATAGCACAAACTAACAAAAGAGGAGTCTCTATGTCTATCCCTTCAAAAGAAAAACTTCTTAAACTGCAGAAGAAGTATAAGACAGATGCGGCGATCGGTGATCTCTTCGGTGTTTCCAGGCAGGCAGTACATCTGTGGCGTGTGAAGCATGGTATCAAATCTTTGTTAGAACTCACGGAAGCCCGGAATTACCTGATCAATAAAGACTTTAAAGCTGGCAAGGATGTCCCGAAACTGGCTAAGAAGTTTAAAATGTCCTTTAGTCAGATCTATCGGATCTTGAAGAACTGGTAAACTATGGCATTTTCAATAGAATTCATAAATTGGTGGACGAAGCAACCTACCTATAAAGCATCTGCGGCAGGGCTGATCTCAGAAGATCTTTACAATGCTCTTTCTAAGATGGCTTTCAGTGGGTGGCAGGCCCGGGAAAGAGAAATCATAACCCTTAAGGTTAAGCTTGGAGATACCTCTGTTGATCTTTTTGAAGAAGTACAGGATATAATCTCTAAGAGGTTAGGGGTTGATAAAGATAGAGTAACAGAGGATGCCTATTTTATAGATAGCCTCCATGCTGACTCCCTGGATACCGTAGAGCTTATAATGGCTTTTGAGGATCACTATAATATTGAGATCCCTGATGAGGATGCAGAAAAGATTCGTACAGTTGGCGATGCAATTAAACGTCTCAGAGAGATTTTAGGAAGGTAACCATGATAATTACTCTTGATATCCCTGAAGCAGAGTTCAACCGGTACCAGCAGTACTATAAGCCGTGGGTAATCCCTACCCCGAAGAGTATTGGAGAGGGAGACCTAAAGGAAATGATTAAGCCCCTGGTTATGGCTCAGCATTTCTGTGAAGAACAGAACTGTAGTCTCTGCCTGTCAGCGATCGATGCAGCTACGAAGATTATAGTGGCAAAAGTTAAAGGTGAATAACTATGAAAGCAGATTCTTACTTTGAGATAGGATCCACCCACCAGGTTTGCCAGGACTATGCTCTCGCTAGCGCATCAGATGATATAGCTTATGCAATAGTCTCAGATGGGTGTACATCTTCTAAGGATACCGACATAGGCTCCAGGCTTTTAACTATAGCTGCCCGGGATGCCTTGAATTATTTGATCCTTCGACAAAAGAGTCAGCCAGGTGTAGATAAGAAACTCTTTATGAATAATTTTGTCATCACTCTTAAAGAGCTTGTTATCAAAAAGTGCATAGAAATTAGGGCATCGCTTAACGTAAATGTTAACGCCTTTGATGCCACTCTTTTAATAGCCTTGGTTTATCCAGGCTATCGTCCTCTTTTGGTAGGGTGGGGTGACGGTAACTTCATCGTGAAGTATAAGAACGGTGTGGTCCGTACTATGAGTATATCATACGACCTGAACATGCCATACTACCTTTCGTACCGGATGTCTTATGAGAAAGATCAGCTGTATCGACAGGTACAAAGCGGTGAATATCATATTGACGACAACATTCAAACAAAGGGTCTGCTGCGGTCATCTTATATCCCTTGGGAGAATAACTTCATCCGATATTTGGATGATGTAGGGGATACTGTTGGATTGAGTAATTCTATCTGGGAAGTTTCTCAGATCGTAGTTTCCTCTGACGGTTTACAAAGTTTTCAGTTTGACCCGAAGAGTGACGAGTTCATGACTGAAGATAAGGTGTTCGGCTTGGCTCGTGTTTACCCGGACATCATTAACTATAAGAACCCTGTGGGTGAGTTCGTTGTGCGCCGGATGAAGAGCCTGGAAAAAGAGAACCGGTCGAAGCATATCATTCATACAGATGATGTCTCCTGTGCAACCTTAATATTGGATTGAAACTATGGTAGGAATAATTCATAAAATAATACTATGGTTTAACTCACGTCGTTGTAAGATATGCGGCATAGTCGTGGAAAAGGATCTAATGCACTATGCTTATGAGCATCCGATTGGTTCAGAGTTGCATAACCGTAGAAAGGTACGATGGGTGTGTCATATATGCTATCATAAGCAGATAAGGGATGAGGAATGTGATACATACGACCCCTGCTATCCGTCGTAAGTAAAAAGGATTTTATGTCCCTATATTCATATGAAGAAGTTTGCCCAGGATGTCTCCATGCAAGGATACACGAATGCTGTGGAAAATTCTGTAAGTGTGAGGTAGGGGCTAGTATTAATGGGATAGATGGTACGTGCTCAAGTAAAGTTTATGATAAAAATTGTGAAACCTGTGCCAATACTTGTGTAGGGCTTCAGCACTGTCACGATAACAATTACTCCTGGTGGAAAAAAGATGAAAAGATACGCTAGGGTTAGAAAAAAGATCCTGGACTACGACCCAAAGAGTGGGCTAGCTCAGACTGCTCTATTCTTCCTGGCCTTGTCTGAGGTTAATCATAAATCTACCAAGAACCACGTAGAGAATGTGGCTCTTTTGGCAGAAGCTACAGCTATTAAACTTAAGAAGGATGCCAAGGCTGCGTTCTTTGCCGGGCTGCTTCACGATGTGGGTAAACTGCTCCTGCCCCCTAGTCTGTTCGATGGCCATAATATTACTCCTGAAGAGTATGCCCTTGTTAAAGACCATGCCCAGAATGGTTTTAAAGCATTGATGCATCTTCACATGTTTACGGCTTTATGCGCTGGATTCCATCATAACCTTTATAAAGCTGGTTATGGTGTATCTATGGACGATCTGCCCGCGAAGTGGTCCCCGGCGACAGTTAAGAAAGTCTTGGATGTATCAACGATCGTATCTATATGCGATTTTGTTGAAGCTTTTACGAGTAGAGCTACTAAGATCCTAGATGGGTCTGATAAGGCTCCGGATCTGAAGGGGATGCTTTATGCTAAATACCCGGATGACCAGAATATTGTGGATGTCGTATTAAGTCTTTACAAAAAGATTATTATAACAAAATGAATACTATCCTAAAAATAACTGTTTTAGCGATACTGCTATCTGTGTCTCTAAGCTTCCCAGGGCCACTTAAAGAAAGTGCCATAATGTACATGGTTAACTTCGTAGATACCGTGTGCTCGGCAGACGTAGCTCCAGCTATTAAAGAAAAGATAAGGGAAGAGAATCTTAAAACACTAGCTTTTATAAAATACGGGCACGATAAAAAGAAGTATCGATTTGTTTATATTTACATAAATTGCTTAGATAGCTATCGCAATAAGACTTTTTATGCAGTATTGTACTACCAAAATCCAGGAGAAGACGATTATAACTTTCTATCTGTAGGGTTTGGTGAACTTATTGCGACCCAACTGGAATGTGCAGAGGACATCATAGAAGTAGGGGATTAAATGTTAAAATGTTTTGCATGTGGCGTTGAAAAAGACATGACTGTTTTAGAAGTGTCGAGGTGGCATAAAGAGGATCATCTTACTGATGAGCCTATCCCTCCTCTCCATGTAATAGAATGTCAATCAGAGTATCAAGAACCTGGTACAGGGTTTCATATATTTAAAGCCTGTGTGATATGCCTTGAGTGCCATCATAAGCTTGAACCTGATATGTGGATCTGTGAAGATAATTGGAAACGTCTTAATCCAGTTGTCCCTTTTGAGAGATTACCTATTACAAAAGATGATATAAATACTTGGGGAAATCCTGAGAGTTATAAAGATGTTATCCAAGATCGTGTGATGTAATAAATACTAAGGTCAGAAAATTAAAATGGGACTTCTAAATTTTTTAAATAAAAAGAAACTTGAGAAAACTGAAGAATTATCTTCAGAAAGCATGATACGTCGGCCAGGAAAATACACAAATTATGGTGCCAAACTCAAAAAAGATAATATAGGTAATGTTATAGCTTTAGAAATATGGGATGTCAGTCCATGGCCAGATGACAAAGTCGGTATAGACTTTGAAATTTATCCACATCAGGTATCTATGCTAAAGGATTTTCTAAAGTTATTTGAAAAATATGTTACATATGAAGATGCTCATCCAGAACCTATTTCTATGTTACCTGTACCAAGAGGTGTTACTTTGTTAGATTGTAAAGTTAAAGAATTAGAAGAATTTAATAAAAATCTTGAAGAATTGAAGGGTAAGAAAAAAACCTTTTTGGAAAAATTATTTGGGATATAAAATACTCAAGATCGTGTGGTGTAATAATTACTAAGATACGATTCATAAATTGCACAGCCCGTCGTTAGTGGAGCCTTAACCTCCTGGATATCGGGACCGGGTACGGGAAAGAGCTGGTGGAGAATCGGGATTCCAGCCACGATCTTGGTTTTTAAACAGGAAAGACATATATGCTATCACATGATTTAGCTAAGATACTGTTAGAGGCACCTAATTTACCTATAGCTACGCACGCCCACAACCATACCTATATGAGTGTTACTAATGAGGTATCTCACGGTAGGTGCAAGGTTGGCTTATTGCATACGTATGGTGGAGACCATATTGTTGTAGGAGATATCATGAAAAGGAATATTAACGGGGAGAATTGGCATATTACCAGTATGATACACGGGGATGCTCCGGAGGAGTGGTAGGCTATATGGACACAGCAGTTGAGAAGATATTGAAAGTATTTGCCAACATAATTATTGACAAGCAATTTAAAGATGCAATTGGTAAAACACCACGAGA
>Ga0315289_10015740_pt1 | contig 10486 bp, 11 predicted proteins | sample YL17G11_40_MG_FD_203452 | JGI IMG/M metagenome (GOLD analysis project Ga0315289, IMG submission 203452) | Sediment microbial communities from Yellowstone Lake, YNP, Wyoming, USA - YL17G11_40 | ecosystem: Environmental > Aquatic > Freshwater > Lake > Sediment | place: USA: Wyoming | collected...
TTCGCTCGGGGTAAATTTCCTGAAGCAAAAGCCAGGAATTTATGGGCAAGGAGGGAGTTGAACCCTCATGGCCTTGCGGCCAATAGATTTTAAGTCTATCGTGTAAGCCATTCCACCACTTGCCCGAAAAAATTATGATGCTATTGAGCTGACTGTCTTACTCTTGCTCCAACCATTATATGAAGTTATACATTGCCTAGCTAAATCAATCTTCCTTTGCAACCCTGTGCACTCGCTGTAATAACACTGCTTAACAATTGCTTTCGCTGCCATTTTCCCATATTTCAATCTATACACTCTCAGACCCTGTCTATAAATCTTACCGCTAACGCCTACCATGTTTTCGACTTCCTTCTGAAGCCATGTTAAAAATTGCATCGAACCAGAACTAATCCTTAAATTCCATTGCTCATGGTGATTAGATGCATGTATCCAATGTTGAATTCCACCATCGCCGTCTATTACGCCCCGCAAAAAATCGACAAAATGCTTTCTGGAAACCTCGACTTTTTTAATAGTCAGTGATTTATTGGGCGTTAGACCAACAGATAATAAAAACTCATACAAATTAATATTTCCAATTTGAATATGAAACGACTTTTTATGCTTACATCCATATTTAATTGTAATCTTATTTGTTAATGCTAAAATTTCTTTTAAATTGCACAGAAATTCGTAATCACTGGAGGTTATATCTATATGTCTGCCGTCGGACGATAAGCACCCATCGCTGGTAATCAATCCTACTAAATACCAAAGATTCGGTCTTTCAATTTTCAGGTCTTTTCTTTTATTTGTGTTTTCTTTTACTTGGCATTTAATATCGTGGAGGCGTGGACCGGATTCGGACCGGTGAATAACTGTTTTGCAGACAGTTGCCTTGCCACTTGGCTACCACGCCAATTATCAATGGTTCGACTTACGCTCACCATTGACACTGAGCACAAGTCGAAGTGTCAAAGAGTCTTTTTTATCCTGCGGCGCATGGCCTCAGGATCAATAAATGCCTGTATTAATGCAGGCATTTATTGACTTCCTTCACGATCGCCTCAATATCTGCTAAACAGCCTACGCCTACCTTGCCGCACGCCAGCCGGCCTTTTCTCGGCTCCACAAACCTATAGCCCAGAGATTTTAATTTCTTAATGTTGCCCTGGGTAATTTTATTCCGATACATATTCTCGTTCATCGCCGGACAAATTATCACCGGCGCAGCTGTTGCAGACACCACGCAGGTTAACAAATCGTCGCATATGCCGCTGGCAATTTTAGCAATAATGTTGGCGGTGGCAGGGGCAATCAAAACCAAGTCCGCTTTCTGGGCTAATGATATATGTTCTACCTCCCATGCCGGCGGTTCACTAAATAGCCCGCGATAAACCTTATTCCCGGATAAGCTCTGAAACACAATGGGCTTAATCAGTTCTTCGGCTTCGCCGGTCATGACCACGGTCACGCAAAAACCTTGCCCCCCTAGCCGACGGACTAACTCGCAGGCCTTATAAATGGCGATACTGGCGGTTACGCCTAAAATAATATTTTTCTTTCCGGGCATATCATTTCTCCGGTTTTGTCTTTTGATAACGCACCTTCCCTGCGGCAATCTCGCGGAGGGCAACTACAGAGGGCTTGCTGGACAAACTCACCTCTACCAACTTGGGCTGTCCTTCAGCAAGCTCTAGCGCCCTCTTAGAGGCCAGAATCACCAGCTTATAAATTGAATTGTCACTCTTATCTAGCATTTGCTCAATCGAAACATAATCCATATGCACCTTCCTATCTGACGGATTCCATTTCTTTTAACATAATCTCCTTTAACTGGTCGAACGTGTTTTGCAGATCCTGATTGACCAAACAATAATCGTACCCTTGCGCATCCAAAACCTCAGCCGTCGCCAGCTTTAAGCGACGTCGGATTTCCGCTTTTTTTGTCTCGGGGGAACGCTTCTCTATTCTGTCACGTAACACGCCCAATGACGGCGGCAAGATAAAAATTGTAATTGCATGACCGGGGTAAAGCTGCCTCAGCCTGGAGGCCCCTTTTAAGTCTAAAGAGAGCATGATGCTTTTGCCTGCTGCCAACTTGGCCTCCGCAAAATCCCTCGGCGTGGCGTAATAATAACCTAAATACCTTGTCCATTCAAGAATTTTTTTGGCCTGTCTTTGTTGGCGGAATTGCTTTGGGCTTAAAAAAAAGTAGTCCTTGCCCTCTTTTTCTCTTAACCTCCTGGGCCTGGTAGTCACGGAAACGGACTTCGCCAACCTCTGCCTCAGGTCCTTATCCCGGATGAGCCGGGCGACAAGCGTAGTTTTACCGGAGCCCGACGGCCCAGATATTACAAATATCAACCCCTTCTGCTTTTCCTGTTTCCTGTTTCCTGTTTCCTGTTTTCTCACTCTATATTCTGCACCTGTTCTCGAATCTTCTCAATCTGACTTTTTAACTGCACCACACAACCGGAAATCATGGCATCGAAAGATTTTGCGCCTATAGTGTTGGCCTCGCGCTGCATCTCCTGGGCGATAAAATCCAATTCCTTACCCAAAGGACCGCGCTGAGAAAGTTTATTTTTAAAATTGTGGATATGAAAGACCAGGCGCTGCAATTCTTCAGTAATATCGGTCTCTTTTAAAAAACTGGCACGCTCTTCATCGCTATTAAGCCCGCGACATTTCTGATCGATTGCCTTTTTTGCCCGACGCCTGATACTATCTAGATTATGGTTTAAGGCCTGGGCGTGGTCCTTCAGGTAGCCCTCTAAAGCGCGGCCTTCTTTCTGGCGCATCCTTACCAGGCTGTCCAAGGCCTGATGCACCAACAAATTTAACTGTGGCCAAATGCGCTCTTTAGGAATCCCGCTATCCGCCACAGACAACACCCCAGGCAAATGGATCAAGGTATCTAACTGCAGGCTGCTATTAATCTTGAGTTTCTGCTTAATCTTCTTCAGGGTAGCGAGATAATTTTTTAACAGGGGTTCGTTTATAAATACCGCGGGGGCCCCCTGATCCACAATGTTTATTACGCAGGTCACCCTGCCCCTTTTGATCCTGGTCTCAACCTTTTTTTTTATCTTCTCCTCCAAAGACAAAAACCCCGCGGGCAAATGCAGTACCACATCTAAAAATTTATGATTTGAACTGCGCAATTCCACGCTTACTTTGCCGAACGGCGGAAGTGTAGCCTGCCTACCACCAAACCCAGTCATGCTGTTCAACATCTAAAGATCCTCCTCTGTGCGTTTTTAACGTGCCGAGTGGACATCGCGCCTGCCATTCGGCAGATATGGGCCTAATGCACAAGTGATATCACGCCCACGCCTTTATCTTTCTTTCTTTCTCCACGATTTCCCTGGTGGGATATAAATTTACAATAATCTCGTCGGGACCAAACCAAAGCTTTATTTCCCGCTCTGCCTCTGACTCATTGGAAGAGACGTGAATTACATTCTCATAGAGACCAGCGGTAGTAATCCTGCCGTAAGAACCCCTGATGCTGGTGGGGTCTGCCTCTTCCGGATTGGTAGCGCCGGCCAGTTCGCGGCATTTTTTAATCGCCCCATCGCCCCAATAGACAAGCGCCATTACCTTACGGCGATTATGCAGCTCTCCCTGGAGATATTTAATAAGCTCTGCGAAAAAAGGCTGATCCTTCAGGTGCCGGTAGTGTTCCTCGGCCAACTCCCGCGATACGCGCGCAATCTTAGCTGCCACAATTTCCAATTTGCTTTCCGACAAACGGGTGAGGATATTGCCGGTTAAGGATTTTTTCAGACCGTCCGGCTTAACGAGAATTAAGGTTGCCTGGCTCATGATTTCATTCCTTTGAAGATATTAAAAATTCTCTCCAGGTCATCCGGAGAATAAAATTCAATCCGGATATGGCCGCATTTTTTTCTTTTGCTAATCCTGACCTTGGTGGCAAAAAGATGCTGCAACTCTTCTTCCCAAACCGCAAGATGCGGTTCGCGTAAGGACTGTCCCATCCGGCGCTTGCTCCCTCTGGGGCGCTGGGTTTTCACTAAATTCTCTAGCTCTCTGACTGAGAGACCGCGCGAGATCACTTCTTGAACCAAGCGCCGCTGTTGGTTGGCGTCTTCTATTTCTACCAGCGCTCTGCCGTGGGCAAAAGAAAGACGGCCCAGGCGGATTTCTTCCTGAATTTCTTGCGGTAACTTCAATAGTCGCAATGTATTAGTAACGGAAACCCGCGACTTACCCAAAATCTCACCAATCTTCTCTTGGGTAATTTGAAATTTATCCACGAGATACTGATAAGCCCGGGCTTCTTCAATAGGATTCAGGTCTTGTCTTTGAATATTTTCAATTAAAGAAAGCTCCAAGGAATCGCAGTCATCCACATCCTTGACTATAACTGGTATCTCTTTAATACCCAATAAGTTAGCTGCGCGTAATCGGCGTTCTCCGGCGATGAGTTCATAATAATCCCCCTTGCGCCGGGCCAAAATCGGTTGAATCACGCCCTTTTCTTTAATGGACTGGGTTAACTCTTCCAAGCTTTGGGCATCAAAATTCTCGCGCGGCTGAAAAGGATTGGGCTTGATGCGGTCAGTTTGGACATAAACAATCTTTTCTTGCCCTTCAATTTCAGGCTCTGGAATCAAGGCGCTAATACCTTTACCTAAGGCTTTACGTTCCATTATATCGCTCTCCTTGCGTAGAAAACGCAACATACCTTGCCGTATCGGAACGGCAAGTATGCACTTTGTGTGCAACCGGCCTCTCCCGCCGCAGAAAGCGGCGTACCTGCCAATCCCATATGGCAGGGTGCTTATAGGGCCGGGTGCTCTCCTTCTATTGACATTATAGTTTTAGGTGTAATGGGAATACCTAAGAATTCTTGACTCAGTTCTTCATATTTTTGTGCGCCAATAGACTCTTTGTCGTACAAAGCAATGGGCTTGCCAAAGCCGGGCGCCTCAGTTAAGCGCACGTTGCGCGGAATAATGGTATGATAAACCTTTTCATGGAAATAATTTCTTACCTCCTGAATGACCTCTTTAGCCAGGTTAGTGCGAAAATCTGCCATAGTCAGTAATACCCCTTCGATATCCAGGCTTGGGTTGAGATGCTCTTTCACAAGATTAACAGTATGAACCAGTTGCGTTAATCCTTCTAAGGCATAATATTCGCATTGCACCGGAATCAAAACCGAATCTGCCGCACACAAACCATTAATAGTGATTAAACCCAATGACGGCGGCAAGTCGATAAAAATAAAATCAAAATTGTCTTTTTCCACCTGCAAGGCTTTTTTTAATCTATATTCGCGGCCCAGCAGGTTCACTAATTCTACCTCTGCACCGGTAAGATCTAGATTGGAAGGCGCTAAACAAAGATTATTAATACCGGTAGGCTGCAAAATCTCTTTGATTCCTAATTCTTCCAGGAGAACATGGTAGGTGCTTTTTTGAATATTGTGTTTATTAATTCCTATGCCGCTGGTGGCATTGGCTTGCGGGTCTAAGTCCACTAACAAAACTTTCTTATTTCCTAATGCCAAATAGGCTGCTAGATTAATTGCCGAGGTGGTTTTGCCCGTACCGCCTTTCTGATTACAAATGCTGATAATCTTACCCATTATCTTTTGTGTACTTTCAAGGCTCGACTCTTTAAATTCAAGCTAGAGAGCTTCTCTGCTAATGCCCTGAGCTGGTCATAATCTATATCTCGATAATTGTCCAGTTTATACATAACCATCTGACGCCAAACCTGATACGCCTCGTATTTCTTTTTGCTCTGCAAAGGATGCTTATCAAAATGATCAACGATAGCTTTCAGTTCGCCAATTCTGGTAACGCGATAATATGCGGCAGCCTTAGAAAAACCACCTTTTTGATTAGGATTGGATTCCTTGTGTCTATAAATATCGCCTACAGAATTAAAATATTCTCTAATCTCCTCGATTATCTGCTTATTATCTTCTCTCTGCTTGATAGCAAAATAAATAGCAAAAGTTCCCCCTGCTCGACTATAAGTAAAGGCTGCTTCTCCATCGCAGAAACCGGTTACATACCAAGGGGTTAGCATATTGATTTCTTACAATAAGTGTTCTCGCTGCAACATTTTCACGTGGAACATTGTTCAACCCCTATAAATTGCTTTATCTTAATTATCCCCCTAATCAATCTTTTGTCAAGCATTTTCTTGAGGTCTCTGAAAAACTCTTAATTTTAGTTCAGAGAGCTCTGCCTATTTTTAGACTTTTTCAGAGCTCTCTTCTTTATCTTGGATAAGGCTTACACGCACCTTAGCTGGTTTGGCGCCCTGCATGCCGAACAGACCCTTCTCTTCTTCGGCTAAAACTTCTATCTTGACTTTTTTACGAGGCAACTTTAATGCCTTGAGGGCCTTTTTCACTGCCTCTTCTAAGGTTTTGCCTTCTACTTCAATGCTGAATTGGGACTTCATCTTTTCCCCGCCATCCTCAATTGAAAAAAGATCATTAATGCACTATTAACCAACCAATACAAAACTAACCCTGATGGCATACGATAAAAAATCAGCCCAAACATCAGTGGAAAAATCACCAGCATCATCTTTTCCTGTTCTGCCGATCCTCCGCTGGTTGTGGCCATAGAAAACTTTTGCTGTATCAACATTAAAATAGCCATAACAATGGGCAAAATGTTCACCTCGTTGCCTAATATAGGTAAAGATGCTGGCAGCATAAATAGCCGATCTGGCTCAGATAAGTCTTTAATCCACAAAAAATGGGCCCCTTTTAAAGCGACAGAGCGCATGAGGGCCTGGTACAACGCAAAGAATATAGGTAGCTGCAGAATCATGGGTAGACATCCCCCTAAGGGATTCATTTTGTGTTTACGATAAAGCTCCATGATTTCTTTGTTCAGTTTTTGCGGGTTGTCTTTATATAATTTGCGCAACTCTTCAATATGGGGCTTTAAGGCATTCATTTCTTTCATAGAACGCATTTGCTTTAAGCTCAAGGGGTAAAGCAATATATATATTATCAGACTTAATAAAATAATTGCAAAACCCCAATTATGCACTTGTCGGTATAAAAATTCTAGTAATTGCACCAGTAATTGGGAAATCGGATTAAATGTACCGTAATGCATAATCTGTGACCAGGCAGGATCAGCTTTATTAATCCACTCTATTTGTTGGGGGCCTAAATAAATCCGGATTTTATGTCCAATCTGTTTTCCGGGAGCGACTGTCTGTTCCGGCAAACGAAAACCCAACTGAAACTGTTGGGCGTTTATTTTCTTTATAAAACCATCATGCTTATCTGTGTCGGGCTGAATAATGACGCAAAAATACCTATCGCGTAACCCTATAAATTTAAATTCTGACCAAACAGCATCCCGCTGACCGCTCAGGTGTAAAGTTTTCCCAGGAGTAGCTACCATGATATCCTGATAGCGCGCCTGATCTTTAGCACCGGAAAAATCTAAAGTACCCACAATAAAAGGGAGCTGGACAACGATAGGAGAAGAGGATAGGTTTTGCAATAAAATCTCTAATTCTATGGTATAATTAGAGTTAGAAAAAAGAAATTTCTTAATTACCCTTTTCTGCACATCTGTATGCACGAACCTGACTTCATTTGCCGCGCTATCTTCTTTTTTGAAGAACAGCGACTTATCTGCCAGAACCAGGCCGTTACCTAAAACAAATTTGTGATTTTTATATTCTGTAAAAACTACTTCTTTGAGTGCCGCCTGGGATTCATTAAAAGTAACCTCGAATTTCTCTTGCTTAAACCCCAATAGAGAAGGGGCGGGCTCTTGGAGATCGCCGCCTGAAACCAAAGAGGTATCTTTGTTGTACGGGGGGGCTATTGTTGTCGCGTCTTTTACAGGTGGTCTTTGCGCTATAACTTCTTTATTTTCAATGAGTTGTGATTTGGTAATAAAACTGGACCAGATTAACAAAACTAAAAACGATAGTGTTGCGGCTAAAAACAAACGTTTACCCATAGTTTACAATACGGGGTCGTAACCATTCTTGCTAGACAGAGAATGGCACCCCAATACCCTCCTTATTCCCTTGAGTGCGCCCGGCAAAACCCCGTATCTAATAATGGCTTCACGGGTATAATCTGAGCATGTGGGCACAAAACGGCAACTGCAAGGCAAGATTATCCTGATATAATTTTGATAAATGTCCAGTAGGCCGATTGCGGCTTTTTTCAACATTAGTGAAATCCGAGGCTATGAAGCAAAAACTAACACACGTTTGCCGTCTGAGCGCGCCTCGCCTTTTCGGCTGATCAAAACAGTGTCGGCTATCCAAAAGAGCGCGGCAAGCTCACAGGCATCCCGACGCTCTATCGGGACTAAAATTTATGTCGGCCCAGGGGCCCTATAAATTATCTGCCTATTTAAATACTAATTCTACATCTACCCTTTTGCCGCCGCCGCGCCAAGACTTTCCTCCCCGACTTATTGGCCATTCTCCGTCGGAAGCCGTGTTTGCGCTTGCCCACAACATGCGTTGGTGTTTTTAAATTTTTCTTCATTATACCGTATCTCCCTTAATCGCTCTGTAATAATGTCGCCCTGCAGACAGAATGGTTTATAAGTATAACACAAAGCGGGCCGAAGTCAAATCATACATTGGAAAGAAATTGTAACACACAAACTTGTCTTTAGTCAAGGTAGGCCGATATAAAAGTGGCGCACACGCACGTAAAAGATCGACACTGAATAAGAGAGACAATGATTTTTGTTGACCGGGAAAAAAATTTTTGTATAATAGGAGGCGCTTGTCTGTAAGCTTTTTACTTGTCCCGCCAGACAATATGTGATATTATATAGAAACGTTTCTTACGGGACTTGCAACCTGTTTTTTCTCTGGTATAATCAACCTACGGTTACCTTAACCCCGCAGCCGAGACCTGTTCGGGTTGCGGTTCGACTACGCTCACCATTCCCTCGAACTCGTTCGACCTTGCTCACGATTCCTTCGAGCGAATCCTGAGCTTTGTCGAAGGACATCCCGAGCGAAGTCGAGGGAATACTGGAGTGGCCATTATTCATCCGCACCCTAAAAGACACGATTTTCTGGCCACGGACATATAAGCGTAGTATTAAAACAAAATTTATCCACAGAGTTATGCAGGTTGTGCATAAACTGTGAATTACAACATAAAGGCGCATCAGAGATGGTGGATATTATTAAGGTTTGGCAGAAGGCCGCAGACTCTCTAAAAGAGAAGCTGGGCAGCGCTGCTTTTGAGGCTTGGATTTTACCCTTGAAACCGAAATTGGCGGACAAGTGTAGTCTGATTTTAGAAGCGCCGGATGGTTTTTTTAAAGACTGGGTGGGTAAATACTACCAGCAATCTATACAAGAGGCAATACAGGAAGCGGCCCAGGAGAAGATTACAGTCACCCTAGGTCTCAGTCGCGAAACCCAAAAGGATATCACTTCCAACCCAACAGAGGCACCTAAAAAAATCGGCGTAGAGGCTCGGGATAGCCTGCAACTAAATCCCCGCTATACCTTTGAAAATTTTGTGATCGGTTCTTCCAACCGTCATGCCCACGCCTATTGTCTGGCCGTAGCCGAATCGCCCGCCAAGGCCTACAACCCTCTATTTATCTATGGCGGCGTGGGTCTAGGCAAAACCCATTTACTCCAGGCAGTTTGCCACCAGCTCAAAGGCAAGGACCAAAAAAACCTAAAAATCCACTACCTTTCCTCCGAACGTTTCACCAATGAACTCATTGACGCCATACAACACCGCTCCACCGCCGCCTTCAGGCAAAAATATCGCAACATGGATATGCTGGTTATCGACGACATACACTTCATTGCCGGTAAGGAATCTACGCAGGAAGAATTCTTCCACACCTTCAATGTATTGTATGACGCCCATAAACAGATCGTTATTTCCTCCGACCGTCCCCCAAAAGAAATAGCTAATCTGGAAGAAAAACTGGTTTCACGCTTTAGCTGGGGGCTCACCACAGACATACAGCCGCCGGATGTAGAGACCAGGGTGGCGATCTTGAAAAAAAAGATTGAGAGAGAACCGGTCGCTGTTCCGGACGATGTTATTTTTTTTATTGCCCAATTAATCAAAACCAATATCCGGGAATTAGAGGGGGCACTTATCCGCACCATCGCCTATTCATTGTTAGAAGAAAAACCCATAACCCTGGAATTGACCCGGGAGGTATTAAAGGACCTCTTAAAGGAACCCAAGAAATTAATTACCGTGGATTTCATACAACGCTGTGTAACCGAGGAATTTGGTATATCACTCCTGGATTTAAAAACCAGGCGCCGTAACAAAAATATTGTACTGCCCCGGCAAATTGCCATGTACCTGAGTAGAGAATTAACCGATCTATCCTTACCGGAAATAGGTAATGTTTTTGGCGGCAAAGACCATACTACAGTACTGCACTCTTACAATAAAATAAAAGAGGGATTAATTAATAACGAATTATTAAAAGAAAGAATACACAAGATTATACAGATTATTAAA
>Ga0315289_10015741_pt1 | contig 10485 bp, 6 predicted proteins | sample YL17G11_40_MG_FD_203452 | JGI IMG/M metagenome (GOLD analysis project Ga0315289, IMG submission 203452) | Sediment microbial communities from Yellowstone Lake, YNP, Wyoming, USA - YL17G11_40 | ecosystem: Environmental > Aquatic > Freshwater > Lake > Sediment | place: USA: Wyoming | collected...
GGGCCAGCGTGAACTTGTGGCACAGTTCCCCGATGGGGGCCGCCCCGCCGAAGAGATAGAGCGGTTCGAGGATGGGGTTCTCCATCATCGCCGCCTCCAACGCTGGCGCGTACAGCGGCACCCCCAGCCGCTGCTGCAAGAGGTAAGCGCCCCCAAAGTGGTCGGCGTGGGCGTGGGTCAGGAACACCGCCTCCAGCGTCACCCCCAACCCCTCGGCCGCCCGCAGTGCCTGCCGGGCGGCGTCCTTGTCCAACCCCGCGTCAATCAGCAGCCCCTTTCCCTCCTGCACGGCCAGCCCCATGTTGGAGCCGCCCTGCAGATGGAAGATGCCAGGTGCCAGTTCGACTTGTCTCATCTAGTTCCTCTTGTGTCCACGTTCCTCCATCCGTTTATCCGTTCCTCCATCCGTTGACAGGGACGGGTGTCAGCCATCCAAAGCGGTCCTCCAGTTGGCCTCGGGCGATGCCGAAGAACTGCTCTTGCAGGCGCGCGGTCACCGGCCCCCGCCGCCCCTGGCCCACCGGGATGCCATCTACGCTGCGGACCGGGGTGACCTCGGCCGCCGTTCCGGTCAGGAAGACCTCGTCTGCCAGGTAGAGCATCTCGCGCGTCACCATCTCCTCCCGCACCTCGGTTCCCAGGTCGCGGGCCAACTGCATGACGCAGGCGCGGGTGATGCCCGGCAGGATCGAAGCCGCCAGCGGCGGCGTGCAGACTACGCCGTCTTTCACCAGGAACACGTTCGCCCCGCTCCCCTCGCTGACCATACCGGCGCTGCTCAGCACGATGGCCTCGGAGAACCCCCGGTCGTGGGCCTCCATCACGGCCAGTTGCGAGTTGATGTACTGCCCGCCGATCTTGGCCATGGCCGGCAGGGTGTTGGGAGCGATGCGTTGCCACGTGCTCACCCCCACGTCTATGCCTTCCTGCACCCCTTCTTCGCCCAGGTAATTGCCCATCGCCAGGGTGCCGATGATCACCTCGACCGGGCAGGAGCGCGGGTCGAGCGAGATCACCCCCACGCCGCGGAAGACCAGCGGCCGGATGTAGCACGACGTGAGCGCGTTGGCCCGAATGGTCTCCAGGATAGCCTGGCGGATCTCTTCCGGCGCAAACGGGATCGGCATGCGGTAGACCTTGCACGAATCGAACAGCCGGCGCACGTGGGGGCCCAGGCACAGCACCGCCGGCCCGCGCGGCGTGGCGTAGGCCCGCAGCCCCTCGAACACACTGGAGCCATAGTGTAGCGCGTGGGCAAAGACGTGCACGCGCGCCTCATCCCAGGGCACCAGCCGGTCGTTGTACCAGATCCAGGGTGTAGGTTCGATGTTCACGGTACTTGTTCTCCCTTTGATCAAGAATGGCAGTGAACGCGGCATGAAAAAACCCCTTCGCCTCAGGGGCGAAGGGGCACTCCGCGGTACCACCCTGATTGAAGGACGGCCCTCACGACGAGGAACGCCTCCCGCTCTCAGCCCGTTAACGGGGGCCACCCGTCGCCAGTTACTCACCGGATGCTGTCATCCAACTTCCAACGTCCAACTTCCAGCACCCAACTTCACCGGCGCGGCTCCCAGGCGAGTTCGGCCTTGCGTGGCGCTCCCCCTGGGCGCACTCTTGTCGGGCTTCCACCTGGTTTTCCCGGCTCGCTGGAGGGATGGCCTACTACTCCTGTTCGCTGCCTTTATGATTGATGGCTGGCGATTGGTGATGAGCCACTGGCAACCGATCGCCAGTGGCTCACTGCCAGTTGGTGGACCCGGAGGGATTCGAACCCTCGGCCTTCTCAATGCCATTGAGACGCGCTCCCGGGCTGCGCTACGGGCCCACGGGCGATCCAGGTGGAGCTGAGGGGATTCGAACCCCTGGCCTCTACAGTGCGATTGTAGCGCTCTCCCAATTGAGCTACAGCCCCGCACCAGGACGCTGCATTGCGCTTGCAACTATGTGTAGTATACCAGAAAACCAGGATTTGACAACTGGCACGCAGCGCTGCGTACGCGCAGCTACACCTCCATCCTACGGGGCGTTCACAACATTCCAGGCGAAGACAGCCACAGCCACAGGACGCTCTTGCGCAAGGCTCCGCCGGTGTAACTTGATGCGTTCAATTTCGTGCAACGTGTCGGCAGTGAGATAACTTTCCCCACAATGGGGGCAACTGATGACAGGCACATTCTCGATGACAAGCAAGTCCTTGCCTTTGCCATAACTACGCGCCACGTGACGAACGCGAGCACCCTCTTGACCACAAATATCGCATATCATACCTGTTCCTATTCCGTGGGCTTCACCGAAGCCCCCATCATGCGCTGTCACATCTCCGCCGGGTTACAGCCTCCCTCCCCCATTGGGGCCATCATGTTCCTCATCATCCCCGACATCATCTGAGACATGATCTTAGGGATGGCCTGCGTGGCAATAGCCACAACGAGGCCACCTCCAAGCACACCGAGAACAGCGGCGAGTATGTATCGCCTGGTTTGGGTATTGGTACACTTGGCACTGCTGCTCATCTCTTCCTCCTCTCCTGTTACGCCAGGTTCTCATAGGTTTTGTAGGCCGTGATTAGTGATGCAAGTGTACTGCGCGCAATAAGTGCACCAATAGGCTGGGGCTTCTTGCGAACCAACTTGTTCCAGCCTGTCATCAGTCCAAACAGCAACCTGAGTCTTGGTGAGAGTATGTCATAGTCTATGGGGGCAAGGCCTGTTCCTCTTGAGATGACTTCCAACATATAATCTAGGTCATCTAGTTTCTCAACGTTCTGTTCGAACAGCTGCCACCACCGTTCGTAGGTCACGACTGATTCATCCAGAATACTCTTGGCTTCGTCTCCATAAATGTAGCCATAGTGAGCAAGGCAGAGCGTATCGTAATCCACCTGTTTTAGTTTACCTATAGTGGCATAGTAGGCATCCCGATCCCAGAAGGGCAGGAAGAACGGTGGGACAAACACGTTATCACCCACCTTAACGCCAATGGCGTCACCGACAAAGATATTTCTGTTCTTCTCGTCAAGAACGGCAATGTGATCCTTGCAGTGCCCTGGAGTGTCAAGGATCCTTAGAGTGACCCCCTGCAAATCTACTATGTCGCCTTCTTCGAGCGGCGTAACACCTGTGATGTTTTCACAGCCTGGTTCGCTCCAGGATTGATCCTCAAGCAAGGGAACAGCCCTCTCGGAAGCCAAAACCTTGATCTCTTTCCCCAGCCTGGCAGCCTGTTTACGCAGAGCAGGTATAGCCTGACAGTGGTCCCAGTGGGAGTGTGTAATGATCACAGTATCAGGGAAGGCCTTTATTCCTCTGAGCGCTTTGAGCATTCGGCCGGCTCCGTCGCGAGTACCTCCATCAATCAGACACGTTTTCCCAGCCTGTATCAAGTACACGGCACCTACCCTGCTAACACCATGCAGTCCGTAGTCAATTAAGGTGGTATCCTCATTGATCTTGCCTGATCTCCTGATAGCTGTCATGTCAACCCTCCTGGATAGAACACTATTCCCGACAAAACACCCGCCCCAACCTTGACGGCGGGCGGGCTTGTGGTAGAATCTCGGCTACCAGGGCGCTTCCGCCGTCCTGGTCACTGCCTCGGGCTGGGCAAAGCCGCGAGGCTTCCTCGTTGCATTGCGCTCACAGTATAGTGCAACCTGGCGCAGAAGTCAACACTTTGCAGCGCCTCTGTCGCAAGTCAAGTGCAAACTGCCACCCCCGTTCCAGGCTCAGCGCCACCGCTTCGGCAGCAGCCACGCAGCGAGTTGCGGGCGGCGGGTTTCAGTTCTCGCTCAGCCACAGCACTGCTCGCTTGTCCCCTATGCGCTCACTGGCGCTCAATATCTCATTGCTCGCCCAAGCAGGCACCGCTGCCACAATGCTTCTCAGCGGGCGCTCGAGGGGGCCTGATGGCTCAATTCCGGCATCACCGCGTGAGGTCGTAGCGGCTCACTCTGTCCCAGCGCCCGTGTCACCCTCTCCCAGCGTCGCCAGCAAGCCGCGCACGCGCTCTGCAGTAGGGTCCTCAATTTCCTCGAAGATGCGCAGGGCCTGCTCCCACAGTTCGCGGGCACGTGCCAGGTCTCCTTGCTTCTTGGCTAGCTGCCCCAGGTTGCTCAGCCAATTCCCTTCAGTGCGGCGGTCCCCGATCTCGCGGACAATGGCCAGCGCCTGTTCAAAGTGCTCGATCGCCCGCCGCACTTCCTCCAGATTGGCGTAGACCGCGCCCAGGTTGCCCAGCCGAATTCCCTCCCCCCGTCGGTCCCCGATCTCGCGGGCAATCTCCAGCGCCTGCTCATAGTACTCGATCGCCCACCGCACCTCCCCCAGGTCGGCGTAGGCCAAGCCCAGGTTGCTCAGGTCATTCCCCTCCCCGCGCCGGTCCCCGATCTCGCGGGTAATGACCAGCACCTGCTCGTAGTACTCGATCGCCCGCCGCACTTCCCCCAGGTCGCGGTAGGCCACGCCCAGGTTACCCAGCCAGACCCCCTCCCCCCGTCGGTCCCCGATCTCATGGGCAATCGCCAGCGCCTGTTTGTAGTACTCGATCGCCCGCCGTGCATCCCCCAGATGGCGGTGGACCAGCCCGAGGCTGCCCAGCGAGGCCCCCTCCCTCCGTCGGTCCCCGATCTCGCGGGCAATCGCCAGCGCCTGCGCATAGTACTTGATCGCCCGCCGCACTTCCCTCAACCCGTGGTAGGCATCGCCCAGGTTGCCCAGCCAGGCTATTTCATTGTATCGGTCGCCGATCTCGCGGGCCACACTGAGCGCCTGCTCACCGTACTCGATCGCCCGCCGCGCCTCCCCCAGTCTGTAGTAGGCCTCGCCCAAGTTGCCCAGCCAGACCCCCTCATTGCGTCGGTGCTCGATCCCGCGGGCAATCTCCAGCGCCTGCTCATAGTACTCGATCGCCCGCCGCGCTTCCCCCAGGGCGGCGTAGGCACTGCCCAGGCTGCCCAGGTAAGCACCCTCCCCCAATCGGTCTCCCATCGCCCGCGCCGCTTCCACCGCCCAGCCCAGCAACTGCACTGCCTCTCTCGCGCGGCCCCGCAGGTCCAAGAAGCGCACGCCGCTGCTGTAGAGCCAGCGTGCCAGCGCCAGCACCCCCTCGTTCTCCCCGCTCTCCCGCGACCACTCCCCTGCCGCCATCAGGTTCCTTAACTCCGCCTCCAGCGCCCCGTAATCATCTATGTATCGTTCTGCGTACCCAACGTAGTACGCCAGATGCGCCGCCCGCAGCCTATCCCACTCCCCCGCCTCACGCGCCAGCACGCGGCTATAGTCTGCCAGCAGCGGGTGCAGTTCGTACCGTCCTCGCACCGCGCCTGGTCGCACCAGCGACAGCGCCTCCAGGTCTTCCAACCCCCGCTCTACCTTGGCTGGCTCCCCGCCAAGCACTCCCGCCATTGCCAACGGCGCAAACCCACCCTCCGCCATCACTCCCAGCCCGCGGAAGAGCCGCTGCTGCTCCTCCTTGAGCGCCTCGTAACTTAGCGCGAACGCCAGAACCACGCTGTCCTCGGGGCGTTCCGCCAGCGGCAGGCACAACTCCTTTACTAGGCTTGGCGCTCGTTCCAGCCGCACCAGGTACTCCTCCGCGCTCCAGCGCCGCCGCGCCATCAGTCGTGCCGCGATGTCAAGCGCCAGCGGCAAGAATCCCAGACGCTTCACCAGTTCACCCCGCGCCACCTGCTCGTCCTTGTCCATCGTTTCGCCTATGATAAGCGCCAGCAGGGCCTCTGCCTCCTCCTGCCTCATCTCCCCCACCGCCAGCACCCGCCCGTAACGCTCCAGTTCCGTGAACAAGCGGCGGCTGGTCACCAGCGTCACACAGCCCTGCACGCCAGGTATCAGCAGCGGGAACTCATCCGCTGCCACCCCCTCTGCATTGTCCAAGATGATCAGTGTCTCCCGCCCCCGCAAGGCAGACCTCACCAACGCAGCCAATCCTTCTGCGTCGGGTATCTGCGCAGCCTGGTCGCCGTAGCCGTAGGTGGAGGCGACGTGGCGGAGCGCCGACACCACGTCCCGTTGCCGCAGGTCTACCCACACTACACCGTCACGGAAGCGGTCGCCCCAACGGTGGGCCGCGTGCACTGCCAGCGCCGACTTGCCCACCCCAGCGGTCCCGCGCAGGCCCACCAGGCTCACCGTCTGCCCAGTTCCAGGTTTCAGTAGCCCGTCCAGTTCAGTCAGGTGCGTCTCGCGCCCTGTGAAGGTGGGCAGGTCGGGAGGGAGTTGAAACGGACGGGGAGCGGCTTTCGGGCTGGACGGATAGGCGATCCCTTCGACCTCATCCCGCGCTCTCTGCTCAGCCTGGCGTTTCCACTCGCGCAGCAACTCAAGGGTGTACCGCTGTACGTCGCTGTCTATGAGTTTGGCGCAATTCTGACACAGCCACAGCCCGTTGTCCACGGACCTGCGCTCTTCGGGCGACAGGCTGGGGTCGTAACGTGGCCCGCCCTCCGAGGCCGCCGTGATGTGGGCTGCCACACCGATGCTGACGGCCTTCGCGGGGTCCTCTTGGGGGCCACTGGTCAGCTTTCTACAGTCTGGGTTGGAGCAGCGGTAGCCCACCCTGCGAGCGAGCACTTCCTTGGTCTTGGCGTCGAAATCGTCTCTCATGGGAACACGGTCCTTGCGGATGCGGTTGGAAAGGCACACCTTCACATCGAGTCTATCATGCCTCAATAATCGTTCGGATCATACCGCCTCGGGCACCCTTCCCCCTCACCTGGTCGGTGCCGCCAGAACCAGGTCTCCTCCCCGTCGCCCCTCCGCCGCTTTCGCTTCTCCACCTGCCCGCCGCAGGTAGGGCAGGTCGCCGCTGCTGGAGCCTCTGGGCTGGCCGTCATCAGTCTACCGTCCACCATCGCTTTCCGCATAGCCCGCCACCTCGATACAGCTTCCGTCAGCTCTCGCTCAGCCACAGGGCCGGCCGCTTGTCTCCAATGGCCTCGCTGGCACTCAGGATCTCCTCGCATTGTATGGGTGAGTTCATCCCCACCTGGCTGGGTCAGTCACCTCGCCTCTAGTGCCTGCAACTGCTCTTCGGCCTGTCGCCGCAAGTTGGAATCGCTGCTCAAGTCCAGGACGTTCCTGAAGTCAGCAATGGCATGGTCGAGGTCGCCTATGGCGGCATAGGCGTTCCCACGGCTGTAGTAGGCCTCAGCGTAGTCGGGCTTGAAGGCGATAGCCTGGTCGAAGTCAGCAATGGCATGGACAAGATCGCCTCTGTCGGCATAGGCAGTTCCACGGTTGCGGTAGGCCTCAGCATCATCGGGCTGAAGGGCGATAGCCTGGTCGTAGTCAGCAATGGCGTGGGCAAGGTCGCCTTTGGCGGCATAGGCAATCCCACGGCCAGTGTAGGCCACAGCGAAGTCGGGCTTGAGGGCGATAGCCTGGTCGTAGTCAGCAATGCCGCGGTCAAGGTCGCGTTTGCGGACATAGGCGTTCCCACGGTTGTTGTAGGCCGCAGCGAAGTCAGGCTTGAGGGCGATAGCCTGGTCGTAGTCAGCAATGGCGCGGTCAAGGTCGCCTTTGGCGGCACAGGCAATCCCACGGTTGACGTAGGCCTCAACCATGTCGGGCTTGAGGGCGATAGCCTGGTCGAAGTCAGCAATGGCGCGGTCAAGGTCGCCTTTGTGGGCATAGGCAATCCCACGGTGGACATAGGCAATCCCACGGTTGACGTAGGCCTCAACCATGTCGGGCTTGAGGACGATAGCCTGGTCGAAGTCAGTAATGGCATGGTCAAGGTCGCCTTTCTGGCGATAGGCAGCCCCACGGCCAGTGTAGGCTTCAGCATCATCGGGCTGAAGGGCGATAGCCTGGTCGTAGTCAGCAATGGCGTGGGCAAGGTCGCCTTTGGCGGCATGGGCGCCCCCACGGCCATAGTAGAGCTCAACGAAGTCGGGCTTGAGGGCGATAGCCTGGTCGAAGTCAGCAATGCCGCGGTCAAGGTCGCCTTTGCGGATATAGGCGTTCCCACGGTTGTTGTAGGCCGCAGCGAAGTCGGGCTTGAGGGCGATAGCCTGGTCGTAGTCAGCAATGGCGCGGTCAAGATCGCCTTTGCCGGCATAGGCGCCCCCACGGTTGTTGTAGGCCACAGCGAAGTCAGGCTTGAGGGCGATAGCCTGGTCGTAGTCAGCAATGGCATGGTCAAGGTCGCCTTTGTCGGCATAGGCAATCCCACGGCCAGTGTAGGCCTCAACCATGTCGGGCTTGAGGGCGATAGCCTGGTCGTAGTCCGCAATGGCGCGGTCAAGGTCGCCTTTGCGGATATAGGCGTTCCCACGGTTGTCGTAGGCCGCAGCGAAGTCGGGCTTGAGGGCGATAGCCTGGTCGTAGTCCGCAATGGCGCGGTCAAGGTCGCCTTTGTCGGCATAGGCAATCCCACGGCCAGTGTAGGCCTCAACCATGTCGGGCTTCAGGGCGATAGCCTGGTCGAAGTCAGCAATGGCATGGTCAAGGTCGCCTTTGTCGGCATAGGCGATCCCACGGCCATAGTAGAGCTCAACGTAGTCGGGCTTGAGGGCGATAGCCTGGTCGTAATCCGCAATGGCGTGGTCCAGATCACCTTTGCCGGCATAGGCGTTCCCACGGTTGTTGTAGGCCGCAGCGAAGTCGGGCTTGAGGGCGATAGCCTGGTCGTAGTCCGCAATGGCGTGGTCAAGATCGCCTTTTTTGGCATAGGCAAGCCCGTGGTTGTAGTAGGCCACAGCAGCGAAGTCGGGCTTGAGGGCGATAGCTCGGTCGAAGTCCACAATGGCGTGGTCAAGATCGCCTTTGTTGGCATAGGCACCCCCACGGTTGTTGTAGGCTCTATCGTAGTCGGGCTCGAGGGCGATAGCCTGATCGTAGTCAGCAATGGCGTGATCAAGGTCGCCTTTGTCGGCATAGACGCACCCACGGTTGTTGTAGGCAGCAGCGAAGTCGGGCTCAAGGGCGACGGCCTGATCGAAGTCAGCAATGGCATGGTCATGATCGCCTTGGTAGGCATAGGCGTCCCCACGGAAGAAATAGACCACGCTTTGGTCTAGGGCCGACACGCGCCCTTCAGTCTGCCGCAGTGCGCTGCTGAAGCAGGCGATAGCACCCTCCCAGTCATCAGCCGTGTAGCGGGCCATGCCCACGACGAAAAGGCTCAGATAGGCCATCTCTGCCGAGAGGCGAGTTTGCAGAGTGAAGCCCTCCAGATCGGCTAAAGCCGCTATCCGCACCAGCCCCCTTGTTTCTGGTCCCAATGTAGGCAGGTACCTGGGCGGGCGTAGCACCTCGAAGTGTACGCTCAGCGGCACAGCCTGCCCGGGCAACCCATACCAGCCCCAAATGACTATATCTGCCTTGTGTTTCTCCCCCTCGGCGCGAGCGACGGCACTCCCTTCAGCTTCCGTGATGACCAACCTCAGGGGCCGAATCTCTATGTCATCATAGGGCTCCACTGCAACCCCCAGGCGCGTCAGCACTGTCTCGGTGACGCGGTACTTCTCAGGTTCTGGTCCATCGAAGTCAGCCAGAAGTATGATGACTTGGCTAGGAGGCTGTGTGGGCTTCCGGTGTCGGCGACTACCCCCTACCAATCGTGGGATATGTTTGAAAGCCAGGTAGACACAGCCTCCGCAGACAATGCCTGCTACGATAAGGACAACAGCCCATACTGTGCCAATGCTAGCACGCAGCCCTCCTACGATGGCAAGTACGGCGGCTACAACCAGGCCGCCAATGATTTCAGGCAACGCCTCGCGCAGAATCTCCCGTAGCTTTTTCACTACCCGTTCTCACTCAGTCAAATGGTCAACCAGAATACCACGATGGCCACGTATATCACTCGCCCCCGCCCCCTCATCCTCAACCCTCTCCCTCTCCACCAATCTCTCCCCCTTCCCCCGCGCAGTCGCCACTGCCACAATGCTCCGCAGCCGCCGCCTGTAGGCCGCTAGGAGCAGACGCGACAGCGGGGGATCGAAGGGGTCTGGTGGCTCAAGTTCGGCATCACCGCGTGAGGTCGTAGCGGCTCACTCTGCCCCAACGCCCGTGCCGCTCTCTTCCAGCGCCGCCAGCCAGCCGCGCACCCGCTCTGCGTTGGGGTCCTCAATGGCCTCGAAGATGCGCAGGGCCTGCTCGCACAGTTCGCGCGCACGTACCAGGTCCCCCAAGTTCTCGTAGGCCAAGCCCAGGTTGCCTAGAGAGTATCCCTCCCCCCGCCGGTCCCCGGTCTCGCGGGCAATCGCCAGCGCCTGTTCGTAGTACTCGATCGCCCGCCGCATTGCCCCCAGCCTGTGATAGGCACTGCCCAGGTTGCCCAGATGATTCCCCTCGCCCCGTCGGTCCTTGATCTCGCGGGCAATGACCAGCGCCTGTTCGTAGTACTCGATCGCCCGCCGCACTTCCCCCAGGCTGCAGTAGGCACTGCCCAGGTTGCCCAGCCGGACTCCTTCATTACCTCGGTCCCCAATCTCACGGGCAATGACCAGCGCCTGTTCGT
>Ga0315289_10015743_pt1 | contig 10485 bp, 21 predicted proteins | sample YL17G11_40_MG_FD_203452 | JGI IMG/M metagenome (GOLD analysis project Ga0315289, IMG submission 203452) | Sediment microbial communities from Yellowstone Lake, YNP, Wyoming, USA - YL17G11_40 | ecosystem: Environmental > Aquatic > Freshwater > Lake > Sediment | place: USA: Wyoming | collected...
ACCCCGTTCCTGATTAACGAAGTGTACATCTACTTCGTGACCGCAGCGAACGAACTGGGTGAGTCGGCGGCTTCTCCGTCGGCCCCCATCACAATCGCGGCCAACGGCCGATACGTGACCGTGACGATCACGGCGGGCGCGGGCGTGACACGTTACTTTAACGTGTACCGCACGGTTGCGGGTGGAGCGGTGCTCCGAGCGAAGTTCATCGGACGCGTTGCGAACGCAGCGGCCCCGGTGTTTACGGATCTCGGGAACAAACTCCCCGGCTTCGTGACCGGCTACCTCGTTCAAGGCGACACCATGGGTCTCCATGAATTGGCCCCGTACAGCAGACTGAAGCTCGCGATCAGCGACCTCAGCTTGCCTGAGGCGCACTTCAGGTTCCTGTGCGTGGCGGTCTACGAGCCTCGCAAGAACGTGTTGCTTGATAACCTGATCGGGTCGATCTAATCGGTCCAACTAGGTCCAATTTTTAACCAAAAGGCCTGGCCCTAAAAAGCCGGGCCTTTTGTTTTTGGTGCCTCTGGGAAGCCCTAATCTTCAGGTTGAGAGCGCTCTTCCCGCCCTCCAGAAAGGCTTTCCATGTTCGCCCGCCTCGGTCGCTGGTGTCTCGGTCTAATCAAACGAACTCTTCAGTATTATTGGGATCGAATTCGAGAAGCGGCCCGCTATCTACTGTTCCTGGTAGGCGCCACCTCAATCAACGCCCTCATCATGATCCCGCTCTGTCTGGTGACCTCCTGGATCTTGACGCACTTCGGTTTTAACATGATGCCGCCGCCCGGTATTGATTATGATATACCTAGAACCCTGCCGGTATTGGCTGCACTTTGTTTGGCGATTGGTATCTTCGAAGAGGTGTATTTTCGTTATTTTATCCAAGATTGTCTGTTAGACAGGTATCTCAAAGTACCGCCTGTGGTTGCTTGGATACTGGCTTCGTTGATATTTGGCGCAGTCCATTTACTGAACCCGGGTGCTTGGATCGCCCGTTTACCCCAAGCGATAGGAGCATCGGGTGCCGGGTTGTGGTTTGGTTGGTTATATAAGAAACGTGGACTTCATGTAGCTATCCTAACCCATGCGTTATATGACTTTTTGATCATGGCCCTGAGTTTGCTTAGTGGTTGAAGTAGGAGTATAATGTGCTTATGCCGCTTGCTTTAGATGGCAAAAAAGTATGTTTGCGGTGTAAGGTCGAGAAGCCCATAGGTTTATTTCCTTGCAATCGAAGTCGCCCAGATGGGTTAAATCTTCATTGTAAAGACTGTGTTGCCGAATACTATAGGATCCATAGAGGTCAAATTCTCGTACAGAAGATTTCGTATTACCAAGAACACAAAAACGTGATCGCGGCCAGGGCTTTGGACCATAGACGGCACCATAAGGCCGAGATAAACGTTTACGCTGCTGCTTATCGTGAGGCGCATCGGCTTAAAATCGCAGCCTATCGTGAAGCCCATAAAGTTGAAATTGCGGCGTGTCAGGCCGAGGACGACCGAGCGAATCCGTGGAAAAGAAACGCAAGATCCTCTAAGCGCAGATGTTCTAGGCGTCGCCAGACCCCACCTTGGCTATCGAAGTCTCAACTAAAAGAGATAGAAAGCTTTTTTAAGTTGGCCCATCGGTTAACCGCGTTGACGGGCGTTCGGCATGTGGTTGACCATATCGTTCCCCTTCAAGGTAAGACCGTTCGAGGTCTCCACGTTCCCTGGAATCTTAGGGTTTCGACCTGGAAAGAGAACGCCAGAAAGGGGAACAAATTTCCTTTTGAATAACAAGCCCTACTTGTCTTTTGAAAAGTAATCTAAACCAATTCGAACCTGGGAATGCGATTTCGTAGGAAGTCTCGATCTTCCGTGAATACGGGGTTGTTTTCGTACAAACATGAAAGCCAGCCGTGCTCCTCGGTCCAGATTACCGGGGTACCTCGTTTCATGAAGGCCGGGAGATCATTCCAGTTGGTCCCGGCCCGAAAGATCATTTCTTGAAGTTCGTTGGTGTCTTTGCCCTGGAGCTGTGAGTGGGAATAGAGACTCTGGGCTACCGACTGAATGCTGTTTCGGGCGGCGTCCTGTTGGCGCCAGATAAAATAGTTCTCGACCTCGATGGGATCCGGGATCGTGAAGGCCCGGGCATCGAACATCGGAAAGCCCCGCCCCCTTTTTTTGAAATATTCCGTGAAGAAAGCAGTTGCCATCGAAGCGCTTACACTCGCGATCTTTTGGAGGTTACCGCCAAACCACGCCTCAGTCGTGGGCTTGTCGAAATCGGCCAGTAGAATTGAAATCTCGTCCGACTGATGGTATGCCAACCTGGAGCCCTGCATTTCCGTACACATCAGCTTGGTCGTAACGTTCATGGCGTTATTCAGGTCTTCGTCAAACGGTTTCTTGAGTCCAGCCGTGAATGTATGGAAGGCCTTGCCGTCGACCCGGACGATTGTATAGGTCCGACGCGGCAACATGATTCGGGTTCGATCTTCGTAGTTTTCCTTCATCCGTTGGCCAAGTGCGTCGTTCATCTTAGTCCTCCGAGGTGCGCATTTCCCCGGTTATCGGGTCCATCTCGTATTCGCGTTCCTTAATGGGCTTCATAATGAGCTTTGTGATTAGTCGTTCGGTCAAGATCGTGACGTTGCTCGGGTGGGGCTCCAGCACGACCTCACCTTGCCGGGGGTACCCCTGGCTTGGGGTCCTGACCGTCCAGAACTCATATAGGTTACGGAGCCCATTCATCATCACGGCCACCGCCATCTTTCTACCGCTTAGGACCCTCACGACCCCCTCGACCTTGGTGTCGTATTCCGGCATTAGTCCGACGATCCGGACGGCCACGCGGTCCCCGACCTTTAGGGACGAGAGCCACAGATTGTAGTTGTCTAGGAACCGTTGGCGGTCCCGAATGTTTGATTTGGTAGTATCGAGCTTCATGACCCCATCGTACCGAAGCCCAAAGTCCTTGTCAAGTGGTTTTTGTAACATAGGGCTTGCATTTTGGTACCAATTCGGTATACTGGGGCCATGAAGCTCGAACCGCTGGCGGTCATCAAAGGGTAACGTGGGGTTAAAAAAAGATATTACCGGACAACGATTTGGCCGATTAGTGGCGCTATATCCCATGGGTAAAACGAGAGGAAGCTACCGTACTGTATGGCTTTGCCAATGTGATTGTGGTGGAACCAAGGGGGTTGCAATACAAGATTTAGGCAGAGGGACTCTTTCTTGTGGATGCCTCCAACGTGAACGTACAAGGCAGGCTAGTATTACTCATGGCAGATATGCTATTGGCCATGCCCCTCCCTTTTCGCTAACAGAACGATCTTATTTGAATATGATGCGTAGGTGCTATGATGAGAGACACCGCAGTTATCCCGATTACGGCGCAAGAGGCATTGAAGTATGCGCAGAATGGTGGTCTTTTCCAGTTTTTTTGCGAGATATGGGGGAACGTCCCAGTTCAAAATATTGTATAGACCGAAAAGATCCTGACGCTAATTATTCACCCGACAATTGCCGATGGGCGTTAAGAGGCGAATGCCAATGGAACACCCGTCGAAATTCGGATGGAGACTTAACGGGAAAACGTTTTGGGAGACTACTTGTTCTCAGTATTGATCCTACTAGCCGAAGGAAATGGATCGTCAGATGCGATTGCGGAGTTGAAAAGTCTATTTTGCGTTCCAATTTGACCAGAAATACCCGGTCATGCGGTTGTTTAAGAGATGATCAAGTTAGGAAGGCTATGAAAGAAAAATAGGAAGTTGGAGTGGTTTAATTTATGACATCTTCGCGGGGCGGCCTGGCGCGCCAGGTCCACGGGGTTGCCGGTCGGCTGGTCCTAGACCAGCAGGACAGATCCCCTCAAGCAACGGGCGTGGTGCTCAGAAGAGAGGCTGAGACGGTAGGTTCAGCAGCCCTACCCCCGCGAACATATTGCCAACCATTCGTAATAACTCAAAAATTTATATGTTGCTTTTTATTAGGCGTTTTGTTATATTTGGGCTGGAGGTAACGCATGTACGGAAAGGCCCATTACGATTTCGTCAGAGTGATCGAAGCTGCCGAGTACGCCGGAGAGCACTGGCTCCAGGTGCACTGTGGCGAGACCTACGAGGAGTTTGCTGCACTTCCGACCGTCATCGAGTTTCAGGGCCGGATGTACGGCAAAATGTCGTGGAATTCGGATACCCGGAAGGCCGCCTACAAGGTTGGGGCCCCGGTTGCCAGGATCGTGAAGGAGAAAGGGAGGACACATGACTGAGAAAAGACTGTCGAATCGCGAGTACGCCACCGACGCCACCTTCAAGGAGCTGTGCGAGAAGGCTGAGGTGAAAGCCACGAAGCGCCAGGCCTCGAAGTATCGGCTACAGAAAGGAAAGGCATTTCAGTTTCAGCGGCAACATCCTCCTGTTGTCTAGTCCCGAGGGGTGGGAGGGATTACACCGGAGACCTCCCACCCCGCCTCCCGAGATACCATGGCATTACTTCTAATTTTTATTTTTGGTTGTCTTGACGGTGCATTTGTCGGCTACCTGTTGGCCGAGACGTTGCGGCCGTCCATAAGACGATGGCGAAAGCGTCCCTGGACCGGGTATGATATGGCTGCCATCGCTTACGTGGTTGGATGGTTTGCCAATTCCTCCCAGGACCTGAAAATCGAGTTCAGATCGCTGAACTCTGGTTTTGGTTTGAATTTTTCGGAGGCCCAATACGACGGGACCGAGAAGATTATCACAATTGATCCCTATGTGGTCGATTCTCCTGGACGGTTGGTGGCGGCCCTCCTACACGAGATCTGTCACCATAACCAGGCCGACCAAGGCCGAATTGTGATCGGTATGGCCGGTCGGTATCAACGTAGGCCAATCGAATGTGAGGCCCGAGCGTTTAGCCGAGCCTGGAAGAGAACGGCACTTCGAATCTATCGGAGTCGAACCAACCCGTTGGGTACACCATGAAGAACTTCCCAAGAGGTTGGAAACCACGCAAGATTCGGAATCCCCGAGTCCCGGTGCCGCCACCGGGCGGGCCCATGAATGGCCCAAAGGACGAGTACAAGCGGAGCCGGTATCGTCGAACGGGCCGCGATCTGATCGACGAGGCCCTAGAGGAACTTGATGAAGCTCCGGAGCCGTCTGACGATTACGACGAGACCCTAGAGGAACTTGATGGAGCCCGGGAACCATTAGATGACCACGACGATAGTTGGGACGAAGAATGACGGAAACTACACAGGGCTCGCCTATCGTTGTCAAGACCCTTCAGGGTCGGCAAGTTCACAAATGTGCATTTTGTGGTCATACTCGCCATTGCTTGCAAAGCATTCAGCTTCCGAATGGAACCAACCTTTATTTCTGTAAGGTTTGTCTGGACCGTATGGCGAAAGAAGACGAGCGTATTCGTCGTCTACGCTCCGGTTGACAATGCGCTTTTGATTTGGTATAGTAAGATCACGATGTGTTATCTTAGATAGGAGATCCCATGAAAATGGAAATCAAAGTTAAGGAAGGTTTCGACACTGAAGAACTGAGAGTTTTTTGTCGGACGTTTATGGACGAACTTATTGGGATTTATGGTCCTGGCGTCCATAACGTGGTGGACCTCAGTGTCGACGGGGACTCGTTGTTCATTTCGTTGGAATCTCGGAGGATCTATGAGCGGCAAAGCATTTAAGCGGGCTCGTCAAAAGCTCCGCGCCCTCGGGATTACCGAGGACGATCCTCGGTACGCCCCTCGGAATGTTGAGATCCGGTACAAAACGGTGCTGGCCCCCAAGCAAGAGAATCGCTTGACTAAGGTGCTGGCAGGCCTGTCCTCAACCGAGTTCGTGACGGTTCCGATCTGCGAAATGGTCAATCCATATAGGCGACTTCTCCACGCCATGGTGAACGGTACCTATAGCGATGACTTGCGGTTCCGGGTCGAGAAATTGGTGGAGAACCGTGAAGAAGAAAACTAAAAAGCCCCTGAGCATCCAGGATCCGGTTATTTGGGTAGACGTCGATGACACCCTGGTGCTGTGGAACACTCCGTCCGATTATCCTGGACCAACGGTATGGTTGTCTCTTGGGCTTTTCTATACCGGCGACAAACTGAAGCGGTCGTTTGCGATCAATACCAGACTTGTCTCATTAATTAAAAAGTATTCCGGCACCGTTGTGGTCTGGTCCCAGGGCGGTGTTGAGTGGGCCGAAATGGTCGTGAAGGCTCTGGAACTAGAAGCTTACGTCGATCTAGTTATTACAAAGCCCTTTGTTCTATACGACGATCTTGCTAGTAGTCGATGGATGCCCGAGCCACGCTGCATACTACCACCTGGCTGGCGTCGAACGGCCATAGGCATCGCATATTTTGATGAAGCTTCTCGGCCACAATCTTCTGATGGAGACCCTAGTGACGACACAACTAAGCAATAGGCTCACGGTAGCGTTCGATGTTGACGCCACCTTGATCGACGAGCACGACCGGCCCATTCACGACAATCTCTTCCTGCTGTTGCTGTTTGTCAAGATGAATGTCGATCTGGTGGTGTGGAGCGGTTCGGGCCAGTCCTATGCGGAATCTTGGGCCCGGCGCCTCGGTATCGACGATAAGGTCCGGGTCATCCCGAAGGGCTCCGAGCGGGTCGATGTTGCCTTCGATGACCAACCCGTCAATCTCGGTACCGTGAACTTCCTCGTAAGTCGTTAAAATCATTATATAAAATATCCATTGACATCTAGATGGCACCGGTGTATTCTGAGATCGTGGATAAGCGGAATGGTCACAAGTGCAAGAACATGGGTGAGTGGATGACCTGCACGACCTGTGGAGGCCGGATCCATCGAGGCGATTGCCACTCTCGCCGGAACAAGAACATCGACTGCTGTAGGGCTCGCCACGATATGCTTCTGGCTCAAGGACAAGAGTTCGGGCCAGATGGGTTATGTATGGATGGAATTGTTGCGGACGAGTTACCTTAATGAACCCCACAACAAGACTCAGGAGGCTCAATATGAAACGAGTAAAGTCAACGGACCCTCGCAAAAAGATCGTGATGCGGGCTTTCCGCATGGCGTACGAAGGTGCCAGCAAGATCACGGACGTGATTGACCTGGGCAACGGTGAGTTCAAGGCGACGCTCCACCGGCACATCGGCAACAAAAAGTACGAGCGGCTCGGTGTCTACGGGATCGTTTGTGAGGAGTTTATGGAAGCGGTGCAGGCCGAGAACGCCAGCGCCCCGACTCAGTTTGGCCGTCCAGTCATTACCTTTCCCCCGCTCTCTGGAAAATTGGAGGACTAGCCATGTACGTCAAGACCATCCTGGGAAATCTTTACCACCTGGACTGTCTTAAGCGGACCTTTGGGTTCCATATCCGTCCGGACTACTATGGACGGGCGAAGGCCTGTATCGACAGCCTGATGGAGAAGCTGCCGAACGGGTTTGTTTGCTGCGTATGCGGTAAGGGTAAATAGGAGAACGTCATGGGAATCATTGAAACTGTTGGATACGTAGGTGACGGATTCATTCTGTGTCCTGGGTGTGCCCACGAGGGGTACGAAGAGGACTGCGACCAACCCATTTCTTTTCGGGGATCGTTTTTGTCGTGGTTAAGATCCAAGGGCCTCCACGTTGTAACCGACCAAGAAGATTTTGGTCCCGAGGGTTGCTATTGTGAATGCGGCGCCGCCATTCAGGAGTCCTACTGTCGTGAATGTGGTTCCGCCACCAGTAATTTTGAGGAACTTTGTGACAACTGCCTAGCTGACGAAACGGAGATGCCTGATGCTCCCGACGCTTGAACCTCTTCAAGAGATCGAACTGCTTATCGCCCAACTGTATCGTCGAGGTAAGCCGCCATCTACTCGCTCGCTCATCCTGTCTCTGGCGGCCCTACGGGACCAACACGCCGCACTTCTGAAGGAAGTTCAGGAACTGAAGTGTCAAATGGAGCAGCTCATCGCCGAGCGCCCTAGAAGTTGACGGTTGCGTAAAACATGGTAAACTCTAGGTATCAAAGGAGACTTCGATGTCGTCGATCTTAATGTTTCTAGCCCTTGGTTTGTCGGCCCTGACCGGCTACGTAATCTATCGTGAGAACGAGTTTCGGGGCGACCCCCTACCTGGCCGCGACGGCCGAACTCTTTTGAGTTGGCTCCAAAGCGCCCACCACTGGCACGACTTCGGACACTTCTTCCTGGAATTTGTTCTGACTTTCATGACCCAGATGTTGTACGTGGTAGCGCTGTCCATTCTGGTTTCACTCCGGATGGGTCCGTGGTTTGCCGAAACCATCTTTCTACCCGCTATCCAACTGCTGGTTCGACACCCTATCCTGATGGCATTCTTGGCTACGATTCCGTCGACCATCCTGACCTTATGTGTCGAGATCATTGGGGACCAACATTGGAAGTCGTTTGTGGGGAAGCCCGACGACACTAGAGATTTTCTCTTTGATGTCTTTACTCACCTATCGGGCGCTGTAACCGCCGCATTATTGTTGGCCGCTTTGAACCTGGCGGTTCAGAAACTTGTGATGGTTGCCATCATGTTAGCGCTGGCCGGTGTTCTCTAGGAGGGGCCATGGGTTCTGAAAAACAGATGTATGGAAACTTTCTCGCCGTTCTGGATGAAGTTGTTGGTGGTCACCTGACTATCGACGAGGCAGTGGCCCGTGTGGAGCGGTCAGACGGTAAGGTCTATGCGGACGTGGCCCGCCAGGACCTCGAATCAGCTCTTATAAACATTACCTTAAATGAAATGTTCCCGACTTACAAGACCACCGTGGTGCAATTACCTTACGACGTTGTGTGGGATTCGACCCGTCAAATTGTCCCGGCCTTTCTGAATGATACCCTAGTGGGTTGGGCCCTGGTTCACCAATGGGACGGTACGCCCAAACGTCTTGATGCAACCTTCGCGATTGTGGATGTAGATGCCGTTCGCGCATTATCTTCCGGCGCTTGGTATCCAAACGTCTACGGTACCTATCGGGTTAGTACGAGCGACGAGTTGTCGACCGACACCGACCATGATACTTTTACGGTTTCGAAAATTGAATTGTCCAAGCGGGTCTATACGGTGTGCCCGCTGCGGAGAACCCCATGAGGTTGATTTTTGGAACCGATCTCCACGGTAACGAGCATCGGTACGAGCGGCTTGGGCAGGCCGCAACCGAACACAAGGCCGATGTCTTGGTTGTCGGGGGCGATCTGGCTCCAAAGTTTGTGGACGATATTTTTTCCGAGCAGGCCAATTTTTACGGCTGGATGCGTAGGTGGGCCGATCAACAAACCGTCCCGGTCTACACTTATCTCGGGAACGACGACCTAAAGGCCTTGCTGCCCGAGTTCCTCGGGGCCTGCGAACAATCCGACAACTTGAATGTTCTGGAGGCCGAAGGTGAGATGGAGGGGTTCCGATACATGCGGTACAACAACGTGCCCGATACCCCATTTGGCCTCAAGGACTGGTGCCGATATGACCACAAGGGCTATGTCCCGGAGCGTTATGCAGGTCGACCGGTCGTCAGCGTTGATACCGGTGACTTCAGCATCATAGATGATCCCGTGGCTTACTTTGGTGCGCTTCTGACCATCGAGGAAGAGCTATCGAAATTTCGAGGCCACTTTGACCTGGCGTTCATACATACGCCCCCGGCCGGGTTGTCTCTCGATGTCTGCTGGGACGGTCGCCACGTTGGGTCCAGGGCGGTCTACGAGTGGCTCCGGGACAACGCTCCGTTGATTTCGTTCCACGGCCACATCCACGAGTCCTACCAGAAGACCGGGATCTGGTACAACTATCTTCAGACACCAAGCCGCGAGATTGTGGTGACCCAGCCCGGAGATAAAAATTTTGTGGTTGCTGATATCGAAAAGGTTACGCAGTTCGTCGGAGACGTTACCGTCGACCTGGTTCGATATTGATTGCGTTTCTGGCCTTGTCGTGATTCCGTAGAATTTGACTTTAATTGCTGATATTGGTACAATACATGGATGGAGCTACTGTGCAAGCGATGCGGCGCTATTCGTCTGGTCAAGTATTTTAATAAATCTTCTCTTTGTCGTAGTTGTACGCAGCTCGTGTCTGCCCATACAAGACACCGCATACGCTCAGTCAACGAATCGTATTTTGTTTTGATCGATACGCCTACTAAGGCTTATTTGTTTGGCGTTCTATGGGCAGACGGTCAATTGCAATACAAGAATCACGGGCTGGCCATGCACATCAACCCCAAAGACGACATTTTAATAAAACTGTTGATAAAAGAAATTGGAGGACATTCTTATCGTTATTGTAGATTTGATGCTAGAACAAACAAAAGCTATGACAGCATTACATGGACAGCCAACTCTGGTAGGCTTGCGGAATTGATTACTAGCAAAGGTTTCCGACAATCTACAGGGGCGATTCCCGAGCGCCTGTTGAAATACTTTGTTCGAGGGTTTTTTGATGGAGATGGGTGCGTTTATACCAACTCGAAACATTATCTGT
>Ga0315289_10015745_pt1 | contig 10484 bp, 9 predicted proteins | sample YL17G11_40_MG_FD_203452 | JGI IMG/M metagenome (GOLD analysis project Ga0315289, IMG submission 203452) | Sediment microbial communities from Yellowstone Lake, YNP, Wyoming, USA - YL17G11_40 | ecosystem: Environmental > Aquatic > Freshwater > Lake > Sediment | place: USA: Wyoming | collected...
ATATGGATAAAAAGAGGAAAAGCCATCTCTTGTCGCTACCTTCCTTGCTAAATTAAAAATATTTTCTATTTTAAAATTCTTAATAATTAAATAATTGCAATAACCGAAGTTTTCCATTTCCTGGCTAAAATAGCGTACTTGCTCTAGACCTAGAGGCAGAATACGAAAAATATTAAACTCTAAACTTTCTACATAATGAAGTGCTTCTTTTAAGGTCTGCTTTGATTCTCTCCATCCTTCTGGCGAATACTCAAACATTACAAATAATGGAAAGGGTCGTTGTAAAATTTTTCGCGCTCCTTTTAAAACCAACAAATCTGCTCCTTCGGTGTCGATTTTAATAAAACATCCTTTCTTTTTAGCTTTGGAACTGATTTCATTATAATATTCATCAAGAGTATAAACTGTCACTCCTACAGATTTCATTTTTTTCTGAAATGAAGGCATCATTTCGGTCCGTTTAAATAAACTTGAAGCCCCAAAATTAGAGGCATGTATATAAAGCTTTGATTTCCCTTTTCGATTTGATAAGGCAACACTATAAATCTTGACCGTTGGAAAATTACTAAAAGACTTTTTTAATTTGCTTGATAGATTAGGATTTGGTTCAAAAACTAGAATATCCAAATCTTTTCTAAGGGAAATTAGCTTTCTGGAAAAATCTCCTACATGTGCCCCAATATCTACAAACAATTGAAATGAATTTATAAATTGTTTTAAAACAGCATATTGACCATTCTTCTGAGGATTATCGTCGTTATAACCGTTCAGATTAAAAAATTTCTTCTCCTTCATTCGTTGAGACAGAAAATCATCAAGTTTCATTTAATCACCAAAAAGACAAGCATGAACTCTTAATTTCTCGTTTAATTGTTTTTTAACAAAGAGAATTTTAGTCATTTACCAACAGATACCGTGATAGTTTTTATGATTGCCAAGCTTATTTACTCTAACAAGATCAATAATGATTTTTTCTTTTGAAATAGCTGGTAGCTTGAAAGGCTTTTCTTTGTTGGCAAGAATAATTATTTCCGATGATTTAATTAGACTGCGGAGGTTGTCGGTAATTAATGAAGAAATGTGGGAAATGTGTTTGATTAAAAATTCTTTATTTGAACCAAAGATCTTTGCCAAAGAAACATTTTTATCAAAAATTGAAACTTTGTACCCTTTACCAATTAGTGATTCTGTTATTTTAATTAAGGGGCTGTTTCTTAAATCGTCAGTATTTTCTTTAAACGAAAGACCAATAATGCCAATTTTCTTTTTTCTAAATGAAGTAATCAGTTTTAAAACATTTTTTAGATGAAAATCATTGCTTGGTAGGATGTTGTAAATCACCGGTAATTCTAAATCGTTTTTTTTGGCTCTGTAGACAAGAACTTTTAAGTCTTTTGGAAGACAGGAGCCGCCAAAGGGCTTGCCGGGTTTAAGATAAAGAGGGGATAAGTTCAGCTTTTTATCGTGACAAAATATTTCCATGATCCTATGAGAGTCAATTCCAAGGGACTTACAAAAAATGCCAACCTCATTAGCAAAAGTGACTTTTAGGGCATGGAAAGTGTTGTCGATATACTTGATGGTTTCGGCGGTTTTAACATCGGTAATGATTTTTTTACCAGGGATGTCATGGTATAAAAGAGATATTAAAAATTGGCCAATTTTTTTATCATCAACTCCAATGACAGTTTTTGGGGGGTTAAAGAAATCGGCAATTGCTGTTCCTTCTCTTAAAAATTCTGGATTGCAGCAAAGTTTTATTTTTTTAAACAGTCTTTTTCCACAGATTTTTGATAAAATTGGCTTGATAATTGAATCGGTTGTTCCGGGAAAAATTGTGCTTCTTATAAGAATGGTGTGGCCAGATTTTTTTTCAACAATGGCTTTGGCAATATCTCTAGTAGCTCTTTTTATATATTGATAATCGATATCGCCACTGTGTAAGGTGGGTGTGCCAACGCAGATTAAGGAAATGTTGGTATCAGCAATGGCACAATTAGTATCGTCTGTGGCTTTTAATCTTCCTTTCTTTACCGCCTCACGAATTAACTGGGTTAATCCTGGTTCAATATTTGGTGAACGGCCTTGGTTAATTGATCTGACTTTAAAAGGATCGATATCAACCCCAATAACTTTAAAGCCTTTTTTGGCAAAACAGGCCGATAAAACAGTACCAACGTAGCCTAAACCAAAAATACTGATTTTTTTGTTTCTCATGCTTTTTTAAGACTGATATTGAAATGTTTTAGATATCTTGCTTGGGTTCTGTTTTTTTTTGTAATATTGAGTGTTTTCTTTGTCATCTTTTCGGCCTCTCTGGGGCGATTTAATCCTGTGTAAGCTTTTGCCAAACACCAGTGGGCCAAGACATGATCGGGGACAATATTGACTACGTGCTCATAGTCTCTAGCTGCTTGTTCAAGGTTGTTTGTACGCAGAGTTCGCGAGTTAACAAAATTAAGATCAAGGTTAGCAAGATAAACAATATTTTCTAATTTTTTTGGGGGAATAGGCATTTTTTTTAACCTTGTAGTTAATAGAAATCGGAGGTTTTTACGAGAAAAATTGCCAACAGATAAATGTTGGTGGTTGAGACAATACGTATATAATTCGGACCCGGGAAAAGGAGTAAAAATATTAAATCGGGTCCAATCAAGATCTAAATTTTTGGCAAAATTAATGGTTGTTTTTATATCTTTGTGGGTTTCGAAGGGAAAGCCGCAGATAAAAAATCCAGTAATGTACATGTTTGGAGCAATTTTTCTAATCTTTCTGACAACTTTTGGAGCGTTTTCAATTATTTTTTCTGTTTTTTTAACCAGCCTCAAAATTTTTGGGCTTCCGGATTCGATAGCCAAATTAAACATTATTAGACCACTTTTGATGGCTTTTTCAATAAATTCATCATTCATTAAACCAACATAAAAACCGCCGGAGTGACACCATTTAATATTCAGTTTGGACTTTATGATTTCATCATATAAATTTATCCACCAATTTGGATTGGCATTGGCGTTTTCATCGTTGAAAGTAAAAACTTCGATACCATATTTGTTTTTTAAGTATTTCATTTCTTTGATGACATTTTTTATATTGCGCGTTCGATAAATTCTTGAGGTAATTATATGGCCGCAACAGAAGGTACATTGGAAGGGGCATCCTCTAGTGGGTTGAACGGCAGTAACGACGGTATTGGGGTGATAAAATCTATCGACAAAGGTTCGTCCCCAGATGGAATATTTACCAATCGGCAGTGTTGTTCTGTCTGGAAAGCCAATTTCATCTATATTTTTAATAAAAGGGCTTTCTCTGCGAAATTCAATCTTTTTTGATCCTTCCAGGCGATAGCCAATGGATTTTAATTCGTTAAGATGTTTCTTCCCAAGTTGAAATTCTAAAAAATCCTGGAAAGGAATTTCTCCCTCGCCGGGAATGATAAAATCGATATTTTTATCTTTAAGGACTTCGCTTCCTGAAGCAGTGGGATAAATCCCTCCCATGATAACGATAGTTTTTTTATTGATTTTTTTGACAATTTTGGCGGTAAGGTGAGCTAGATCGGCGTTCATATGATAAAGGGCACCAATACCAACAATGTTTGGTTTATATTGGGAAATCTTTTTTTTAAGAAGATTTAAAATTTTTTCTTTGGTAATCCTCTTGTTTTTATAAATGTACCGCAAACTAATAATGTGATGGTCATAAATTTCAATTTGTACCTGGGGTATCTTTTTGCGAATCCAGGCAGAAATATAAGCCAATCCCAAAGGCTCGTCGGCGTTGATTTTTGAGCGCCTGGCGTTTTTGACAAATTCGGAAACACTCGGCATGCAGATGGGATTGACAAGTAAGACTTTTAATTTTTTCATCGGAATCTTTTGTTTAATCTGGGATTCATTAACGTTATTATAGAAAATTTGGTTAATTTATAAATCTAACCTTATAATCTTCCAGGTCATCAAAACTGCGCCGCTTATTTGTAATCTTTTTCCATTTTCAAGTTTGATAGTATAGGTTCCCATTCTATTTTTGGGGGGCTTTGGCAGATCAATACCAATTTCAAAATCATAAGCTTTAATAGCTTTAACTCCTTGTGAATAACAAAACTTTTTAAACTTTGGATAACTATAAACGTTATAATTATATTGATTTATCCTTTTTTTACTTTCTGCTGTCTTGTGCTCTGTTATATTTGTTATAAAATCAATATCACCATCATAAAACATTGAGCTGATAAAGATCTGCTTTTTTGTTATTTTAATCATCTCTTTTAAAATTCTTTCATAGTAGGGTAGAAAGCTTAAAGTTTTCCAGCTCATACAAATATCAAAATCTTTACCACAATATTTTGATAAATAATTTGCATCTATGGTCCTAAACTTTATATTGCTATATTTTTTATAAAGCCTCTTTGCTTCCTTAATAATATAATCTTTAAGATCAATGCCAAAAAACTCAGAATCTGGACTAATTTTATTTAAGAGTTTAAAAAGATGCCCCATGCCACAGCAGACATCAATAATTTTAATTTTTTTACCTTTTATATAAGGAGTAATTAATTTTTCAAGAAGTTTATCTAACTCTTGCTTTTTTGCAAAATATTTTTTACCCACACCCATGCTTTGCTCTCTATTATTAATTTTATTCCAATATGGCTTTTTTTTATCCATTTATTTTTCCTGAATTTTATATAAAAAGATTTGGTCTATAATTAAATTTGAGGGATAAAACCATAACAAGAACGAATAGTAAGATGGCGATGGATATTAAATCCATTTTTATTGATACCTTTTGGATCAAGATAACGACCAGTATAAATTCTGTCGCCATCTGAATTTTTGTCGGAGCACCAAATAAAATCATGTCGCCACAAAATTTCACCTTCTGTTAAAAGGTAGTAGGTGAAGAATACAAAAGCAGTTAAAATAGTGCTAGGAAATTTTTCTTGTTTTTTTAGGGTTTTTAAGATATCTTCTGGTTTTTTTCCACGACTGGGTTCCTTAACAGTTTTTCTAATGAGATACCATCGGAAGTCTAGGGTTTTTTCGCTGGCAAATTTTTCTTTGAGATACCAATCTTGGTTATAGAAACAGGGTTCAGATTTTTTGGGATTCCAGCCAAAGATTGAGCGAAGTCTATTAATGGTTAATTTCTTTCCGGTTCTGTCTTTGGGAATACCTAAAATTAATATATAGTCTTGGTGAATTCTTTTAAGATAATCAATTGTGTGAAATATCTTTGGTATCGGTTTTGAAGATTTTAGGGGATCGGCAATTTTTAAACGGGAGGCAATTTTTTTTAGCTCTTGGGGACCGATAAAATTTTTTCCCATTATTTTTTTTATTGTGTTGTATTCATCTGGACTCATTTTGGGTGACTTTCCATTGATGGTAGTTTAAGGCTTTTTTAAATGAAACTATTTGTCCAGTTTTCAGATATTTTTCTATTTTTTTTAACTCTATTTCCAATAATTGAAGTCTATTTAAATTGAGGGCGGTTTTTTTAAACCAGGATAAACCTTGGGCGGGAGAATTAAAAATTTTAATTTTCATATTCAGCTGTTCCATGACTTTAATAAAAGTTAAGTAGGCTCTGGGCTGATGAAAAGTGGAGGCAACCAAAATTATTTTTTTCCATTTTCTTTTTTTGGTCAATTTCATAATTTCTACGGCTTGTTCATGAGTGTTCTGCGATTTTTCTTCTAAGATTATTTTTTGAATTGGGATTCCTTTCTTAACTAAAGCCTTTGATAGGTTCTTGGCCGGAATACTAAAGGGGGGGTTGTTATAGCCGCCAGAAACAATTACCCATTTTGCCCATTTTTCTTTAAAAAGCTTAACTGTTTGGGAGATTCTATTATAACCATCTCCTTCTAGTAAAACGGCGGCTTCGGATTTTTTGAGTTCCTCGTCGTTTATTAAAGAAATTAATTTGATTGCCTGAATAAATTTAATCAAGGTTTTCCCAATAAATAGCTTCGCCAGCTTTTATTTTAATTTTTGCTCGACGACCAATGACAATCTCTTTGTATTTGGGCGGAATGCCAACGGCGGGTCGAAGTTCAATAATGTCATTTTTTTTAATTCTTTTGCCTTTTGCGATGTCTTTAATAGCATGTAAAGAGCGACGTTGAACAATGACGGTTTCTGATTCCTCGTCTACGGGTTCTTTTCGGGTCGTTCCTAGGGCTTTTTCTAGTAATCTCACTTTCTTAACCATTTCTTTAAACTCTTGAGGTTCCATTGAATGGGGATGGTCGGGACCTTTATCTTTTCTGCTCAATGTAAGGTGTTTTTCAATAACTTTTGCACCGAGAGCAATGGCCCCTAAAACGACAATGTCGCCTGGACTATGGTCGGAATAGCCCGTGATAATATCAAATGTAGTTTGGTAAGTTTTTAAAACATTGATGTTGGCACTCTCAATTTTGGAGGGATAGTTGGTAATGCATTGCAATATGATTAACTTATTATTTCCGGTTTCTTCAATTATTCTTACTGCTTCATCAACTTCGGCTAAGGTACTATCACCTGTGGCTAAAATCATTGGTTTGCCTTTTTTGGCAATATACCTTAGCATCTCGGGCCAAGTTATTTCTCCTGAACCAATTTTAAAAAAATTAACTCCTAATTTATCTAAAAGATCTACGGCTTCAAAATCATAGGGAGAGGAGATAAAAATTATCCCAATTTTTTTACAATAATTAAACAGTTTTTTATGCCAGGGACGAGGAAATTCGGCTTCTTTAAAAACTTCTTCAATTGGTTTTTCCCAAGTTCCGTGAACCCCTTTTAATCCCATTTTGGCAAAACTTGGGCCAGAAACAATCTTTGATGACAAAAAACTTTGAAATTTCACCACATCAGCTCCTGCTTTTTTGGCAGCCAGGACTAGTTTTTTGGCTTTCTCAAGACAGCCATCAAAATTAGCCCCAATATCAGCAATAAAAAGGGTCGGTTGATCCTCCCCTACCAATTTTGAGCCAATTTTTATAATCTTAGGAAATCTTCTTTTCCCTTTCATAAATTATTTAGGTCAATCTTTTAAAACCCTCGTGGCAAATAGGTCCTTTTAAATAATTTTCTGGTTTTCCTTTTTTGATTGCTTGACGGATAAAACGAAAAACATCATCGGTGGCTTTTAGATAAGCCTTTAAATGTTGATTTTTGTGGCTATAAGAAGCATAAAAGTCATTAGTGGCCAAAAATCCCTCAAGAAGCATTTGTTGAGTAAAGAGGGTTTTTAAGACTAGAGGTTGGTCGTAATTGAAGGTAAAGTGTCCTAGAGGGGCAATTCCAGAAACAGTTATATCGAGATTGTGCTTGTTGGCTAACCTTATCCATCCTTTTTGAATTTCTTTACCAATTTTAATTAGGTAATTGGCAACTTTTTTTACCTTAAGCTTTTTAATAGTGGCCAGGACTGCTGTTGGTCCGATTCCTTCTGTCCAGTAGGTACTACTGATAAAGGTCTCCTGAGCAATATCCATTACCTTGTTTCTACCAATGACTGCGGCCATGGGGTAGCCATTACTGATGGCTTTGGCAAAAACGGCAATATCGGGATTAACTTTAAATTTTAAATGGGCGCCGCCGAGGGTTAATCTGAAGCCAGAGCTAACTTCATCGAAGACTAAAATGATGCCTAGTTTTTGGGTGACTTTTCTTATTGTTTCTAAAAAGCCTTTTTTTGGATAGTGATTTCTTATTGGCTCCATAACGACGGCGGCTATATTTTTTTTGTGCTTTTTTACCAGCTTTAAAAATTTATCGGTATCGTTATATTCAAAAGGAAGAGTAGTCCCTTTTAACCCTCTTGGCACACCAATTGGGTTTAGTCCGGGTAACAGATGGCCATCTAAAGCTTGATTATTGGCAAGATTTGAGGATAAATACCAATCATGCCATCCGTGATAACCGCAAAAAAGGATAATGTCTTTTTTTGTTTTGGCTCTGGCGATTCTGACTGCAATAGCCATGGCCTCTCCCCCGGTGCGGGCAAATCTCACCATTTTTGCCCAGGGATGAAGCTTACATAAAAGCTGGGCAAGTTCTACTTCTTCGGGACAATTGAGGGTGGATATTGATCCTTGCCTTATTCTTTTTTTTACGGCTGCGTCAACGTCTTTGTCAGCATAACCTAAAATGCTTGCACCAATGGCCATGTAACTCATATCAATGTATTTCTTATCATCTAAATCCCAAACTTTACAGCCTTTGGCTTTTTTATAATAGGCTGGCCAAAAAAATGGCAGAAACATTTCTGGACGTTTGGAGAGAAGTTGCGTTCCCCCCGGTATTATTTTTTTTGCTTTTTTATATAAATCTTGTGATTTCCCCATTATTTTTCCTCCAAGATGATTTAATTTTTTGGTCTTTTCTTAAAGATCTTAAATAGCCGGCGTTTCTTGTTATATGCTTATTTAAATCTTCAAGGCGGGGATTGGTTTTCAAAAATTTTAAGACATCCTTCATGGCAAAAGACGGGTTTTTTGGATAAAGAGCTTTTAGTATTGCCTTGATTAGTTCAAAGTCTTTTTTCTCATCAACTGTCCATCTTTTGTCGGAAAGGTTTTTTTTGTTTTTAACGTTGACTAATTTGAATTTTTCAGGATGCTTTTTGAGATAAGGGGTAACGTGTTCTCTTTCGGACGGAAGTTTAGCTTTTTTCCAAGCTTCTCTTAGAGCACTGAATTTGAAGACCTCGACGTCTTCTCCGTCGGGGAAAGTTTCTTCTAGGGTATTGGAACAATAATCTGCGCCGAACTCAAAGTAACGTTTGACAATTTTATCGATAATTTGAGGGTCGATTAAGGGGTTGTCAGAAGTAATTCTAGCAATATGCTCAGCCTTAAATATTTTAGCGGCCTGATAATATCTATCCAAAACATCATCTTCTGGGCCGCGATAAACATTTACTTTTAGTTTATGCATAAGATTAACGATTGAGAAATCTTCTTTTTTTTGGGTGGTGGCAACGATTACCTTATCTATCATTTTTGCTTTTTTAACTCTTTCTAGCCCATATTCCAAGATGGTCTTACCCATAATTTTTAACAACACCTTGCCAGGTAATCTGGTTGAGCCAACTCTTGCTTGAATAATGGCTGTTACGTTCATTATGGATTAAACAGGAAACTTCAGTCTTCTGAGGCGGATTTTAAAAGATAAAAAATCACGTTAGGCCTAATTTTTGGAAAAGTTTTTCAACTTTTCTTTTTGGAATAAGGTAATCTTTTGAACTGTAGTTTTTCATTAATGACTCGTCAATCTTATTTTTTTCTTTTAAATAAAGAGGTTTCTTGCCTTGATATTTTTCAAGATGAGAAACAATAATATAAAGGTCTTTAAATGCATAAGTTCTGGGGATTTCTGACTCATTTATCAAGAGTTCGTGAATTTTTTCTCCTGGCCGCAGGCCAATGATTTTTATTTTATTTTTAGCTTTGAATTTTTCCTTTAAGATTTTGATAAGGTCAATTATTTTAAACGAACAAATCTTGGGAACAAAAATCTCACCACCAGTACAATATCTTAAAGCATTAAAAATTAATTCAACTGATTGTTTTGGGCTGATGATAAAACGCGTCATTCTTGAATCGGTAAGGGGAATATTTTCCCCATTTGTTATCTTAGAAGTAAAGATGGGAATAACTGAACCGGTACTTTCAAGAACATTACCATAACGGACAACGGTGAAGATGGTTTTTAAATCACCTTTGCTAAAATTACTTTCGATAAATATCCTTTCACCAACAAATTTACAAGCGCCGTAGCTATTGATCGGAGAACAGGCTTTGTCTGTGGAAACAAAAACTACTTTTTCTACGTTGTTTACCAAACAGGCATTAATAACATTTAAAGTGCCGAGAATGTTGGTTTTTATTGCCTCTTCAACGTTATACTCCAATAAATCTAATCTTTTGAGAGCGGCGGCGTGAATAACAATATCGGCTTGTCTGGTGGCCCTGACTAATCTTTTGTTGTCTCTGACATCGCCAATAAAGTGTCTTAGTTTGGGATTATAATTAAATAATTCTTGAGCTTGATAATGTTTGACCTCGTCTCGACTAAATAACCTTATGCTTTTGGGAGACTGCTTAAGGATTTCTTTAGTTAGGGCAAGTCCAAGAAAACCCGTGCCGCCAGTGATAAGAATAGTTTTATTTTTAAAAATATTCATGTTTTGAAAAAATGCAGAATTTAGGAGGTAATTTTACCAAATTAAGGTATCACTTGACCATTTTGAGACTTTTGTCGTCGTCAACATATTGTTCTATAACTTTTTGAGTCTCTCCAATGGCCTTGATGCATCCTTGTTTTATATAAATCGCTCTTTTGGTAAAAGATGAGACAGCTGAAATATTATGAGAAATAAAAATTACAGTTTTATCTGAATTAACTATGTCTCTCATTTTTTGCATTGCCTTTTGTCGGAAATCAATATCTCCGATACTTAAGACTTCATCAACTAATAAAATATCA
>Ga0315289_10015747_pt1 | contig 10483 bp, 6 predicted proteins | sample YL17G11_40_MG_FD_203452 | JGI IMG/M metagenome (GOLD analysis project Ga0315289, IMG submission 203452) | Sediment microbial communities from Yellowstone Lake, YNP, Wyoming, USA - YL17G11_40 | ecosystem: Environmental > Aquatic > Freshwater > Lake > Sediment | place: USA: Wyoming | collected...
TCTCGCGCGGCGGTACCTCGATGGCCGAGACGACGAAGTGGGTTCCGTCGAGCGCCTCCGCGTGGTGCGTGTGGGAGGTGATGGTCATCTGCGCGTCCCACTCCCGGTTGAGCCGCTCCGCCAGGCGGGCCATCAGCGCCAGCGTCTCGGCGTTGCGGTCCACCAGCGCCACGTGGCTACCACGCAAGCGCTGCGAGCCCAGTAGCGCGGCCACGGTGTTGAGCCCGAAACTGGCGCTCCCGGCTCCGATGACGGCGATTTTGGTTGGAAGCATGAGAGGTCTCCTTAAGATAGGGCTGTAGTGGCGGCTCCGGAAATCCCGACCGCCCGCTGGCATGATAATACCAAACCGGCTCAAGTCAACCGCCTTTCGGCACGATCTCCTCTTCCCCCAAATCCTCCGCAATCGCGCGGAACTGCTCCAGCGCGGCCTCCAGATCGTCCACGATCTCGGCTGCCAGCACATCCGGCTCGGGCAGGTTGGCCGTCTCCTCCAGCGACTCGTCGCGCAGCCAGAAGATATCGAGGTTGACCTTGTCGCGTGCTGTTAATTCGTCGTAGGAGAATGCACGCCAGCGACCTTCGGGGTTCGCCTCCGACCAGGTCGCCGTGCGCTCGTGACGATGGGCGGGGTTGTAACAGGCGACGAACTCGTCCAGGCTGGCGCGGGTGAGCGGGTTCTGCTTGAGGGTGAAATTCATATTCGTCCGCAGGTCATAGATCCACAGCGTTTTCGTCCACGGGGTCGCGCTGGCCGGCTTGCGGTCGAAGAACAGCACGTTCGCCTTGACCCCCTGGGCATAAAAGACACCGGTGGGCAGCCGCAGCAGCGTGTGCACGTCGCACTCGTGGAGCAGCCTGCGGCGCACCATCTCGCCCGCGCCGCCCTCGAACAGCACGTTATCCGGCACGACGACCGCCGCGCGGCCGTTAATCTCGAGGATAGTCTTGACGTGCTGTACGAAGTTGAGCTGCTTGTTGCTGGTCGAGGTCCAGAAATCGTCGCGCACGATGGTCTGCGACTCGCGGCGGATCTCGCCCTCCTCGGTGACGTAGGTGACGCTCGACTTCTTGCCGAAGGGCGGATTGGTGAGCACCATATCGAAGCGCGCGCCGGGGTCGGCGGCCAGCGAGTCGCCCACGTGGATCGGGCTGCGGTCACCATCTACGCCGATGCCGCGCAGGTAGAGGTTCATCACGCACAACCGGGCGGCGTTGTCCACGATCTCCCAGCCGTGCAGCGCGTCGTGGTTGAGGTGCTGCCACTGATCGCGGTCGAGCGGGCCGTGGTGCGCAGCGATATAGTCGTGGGCGGCGATGAGAAAGCCACCGGTGCCGCAGGCCGGGTCGCAGATCGTTTGTCCCGGACGCGGGGACATCACGCCCACGATGGCCTGGATGAGCGGGCGCGGCGTAAAGTACTGTCCTGCCCCCGACTTGATGTCCTGGGCGTTCTTTTCCAGCAGCCCCTCGTAGATCTCGCCCTTTACGTCAATGTCCAATCCCGACCAGGTCTCGCCATCAATCAGGTTGATCAGGCGGCGTAGTTTGGCCGGGTCCTGGATGCGGTTCTGCGCCTTGCGGAAGATGACGGGGATAAGGCCCGACCCTTTGCCGAGTTCCCCGAGGATGATGAGATAGTGGCGCTCCAGGTCGGTGCCCTCCAGGCCGCGCAGGCTGGACCAGCTGTAGTCTGCCGGGATGGCGCTGGTCTTGCCGAACTCGCGCTCCTGCTCGTCGGCCATCTTGAGGAAGAGCAGGTAGGTGAGCTGCTCGACGTAATCGCCGTAGGAGACGCCGTCGTCGCGCAGGACGTTGCAATAGTTCCACAAGCGTTGGACGATAGTGGCGGATTCGTTTGCCATTTCAGATTGACTCCACTGTCGTATTACTGAAGGACCGACTGTTCCACGGTCCTGGCACGGTCTGTGGTTCGAAGGTCGCTTCCTCTACCTCCGGTTCTGGGGTATGACGGTTCAGAACGGTGGTCAGGGCTTTGTAGGCTCTTACCTGCATCTCTCTGCCTTTGTCTCCTAGTCGGGCCAGGAGGGGTTCAACGTCGCGGAGGGAGAGTTGGTGGAAGGGAAGGGTGTCGGTTGGGCTGGTTGTGAGAGGTTGGGTCTTGGCCATCGGTGTGCCTCTAAAGTGCGGATTCTCCTTGAGGACAAGGACTACTTGAGTGCAGCCAGTGCCTTTGGTGTGCCGATTCGTCTCAGTGCCTTGGCTGCCGCTCGGCGGACATCTTTATTCTTGTCCTGCAGAGCCTCGATGAGCGGCTTCACGGCGCTGGGGTCACCAAGCTCGCCCAGTACCCAGGCTGCTGCCCGGCGCACACTTCTATCCTCGTCCTGCAGGATAGCGACAAGTGGCCACACGGCATGGGGGTCACCAAGTCTCGCTAGCACCTTGGCTGCTACGTGGCGGATCCCCTTATGACTGTCTCGCAAGACAGCGACGAGTGGCTCCACAGCACGGGAATCGCCAAGTTCCCCTAGTGCCTCGGCCGCCCCTTGGCGCACTCTCTCGTTCTCGTCCCGCAAGGCGATAATAAGCGGCTCCACGGCTGGCTCGCCAAGCCTGCTCAGCACCCAGGCTGCTATCTGGCGCACCCCCTCGTCCTCATCTCGTAAGGCGACGATGAGCGGCCCCACAGCTGGCTCGCCAAACCTCTCGAGCGCCCAAGCTGCTGTCAATCGCATTCCCTTGTTCTTATCGCGGAGAGCGGCGGCGAGGGACACCACGGCCGGCTCGCCAAGCTTCCTCAGGGCCTCGGCTGCCATCGGACGTGTATGCTTGTCCTCCAGGGTGGCGACGAGCGGCTCTACGGCGCGGAGGTCGCCAATCTCACCCAGCACCCAGGCTGCCCTCAGACGTGCGTTCGTGTTCTTATCCTTCAATGCAGCGACGAGCGGCCTCACAGCTAGCCAGCCAAACTTTGGCAGCGCCTCAGCTACCGCTTGGCGCACATCTCTATCCATATCTCCCAAGGCAGCAACGAGCGGCTCTACGGCGTGGGCATCGCCGAGATCCCCTAGCGACCAGGCTGCTGCTGAGCGTACCCTGCTATTCTCATCCTGCAAAGCACCGACGAGCGGATCCACGGCACGGGGGTCCCCGCGCTCCCCCAGTGCCCTGGCTGCTGCCTCGCGCACCTGTGGACTCCCGTCACCTAACCGGAACACCTCCGGCATTTCCCAAATAACGCCGAGGCTGCGTGTCGACGCCCAGCGGATTTCCTGGCGCGAATCATCCAGGGCCGCCAAGAGGGGCTTCTCACCTGTCAGACCGACTAGTTCAAGCCAGTCCTCGATGGCGAAACCGGCTCGCACCGCCGAGCGCATAAGATATTCGCGCACCTCGTCATTTAACCCTCGGAGTCTCTTTCGCTGTGCATAGAGAAGCTTCAGTCGCTCTTCAGGTATCAGCGTGCCATGCACACGCCAGTTAGCCACCTCTCGCATGAGGAGTTCTTCTGCTTGTTTGAACACCAGATCTGTCTGGTCTATCCACTTCTTGATCTCTTCAATCAGATATTCGTGCGCCACCTCGTAAGTAATCTCTCCTGCAGCCTCGTCCCGGCGTAGCAGGCGGGCGTTCACCAGTTGGGGTAGCACCTCGTCCAGTTCGTCCCGTTCTACTTCGATCCGCGCTGCCAGAGCATCGTAACTTAATACACGCCTCGTCGCTTCGGAGCTGACCAGTTCCTTCAACACGGTCTTGGCGATATCCCCTCCTCTGCCCGGCAGCCTGTTGAGAACGGCGTTGAGATAACTGCCCAGCACCCCCTCGGCCCGCCCCAAGCTCTCGTAGGAGGCCAAGGTGACGACCGTGTCATCTTCGGCCAACGTCTCGTAGAGTCGGGTGCAGATGATTTGCAGGTGCGGCAGCTCCATTCCACCACGAGCCAGGTCCTCCAGCAACGTGTAAAGCAGGTCTTGCTCGTAACTCACCGGGTGACTCAGTCTTAGCACGGGCTTCGTGATAGCTGCCTGTGCTTCTTCATAGGTCATAGCACCCAGATAGTATTCATTGTGGAAGATGTGAGGCAGACGAATCTGGAAAGTCGCCAGATGTGAGAAATAGTCACTACGTATGCCAATGACAAAGCGTACAGGTAGACTCTCATCAGCGTAGCAACCAGCCAAGGCGTCAATGAAAGGCTGACGGTGCTCATGCGCAGGCCAGAACACAAAGAACTCCTCAAACTGGTCCAGAATCACGACTAATTCCCGCGTCTGGCGGCTAAGGCAACCACAAGCCAGCCCCAGGAACTCCTGCAGGGTGAGTTTGTAGAGCAACTCAGGCCATAGCCCTGCGATGGGAGGGGCAATGGCCCGCTTGATAGCGAGGACTGGATCCTCATAGGCACGAGCGTAAACTGGTAGGCGATCCTCGCGGATAAGACTTGGTGAAAGCCCGGCCCTAAGGAGTGATGTCTTCCCTGCGCCTGATTTGGCGTGAAGGACGGTCAAGCGATCTTTGAAGACGGTCTCGTAGAAAGCCTCGCTGGCAGCGTCGCGCCCGAAGAAGATATCGGCGTCCTCGATCTCGAAAGCATAGAGGAATTTGTAGGGCTGTGTAGGTGGGGCAGCCAAGCGGGCAACAAGCTGGTACATCCGTGCCTCGTAAGCGGCGACCGCCCGGGCCAGGTAGTCAGCACACATCTGAACAAGATCCAGCCCACCGGTCATTGTATCCAGGTCAGAAGGTTCCAGCAGCCGCAGGCCGTGCTCCTTGGCAGCATTGCGCGCCTGCTTGCTGTAACCCGCTGCTGAGACGATGATGCCTTCGTCGATCAGCTTCAGGGTTCGCAGTCCGTTGACCACAGCAGCAAAGCTGGAGACGATTTCAATGCCGACAGGCTTGGTGTAGTCCTTGGCCTCGACGGCGATGCGATGCAGCGCACGGTCGGCAGTCTCCATCTCGACGTACACGTCGATCTGGTGACCGGCCAGTTCCACGTCGTGCTCGACCTTGCGCGCGCCCATCGCGCGGTAGGCGTCGGCTACTTGCCGCTCCAGCACCTTGCCGGTCTTCGCCGGAATTCCCTTTTTGCTCATTTGAACAACTCCATCTGTTTGGGTTGTTTCCATCCATCGCCTTTGCGCTCTTGCCGTGCTCTCTCCACTCGAATCCGCGCCAGCAGCGCCGCTGCCGGCTCATCGTTGGGATCCTGCGGTACCAGCCGCCCCTCGAAGGCGCGCTTGAGGATGGATTGGCGCAGCCGCGCGGCGCGGGCCAGGGCAGCCTCCACCTCCCGCTCTAGCGCCGCCACCACAGAAAGCCGCCGCTCCACCTCGGCGACGATGCGGTGTTGTTCACGAAAGGGAGGAAGAGGAACTGCCACACCGCGTAAGGTCTGGAGATTTATGTTTTTCTGTGCCGTTGCGGGGGCATAACGCTCCAATTCCTCTTTGGCTGTTCGAACAAAATACTCAACGAAACGCACATCAACGCCGTCTGCGGATATGAAACCAACAACGCTATCGGGAAAGCAGCCCTCGAAACCAAGGATCGCTGTTTCTGCGATATTGGCCGCAATCGTGATACACAGGGTCCCTTTTGGCCATAGGCGGCTTTGCGCTAACCCAGACTCGCTGTAGGTCTGCGAGTAAGTTGTGATGATGCCTTCTGCCTGTCTGACTTCTCCCGTTTGGATAAAAGGATAAGGCCCTCCAAATAGCCTTTCATCATTTCGAGGTCGGTGCTGGGACTTGCCGCGGTTCAACTCGCCAAGCTGGGGGAGTGATGCCCGCACCCATCCCTCTGGCATCTCTGGTAAACCCTCCGTATCCGGCGGGGCAGGCTCCATGTACTTCTTGCCGGGGTTCTCCGCCTCCCACCTGGCCCGCCGCTCGGCCAGGATGCGGGCCAGGAGTTGGTCGGCGGGCTCGTAGGCGCGGCCCTCGGCGCGGGCCAGCGCGGCCTCGGTGGGGACCAGTCGCCCTTCGCAGGCCGCCTTGAGCACCGCGGCGCGGTAGCGCTTGAGGTTGGCCTGCGCCCGCTCCAGCGCCGCCACCCCCGCGTCTAGCCGCGTGAACTGGGTCTCAATCTCGGCCACGATGCGGCGTTGCTCAGGGAGAGGAGCGAGAGGAATAGGCTGTGCCCGAACATCCCCATCCCTGACCGCCGGATAACTGGTACCTCGCTGTAGCTTCCCAAGATCGCTGAGGCATTCGTCGGTCAGGGTGTAGTAGAACAGGTACTTTGGCAATACGCCCGACTCACCACGCAGCACAGCGAAACCGGTTGAGGCTATCTGCCCATTGTAAGCATCGGGTACCAAGGCAATGTTCTGGAGGTAGGTACGCACGGTGGAGAACAGAACATCGTTCGCTTGAACCAATTGCCGTGCTCTTGAGGGCGCTTCAGCACCATAATACGTCTTGGGTTCCGCAATTCTATGGAATCTGTTGTCAATCGAGGAAATATCCAGGTAGGTGAAGCGAGCGTCTGGATTCTCACCAGGCTCGACCTTTTCGACTGGCTGCGTGACTTTCCCGATGGCCGTCCACACCCACGCTTCGGGCAATTGCCTCTCGCTACCGAGGGAGTTCTTGGCCAAAGAGTTCTCCTTGTGGCTCGACAATCACTGGGTATATCTGTCTCCCCACGCGCTTAAAGGATGACAGGCTGGGGCTTCGGCGTTTCTGCCCTTCGATAAGGGGTCTCAAAACCTCGTAGGCAGCACGCCAAACCTCGCGGAGCTGATAGTCGTGATCCAGAAGAACGAGTAGCGCATAGTCAAACTCGTGCTGAGAGAATCTACCCGTCCTCCCTCTATCTCGGGAGAGCCCTGTGGATTCACTCCGACGGGTTTTGATTTGAACGCGCAAACCCTCTTTGTCCACAGCATCAAATCCCTCTGAGCGAGGATCCAAGGCAAGTTCAAGTCCGAGCCGGTGACAGCACAACAGTTCACCAACTTCGCCCGTGATGCCGAGTTTCCTCTTGCCACCAGTCGCCCTTTCGTACTCCAAGGCCGCCTCAATGGCTGGGCCAAGCTTCTGAACGAGGTCGTCACCTATAGGTATCGTTCGAATCGGCATTTCACACCGCCAGCGTCTCGTTCAACTCTTCCAGCAGCACCGGCAGTTCCGCCCCAAAGAGCCGCCGGGCCGCGAGCCACCCGCCGCGCCCGAACATCTCCCCCACCTGAAAGTCGCCGGGGGTCACGCTCAGGTTCACGCCCACCGCCTCGGCGATGCGGTCGAGCCACCAGCGCTGCTCGTCTGTAAAGTCGCGGCCTTCCAGCCACTCGCGGTAGCGCCGCTGCACCAGGTCGGGGAAGGGGATCAACTCGTCCTCCAACTGCACCGCGTGGCGCACCAGCGAGACCAGGTCGGTGAGCACACGCTGCGCGCCCACGCCGCGCACGCGGTCACGCTCCAGTTGCGCGTAGGCGCGCCACAGCCCCTCGGTCGTCCAGGCGTTGGGCGGCAGTTCGATGCGCGCGGCCAGTTCCTTGACCTGTTCGTAGGTCAGCCGCTGGCGGGCGTAGGGCTGGTTAAAGATGATCTGCAGCGCGGCGATCTCGTCGCGATGCTCCTGCAGGAAGGCGTAGAATGAGGCGACCATCTGCCGCGCCCGCTCGGTGTCCTCCAGGCTATAGCCCGCGCCGACCAGCCGGTCGCGCGTCACGTGGTCAATCACCTGCTCGGTGCGCGCCTGGATCGAGGTGAGATGCTGGCGCAGGGCGGGGTTATCGAAGGGGGCGACAGCGGCCTGCACGAGTTCCAGCCGCGCAGCCTCAACCTGCTCCGGTGCCGGTTCCGCGCCCCCGACTTGCGCCTGGGCGCGGTCGTGGGCCTTGTCGGGGTCGAGCGCGTCGAGCAAGGCGTGCGCAAGTCCGCGCGGCGACTGCCCGGCTCTGCCGGGGCCGCCGCTCGCCTCGATCACCACGTCGCGCTCGGCGTCGGTCATCTGGGGCTCCAGCCGCGCCAAGCGCACCGCCAGCGAAGAGAGCATCTCGTCGTCAAAGGCGCGAAAGGCCACCGCCTCTAGCAGTTTGTCCAGCGGCAGCGAGCGCTTGCGGTCGAGCGTGCCCGTGTCCATCTTGGGGTGCTCGACCACGCCGACCGCGTCCACGATGACAAAGTGGGTCTTGCGTGCGGCGTCGGGCGTGGCGGCCTGCAGGTCAGTCGCGCTGATGATGCGCGTGCCGCGCCCGATCATCTGCTCGAAATAGCTGGCCGACTGCACCTGGCGCATAAAGAGCAGCACCTCGATGGGCTTGACGTCGGTGCCGGTGGCGATCATGTCCACCGTCACGGCGACGCGCGGGTTGTAACTGTTGCGGAAGGCGGCGATGATGTCTTCCGGCTTGCCTTCGGCCTTGTAGGTCACTTTCTGGCAGAACTCGTTGCTCTTGCCGAACTCTTCGCGCACGATGCGCACGATGTCCTCGGCGTGGCTGTCGTCTTTGGCAAAGACGAGCGTCTTGGGGACTTCCTGCCGACCGGGAAAGATTTCGCTGAACAGCCGGTCGCGGAAGGTGCGCACGACGGTGCGGATCTGGTCAGGCGCGACGACGTCGCGGTCCAACTGCGCGGCGTCGTAGGTCAAATCCTCGTCCAATTGCTCCCAGCGCAACGCCCGCGTCTTGCGGTCGCGCTTGTCTACCCACTCGCCCGCTTCAACCCGGCTGCCGCGCTCGGCGACCTCGGTGCGGATGCGGTAGACCCAGCCGTCCACGTTGACGCCGTCGGCCACGGCGCGCTCGCGCGGGTACTCCATCACCAGGTTGCCGTTGAAGAAGCCGAGCGTCTGCTTGGAGGGCGTGGCGGTCAACCCAATCAAGGTGGCGTCGAAATACTCCAGCACCTGCCGCCAGACGTTGTAGATCGAGCGATGGCACTCGTCTATGACGATAAAGGCAAAGGTCTCGACCGGCAGGTAGGGGTTGTAGGCCACCTCGCGCGGCCGGTCGCCAAAGATCGCGGCGAGAGCGCCCAGCGGGTGCTCTTCCAGCGACGGGTCGAATTCGGGCTCGCCGCGCAGCATCGAGTAGAGCCGCTGCACAGTGGTGATGCACACCTTGCTGACCGGGTCGAGCACGTTGGCGGCCATCCATTGGACGTTGTAGAGTTCGCCGAACTTGCGCCCGTCGTCGGGAGTGACGTACTGCTGGAACTCGCGCAGCGCCTGGCGGCCCAGGTTGGTGCGGTCCACCATAAAGAGCACGCGGCCGGCTTTGGCGAACTTGATCAGGCGGTAGACGAAGGTGACGGCGGTGTAGGTCTTGCCGGAGCCGGTCGCCATCTGGATGAGCGCGCGGGGGCGGTCGAGGGCAAAGGAGCGCTCGAGGTTTTCGACCGCCTCGATCTGTGCGCGCCACAGGCCGGTGGTGATGAGCGGGGGCAGCGCGCGCAACCTCGCCCGCAACGTCGCGGCATCCCCGGCCCAGTCGGCCAGCGTCTCCGGGCGGTGGAAGGAGAACACGCGGCGGGAGCGGGGTTCGGGGTCGCGCATGTCGGTGAAGAAAGTCTCCACGCCGGTGGATTGGTAGAGGAACGGCAGGGGCGTGTGCCAGGCGTTATTCCGCAGTAGCGGCGGCAGCCCTGCGCTGTACTGGACCGTCTGCACCTCGACGCCGCTGAGGGTCTTGCCCACGGCCTTGGCCTCGACCACGCCAATGGGGCGGCGGTCCACGAAGAGCATGTAGTCGGCAAACCCAGTGGCGAGGGGAAACTCGGCCACGGCCACGCCGCGGGCTGCACCGAGGTTGGCCGCGCCGCGGGATTGGACGGTCCAGCCAGCGGCCTGGAGTTGGTCGTCAATCTGCTCTCGGGCTTTTTCCTCGGGTTTCAACGGGATTCCCTTTCGCTAACCGATCATTGTACGAATTATAGTCCTACTGCGCGGGTCGGGCAAACGACGCATTGCGCCTCTACGGCTCGCTTCGATCACAACATGAACGTAAAACCGCCCTGACTGTCGAAAGCCAGGGCGTTTGCCTGGGGTAGCAACCGGTGCTGGTCACACAGGTGACATCAATCAGGTTCCTACTACAGGGCAGCCTTGGTGTAGACGGTCAGTTGCTGAACGTAACCGTCACGACGGAAAATGTGCCGACTCATTTCTGCATCCAATGCATTGCCCGCCACTTCCTCTGACCTGCCATCCGTGAAAGCGACCTCAACTCTCTCTTCCTGGCTGGAGAGAACTACCACCGGCACCTGGCAGAAGGTATACGCCAGCGAACCGGCCGGCAGATGGATCGTCTGTTCCCGTCCGCCGACGTCCATATACGTAAACGGTGTCGCCCGGTCAGTGAACTCGCGCGCCCTCAGCAGAACCGGCTTGAAAGAAAGGGCGCCGTGCTCGACAAACACCCCCATCTCCACCAGGCGGGTCAGAACCTCCTCCTTGACCATGCCGGTCATGCCGGGCTGTTTCGCGCCCTGTCCCGCCGGGGTATGGGAATAGGGGTCGGTGGGGAACGCACCGTAGACGCCGGGCGTCTTGTTGAAGCCCAGTCCCT
>Ga0315289_10015748_pt1 | contig 10483 bp, 23 predicted proteins | sample YL17G11_40_MG_FD_203452 | JGI IMG/M metagenome (GOLD analysis project Ga0315289, IMG submission 203452) | Sediment microbial communities from Yellowstone Lake, YNP, Wyoming, USA - YL17G11_40 | ecosystem: Environmental > Aquatic > Freshwater > Lake > Sediment | place: USA: Wyoming | collected...
CCATCAATATTATATGACTCATGTTTACTTCTTGGAAGTATTCTTGCTGGTCCACCAAATCGGTGCAACATTGGCCGGGTGATACTACCTTTATACCATCGTTGTTCACCATCATCGTAAACACAGTTTGGTCCACCATCTGCCCGACCATATTCACCATTAATGAACCAGGCCTTATCTGGCATGAATTTATGCCCATAATGAGCACAGCCAGTAAAACCATCTGGTAACTCTTGTGTTTCCTTAATAAATTTCCCATCAACAGTAAACAGTTTCATCTGTTTTACTCTGACGGTAAGGTCTTGTCAAGAAAGGTCTTGACATTAGCAAGTGACTCAAGAACAGAAAGGGAATCTATAATCCTAAGAGGATCAATTCCACGAAGTTCAATAAACAGTCTGTTGACATTCTCAGAAGATTGTGCGTTGATAAGAAAGTCACAATCCAATTCTGAAGAGACAGAAAAACTATAAACAATGTTGCATACAGTCTTAGCATAAATGCTTCTGGCTTCTGTGTGAGTAAGCAGATATCCATTGGATACAAGTTGTTCGTGAGTGGAAAGAGAAAAAAAGGTAGTCGGTATTTGTTCTGGAAGTTCGTAGCGAACCCCAAAAGGCTCACTCAAATCCAAAAGGCATTCATTCATGGACATTTTATCACCAAACTTTTTTAGTTGTTTAAAAGTTTCGGAAACTCAGTTTTCATTGCCTGTTCACGACGGAATCGAGCACGCAGCGCTCGATGTGTGCGTCCACGGCGAGCAACATTTCTATACAATCGTCGAAGAATCTTTTTCTGATTTTTGTTGAGTTTGTAACCACAATGTGACATTAGTTTCCCTTGTTAAAACAGAAGTGCTATAGGTTCTGCAAATACATTGGGATAACTGGCGATTGCATAATAGAACATAAAGATTCCGAGAGCGATAAGAGTTTCTTTCATGATACACGACCAATCTTTTCTTTTGGATGTTGTAATGATAACTACTGTCTCGCTCACTCGTTTGCCTTACTCTTATATCATATCAGGTCTGTTGACCAATACAAGTGTTCCATCTCACCAAACTGCTCTTTTTATTGATATTTCTCGTGCGGATAGTGACAGATTCTGTCTTTTTCAGCATGAAAACTGTATGTATTATGATGTAGGCAACGGTAGGATTCTCAGGCAATTGTAGACATTGTACGATAGGTTCCAACTGCACCGACTGCTACAAATCTTCCCTGCTCTGGCGACCAACAAACACCTTGATAGCCTGCATCGAAACTACCCGGACCTGTCTCCATCATCATCCAGTTTATTCTATCAGCACTCATTATTGCCCTACCGCACCCAATCCAATTTGTCAATGTTGGTGCAGCTAATTTATTTGTAGCTACAAATACTCCAAGTTGAGGACTCCAGGCTACGTCGCCCCACATTGCATTGGTAAGATTGGCACTGGTGCCAGAACCAAGTAAATAATTCGTAGTCCTAGAAGATTGGCTAGTCCAGTTTTTGCCATCTATGCTGGTCATGATAGTAAATTCATCAGAAGTGGTAGCGGCATAACTTCCAACCGCACAAAACATTCCAAGCTGTGGTGACCAATCAACACTGTTCCAAGTTATACTCACAGAACCTGGTGTAGTTGAACTTGTCCAGGTTATCCCATCAGTGCCAGCACTTGCAGTTAACAAAGCAGAAGAAACTACAAGGGTGCTGCCGGATAAAGAAAATGATACACCACCGCTACCAGTTAAACTATAAAACACAAACTGTTGAGTTGAACCAGACACATTTGAACCAGAAAACACGTTAACCGATCCTGAACCAATGTTTGTACCAGAGATGCTAGTTAACAACAAACTTGATTGACCAGAAGATTTTAATATTCTAACGCTGTTAGTGGTAAGATCACCATGTAAAGTAATCTTGCCTGCTGGCGGGTTTGCTATTGAAGCTGAATTTTCTAGAGAAAGTATTATTGACATACTGTTTTAAATACCTTGAGGTTAAAAATATGTAGTTAAAATTTGTGAGCCACTTGTGCTCGTGCCAGAGTTTTGAGCAACAGCACAAAACGCTCCAAGTTCTGGTGCCCAACAAATATCTGTCCAAGGTTTTGTATCAACTATATCCAATACATTGGATTTGGCACCATAACTCAATTCCCATTCACGACTTATATAAGATCTATCTTGGGAATCTCCACGAGTCCAATTATTGCCATTTGGCAACTCACTGCCAAGAAGTGCTGGAGTTCTACTTGACAATACAGCATAAGAGGAAACCCCAAATGGTTGATCATTTATTCTACTGTAACCAACTGTTGGAAGAGTGGGAAGGATAAAAAATGTCCCCAGTTCGGGTGCCCAAGTTCCTACATTTCTTGCCCAGAAATAGCGAGTCATGTTTGGGTTAATCCCCCATTCTACTAAAGAACTATTCCAACTAACAGCATTGTCAGAAAAAATTACCCACGCATGGCCGCCAATCATCAATATTCTTTTTTCTGGTGACCAAGATAATCTTTTCGTAGAGTCAAAACTGCCAGTGGATGGAATTGACCAATTTATTCCATCAGAACTTGACATTGCCAAACTGTTGGCATTCAAAGTTAGATCATGTCCAGCTGCGTAAAAATTGCCGAGTTCATTGATGTAAGTTACATCAAAATAAGTACCTTTTTGGTTTGGAGAGGTTCTTTGAGTCCATGTTACTCCATCTGGGCTTGTCATGACTGCTGTAGTATTCGTCGAACCAGTTCCAACAGCGACAAATAAATTGCTTGCCGAAGACCAACAAACAGATTCCCATTTTTGAGCAGGACAGGTTCCAAGACCCCAGTTTATACCATTTGAACTGGTCATTACCCTGTTAGATCCCGAAGGAGTTACTGCAACAAATATGCTTTTTTCTGGTGACCAACACAGTCCTGCCCAACCCTGTCCTCCACCATTTGCTGGCGTTGTTCTTGGTGTCCAATTGATTCCATCTGGGCTTGTTATTATTCTAGAAGATGATACCGAACTTGTTATGCCATTCATTGCCACTGCACAAAACAAACCTAATTGTGGTGACCATTTTATTCTGTTCCATTGGAATCCGCCGCCGTTTATGTAAGAAGCAGTCGGAGTAGCTGGAATTGTTCCTTCGTATTTGGGAGTTCTAGCTAACTCGTCTATATTTGCTCTAGGGGCAACACCATTTGTATTTAAACATTGTAACCAACTTGACGAAGGACTGCCAGCTATGAATTGCCTAACGTGTGGTATCCAAGCTCCATGAGTATAAGGAGCATTTGTGTAAAACGTAGATCCTGTCATTGCTGTCACGCTACTACTAATAGTAATAACATTGTTCGGTGTTGGTGCACAATACAAAGAAGCAGATTGACCTGTAAAAATGAACATGCCAATTTCTGGACACCAAGTTGAACTTAAAAAACTTTCCGTGATATTTGGTTTTGTAACCGATGTTGTCTGCGCAGTCCACGCCAGACCATCTGGACTTGTATATGCATAAGTGGAATCAGATTTTTCAACGACTGCAATGAATATGCCAAGTTCTGGAGACCAAGTTACATGTCTGGTTGGCTTCCCAATGTTGGAACCAGTATTTAAAGTGGGCGTCCCAGAACCTCGGCCCCATATGGTTGGACCAGTTGCTTGCCTGGAAACGCCGACATATCTATCTAATTGTGGTGAATAAGCAATGGAAGTCATTTGTCCAAGAGAATGAGTGACGGACATGAGATTGACGCTGCCTGCACCAGAAACCCACATGACATCCTTGTTTGTAATACAAAAAATTTTATTTGCAGGTGCACCTGCCCATATTAATGGCGTGCCCAAATTGTCAAGTGTTCGACTGGCGTTTCCGGTTTGGCTAATCGTCGCCTGGGCGTATTCCCATACTTGGAGTGTAGGATGCAGCCTCGTTTGGCTAACTCCATCTCCGGTGAATTGATATATTCCAGCCGTTGTGCTTCCAGAACCGGCGATATAAGTTATATTATTAATTGGATCATATGCGGCGCCTTTAACTACCTGAATATTAGAAGTTATTGCACTGAAATTATTCTCAGGACAAAACCATGAATCTATATTAGTAGAATATTCTGGTTGAAAACTCCTGGTTAGATCATTTATCAAAGAAGGAGTATAAAACATAGAATACCCAACTCCCAGATATGAACTTGTAGAACTAACTGCTGGTGTGCCTACTGTCGAACAATATACACCTCCACCCTGTGTACCAGATGTCCATAACCCAAGTGTAGAAGATGAAACGAAAGTTGGAGGAGGATTTGTTATTACGAAGTCTGTACCATCATAAACAAGTTCAGCTACTTGATCTTGCCTTATGTGGGCTGGAATATTAACACTAGGATCAGTATTTGTTCTTTCTTTAATTGTTACGGCACCCAAACCAGATATGTTTAATGTACCAGACATAGTTGCTGTCCCAAATTGGACAAGAAATCTTTGCCCAGCTGAATAAGAACTAAGAGAAGGAGAGACTATGCCAGTAAAATCAACCGAAGAAGAATCTATACCATTTGTAGATAACCTGGAAGCTGATGCAACAAAAGAACCATACCTAACTTGTTTGATTAGTTGTAAACTAATATTTCCACCACTTGTTTGTGTTATGATTGAATCATAAAAATCACTGCCAGATATGTTATTGAAACTGAATGCCCCGTTGTTTATGTCAACAAACAATCCAGTCTCGTTTCCAACATTAGAAACAGTTAAACTAGAACTCAATACTGAACTTGTTTGATCACTTTTTGCTAAACCCAACAAGTTGGCTGTATAATTGCCGTATATAGAGACAGAACCTGAATTTGGATATCTGCCACTACCTGAGTATTCTGGTTCTAATGGTATTTTGATGTAAGCGGTCATAATTTATAATATCACAAAATCCGTGCCGTCATAATATACATCACAACTTTGGCTAAGTCTAATATGAGCATTTCTCTTAAGACAACATAGATTATTTCTTGTCTTTATAGTCTTTGCTCCAAGCCCATTCACATTTAAACTTCCTGTAATGCTAGCAGAATGGAACATAATTTGGAATCTTTGAAGAACTTGATATGAAGTTAGTGCTGGAGATGGTGTTATAATAAAGTTTGGAGGTGTTCCTGTTGTAGTAAATCCAACGTAGGTTTGGTTCTGAATCTCTTGTGCTGTTGTGGTCCCAACAGCAGCAGATATAACCACAACACTTCCAGATTGAGATACAGAAATAGCACCCGAACCAGTTAGGGAATAAAAGTTTAAGACAATAGATCCGTTTGCATTATTAGAACCAGAGTAAACGCCAATTCCAGTTGTGCCTCCAAGGTTCGTACCAGACACTGACATTGGAAAGGGTAAAATAGTTCCATCACTTCTTACAACCTGTAATGAGTTGGAACCAGAATCTGCATATAAAGTTAACTTACCAACGTCTGGTGTTGGTATTGAGCTTGACGGTTCTAATTTGAGTATTAAGGCCATTTGTTGATCTTTTGCTAGTATAAGTAGTAGACCAACAAAATTTATAATCAAAACGTCATCAAACCATTACAAAACGTCAAACCGATAAGGATAACAACTTATGTTGCCTCCCTCCTCAGTTAAATTAGGTACAAGCAAACCCACAATATGTTTGCCAGACAGAAATTTTAGTGCACGCCAGTCCTTAACATCACTATACCTAGAAAAATCCTCACTGAAATTAGTGACAACTTCAATGAACATCAGAGTATGGCTATTAACTGCTGGATCAACATCAGGTAGTCTATTGCCAACTGGCGGATAATACCAAACATCATCCAACTCTTTTATCAGCATGATGTTATCGGTCTGATAATAGTACAACGCCAAAAATATATCAGACATGTTTTTATCTGTAGTAGTCTTGATCAACACACCTGGTTTGATAGTAAACCAATCAGAGTATTTCTCTACAATCCATTGGTTGTTTATAGTCTTCATAGAAGACCTTTAAGTCTGAGTATATCTCTTAGAACCTTTGCACCGAGCTCTGTAGTTTTTCTTTCCATAAACCCAATACTCATTCAAATATGCCTGAGCATCATCTGGTAAGCCTGGATATGAAATAGCCGGCCCATCGAATCTGTGGTATTGACCATCCAAATACCAACGCTCTGATGTTTCCACGGAGTTATCTTGATCATATATGAGAATTCCAGTAAATTCACTCATTGGTTTAAGCTTTACTGAGTTTGGAATCGGATTTCTATCCAAATCGTAGAACTTATAACTCATACCCACTCAACCAATGAATCACCATGCTCATTTTTGGAATACTTCAAGCGCTTGTCAATACCATCCTCAACAATATATTCCTCATTCAAGTCTTGCATGAACAAGTAAATCCATGCAGACTTCAGAACATACCTCTCAACATCTGGTCGATCCTTGTAGTCAGGAGTGCAGTTAAAATAAAATCGCTCACGGTTATATAGCGTTCCATTGCCCTCAAGCCTATCAAGCCTGGCAAGAGTCTTGTCATCAATGCAGTTATAGATTTCCCCAACAAGCTTGCATGCCTCCTTAGAGACAAATTTTGCAACAGGAAAATATCCCGTTGTACGCATTAGGAATCGGTTGTCACAACTTACAGCAGGCCCAACAAAGTTAGAGTTGCCAGCAAGAAAGTGCTTATAATTTCCATAACCATGCTTAAGCGTTCCATAAACAAAAACCTGATGTGTGTTTTCCATTGTGCTATCACCTTTCACTATTCTTGCCAAGTACATTCAAAGATGGTTCAAACTTCTCAATCAATTCAATCTCACGTTCATGCGCATTGGCCTTACCACGCACAATGTCAAGCACTGACACCTTAAAATCATCCTGTCCACGCTTGCGAATAAGCTTGCACAATGGGAGCTTACTTGCTTCAACCTTTGCACGATAAACATGCGTCTGAAAACGAGTCTTTGCAGACTTCTGATAAGCCCTTCCACGGGCTACCGTCAATCCAATATAGCTGTCACCCGTTGTCACACATGTAAGCATGTAGATCACATGGTTTCGGTCATTGCGCTTTTTACGGAACAATTCCAAACTCGTTTTGGGCATTATTTATAATACCACACCTGTAGGGAAATACAAGTGGTTTGGCTCACAAAACGTGCAGATTTTATTTGTAATCCATCCTACAAGTGTTCTTTTATGACATTAAATAAATCGAATTCTTCTGCCATGAATGTGCGATAATCGAGGATCTTTGTTTCTTTGCCATGAAGAAAGTAAAAACGATAAAGCTTTGAGGCAGCTGGAAATGGTCCATGTTCTACCACTATGTCAGTTAACATTTGGATAGTCACTTCATAGCCAAATTTGATTTCGTAGAGTTTGCCAATCTGTAAATCTTTGCACTTCACAATTACCTCTTTATGTGATCTCTGAACGGAATCTTATGGATGATACCATTTCAAATGACACATGATCTACAACAACAATACCTTTAGTCTTGACGCCTTCAAGATATTTTATTTCATACCGTGACCATGGTGATGCCGATGAAGCTTCTTCAATGATTTCAAGAAACATCACAACAACTTCTGTTCCATCAAATGCACAAAACTTATAGAGCTTGCCAGGTTTTAAATCAATTAGCTTCATTATTCAATCTCAGTAAAGTTGGTGATGTCAACAGATTCTGGATTCTTCTCTGGAAGAATGAAACCATACTTTCGTTCAGTCATGCCAGACAGAAAATAGAAAAGAACATAACCAACGACTGTATTAATCTCATATGAAAGAAACATCTCGACCTGTCCACGATGCTCCAGAAAGTCAACCTGATAGAGTTTACCAGGCTTTAGCTCAGAGAGCTTCATTGGTCAATCTCTTGGCCCACATATAGTCGAAACTTATCATCAAATTCCGACATAAAATAGGTCTTTTGCATGATCTGCATTCCAACAAGCCAATCAACAACAATAGCATTCTTGGATTTCTGGTAGACTTCGCTTATCATGTAAAGCTTACCATGTTCAAAGCCTCTAGCCATTTGATTATGTTTTAGGGAATAAAGCTTTCCCTCAATAGCTTCAGTCATAAAACCTCTCAATAGCGTCTTCTACCGCAAACTTGTTAATCAATACAGTTAACTCGGTTTTTCCCGACAAAAGTTTAAGTTCAATGATGGCTGGATGTTGTGGTTTGTCAACAATGTTTTTTGCTGCCAACAACATACAAACACTTCCAACTTTAATGATCTTTCCTTTGTATAAACCAGTTACAGCGTAATCAATTGCACTTAAGTCTCTCAAAGCAAGATACAGTTTGCCTGGCACCAACCCCCATAATTGACCCTTGACAGTCATTTTAATTCTTCAAACCAAAATGGTATATTTCTGACATTAAAATCGGGACAGATTAAATCTTTTCCACGCAACAATGTTATTACAACATTATCGGGTATCCTCTTTTTCCTAAAAGAAGTTGACACATACATGACAACTTCACCTATTCCGGCTCGACTAGATGATTTCCAACCGCCAGTATCATCGAATTGCACAACGACCCCTTTAAGCCTATAAAGTTTGCCTGGCACTAACTCTTTCATGGCATTCGCTCAAACCAAAATGGATAATTGATCGGCGTGAACTTGGCTAAGATCAATTCTTTGCCACACATGATTGTAATATCAGTGATATCTCGGTGAGTCGTTTGTGCAATTCTGACAAGCATAACAGTTTTACCTTTTTCAATCCTTTTTACCTGCCGCAGGTCAAGGATAGAAGTAGCCTCAGCAATGCCCCTCTTAAGCTTATAGAGCTTTCCTTCAACAAGTTTCATTATTTGATTTCCTTGTGAATTTTTGCAAAATCATCAAGCCAATATTCAGCAGTCCTAAGTTTCTGACCAATCAACCAAACAACTCTGACAGAACCAAACCCAAAAGTTTCTGCACTAAGCATCATGCCTATTTCTTTGGGCTTAAGATTGCTTGGATGGAAACCTCTCTTATCTTTTAACGCAAAAAGCTTCCCAACAAATTGCTGTTGAAACCTTTTCTGCACCTTTAGACTTTGTTTAGGTGTTCTCATCTACAAATCGATTCTGCCACCAAACCTGACAGTAAGTTACATCAGAACCGTTGCAAATCTTGCCTGCCTGTTCTAGCGTTTCGCAAACCAGAATGGCATACTCGCCACTAACCAAATCTCCCAATTCATCATTGGTGAAATACTTCATGATCTTGTCAATGTTATCGCAGGGATTAGAGAAAACAACACAGGTCTTGCCAGCATACTTTACATTCATGTAAAGCTCAAGCATGTCACACCAATTGGGAACACGAATGTTTGACTGTGCCATGACGATTAACCCCTTACTTTCTTATGAAAACTGGGCATGTAAAGCCCTGTGCCAGGAACATAAACAGAATCAAGTGTGCCACCAATCATAAGCAAGGTCTTGCGCCACTTGTCGGTGTGACCATCATTAACAAGAATGTGCGCAACTTCATGCAACATCAACGGCTTGAAACTCACATGCTCAGGATTCTTTACACAAATCCAGCCACAAAACGGGTCATGAGCATCGCAATGTGCGTGCGCAAGCTCTGGAAAGTCATCATGCAGACCATCACGAACACACTCACACACACAGATGCCAGCAACAAACTCAGACTTGAGAAAATCGGGACGCTTGCTGTATGAAATGGTTCGCATGACTTTGTTTATCCCTTCGTGAACTTGACGATCATGTTATTTTCTTCATCAAACTTAAGACCAGTGTAAATGACCTGCTCACCATCTACGTCAGTGTTAGCGTATTCAACGCCAAGAATCTGCAAAGCCAATTCAAGTCTGTCCTGAAGAGTAAGGCCAAAACCATTGTTGGTGATGAACCTTTCAATCAACTTTCTATTTTCAAGCATTTGATTTCAGCTCCAGTTTTGCAGCCCGGCGTACATGGCGTGAGGCACCACGCTTTGCACAGCTCTTGCTGCCAACACGACAGCACGAACATGCAGCACCACCAGGACCGTAAATGAACTTATTCTTACCCTTGGTAGACATGAAACCTCCGTATCAGTTGGGCATCCACAGGTGCATGCGGTAGCGACCGTTCTCTGACGTGTAGGTGTAGGTGTAACCCATCGTGATGTGGTTGTGGAACTTGGTAAGATTCCAACCATGACCATCGAAGATGATTTCTTTCGGCATTTCGCTAGTCCACGAATCAAGCGTGGCACCCTGGAAACTCTCTGCACGCCAGGTCTGCCCCTTTTGCGTATCCTCAATCGTTGCAATGTGAAGCGATCGCATCGTCAATCTCCGTGTTCGTTTGCCCTACTCAATAAGAATAGCAAACCCCGAACCCAATTACAAGTACGGTGCCTCACCAATTTGTTCGATTTGTGAATTATTCTGTGACTGTAATTGTCTGGCTCTTTTTCCTGCCCGAACCTATCTCTAACTTGCATTGTTTCCTGCCCCTACAAGGCCCGGGCA
>Ga0315289_10015749_pt1 | contig 10483 bp, 9 predicted proteins | sample YL17G11_40_MG_FD_203452 | JGI IMG/M metagenome (GOLD analysis project Ga0315289, IMG submission 203452) | Sediment microbial communities from Yellowstone Lake, YNP, Wyoming, USA - YL17G11_40 | ecosystem: Environmental > Aquatic > Freshwater > Lake > Sediment | place: USA: Wyoming | collected...
TCACCAAGACCGGCGTCTTCACCTGGGACTTCCGAGACACGATTCGAGCCACCGATCGTGCCGGCCGGCCGTTCTACCTGAACGCCGATGATCAGGATGCGTGGGGAAGAGAATGTGGCGGTATCGGCCGTTCGACCGTCGAGCAAGCCACCTATCTCTTCCAGCGATGTCTGATTGAGACCGGTCTACCGATGTGGGGAGTTGGCTCGCTAAGAGGCAAGAATAGCTACGGTTCCGACGGCTCGCTCCTCGTCTACTGGAGTGCCGCCCATGGCTTCGGCGTCGGCTACTGGCATCGTTCTGCTCGGGACTGGTTTCTGGCTGCGCTCCCGGAAGTATTCCTGGAACTTGTTCCTTGATCCCGCCTCCGCCAGTTGGCGGAAGGCGGATTGACCCTTCTGAACCCTTGGGGGCCGCCGTCAGGCGGCCCCATTTTCATATTAAAAAATCTCATTAAACTAATATACTGCTCTTGTTAGGAGGTTTAAATTAGAATAAAATATAAGTAGCGGGGACTGGCCTAATGGTAAGGTGCGTGCTTTGGGAGCACGAGATTCTGGGTTCGAATCCCAGGTCCCCGAGCGCGGGATTAGTACAATGGCAGTATATCACCCTTCTCCATCCTCCGTAGCAGTAGCGCGGGTATCGTATAGCGGTATTATGCCACCCTTCCAAGGTGGAGATACGGGTTCGATTCCCGTTACCCGCTCTGATACTGCTACTGCGGAGGACGGGCAAGGTGAGGACGCCGGTTCGAATCCGGTATCCCGCTCACTCCTTCGCTAAAGCTAATCGAAACTTTATGTGAAGATGTGCCCCGATAGCTCAATGGACAGAGCATCAGTTTCCGGAACTGAAGGTTGGCCGTTCGAATCGGCCTCGGGGTAAAATGGTGCGGGGGAGCTGAAGGTTACAGGTTCGAGTCCTGTCAGGGGCGTAGATGTCCCCATAGCTCAGCGAATAGAGCGCCACGCTTCGGACGTGGAGGTCGCAGGTTTAAATCCTGCTGGGGACGCCAATTGAAAATTGAGAATGGGAATTATGGCGGCCATAGTTTAGCGACAAAACTTCAGGTTGTGGCCCTGAGATCAGCGGTTTGACTCCGCTTGGCCGCCCCAGAAATTATATAGTGATGGTTGAGGGTTCGAATCCCTTCGACCACCCCAAAAAAATAGCCCAAAAGATGGGTTATTTTTTAGCTTTTAGGAAATAGATATTTTCTAGGTTCAAATCTAATAAAAATAATGCGGTCGCATTATATTAGTTAGATTTTACAGGTTATTGTAGAGAAAATATTTTAGAATTCAACGAGTTAAATTAAATAACCCCTAATGCAAGATAGAACCGATGGGGCTATTTTTGTTATAATATTTTTGTAATGTATAATCCAACAAAACCCTATAAAAAGCAAATATTTAAGATAATTCAAAAGACCTGGAAAAGCCCCTACATTTCTATTAAAAAAGGAATCTATCCTGTCTTTGAGCGGAAAATTAAAGGTAAAGAAATTGACCATACTGACGGAATTGGCAGTAAAGGTGTTTATCATTGGAAAATGAGGACTTTCAAAAACGCTGTTTTAGATGCCCTGGCAATGAATTTAAATGATTTAGCATTAATGAGAGCAATACCATATAAACTTCAAAATCATATTATAATCCCCAAAGACGACCACCAGGCAATTTTAGAAATAGTCAGTCACTTATCAGATGAATGTAGAAAACGAAAAATAGTTATTACTGGTGGGGAAACATCGATTCAAAATAATATTGAGGGAATAGATATTAGTTTGACGATTTCTGGTTTTGTTTTTGAAAATAAAATAAATGAAATAAGATCTAATGATGTGCTTATAGGTTTTAAAAGTAATGGTTTGCACTCAAATGGTTTTTCGAAAGTAAGAGAAATTTTTGGTCACAAGTCACGCAAAGAATTTATTGAACCAACAACAATTTATTTAGATTCTATTTTAGCTCTCAACAAAAAGTTTGAAATCCATGGTCTTATGCATATTACAGGCGGTGCCTTTACAAAATTAAAAGATATAGCACCAAAAGCAAACATTTTGATTACTAATAAACATAAATTAAAACCTCAAAAAATATTTTATGACTTGTACAATAGTAATATTAACGAGATAGAAATGTATAAAACATTCAATTGCGGTATTGGTTTTATAATCAGTGTAAATTCAAAAGAGGCTCAAACAATTATTAATCTTTATCCAGGAAAAACTGATATTATTGGTCGTGCTGAGCCAGGTACTGGCAGAGTTGAGATAGAATCATATTTTAGCGATAGAAAGATTCGGTATTAATATTTAAAATTCGACAAAGACCAACTGTTTAAACTGGTCTCAACTCTGGAATTCTGATATAATTATCTTGTAACCAATTTCTAACATCTAACACTACGGGACCCTTATCTGATAAAATATTTTTGAAAGTTAATTTAAAAAAGGAGGCAAAATGGCATGGTATTGGTGGGTGGTTGGTGCCGCCGTCATTATCCTTTTAGTTTGGTATCTCATTTCTTCAAAAAAGAAATAAACTACTTCGCAGTAAGCTACAAAATATTCTTTCGGGAAAGTTTATTTTTAAATATGCTTTACTCATCCGTTGTTGAAGGGCTAAAAGAAAATCAAATCGCCGAAATCAGGGCAAAATTTGGCGAAAATGCCCTCCCGGTTAAGGAGGGTCCTTTTTGGTATTCAATTCTCTGGTCACAATTTAAATCTCCTTTAATTTATGTTCTGCTTTTTGTCGCTTTGCTCTCGATAATCTTGCAAGAGTATCTTGACACCGGCTTAATTTTAGTTGTCTTGCTGATTAATGTTTTAATGGGCTTCTATCAGGAATTTAATGCTCATCGGACCTTAGCGGCTCTTCGACGCCTACTTAAGCCAAAAACTTTTGTTATTCGAGATAGTCAAAGAAAAGAAATTGAAGTCAAAGAGCTAGTCCCACAAGATATGGTGATTTTAGCCAGCGGTGACCGGATACCGGCGGACGGCAGATTAGTCGAGGCATCGGCCATGATTGTTAATGAGGCAATTTTAACCGGTGAAGAAGAGGCAATTTCCAAATCAATCCAGGCAGGTAGTAACATTCTTTTTATGGGGACAACAGTTCTTTCTGGACGGGGAATAATGGAGGTCGAAAAAATTGGCCAAGGTACTCAAATGGGACAAATCAGTCAAAGCTTATCAGAAATTGTCGAAACCGAAACCCCGCTTCAGAAAAAATTGGGAATTTTTGCCAGAAATTTGGTTTGGATTATTCTCTCGGTCAGTTTGCTAATTTTCATTATCGGTATTTTAAAACAAGAAAATGTTTTACAAATGTTACGATTTTCCGTTATCTTGGCAATGGCGGCCATTCCCGAAGCGCTGCCGATTGCGATCACCGTCATCTTGGCTTTAGGTATCAGGAGAATTTTAAAAAGGAATGGTTTGGTAAAAAAATTACTTTCGATTGAGACGCTCGGCTCGACCTCGGTCATTTGTACTGACAAAACCGGGACATTGACCGAGAATGTGATGAAAGTGGTCGAAGTTGATTTTGTCGATCGAGAAAAAGCGCTCGTTGTTCTTATTTTAAATAACGAACAAAAAAGTAATTTAGAAATTGCCCTTTGGGATTATGTTAAGAAGGTAAATCAATTAGAGCCGAGTGAGATTATCAAATCAACTCAAAGAATCTATGATGAACCTTTTGATAGTGAGAAAAAATATAGTTTAAGCGTTGTTCAAAGAGGGCCAAAAACGGCGGCTTTGATGATGGGGGCGCCAGAGATTGTTCTGGGTTTTTGTGATCTCCCGGAGAAAGAAAAAAAAGTTATTCTTGATAAATTCGAAGAGTGGGCAAACCGGGGACTACGGATTCTGGCCTTGGCAAGCAAAGAAGAAGGCAATTTGAAAGAAAAAAATGGCTACTTTTGGCTTGGTTTGGTGGGGATTGAAGATCCAATCCGCTCGGGCGCCAAAGAATCGATTGCCATTGCCCAAAGGGCCGGAATAGATATTAAAATTGTTACCGGCGATTATCGAAAAACCGCCGAAAGAGTCATGGAGGGTTTGGGATTTAAATTAAGCCCGGCGAATGTCTTAGAAGGAAAGGATTTAGAAATTCTTTCCGAGAAGAATTTAAAAGAGAAAATCAAGGAGATTTTTTTATTTGCTCGAGTCACTCCTCACCAAAAACTTAAAATTGTCCGGGTGCTACAAGAACAAGGTGAAGTTGTCGCCATGACGGGCGATGGCGTCAACGATGCCCCGGCGCTCAAAAAATCGGATATTGGAGTGGTGGTCGGAGACGCCTCCGATGTCGCCAAGGAAGCCGGGGATTTAATTTTATTGGACAGCAATTTTAAAACAATCGTCGCTGCCTGCGAAGAAGGCCGCCTTATTTTGGCAAATGTTAAAAAAGTTGTTGGCTATATGTTGTCTAATGCTTTTGCTGAGATTATTCTCATTTTCGGAGCGATGATTTTGGATTTCCCCGCGCCATTGATAGTTGTCCAAATTTTATGGATTCATCTTATTTGCGATGGTCCGCCCGACATCATTTTGGGCTTTGAACCCAAAGAGAAAGACCTGATGGAGGGTAAACCAAAAGATATTCAGAAAGAAGAGATTTTAAATAAGACGATGAAATTTTTAATTTTTGCCATCAGTCTTACCACGGGTTTATTGTCCTTGGGGTTATTTTGGTACTATTATAATTCAATTGGCAATTTAGAGCTGGCAAGAACCATCGCTTTTGTCACCATTGCCATCGTCAGTCTGGTCTATATTTTCTCCTTTAAAAATCTTAAAAAATCGATTTTTGCGACAGAAAATTTCTTTCAAAATAAATATTTATTTTGGGGGGTTGCTTACGGATTTTTGCTTATTTTTGCCGCTGTTTATATTCCCTTCTTAAATCAAGTTTTAAAGACGGTGCCCCTGACATTTTCCCATTGGCTACCCGTCTTTGGAATGGCGATCATGGTGACTTTAATCGTTGAAATCGTTAAGTTTTTGGAACGATCAAGATCGTAAATAATTTAAAAAGATTTTCAATCAGCTTCAGACTTTGATAAGATTTTCAGTTACTTGACATTTAAAATTAATTCCCCTAAAATTAATACAGAGTATTAAAATTATTGGAGGTGAAAATGTCTAGAACTACAGAAGTTTTAAGTATCTCTCTTTCTAAAAGAGAAATTAAGACAATTTCCAAATTAGCCAAAAAGAAGGGGAGGACTCGCAGCGAGCTTATTCGGGAGGCTCTTTGGCGTTACCAGGTTGGTTGCGATTGGCAATATCTTCAAAAAATCGGTGAAAAAATCGCCATTCGTTTAGGGATCGAAACGGAGGAAGATGTCGAACGGATCGCTGGCTAAAAGTGATCTTAAAATCGTTTTCGATACCAACATTTATATCTCCGCCTTTTTGAAAAGTGGCTTTTCGAGAGAACTTTATAATTTGGTTTTGGAGGGCAAAATTGAATTGTTTATTTCTCAAGAGATTCTTTTAGAATTAAAAAAGAAATTAAAAGAGAAATTCAAGGTTAAAGAGGTGGATATTAAACTTTTTATATCAGTAATTTATCAAGTTGCCAAAGTTGTTTTACCATCTCGAAAATTAAAGATTGTCAAAGCAGATCCTAAAGATAATATTGTTTTGGAATGTGCTTTTGCCGCCAAGGCTAATCTTATTGTTTCTCTCGATAAGCATCTTATAAAGTTAAAAAGATTTCAAAAAATCGGGATTATTCATCCAAAAACTCTTCGCTGGATTGCGCCGGAGATATTTGATAATCTTTCCACTTGATAAGTTTTAATAGAGATATTTTGATATAATTATATAGGAGACGAATATGAGTGTTATTGAAGTTTCTAATTTAAAAAAATATTTTGGTAAAACCCGGGCGGTGGATGGGCTTTCTTTCGAAGTCGAAAAAGGCGAGATTTTTGGTTTTTTGGGGCCCAATGGAGCCGGTAAAACCACCACTATTCGCTGTCTTTTGGATTTTTTGAGACCTTCCGCCGGTGAGATCAAAATGTTTGGTCTGGATAGTCGAAAACATGGCCCAGAGATCAAAAAGAAAATTGGCTATCTATCTGGTGATGTTCGGCTCTACGATGGCTGGACGGGCGAAGAGCATCTTAGATTTTTGGAAAGTTTACGCGGAAAAAAATCCATTGGTGATGAATTAGCAGCTAAGTTGGCTTTAAATACCAAAACTAAATTTAAAGCTCTTTCGTCAGGCAATAAACAAAAACTAGGTCTGGTTCTCGCTTTAAGTTTTGAGCCGGAATTGCTCATTATGGACGAACCGACTCTCGGTCTTGACCCTCTTCTTCAAAATCAGATTTATGAACTCTTGGAAGAATCCCAAAAAAGAGGAGCAACGATTTTTATGTCTTCTCATAACCTAGCCGAAGTTGATCGGCTTTGCCATCGGGTGGGAATTATCAAAGAAGGAAGATTGATTGCCATTGAAAGCATTCAGGTCCTCAAGGAAAAACGGATGCATGTGGCGAAAGTTATTTTTTCTGGGCCGTTTAATAGCCAAGATTTTCTGCTTCCCAATGTAGAAATTCGAAGCCAACTTCCTGACGGTTTGATCTTAGGTATTACCGGCGACATCAATCCTCTCATTCAAAGACTCGCCGCTTATCCCCTTCGAGAATTAGAAATCTCTTATGCCTCATTGGAAGAAATATTTTTGGAATTCTACGGCGGCTCAAGTCAGCCGAGTCAAAATCAAAACAATAATTTACAGGAGATTCCCAAATTGGAGTAAAAAATGCTCACCGTCTTTTTAAGAATCCTAAAAGACCGCCGGATGGTCACTTTGGTTTATTGTCTTGCCAGCGTCTTGCTTTTATGGATGTACATTGCTTTATTTCCGTCTTTTAAAGAACAATCGGCGGCCATGGAGCAAATGATTAAAAATTATCCGGAAAGTTTCCTCAAGGCCTTTAATTTTGATATTAAAAGTTTTACCACTCTGGAAGGTTTTCTTTCCACCGAGCAATTTTCTTTCATGTGGCCACTTTTGGCAATTTTGTCAATGGTGGGATTTGCCGGCTCTGCCCTTGCCGGCGAAGTGGAAAAAGGGACAATTGAAGTTTTGCTTTCCGAGCCACTTTCGAGATTAAAACTCTACTTAAGCCGTTATTTGGCCGGTCTCTTAATTTTAATTTTCTTTGTTGTAATCTCGATTTTTAGCGCTATCCCTTTGGCCCGTCTTTATGATATCAGCTTTAGCACCGATGGCTTTATGGCGCTGGCCCTTCTTTGTTTTATTTTTGGCTGGGCCATTTTGAGTTTAGCGATGTTTTTTTCAAGCGTTTTTTCCGATAAAGGGAAAGTATTTTTTCTTTCCGGTGGGCTATTGGTCGTCATGTATGTTTTAAATATTGTCTCCGCTTTGAAGGAGAATTTAGCCGACTTAAAATATTTTTCCTTTTTTTACTACTTTAACCCGACCAATGCCCTTTATCATCACCAAATTGATCACTGGGCCTACTTAGTTTTTTTGGGAGTTGCTTTGGTTTTGATGATATTCGGGGCAATTTGGTTTATAAGAAGAGATATTGCCACTTAATAGAGGTTGATTCCTTGAATCCAGTCCATAAAAGTCGGCATTTCATCGTCAATATGGACTCGGGGAAGCTCGTAAAGCGAATTTTCGTCTTTGATTTCCTGATAGACTTTATGTTTGGTGGTCACGGCCGCGAGGTAGCCGGCCTCTTTCGTCGCCTCGATAGTTCTCTCTGAATAACTGCCGCCGGGATAAGCAAAATATTTAACTTCAATATCAAGATTTTTCTCGAGAATTTTTTTACTTTCTTTAAGTTCAAAACTTAAAGTTTCCTCATCCATTCGAGCCATATTTCGATGAGTTAAGCTATGTGAGCCGATGGTCATGCCCGCCTCGGTCATTTCTTTGAGTTTATCCCAAGTCATTCCCTTGCCTTTTTGGCTGATGCCGTTAGTTTTAATAAAGAAAATGGCGGTCAGCCCGTATTTTTTTAAAATTGGCAAAGCGTTGGTGTAATTGTCCACATTGCCGTCGTCAAAAGTAATCACCACCGGCTTTTGAGGAATTGTTCCCTTGCCAATGGCGGCCTCATAAAACTTATCAAAAGAGATCACTTGAAAGTCATTGGTTTTAAGCCACGCCATTTGCTGATCAAAAATTTCCGGTGAAACATAGTAGCTGTTTTGCGGCCAGTGTTTGGCAAGATGATGATAGGCAATAATCGGGGCATAGAATTTTTCTTGGGGGATTTCATCTTCTTCTTCGGGAGAGGAGATGATGATGGTTGGCTCGGGGGTAGTGATGCCTTTGACGGCTTTGGTTGGTTTTTGAAATTGGACAGTTATAAGAGCCAGGGCACCGAGAGTTAAGCAAATCCCAAGGATAGTGATAATTTTTTTGCTTTTCATAGGTATTTTTATTCTATCATAAAAATCTTTCTCAATCCCTGCATATCTGTTATAATGAAAGCGATGCCCCTGTAGCTTCCGCCTACGCTCAAAGCTACGGCGGACAGGCAATTAATAGAGTTATGCCCCCGTAGTTCAACGGATAGAACGACACCCTTCTAAGGTGGCGGTTAGAGGTTCGATTCCTCTCGGGGGCGTGATTTGGGGTTCGCCTGCCCGCCGAAAGGCGCACTGCAAGTAGAGGACATAGTCCCTTTTGCAGTAAGCCTGTAGGAGGGACTCCTGCCGAGGGCGCCAAGGGCCACTAGCTCAATGGTAGAGCAGTACCCTCTTAAGGTATTGGTTCTGGGTTCGAGTCCCAGGTGGCCCTCCACCCTTCGCTAAAGCTACGGGTGGCAGGCCAAGTTATAGATAAAGTGTTGGCAAGCCACTCGTATTTTTAGTATAAAAGGGTGCAACCCGAAGCCTTTCGCCCGACACTAAAGTTATAGGCGATCCGCCGAAGTTTCAACGAAGGCGGAGGCGAAGGGTTGTATAATATAGTTATACACTATGTTTATTTGCTAAAATTAGACGATGACAGCATCTACACCGGTTCCACAAGTGATGTTGAGAAAAGGTTAGTGAAACACAATAAAGGTGATGTCTCGGCCACCAAAGGCAGGAGGCCATTAAAATTAGTATTTTATTGTGCATTTCCAACGAAAAGGAAAGCTTTGAATTTTGAAAAATATCTCAAAACTGGTTCCGGCCAGGCCTTTAGAAATAAGCATTTAATATAAAGATCGTTTTGGGTCTTTTTTGTTGTCATTTGGGCTCGATTTGGCGACCAACCCAAGTGGGGATTGAACTCTAATAAGATAAATACTGCACTAAAAATTATGGAACTTTCTTGCTATGTATTGTTTAATTTGTCAAAATAATTGCAAGTATCCCCAGTTTTTAAGTATAATTAATAAAAGGATAAGTGATTTTATGAATAAAAATAGTCAGATTACAATTTTTAAAGGTCGAAAGATACGACGGATTTGGGATAAAAAAGAAGAAAAATGGTACTTTTCAATTGTTGATATAGTGGAAATTTTAACTGACAGTAAAAATCCGACTGATTATCTAAAAAAGATGAGAAAGAGAGATGAAGAACTTGGATCCTACATAGGGACAAATTGTCCCCTCGTAGAAATGGCGGGAAATGATGGAAAGAAAAGAAAAATCATTGCTGGTAATGTCGAACAGGTTCTTCGCATTATTCAATCTATTCCGTCTTCAAAGGCCGAACCTTTTAAACTATGGTTAGCCAAAGTTGGTTACGAAAGAATCCAAGAAACAGTTGATCCAGAAAAATCTATCAATCGCGGTAGAAAAAATTGGCAAAAAATGGGCAGGAGCGAGAAATGGGTCCAACGGAGAATGATGGGACAGGAAACAAGAAATAAATTAACAGACTATTGGAAAGATCATCGCGTTAAAGAACAAAACGAATATGCAATATTAACAAACATAATTCACCAAGAATGGTCGGATTTAACAGTTAAACAGCACAAACAACTTAAAAACCTAAAGACAGAAAATTTACGAGACCATATGACAGAGGCGGAACTAATATTTACTGCCTTAGCCGAACTTTCGACTCGTCAAATCGCCGAGAGTGAGAAAGCTGAAGGATTCTTACCAAACAAATCAGCTGGAATAAGAGGTGGCGGTGTTGCGAAGAACGCAAGGAAAGAATTAGAGACAAAAACTGGTAGGAAAGTAATTTCGGCTGAGAATTTAAAATTACCAAAAAATGACAAAAAAACAATTAAAAGTTAGACGAGAATAAAAAATTAATTTGTAGAGTTTAAGAACAATTATGAATAGTTACGTTAAAATTTATGTCTTTATACCGAAAACTCACATTGATAAAATACGATTAGTGTTGGGAGAAGCTGGAATTGGCCGAATGGGGAATTACGATTATACTGCTTATGTTTCTGAAGGAAAGGGATACTTCCGCCCTCTTGATGGAACAAATCCTGCAATTGGCAAGGTCGGTGAGAT
>Ga0315289_10015751_pt1 | contig 10481 bp, 8 predicted proteins | sample YL17G11_40_MG_FD_203452 | JGI IMG/M metagenome (GOLD analysis project Ga0315289, IMG submission 203452) | Sediment microbial communities from Yellowstone Lake, YNP, Wyoming, USA - YL17G11_40 | ecosystem: Environmental > Aquatic > Freshwater > Lake > Sediment | place: USA: Wyoming | collected...
CAACAACGTCCTCAATCCAGACGATATCCATGATCCTGGTGATGACCTTCTCAAGCGAAGGAATTGGTTTATTGAGCATATGCGCGGATTTCTTTGCAATTTCCGGTAGAATCTTCGTAATTAAATCAAATTTCTCCCGGGTTTTCACCCGCTTTACTTTCTTGTTGATATGCATCTGGACTTTTCGTGCGACCTCGCGGAACGCAAGTTTAATTTCATTTTCAATTTCTTCAATATCCGCGATCGCTTCCTTACTTTCGGACGTATATGGGATTTGTGTGGATGCGACATGAGTCAGGAAGATTGCGGGACCAATTGGGATACCATTCCCTGAAGGCTGATCCAGCCCGTACCGCCGCCAATCAATCGATGCAATCGCGGTTGTAATCGCACAATCACCCTGCTGATAGAGTAAGGGGATGCGGTTGGCAAACCGTAGGATCTTCACCGGTTTATCCTTCGGAAGGTTTCCTCCATATACAATCCCGACTTCTACTTGGAACGGATTCCCTGTAAAAACTGACGCAGGCCGTGAGGCAGTAAAAATGAACTCTGGTGATATCTCTTGGGTTTCACTCTTCAAACTCCGACGGATAAGGGTCTCACCAATCGGGGAGAGGCATTCCGTTGGCGGTGCCATGATTTTTACTCTTTTAAACGCCTGATGTAAGAAGAGAAACTGTTCACGAGACATGTCAGCTGGATTGAGGTTTCGATCAAGTTTTGCCTCATCGCAGACCGCATCAGCGGTGCGATCACCCATGCTGCTAAAATCGTTTTTTAAAAATGATGCGAGCTTCCTCGCCTTTGTCTCCTTTGACATCTTGATTAACGTTCCGAGTTCGACGCCATACGGGTGCGGTCGAATCTCTTCACTTTTCTTCGGTAGGATATCTGCTGTTCGTTCAAAGACATGCTCAGTTCCATCCGCTTCTTTAAAGACGATTCGGGCATGCGGATTCACAATAGACGTACTCTGAAGATACTCATAGACAAACCGTTTCCCTCGTTTGTAATCCGCGTTCAAACTGACCTCAATACGCGTCCCTGATGGCTTGTCCCAATGCATGATTTCCTGATGTTGGACTTCACCACGGTTCTTATTCGTATCAATCGCAAGCTCAGTCAACACCGCAGGGTGGTCGTCTTGGATCTTTGAAATAATCTTCGCATGTTTTCCAGTGGTTAACTGACCATATAATACGACTGCAGAAATACCAATTCCTTGTTGCCCTCGACTTTGTCTGACTGCATGAAATCGTGATCCATACAGCAATCGTGCGAAGATATGGGGTATCTGCTGTTTAATGATACCCGGGCCATTGTCTTCCACAATCACGACGCATTCTTCCTCAGTTGGGTTTCTTACTTCGACATAGATATCGGGAAGGATACCTGATTCTTCACAGGCATCCATCGCGTTATCCACTCCTTCCTTCACACTGGTGATAAGTGCTCGTGTCGGGTTCCCAAAACCGAGGATATGTTTATTTCGTTCGAAGAATTCAGCGACTGAGATTTCTTTTTGTTTTTTTGCTAATTCATAGGCGATTGCTTCGGGCAAAATGCTCCCTCCGTTGTAGAGTGATATCGCATCCGGTAACGGTAATAGATAAGGTTATTATAAAATTATTGCATGATGATATAAAAGAAAAAATTTTAGTAACGAAATCAAAAGCAATGTTTATAAGGAAAAATCTACTGTGCGTTCTGAAACCGCTCCTTATGAGGAAGCCTGTATGTCAGACTACGATCAGAAAGCCTTGGAAGAGAAATGGCAGAAGAAATGGCAAGAAATGAAGATCTATCATTTCGATTTCGACAGTTCAAAAAAACCATACAGTATCGATGTTCCTCCACGGTACGCATCTGGTCCGTTGCACGCGGGTCATGCGGTACATTATACCCATATTGATTTTGCTGCGCGGTACAAACGAATGCAAGGCTTCAACGTTTTTTTCCCCTTGTGTTTCGATGTGAACGGAATCCCGATTGAAGAGCGTGTCGAACGGCAACTCAACATCACGCGTAAAGATATTGATCGCCATGAATTCACCAAGCTGTGCTCTGAGTTTGCGCAAAAGAATATCGCGACCATGACCAACCAGTTCATCAGACTTGGGGAAAGCATGGACCCAAGTATTTACTATCAAACCGATGCTGAATACTACCGCCGGATCACACAGATTTCATTTATCGAATTGTATAAGAAGGGTCATATCTACAAAGGAGAGTTTCCAGTAAATTGGTGCCCCCGTTGTATGACTGCGATGGCAGACGCTGAAGTGGTCTATAGCGATCGAACGACAAAACTCAACACCATCAAGTTCTATTTTATCAGACTACAAGACGAACAAATCCTAAAGTTCCATGGCATCGGTAAAGACAAACAGGGAGTGTACATTGAGATTGCGACAACACGACCTGAGATGCTTCCTGTCTGTCAGATTGTTGCGGTACATCCGACAGATGAGCGGGCATCCTGGTTAGTCGATCAGATAGTGAAAGTCCCGGGGTTTGACAAAGAAGTAAAAATCGTGGAAGATGACGCGGTGGACCCTGAGTTTGGGACCGGCCTTGTGATGATATGCACCATCGGAGATAAAGAAGACCTTAACTGGGTCTTTAAATACAAACTCCCTCTGGAAATGAGTATTGATGAAGAAGGAAAGATGACCGCTCTTTGCGGTAAATATAAAGGAATGAAAATCGAGGATGCACGCAAAGCAGTCATCGAGGATATGACAACAAACGGACTCTTCATCAAACAAGAGCCGCTCGCACAGAATGTTGGTGTCTGCTGGCGATGTAAAACACCAGTGGAATTCATCAATGCCAAACAATGGTTTTTGAAAACGATCCCGTTTAAACAAATGGTTCTTGACACCAGCAATGCGATGCGGTGGCATCCAGAGTTCATGAAAATACGGCTAGAAGACTGGGTCAACTCCCTTGAATGGGACTGGGTGATTAGTCGGCAACGATACTTTGCGACACCAATTCCTTTATGGGAATGCGAACAATGCGAAGAAATCGTGCTCGCACAGCCGGAAGACTGCTACATAGATCCCACAATAGACAAACCACCGGTAGATAAATGTCAGAAATGCGGCGGCAGACTCAAAGGATGCGAAGATGTCTTTGACACCTGGATGGACTCCTCAATCTCACCGTTATATAACACGTTCTGGAAACGAGACGAGAAGAAATTCAAGAAACTCTATCCAATGTCATTGCGTCCGCAGGCACATGATATCATCCGCACCTGGGCGTTCTACACCATCCTCCGCTGCACGTTGCTCACCGACGAGAAACCATTTGAAAACATCATGATGGGTGGATTCATCCTCTCGGAGGACGGGAACCCGATGCACGCAAGTCTCGGCAACGTGATTGATCCGCTCGAAGTTATTAACGAGTATGGGACGGACGCGTTCCGTTGCTATGCAGCTAGCTGTGCCTTGGGCGAAGACAATCCCTTCAGACGGAAAGATGTCGTCCGTGGTACAAAACTTCTCAGGAAACTCTGGAACGTTCAACAGTTCATCGGCAACATCGTTAAAGAAGGAAAACCAAAGAAACCAAAAAAACTCCAGGACATCGACCAATGGATTCTGACGAAATATAGCAAGCTTGTCAAAAAATGCACCGAGCAAATGGATGTGTTTGATTACTCTCAAGCCATGAAAGAAATCGAATACTTCCTCTGGCATGAGCTCGCTGACCATTACGTTGAAATGATTAAAGGATCGTTCTACAACAAAGAAAATGTAGATAGCATCCGTTATACGTTATACACCATCGGACTTGGAACACTGAAATTGTTTGCCCCGTTCTTCCCCCATATCACCGAAGAGATTTATTGGGATTTATTCAAAGAATATGAAGACGATAAAAGCATCCATGTTTCTCCCTGGCCAAAGCCAATCCTCATTGATGAAGAAAAAGAGCTGGCAGGAGAAACCGTAAAATCATATATTGCACAGGTTCGTGCATGGAAAAGCGAACAAGGATGGGCACTAAATGCACCGATGAATTCTAGTGCTACTTTCACATCAGCTCAAAATATTTCAAAGATTCTACCAAGCGGTTCGATAATTAAATCAACATTAAGATATCCTGATGATCACGAGTTTGTTGCGAAAAAACCAGAAATCCAAGAGACAATCATAGCGGTAGAACCAGTCTATGCAAAACTCGGACCTGCATTCAGAACCGACAGCCAAAAGATTTCACAATGGATAAAAGAACATCAAGATGAAATCATTAAAGCCATTGAAACAAAAGGAGACATTCTTACGTCAGAGATACCAGGTATAAAGGTAGTAAAAAAAGAAGGATTACTCAAAGCAGGATACGTCCAGGTGAAGCGAGAGGCGGGTCTGAAAGGCAAAAAAGGCAGCACCATCCTGTCATTCGATGGTTTTTATGTGGAACTCCAAAGGAAGTAAAATATGAAAATTACCAGAAAGAACCTTAGAAGTTGGATAGTCAAGATTATTGCAATCCTGATTGTCCTTGCAATGATCTTCACAGGATTTGTCGTCATCCTTTACAAATAACCTTCTTTTCTTCAGAGATTTCATAATACCATCGGATCTTCATTAATATCGAAAGACATTTAATCCTCTTTTCTTTGAGGGGGGAGGTGAGGAAGGTTAATTCTATGTCAGAAAATACACAGGTTACGAAAGAACCGAAAGTCATGAATCGATGGATCATTGTCTTTGGCGGCATCATGATCCAACTTGCTCTCGGCGCGATTTATGCGTGGTCTGCGTTCACTACTCCTCTTCAGGGAGCAACAGGAAACGCAAGTGAATTTGCATTCACCAAAACGCAAACCCAGGCGATCTTCAGCGCAGGACTCGCAACGTTTGCGATCTTTACGATCATTGGTGGGAGACTTCAGAATAAAATTGGTCCAATGAAGGTTGCTTTGACTGGTGGCATACTCCTCGGTCTTGGATACATCTTAGCAAGTTTTGTTGGTGCAGATTTCATCGGAAAACTGGCCTGTATTGGTATCATTGCAGGTGCCGGTATCGGCCTTGCCTATGTTGTTCCCATAGCTATTGGTGTGAAATGGTTCCCTGATAAGAAAGGACTCGTCAGTGGTCTAGCAGTCGCCGGGTTTGGATTTGGTGCATTTATCTGGATTCTCCTTGCAAACCCACCAACGATCCTTGGGTTCAGCGGTTTGATTACAAAACAAACTGGTGCATATGCGTACACGATCGCAAACGTCGATAACGCACTCCGGCTCTATGGTGCGATGTTCCTCATCCTTGTAGCGATTGGTGCTCTCGTCATGAAGAACCCACCAGCAGGATGGAAACCAGCAGGATGGAGTCCACCAGTAGCAACAACCAGTAAAAAACAAGGTCTCAGTCTCAAACCCAAAGAGATGCTAAAAACAAAATCATTCTATCTCCTCTGGATGATGTTCATCATCGGCGCTCTTGCTGGACTCATGGTTATAGGCAATGTGCAGAACTTTGCTAAAAGCACAACTGATGGGTTTGCTGCTCATGGGTTTAATGTTACTGATGCAGGTAATTTTGCGGTTTTAGGTGCTGCAGTGTGTCTGCCCATCTTCAATGGTGCAGGGCGCATCGTCTGGGGGCAAGTCTCTGACAAAATCGGGAGACGAAAAGCGCTCCTTTCCATGTTCCTCTTCCAGGGTATTATGATGATTGTATTCTTCTACACCACATCCAACCCATACTTCTTCTACATTGTCGCTGCCTTAATCGGGTTCAATTTTGGCGGAAACTTCGCATTGTTCCCCGCAGCAACAGCCGACTCGTTTGGCGCGGAAAACCTCGGGTTAAACTACGGGTTTATCTTCACTGCGTATGGTATTGGTGGAATCGTTGGTCCACTCCTTGCAGGTGGGGTCCAGGATGCAGGCATGAGTTTCCTGTATGCGTTCATACCAGCCGCAATCATGTGCTTTATCGCGGCAGTGCTTGCATTCATCTATAAGGACTCCACAGAAAAAAAATCCGCTTAAACAATATACTTTGGAACGGAAAAAAACCGACTGTAAAACGATTGCCGCGAGGAACGGCAGTTGTTTTCCACTCTCTCTTTTTCTAATAAACAAATTTAGACGATCTTATGGACCTTCCATAGATCATTAATCCATAGTCCGATCACCGATATGTGAAAACCCCAGGATTGAATCGTTTTCACAGATTTTTTAATCTGATTCAACTGCGTTTCTTTTTCAACGGGATTACCAGCGCAGTCAAAATGACCAATGATTGCTATACTTGCTGATGCGTGTTTTATAACAGAGATTTCCACTCTTTTTCTCAGAGATTCAATCAAATCACATGGTTTATTTTCTGCCAAAATTTTATTAGGTCCAGGTTCCGTTATCATATCAACAAAATCAGCTGCATATTGTTTTTTCATCCAATCGATAACCGGAAGTTGAACGCGCCCATCCATGCAGTTGATCGCAGTCACAAATTTCTTCTCGCTCATGAAATCTCCTAGAGAAATATATTCTATAGCTCAATTAGCTGATACGAGGCAGATCCTAATCCGATCTCCTCCCCATATTTTATTTGTTTTAACGGATTTACTTTATTGACTTTTTCAAACACGTTTTCTTTTACATTGTTGATAAAATCTAATGATGCTTTATCAATCGCCACCGGGTCATCACCAACAAGATATCCAATATCCGGACAAATGATTGGTCCTGCATTCGGATCACAATCACAGCCTTTTGCGATACGTTTCAATTCATTCAGATACAGCACGTTTTTACCTTGAACACATGCTTTTGCAGAGCATGCGAGAAGAAACTGCATGTCTGCATCACGATGTCGCAATGCGTTGGTCTTACAATTTTCGACACAGACTCCACATCCAAAACATTCTCCCTTATTATAGTTCCAGTTATTCTTTTGGACATCGATTGCATCAAACGGGCACACCTCAGCACAGACACCGCAAAACGTACACGAGTCTTTTTGATACAAAGGGCGGCTACCCCGATGAATTCTTATTTTTGTTTCTTTCGTAACCCCTCCCATGCCAAAGTTCTTGATCGCGCCGCCCATGCCTGATTGGATATGTCCTTTGACATGAGAAAGAGCAAAGATGTGAGTCGAATTTTTTAAATGTTCAGCAACCTCAAAGGTTCTGCCTTCAACAACGGTTGGGACACCTGTGTCGTCAATGACTACGTCACACCCGACGTTTTTCATGGTAAACCCATGAAGATTCGCAAGTTTCAGATACTCTGTTTTCGTATGTCGTGCTCCATGGTATGCAACAGTGGTGTCAAAAAGAAAAGGGTCCGCGTGAGCCTTCTTTAGTTCATCAACCACAAGCTTCACCAACTCAGGTTTCACAAAATAAGGGTTTTTCTTCTCCCCCATATGAAGTTTAAGAGGGATTTTTTTCCCAGCAAAACTCTGAAGCGGAAACTGAACAACCGCGTTATGCAAATCCTTGAGATCGGTAAAAAAAACCACCTTGTTCATCCGACTTTTTTCTCCCACTTCTTCAACTTTAAAACACTGCCGAGCGATCCCCCGTGTTTAATCTCTTCCCTAATGCGATTCTCCTGTTCCTTCACATCGAGTGCTCGATTCGCTATCTCTTGCGCTATCTCTTGCGGCACTACCACGACCCCGGAATCATCGCCGATGATCCAATCGCCTGTTCGTACGGTTTGATTCCCACAGATGATTTCGGCACCAATTTCCCCAAACCCTTTTGGTTCCCCTGCATTAGGGACGATATGTCTGGAGAAGATCGGGAACTTAATTTTTAATAAGTCATCATAATCTCGGACCGCACCATCGATAACCACCCCAGCCAACCCTTTGAGTTTTGCACTCCAGGTGGCAAGTTCTCCCCAGACCGCGGTTCTTCCACCATTCACATCGACAACAAGAACCCATCCTTTCTCTGCTTTGTCGATTGCCTCGATGGGTTTCGCCCAATCACCATCTATCGTTCGGACGGTAAGAGCACGTCCAGCCATATGAAAACCAGTGGTAATCGGTCGTATTCCTTGTATAGCTCCTTGCTTATGCATCGCATCAGAAATATTTGGAGTAGAGACTAATGAGAATGCTTCTTTTAATTGAGTTTTTTCGTACTTTTTGAAAAGTTCGGTCTCAATTGATTTCTTTTCAGTAATAGCTTTTTTTATACGTTTTGTTGCCTCAGTCACATTTTTTGCTTTCGTGATCGCACCACCAACGATGATTATGCGAGCTCCGACACGGATCATATCAGCGGCCGTCTCACTGTTTAAACCACCTGCAACAGCGATTGGGAGATTTGTATGTTTCACAAGCGACGAGAGAACATGAAGTGGTTTTTTTCCTTGCATTTGTTCGTCAATACCAACATGAATACAGAGATAATCAGCGCCAAGCTTTTCAAGTTCCTTAGCTCGTTTGACTGTATCTGGGACGCCGATAAGATCGATCATGATTTTTACACCATATTTGCGTGCGGATTTCAGTGCATCAAGGATTGTACTATCATCAGATGCCGCGAGAAGACAAATGACGTCAGCACCGGCTTTTGCAGCCATCTCTGTTTCCAGAGCACCTGTATCCATGGTTTTCATATCTGCAACAATGGTTTTTGCTGGGAATTGTTCTCGAAGTTGACGAACAATGTCCATGCCTTCGCTTTTAATCAGAGGGGTTCCTGCCTCCAACCAGTCCGCCCCACCCTTCACCGCATCCTTTGCAATCGCTACCGCTCTATCTGCATTAAGCAAGTCTAATGCTACCTGTAAAACCGGTTTCATCAAAAGGAGAATAGGGACGTATTATTTAAAAAGTAATGCATCCTGATACATCATATGATGTCCTTGATGTGTATCTTTTGAGTGGATGTTTGGTTTTTCCCATAGCAAAGACGATAGTGTCATGCGACCAAACAATTTAGATAAAAACTCCATATCAACCCCTATAGCGGTTTAAGTTCGATGATTGGCGACTGATTGATCTATGATTGATTATGAAATTAATAGTTTTGTGCAGGGGAAGGAATTTGAACCCCAGTTTACCATCATGACAATGATTGGCAACCTATGTTTAATTATCTTAAAGAGAGCAATAAGAAGAGTCTATAGGTTAATGCAGCAGCAAGATGGCCTAGTGATACTGACCATTTCTTATATTATTAATATCCACTATTTAAATAAAATTTCTCCATAAATAAATGCTTGAACGAAAGAATCGATACAAAGTTCAATAGCATGGGGAATTCTTAATCCAATAGGGAGCCAATATCCTACGATTAATGGAATGGCCGCTATTTGTATAAAAAATGCAAATCCGAGCCAGAGCTCTAAAGAACGTTTTGAATGTTTCCACAGAATTATTATAAATAGTGCTGAAAGAAGATAGAATGCTCCCCTTATGAATTGCATCCCAATCATTATATTCATATCTGGAAGAACAAGGCCGAGCTCTACGTTCTGGTTTGTATAATAGGGGAGTACCCAAGGGCTAATTACCATGCCAACAATATAATACAGAGGAACATATGCAATCCATGCTACTGTCAAACGCCATGTCCAATCTAATGTTTTTCTACGAGCGAAAAATCTCCGTATTTCGATAGTAATTTTTTTATCTCCCTTTTTGGGTTTCCACAGTCTGGATACCGCAAGTGACAAGAAGAAAGACGGAAAGATGCCTGAAATTATCCCATATTCAAAGTTCATCATTGTAGTGAAAATAATTTGTTCTAATACTTGAAGGAAATAATATATAATGTAATTAAAAAGAAAGAGGCAGAATAGTCTCTCAAAAAAACTTTGATTTAATTTTTTAAATAATTCCCCCAAAGTTATAGCAATCAATATACCTGCAGGAATCATTAGAAGAATCGTCAATGTTGTATTGATTGACTCGGGCATCGTAGGTTGTTTTAAACCAAAAATCGCTGAGAGAATACCACCGATAACCATACCTATAATAAGAAAAAGAGAGCAGAGAAATCCTTTTCCTATGCTTAAGAATGTATATTTTAGAACATTTTTTAGCGACATTAAACCATCTACATATTTATTTTCTTAAAGTTCGAATTTAATAACAACCTTCCTCATCTCATTCAACACATAGTATATTATTTATTTCCTTTATGAGTTTTACGATGAGGATAAAATAAAAAGTGCAGGGGAAGGGATTTGAACCCCTGGAATTAGTTTGTAATTTTACGCTGAGGAAGATTTGAACTCATGTTTATCTATAAAAAATTATGTATATTTGGCAGTAGATGACCAAATCTTTTCAAACCCATAAGCTAGTGGAGTCAAAACACATGGTTTTGAACGTCTTCTCCAGTAAATGATCCGGTACCAAAAGTGTCATATGATGGCAATCGTGATATTCCAGGTAGAAAAGATGCATGAACTATGAACTCAGCATAGTTCTTCCAGTAAGGGAAACACGGGGGGGGTTATACATTGAAAAATTGTTCTGCTA
>Ga0315289_10015752_pt1 | contig 10481 bp, 20 predicted proteins | sample YL17G11_40_MG_FD_203452 | JGI IMG/M metagenome (GOLD analysis project Ga0315289, IMG submission 203452) | Sediment microbial communities from Yellowstone Lake, YNP, Wyoming, USA - YL17G11_40 | ecosystem: Environmental > Aquatic > Freshwater > Lake > Sediment | place: USA: Wyoming | collected...
GGAGGTGGCCATGTTCCGCAACATAGCCAGACGGTGGGAAGTAACTCGACCTAATTTACGGTAGCCCTTAAGGTGGCGCATATCTGCCTCTTATTGCTTCTGATCTTCGTCTTGTTTACGTAAGGTAGATGGATCAAATCCGTCGATTTTCATACCGAGAGATAGGCCCATTTCACTAAGAATATCTTTAATTTCGTTCAGCGATTTGCGGCCGAAGTTCTTCGTCTTCAGCATCTCTGACTCGGACTTCGTCACCAACTCGCCGATGAATTTGATATTGGCATTTTCAAGGCAATTAGCTGCACGAACACTCAGCTCCAGAGAATCGACCGTCTTGAAAAGATTCTCATTCAAGCTGGCCCTGCCGGCAGCGTCGTCAAAAGACTTGACGTCTTCTTCCTCAGCCTCGTCAAAGTTGACAAATATAGTCAGCTGCTCTTTTAGAATCTTAGCAGCATAAGCCACCGCATCGTCAGGCCGAACAGCTCCATTGGTCCATACTTCAATCGTCAATTTGTCATAATCGGTCATTTGACCGACCCGAGCGTTAGAGACGTTGTAGGCAACCCGGCGAACCGGCGCAAAAATAGAGTCGATGGCTATCATACCAGTAGGCAGATCATCAGTCCGATTAGCATCGGCCGAGACATAACCACGGCCGTGCCGAACGATCATTTCCATGCTTAGTTTGCCGCCATCATCGATGGTCGCAATAATCTGATCGGGATTCAGTACCTCAACGTCACCATCGGTCTGAATATCACCCGCTTTAATCACCCTCGGCCCGACGGCCTCAAGCTTAAGTGTAGCGTCTTCATCGCCCAGGTAACGAAGATTTACCTGTTTAAGGTTTAAAATAATGTCGGTCACGTCTTCTTTGATGCCAGGCACCGTAGAAAACTCATGATCAACACCCTGGATCCGAACGGCCACAATAGCAGCGCCATTTATGCTCGAAAGCAAAACCCGGCGCAAACTATTGCCTAGCGTCAGTCCATAACCCCGTTCCAGCGGACGAGCTACGAACTTACCGAAGGTGTCATTCAAGACATCAGCTTCGAGGCTTTTCGGACGAATCAAATCTTGCCAGTTACGATGCATGAAATCCCCGTTAATACGCTAAAGCGGTAACAGACCAAGGATGACCGCTGCCTTACTTCGAGTAAAGCTCGACGATCAAACGCTCTTTAACAGGCAACCCGATATCGTCGCGCGTTGGCTGTGCCACAACTTTACCGGTTCCCTTGCCGTGGTCAACCTGAACCCAAGGCAAGGCCAAACGACGAGCAAAAAGCTCACCGGAGGACTTGAATTGCGCCTTAGGTTGGCTCTTCTCAGCCACCGTCACTACGTCGCCAACCTTTAGCCGAGCGCTCGGGATGTTGCAGCGTTTGCCGTTGACCAAGACGTGGTTATGACGCACGACCTGCCGGCCCTCGTTGCGGCTTCTGGAGAAACCCATGCGGAAAACGACATTGTCGAGGCGCATCTCTAGGTTTCTGAAGAAAATCTCGCTGGTAACGCCGCGCTCTAGCGTCGAACGCTCAAACGTAAGGCGGAACTGACGCTCGAGCAGGCCGTATACGCGCTTCACCTTTTGCTTCTCGCGAAGCTGGCTGCCGTATTCAGAAACCTTGGCGCGGCGCTGGCCATGCTGGCCAGGCGCGTAGCCTTTGCGCTCGAAAGCGCACTTATCGGTCATGCAACGCTCGCCCTTGAGGAAGAGTTTAGTGCCCTCACGGCGGCAAAATCTACAAACGGGACCTGTGTACCTGGCCAAAGCCAATCCTCCAGTTACGGACTGAAACGAATATTACATCGAACAGATATTAAACGCGGCGCCTTTTTGGCGGCCGGCAACCATTATGTGGAATAGGAGTCACGTCCTTTAGCAAGGTGACCTTCATTCCCGCCGCGGCAATGGCCCTAACTGCGCTCTCCCGACCGGCCCCTGGGCCGTTCACAAGCACCGCAACCGAACGCATTCCACAGTCCATAGCACGTCTAGCGGCATCTTCCCCTGCAACCTGAGCAGCGAAAGGAGTGCTCTTACGAGATCCTTTGAAGCCCTTGGCACCGGAGGTCGACCAAGCGACCACATCGCCATTCACATCGGTGATGGTGATAATCGTGTTGTTGAATGTCGCCTTAACATGCGCAACCCCATTGGGAATGTTGCGCTTGACCTTTTTCTTTTTAACCGGTGCCTTCATGGGCAGGTATCCTCTCAGAAATTCGCAAACCTAGACCAGACACACCATTACTTAGAAGTAGGCGCTTTCTTTTTCCCGGCGACCGTCTTACGTGGACCCTTACGAGTCCGCGCATTAGTCTTGGAGCGCTGCCCACGAACTGGCAATCCACGCCGATGCCGGATACCCCGGTAACAACCAAGATCCACCATGCGCTTAATATTCAGCGCGACTTCGCGGCGTAGATCGCCTTCCACCGTGAAAGCATCGAGGGCCTTGCGGATCTCGTTAACTTGGTTCGGATCGAGGTCCCCAGCCTTCATGTTCGGATCGAGACCAGCAGTCTCTACGATCTTCCTGCTAACGAGACGGCCAACGCCATAAATGGACTGAAGGGCTATATCGATACGCTTATTATTCGGAAGATCAACACCAGCTATGCGAGCCATTCTCAAATACTCCTATCGGTCAGGGCGAATTAACCCTGACGTTGCTTGTGCTTCTTAACTTCGCAGATGACACGAACGACACCCGACCGACGGATCACTTTGCACTTATCACACATCGGCTTGACGCTGGCGCGAACTTTCATAACTAACCTCTATTACGCTCTTACTTGGTCCGGTAAACAATACGCCCACGGGTTAGGTCGTACGGTGAAATCTCAAGCTTTACTTTGTCCCCGGGCAGAATCCGGATGAAATGCATCCTCATCTTACCGCTAATGTGGGCCAAAACTTCATGGCCGTTCTCTAACTGCACCTTAAACATGGCATTGGGGAGCGGCTCCTTAACGGTGCCTTCTACTTCAATTACGTCTTCCTTGGCCATGCAAATCCACTATCCCTTAATCGGGTTTAAAAATGTTGCAGCAACCTACCTCAACTTCGCCGAATCAGCAAGGACTTGCCGACCCATCGCCCATGATACTTCAGAGAGCCCCGATTACCTCTCTGAGGTTTTTATAGATAGACTCTAACTCACCCACTCCAGACACATCTTTCAATAGGCCTTTTGCCCTATAAAAATCGACCACTGGAGCTGTGCTACGCAAATAAACATCGAGCCGCACCGCCACCACATCCGGCCGGTCATCAGCCCGCTGGGCAACGGCCCCTCCGCACTTATCACAAACGCCTGCCGTAAGGGGAGGGTTTTCTTCTTGATGGTAGGTCGCAGCGCAACCATTGCACACCCTGCGACCACTAAGACGCTCAATTAACTCAGCCCTAGGCACCTCTAGCTGAACCACACCCTTTACCGGATGGACTTCCTGCAGCGACTCCAGAGTCTTGGCCTGGCCAATATTGCGCGGATAGCCGTCAAGAAGGATCACCTCCTGCGGATTCAAACTAAGCAACTCCTCCTTCAACACCCGGAAGAGGATGTCATCAGACACGAGCTCGCCACGCTCCATGATGGCCCCAGCCACTTTACCGATCTCGGTAGCGAGCTTTACATGCTTGCGGAGAGCATCTCCAGTTGAGAGCTTCTTAAAGCCCTCACGCTTAGCGAGTAACTCTGCCTGGGTGCCTTTGCCAGCCCCTGGAGCGCCTGTCAGAACCACGATCATACCCGCGCGCCCCCAGTTCTACTCCGAATGGAGGTGCCCTTTAGGAAAGCGTCATAACGCAGTGACTGCCGATGGGCATCAATTTGCCGGAATGTCTCCAGCGCTACGCCAACCACAATCAGCAAACTGGTCCCGCCAAAGTAAAACTGGATATTAAACTGACTGGTCAGTAGCGCCGGCAAGACACATAAGGCCGCCAAATATAAGCCGCCAGTCAAGGTAAGCCGACTCACTACCTTATCGAGAAACTCTGAAGTCCTCGCCCCAGGACGAATACCTGGAACAAATCCGCCATGCTTTTTCAAATTCTCGGCAATATCGTCGGCTTTGAATGTGATCGAGGTGTAAAAAAAGGCAAAAAATACGATCATCACCACATAGACGAGATTATAAAACCAACCACCGGGATGAAACAGCAAATTGAGAAAGCTGCCCACCGGCGTATCCGGCCACAGACCCTGAATGGTCACTGGAAACTGCAGCAAGGAACTGGCGAAGATCGGCGGGATTACACCAGCACTATTGACCCGTACGGGTAAATGCGAATTTTGACCGCCATAGACCTTTTTGCCGACTTGCCGCTTGGCATACTGAATCGGTATCTGCCGTGCACCCTGCTCAATGAATACCACTCCAGCGGTAACCGCCAGGCAGACCCCGACAATTAACAGGATTCGTGCTGCGTCCATTTCAGCATTGGCATATTGCTTGTAAGTACCCGTAATAACGCTGGGAATCGTTGCGACGATACCACTGAAGATAATCAACGACATGCCGTTACCGACACCACGCTCAGTGATCTGCTCACCCAGCCACATGATGAATGCGGTGCCAGCGGCCAAGGATAATACCGTTACGAACTTCCAGACTAATCCGGGATTAAGAACCATGCCACGCCCACCCAGAGCTGAACTCTCGAGTGTATTTGCAATCATGATACCCTGCACAATCGCCAGAATCACTGCCCCATAACGGGTGTACTGAGTGATCTTCTTACGGCCTGCATCACCCTCCTTAGACAACTGCTCAAGGTGCGGGACCACCACCGTTAGAAGTTGGGCGATAATCGAAGCAGAGATATAAGGCATGATACCTAGGGCGCAGACGCTAAAGCGTTGCAGAGCTCCCCCGGAAAACATGTTAAACATGCCGAAGAGATTCGCTCCCTGATTCTTAAAGAATTCAGACAGCGCCGCAGTGTCTACCCCCGGTATCGGAATATGCACGCCGACCCGGTACAGGGCTAAGAAACCCAGTGTAAACAGGATCTTCTTTTGCAGATGATTTAGAGTGCCTTCAGGCAGTTTCGCAATCCGTTGACCCACGCCATCCCCTTTCGCAGCCGTTTCAATCCGTTAGCGGACTTGTCCAGTTAGCTTAAGGGATCCGCCGGCTTTTTCAACAGCTGCTTGAGCCGATGCGCTAGCTCGGTCCACTAATATGTCCAGCTTTTTGGTCAATGCGCCACGTCCTAGTAGCTTAATTGGCAAATTAGCATCGCGGACCAATCCAGCCTGAGACAAAGCCTTGAGGTCTACCTTCGCGCCATCCACAAACGAAGACAGCGCTTCGATGTTGATGATGTTGTATTCAGTGCGGAAGGTGTTAGTAAACCCACGCTTTGGCAAGCGCATGTACAACTTCATCTGACCGCCTTCGAAGCCAGGGCGCACATTGCCGCTTTTGCGAGCGCGTTGTCCCTTATGGCCCTTACCAGCTGTCTTGCCTAAGCCAGACCCAATCCCGCGCCCGAGCCGCTTACGGGTCCGGTGGGAACCTACACCTGGGCTTAAATTACCGAGCGAAGCCAATTCGCCCTTTTCGCTATCATTAGCCATGTCTAATTCCTCAGCCCTTCAGCTCGTAGCTGACTAGATGCTTTACCTTGTTAATCATACCGCGGATGCAGTTATTATCTTTATGAACAGCAACCAAGCCAATGCGACCAAGACCTAGGGCCTTAACCACCTTACGAAGTTTCTCTGGCTCACTAATTAAACTGCGTGTTTGCTTAACGTAAATCTCGGCCATAACCATTGCTCCTTACTGAACGGTTGCCTCAGCTTTAGCTTTGGCCTTCTCGGTCTTCGACCGCTTCTTTGTGTCGAACTCGTCACGCTTCTGCTGGGCGTGAACCGGATCTACACCGCGGGCCGCCGCGTATTCTTCGATCGTCTGCAACTGCAAAAGACCATTGATGGTTGCGCGCACGACGCTACCGGCATTCTTTGTACCGTGAATTTTACAAACAATGTCGCGAATACCGGCTAGTTCGGTCAAAACCCGAACAGCACCACCTGCGATGATGCCCTTACCTTTTTGCGCCGGGTGCATCTGTACACTGCAAGCCCCGTAGCGGCCCACCACTTCGTAAGGAATAGTCCCCTCGAAGTTCGGGATCTTTACCATATTCTTCTTGGCCTGCTCGGAAGCCTTGCGAATGGCGTCTGGTACTTCACCAGCCTTACCGAGGCCAAAACCAACGCGCTCTTTGCCGTCGCCAACGACGACCAAGGCGCTAAAGCTAAAGCGACGCCCGCCCTTTACGACCTTTGCCACCCTAGCTATATGTATGACTCGGTCCTGTAATGGATCGGATTCCGCTCTTTGTTCGCGTGCCACTGTATTCCCTCACTAAAATGAGTCGCCTAGCAAGTCCTAGAACTGAAGTCCACCTTCGCGTGCGCCCTCGGCCAATGCCTTGACGCGACCGTGATAAGTGAAGCCATTCTTATCGAAAACCACTGAACCGATATTCTTCGCCTTACAGCGATCGGCTAGGGCTTTGCCCAATTCAACACAAACGCCGACCGAAGCCCGACGATGCTGCCCCTTTTCGAATGAACTGACGCATGCCAGGGTCTCACCCTTGGTATCGTCGATCACCTGGGCGTACACATGCCGGTCTGATCTAAATACCGACAAGCGTGGACGCTCGGTGGTACCTGAGATCTTCTTCCTGATCCGCTTTTTACGCCGCTCACGCAGCACTGCTTTCGCTGAGGTCTTTGCCATGAATTCGTTCCTGATTCTGGTTAGCCGTTACTTCTTGCCAGCGGCCTTACCGACTTTAGTCGCAATCTTCTCATCTTCGTAGCGCACGCCCTTACCATGATATGGCTCTGGCGGACGGAAACCACGAATTTTAGCCGAGACTTGCCCAACCATTTCTTTATCTGCCCCGCTGACAACAATCGTCGTCTGCGCTTCAACCTTTAGTTCGATACCGCTTGGCGCATCGAAGAGCACAGGGTGACTATAGCCCAAGCTCATCGTCAAGCCCTTGCCTTGCGGGGCAGCTCTGTACCCAACGCCAACCAACTTCAACCGACGACTGAAACCGTCGGTCACACCCGTGACCATGTTACTCAAGAGAGTGCGTGTCAGGCCGTGAAAGCGCCGTAGTTCCAGGGCTTCGCTTTTAGGTACGACCGTTAGGGTCTGGCCTTCGACCTTGACGTCGACGTGCTGATTGAGCACCCGAGACAAATCGCCTTTGGGGCCCTTGATATTAATCGTCGACCCAGTAACTTTAACCTCTACCCCTTTGGGTAGATTGATCGGTTGTTTTCCAATGCGTGACATTCTTAAATCCGCCTAAACTTAGCTTAGTAGATCGAGCAAATATACTCGCCACCGATGCGGGCTTCACGCGCCTGCCGATCAGTAAGGAGCCCCTTGGAGGTCGACAGAATACCGAAACCAAATCCATTCTTAACGAAGGGAATCTTGTCGGAACCCACATAGAAGCGACGGCCAGGACGGCTCTTGCGCTCTAGGCCTGAGATAACACCCTTGCCATCTTCGGTGTACTTTAGCGCGATCTTCAGGATACCCTGCTTATCGTCGCGTACGCACTTATAGGCGCGGATATAGCCTTCTTCTTTCAGAAGATGCGTCAGGCCGATTTTCATCTTCGAGGCCGGGACATTGACTACTTCGAGCCCGGCATGCTGAGCATTACGGACGCGGGTCAAGAGATCGGCAATAGGATCGGTGATGTTCATCGAACAGAAACTCCGGTTATCAAATAGTCGTCAAATTACCAGGAAGCCTTAGTCACACCCGGCAGCAAGCCTTTAAGAGCCATCAAGCGGAAGCAAATCCGGCAGATTCCGAACTTTCGGTATACGGCTTTCGGCCGACCGCAGTTATTACACCGAGTATATGCGCGTGAAGAGAACTGAAGTCCCCCCTTCACATCGCGCCACTTCAGCTTCTTTTCCTTCATCTCAGTGCGCAAAGCTTCCTTCCGCACCGTGATCTTGCGGTTGACGTTGTTGCACTTTTCAATGAGGGCTTGCTTAGCCATTCTAACAGACTCCTATCGATACCCTAATCAGGTCTTCCTGAATGGGAAATTGAACTTATCTAGCAGCGCCTTGGCCTCTACATCCGACTTGGCGGATGTAACGATCGTAATACCCAAACCACGGACCCGGTCGACCTTATCATAGTCAATCTCAGGAAAGATGATCTGCTCTTTAATACCGACGTTGTAGTTGCCGCGGCCATCAAACGCCTTGGCAGAAAAGCCGCGAAAGTCGCGAATACGCGGGACCGTGATGTTGACAAAACGGTCGAGGAATTCGTACATCCGATCGCCGCGCAATGTTACTGCAGCGCCAATTGGCATGCCCTCACGAAGCTTAAACGTCGCAATGCTCTTCTTCGCCTTAGTCGTGATCGGCTTTTGACCTGTGATCGCGGTTAGGTCGGCGATAGCGCCCTCGAGCGTCTTGATGTTCTGAGTCGCATCGCCCTGGCCGATATTGACGACGATCTTCTTCAGCGCCGGAATGCGCATAGGATTCGTCAGCCCCAACTCGGACTTAAGAGCAGCCATCTGCGTCTTATAATGCTTTTTTAATGTCGGTTCGTTTTTCACCGTTATCCCCACCTTACCAAACAGTATGACTCTACTGCCTTTTTTCTTAGAGCACTTCCGGCGCCAGCGAGGCGATCCGGCCATAACCTTTAACACGAACTTCACGGGCCACAGGGCCAAATATACGCGTACCGACCGGCTCGTTATCCTTGCCTTTGATCAAAACACAAGCGTTTTCGTCAAAGCGGATCGTAGAGCCATCTTCACGCTGGATTTCCTTCTTCGTCCGAACCACTACGGCCTTATGGACCGTACCTTTTTTGACCTTGCTATTAGGCAAGGCCTCTTTAATGGAGACGACGATAATATCTCCGACGGAAGCGTAGCGTCGCTTGCTACCTCCAATAACCTTAAAGCACTTTACGCGCTTAGCACCGGAATTATCGGCACTCTGTAGGACTGTTTCCATCTGAATCATGGTCGTCTCTTCCCTTAACCATTAGGCAACCCAGGGCTGCTTATACTTCGCCTTTGCGCACGACCGACAGGAGCGTGAACTTCTTCCGAGCGCTCAGCGGGCGGGTCTGCGTGATTAGCACGATGTCGCCAGCTCGGCACTCATTTTTTTCGTCATGAAACATCAGCTTGGAACGCTGACGGATATATTTGCCGTAACGTGGGTGCTTGACGAGATGCTCGACGGTACCTACTCGTGACTTGTTCATTTTGTCGCTTGTGACGACTACCCGAACAGGCCGACTCTTAACTTCTTTGTGGTCTATCTCGCTCACGTAAGCCTACCTATTACTTCTTGGTTGCCGTTTTGGTCTTCGCTACAGGCTTGGCCTTCGCCACAGCCGTCTTCTTCACCGCAGGTACCTTAGCAGCTTTAGCCACCGGCACCTTAGCCTGTGCGCCCTTGAGGGTCAGCACCCGCGCCAGAGCCTTACGCAACCCACGGATTTTGCCCGTATGTTGATTTAAAGGGGTGTAGATATCCATCCTGATATTGACGAGCTGGTGGCGGATTGCCGTTTCGGTTTCGCGCAGCTTCACCGCGTCATAACCTTTTAGCTCGTCTGCCGTCAATTTAAAGAGTTCCATAGCGCCAGTTCCTAATTTATCGGTCTCTAAAAAGCTCAAGCCCAGGGATCAAGGCCACGAATAATCAGCTTTGTCTGGAGCGGAAGCTTAGAGGCTGCCAGCTCAAGTGCCTTAGTTGCGGTCTCTTTGTCAACGCCCTTCATCTCGTACATGATCCGGCCGGCCCGAATGCGAGCCTCATAGCGGTCAACGCTGCCTTTACCGCCACCCATCCGTACTTCTGCTGGCTTCTTAGAGACAGGGAAGTGAGGGAAAACCTTGATCCAGATCTGCCCACCGCGCTTAATATGGCGCGTCATCGCGATCCGGGCGGCTTCAATTTGCCGGGCGGTGATCCGACCGTTCTCTGTCGACATAAGGCCAAAATCACCGAACTGTAGGTCAGCGCCTTTTTGCGCATGGCCCTTGATCCGGCCCTTCTGGGACTTACGGTGTTTCATTTTCTTTGGCGAGAGCATCTGCCTATCTCCTTGATCCCTAGATCACATTAAACCGTATCGAAGATCTCGCCACGGAATACCCAGACCTTGATACCGATTAGGCCGTAGGCCGTCATCGCTTCAGCGGTGGAATAATCAATATCGGCGCGAAGGGTGTGCAATGGCACACGTCCTTCCATGTAACGCTCGGTACGCGACATTTCTGCCCCACCAAGACGACCCGAACACTGAATCTTGATGCCCTTTGCTCCGGCCTTCGTAGCCGAGCTCAGCACCTTCTTCATGGCCCGACGAAAGGACACTCGACGCTCCAGCTGCTGCCGGATGCTGTCAGCCAAAAGGCG
>Ga0315289_10015753_pt1 | contig 10481 bp, 10 predicted proteins | sample YL17G11_40_MG_FD_203452 | JGI IMG/M metagenome (GOLD analysis project Ga0315289, IMG submission 203452) | Sediment microbial communities from Yellowstone Lake, YNP, Wyoming, USA - YL17G11_40 | ecosystem: Environmental > Aquatic > Freshwater > Lake > Sediment | place: USA: Wyoming | collected...
GTTGAGTCAATGGGCAGGATGTTGTCTTTTGCCGAGGTTGCGCCGGACATCAGCAGAACACCGGACACGAATTTTACCACGCGATGCAGCATGTTGTTCATGGGGACCTCCTCGTTTTCGGGTTGAATGGGATAAAATATATCGCAGCCCCGGCATGGTGGAATTACGCGAAGGGCCGGGCCGGCTGGTGCGGGGGCAGACAGTTCGATAGTCCCGAGCTTTTGGAGCTCAACGCACACCGATGGGACGTTCTTTTATCGATTTTATCGCGCAAGCTGGGCCCTGAGCCATGCGTGATGGTCTTTGATGAATTCCAATGGATCGCCGGCCGGTACGGCAACCTGGTTGGCCACCTGAAATGCGCCTGGGACAACCTGTTTCTTAAAAACAACCGCGTCCATCTTATGCTGTGCGGCTCGATTTCGTCATTCATGGCGAAGAAGGTGATACGCTCAAAAGCACTCTATGGACGGGTTGATTGTGAGTTGGCGCTGCAACCTCTTTTGCTTCCCGAAATTATTAAAGGGGCCGATATACGGCGATCGGCCGCCGAACTGATAGAAATGTATATGCTGACCGGCGGACGGATTTCGGAATACCTGGAAAATCTCGAGCTTGCCGGATTCATTGAGAAATTCGCCTGCATCGGCCGGGGCGACTGACGCTCTGGCTGCTGCCGGCTATTTCCATCGTATCCTGACAATAAAAACACTGTTCAGCGGGAACCGATAGCTATTCAAATCGTATCCCCGCCGCTATCTGATCCTGGCAGTGCCATCCCATGTTGCGCACCCAGCCATGCCTCAGACCTCAACAACTCCCATGAAGACGGTTGCGCATAATCCCCCGGATTCACTTGACTTTAGATGTTGCTTGAGGTTATTTAAATACATAAACACGACAGAAGGACCGGGGGGAGCAATTGCCGGGAATGCTCTGGGATGAAGAGAAAGCCGCGGTGGCCATAGAGTGATATCCAAATCTGCATAGCACTCAAAATTGAGTGATATGTGGAAAATAGCGGCGGTATTAGAGGAATTTCAAGGGATGGGGACAAAAAGAAGTTCGCGGAGCGGGGTGATAATAAGATCTGGTCCAATAGCTAGTTGAACCTGTAGGAAAACCCCCTCCCCCCCACATTTCTCGGCGAATCTTCTCACTATACATATTATACAGGCATACCGGGAAAGGAGCCCAGATGCCTCGCTACAAGCCGTATTCCTACGAACAGACTCAGATGATCCCGCTGTCGTTTGACCGCCAGATTCTCCCCGGAACCTTCGAATTCGCACTGAACCAGCTCATCGACAATGATGTTGATATGTCGCCGTTTGCTGAGCGGTTCAGAAATGACGACAATGGTGCACCAGCGTATTTCCCGGGAATCGTTCTAAAGATCGTACTCTACGCCTACTCCAGAGGCATCACTACCTCTCGCGAGATTGCCCGACTTTGTCAGGAGAATGTCATCTGCATGGCTTTGTCGGCGAACACCCAGCCGCACTTCACAACCATTGCTGAACTTCCACCGAATCCCAACGCACAAAGGCACGTACTGCTTTGAAACGTGCCGCGGCTATCCTGTCGATGTCCCCGTGATCCCGGTGGACATCCACCGTGACTCCGCAGGCAACCGGAATGGAGGGCTTTGCCGAGGATACGGCTGCGACAAACAAGAGAATTGCGACGCCCGACACGCATCGAAGCATGGACAATCTCCGGCTGGGGGGGTAGAATATCTGATAGTCTACTGGATCGCCACCATGGCAAATGCCTGCATCGTCAAGTTGGCCGACTCGATCCTGAATACATATCGCCCATAGGCAAGCCCTTGAATAGCGAATGCGGTTTCTCCTCTCGCGGATGCCGCCGCAAGGCTGCGCACCAGCCGGCCCCGCGTGTCGTAGACCGTCAAACGGCATGCCCCATTGCTTGCGTCACGCGGCAGAGAACACCGGATCGTAATCGTCGACAGTCCGCTATGAACCGCGCGGATTCCGAACGCCGGCCGGCTGATTGACGGATCAGAAGACCGCATGACCGTTGTCCCCGCCACCGCCTCAAACACCTTGACTTCCGTGAGCTGGGCCACATACTGGCCGCCCACTGTGGCCAGATCGGTCATCTCCACCCGCACATGGCGGGCCAGGGTGGCTGTAAAAGAGACTTTCTGAGGCAATGATTTCGGATTAGGCAGATTGGTAACCTGGCCTGCGGCCGTCCAGTTCGAGTTGTCCTGCGACACCCTTACGGAAAAACTCTTCGGGAACCCCTCGCCGGCATTGGGATCGTCATTGTAGATTTCGCTGACTTTTGAATTCCATACCTTGGGATAGAGTTCCACCGCATCGATCGCCCTCAAGATGCCAAGGTCGATCTGCACCCATTCCGTGTGATTGCTGCCCGTGGATCCATTGCTGCGCCATCCCATGCACGTCGGCGAACTCCGGCTGACCGAGAACTCCTTTCCGTCGGTCAGAAAGTCTTTCGACCAGCCTCCGCTTTCCTGTGAGCTGGATGCGGTTACCGCCTTGCCCAGAGCATAGTTCTTGGGCGCGCGGGGCCCCGGGGATGGTTTGCCTATGATATCGATTGTGAAACTATCAGCATAGTAATTTCTTGATACAATATTGCCCGAAGCATCGAACTGGATGGGCATCCCAATGCCGACATAATCGCAGGCCTTCCCCAGGGTGCATCCTTTCCAGGCGCCCCAATCATCACCGACATAAATATGCTCAGGTCCGGTTGGCGTCATGATCTCGGGAACGCACATGCCCTGTCCGATAAAGATCTGGCCGCACGACGGACCGGCCCATGGTCCTCTGATATTCGAAGATTTATAGAAGGTATTGGGACTTACGCCATAGTACAACGGCACGCCTGTTCCGTAATAGTACCATGGGCCGCGTTTGAAAACAGTATAGGCGTCGCCGCCGAACGGCGGATCCGCAATGCTCGCTGTCGAATCCCAGTGCAGGTAATCGCCGGTCAGTTTGATGATTCTGGCCGGGTTGAAGTTATTGATGCCGAGGATATAGGCTGTTCCGTCTTCGTCAACAAATGGGTCGAAATCGATAACAGTCTTGTCCCAGAGGATGTTCTGTAATGCAAACGGCCCCCACGGATTGTCGGCCGTCGCGGCATACAGGTGCAACTGCCAGTAGTAGCCCAAATCACCGATCAGAACATACTTACGCGTGCGTTCGTTGTAATTCACATGCTGCCGCCAATAGGTCCCCCAGTATTTGCTATTTGGAATATTCCGCTCGGGCAATACGTCTCCGTGATTGGTCCACGTCACCAGATCAGGGGAACTATAACAATAGACGCGGTTGTAGGCGCTGGTGCCGTCTTCATTGTTATACCGTGTTCCATAGAAGTAGTAGGTGCTGTCGAAACAACAGATCTCGCCGTCGTGCGCGTCCATGAGCTCGCCGTTGGTGTCGTAGCGGGGCCGGGTATTGTCAATGGTGACCTTTGCGGCCTGTAATGACATCGACGCCGTCAGAAGCGCGGCGAATGCCAGGGCGGCGGTCAGGGTGGTCGTTTTCGTGAATGTCATAGAGGCCTCCTTGTAGATTGTTGCCTTGCTTATGGTAATATATGCATTTCGCTTGTAGAATTGCATGAAAAATGATTCTGCATTATTTTAATGTTATATTATTCATTCAGGGCATCGACTCATGATCCGTTCTAACCCAAAGCCTTCCCGCATTATCATCGCCGCCCGGCGACTCAGTTCCGATATTGCCCGGGAAAAGCCCGCAAAGCTCCCGCCGCTCAACCTGCTCTGCCGCCGCTATGGCGTTTCACTGGTCACCATGCACAAGGCCGTGCACCTGCTCGAGAAGGAAGGCCTGCTGACCATTGCCTACGCCAAAGGGATATTTGTCAAGCGCTCGGGACCCACAATGCCCTATGACCTTCTTGAGGAGGAAGCCGGGACCGCCATCGCGCGCCTTTTTGAAAAAATCAAGGCCGAAATATCCGCGGGGACCTATCGGACGGGTCAGTATCTCCCCAAAGTAAAGAGATTCACCATTGCGGAGGGCTGTTCGCCGGCAACCGTCTGTTCGGCAATGCATTTGCTCTCCGCCCGCTACCTGATTCATAAGAAAGGCCAGCACTGGGTGGTGGGCCCGCAGCCTCCGGATGCTCCAACCAGCCGGCCGCGCAGCTTTTCTTCATCGCCGACGGTCCTCCTTTTTTTGCCCGCGCAAACGGATGTAGATCTGTGGAAAATTTTATGCAGGCACAATCAATTCGTGCCGTTCACCTCCCAATGTGCGGCGGATCTTGACAGATACGGAATAGTCCGGGTTGTCACGTTTGACGCAATGGTCCCGGGCCGCGAACAGTATCCCGCCGGACGCGGAGAGATCATCTCCATCATTAATCGGCTCGGCGAGGGGTATAAAGGCGCATTGATACTAGGCGATCCGGCCGATATGCACGAGTGGATCGATCTTTTCCGGGGACAGCGGCAACCGGTGGCGTGGTTTGACCTCAATAATACCGATGAAGGGCGGGACCCGCGGCGGGCGAAACGTGATAAAATCTACCGCCTTCACATCGACGAAGGGCGTGCGGTGACGGCGGCGCTTGACGCCCTGCACCAATCCGGGCACCGCCGGATCGGATTGACCGATTGTATCGGTCATAAGGGAGCGTCGTGGGTTGACAATAGAATAAGCTTGATCCGCGAGCGGGCGGCCGGCTATGATCCGCCTTTGGAGATTATCATGCGGTCTCAGCGCGGTGAAGAGTGGCTGTGGGTCGCCGGCGACCAGGACGATGTCATGGCCCAGCACGTGGCCCGTCTGCGCTCAACGGCCGGCGCCGGGAAATCCCGCGCATCGGTCGGCGGCGTTCCGTTTGAAACGGCGCTTGCCCGGAGTGTGCCGTCGCTTGAGGGCCTGTTTTTCAAAGACAAGGTGACTGCTATCATCGGGCTGAGTGACTGGCTGGGTTTTAATTTTCATTATTATTTCAGGAACATCGGCGTCGCCATTCCCCACGATCTGTCAATCATCTCCTTTGACAATTACTTGACCCATCAGCACTATCCCCTGGCGACGGTGGATTTCGGCCTGGGGAATCTCGGCTATGTCGCAGCCCATATTTTCATTGGCGATCTGCCCATCCCCGCCGACAAAAGGGGAAACATCGCGGCCGTGCCGTTTCTTATCAACCGGGGGTCGCTGGGAGCGCCGAGGAAGGGGAAATGTGTGGTCGTCGAGCCGAGGCGTGAGGGATAGAAGCCCGGCCTACGAGCGAAAAGAAAGGCGGACAGGGCGGCACGATCTCCGGAATCAGCGGTTTTTCCCTGTTTTTTCAATTGGAAACCTTTGCAGCGACTATTTTTGATTCATGGCCGCAACTGTGCTTTACGTTCTTATGGGCGCCTGTGCATGTGGCGTGATCGTGGCATTTTTAATGCTGCGACATGCGTGGAAATCGCGGCGTTTTATTGCTGTTTTCACCAGTTCTCTTTGTTTGCTATTATTCATGGTTTCGGCGCTTCTTATTGTTGCTATCAAAGCTGGGTTGGCTGATAACGCTTGGGTATGGAAATTCGCGCAGTCCACGGACGTTTGCGAGTGTGGGTCCGGACAGTGACTCTGGGTGTGCCGGCCAATGATCCACGGACGAGGCATTCGCGCTATGCGACTGACAACGAGAGAAGGTTTAATTCCCTCAGGGTCAATCGGCTGTGAGGTCCGGACGATTCACTTCTTGTCATACTCAAGCGGTTCTCTCTTAGATACCTTGGAGAGAACCCTGTCAAATTTCTCCCGGCTGCCCCTCTCGGCCTTCTGCTCGAAGTATTCAGTGGCATTCATGACGGACAGCTTCTCTGTCAAGGCGACAGTAATAAATTGGTTCACAGAGACGCCATCGTCCTTCGCCAGGTTCTTGACTCGTGAATGGATGGAGTTTGGTAAACGCAAAGAAATTGCACTCATTTCATTCCTCCAGAATCTTTAGGAAGTCCCCTGGCTTAATGGCTCGAACATTGAATCCATGAAGCCGTTGAAAATGTCGAACATTGTGCGTTACGATAAACCGGGCATTGGCCGCGATCGCAAGTTCCAGAACCATTTCATCGCCGGGATCGCTCAAGCATGGACGCCATGAGAAATAGAGCAGATGAGGCGTCGAGGCCGAGCAGATGAACTCAAGGGCGTCATCGATATCCTTTTCGGAAAGTCGGAGTTCTCTCAGGTTTCGCTTCAGGACGTCCTCGTATTCAAAGAGTAAGGGAACGGAGACGTGCAAATTGAACTTCCCCCTGCCAATCTCTGAAAGCAGAGCATACGACGACCCGTGCTGAGAGTAGAGTCCAGAGAAAAGAACGTTGGTATCTAATACGATATCTACAATGCCCATACTGGTATTATATATGATAGCACCGTCGAAGTCAAACACATGGGCGCTTCTTGGGTTCCTGCCTACCGCTCAAGGGAACCAGGGCGCCGGGCGCAAGCATGGCAATCAACCGGACATTGACTTCATGGTATTTTCTACGGTAGACGAAACGGACAGGGGAAGGTTCGTTGCGCCATCGGAACCAATGACGGTTTGCGGAGGACATTGCACGGCGCGATCACGGACAGGGTCGATTTGGAGTTATCGCCACGGTCGATGAGGCCGAGGACGAGTTGACGAAGGACACTGACGCTGCTGACCCCGGTTTGGTTGTCCCGGCACAGCAGCGCAGCCGAACTTGCCGTTGTTATTGACGTCTTTTATGGTTCGGCGGAGCCGACTCATTAGTAGCTTTCTGCTCGCCGCAACAAAACGGCGGGTTAGCCGAGGCGCTTCGCGCCTCGGCTAACGACGCGGATCTGCTGGTAGCACCGCTTGTTCGCGCGCGAAACGCTCGCGAACAAGCGGATGCTACTGGCGCGTCCCGTCCGGCCCCCAGGGCGGGGCCGGACAGGCGCGCAGCAGATCCGCGTCGTTGGTGAAGCGGTCGAAGGCAAATTCCGTTGTGGAAGGCGCCGGATGTTCACCCTACAGTAGCCTCAATTCTTGACACGCACTTATCCCGGCGCAATAAGTTCTTGCCGCAAAGTCAGCGATTGCGCATGCCGCCGGCTTTTCTGTAGACGATAGGCATCGTGTGCATGACGCTTCTGAAATTCCTGTTGAAGCTGGACAGGCTTTCGAAGCCGCATTGCCCGGCGATTTGATTGATAGACATGTTGGACGCACGCAAGACCCCGCATGCCTGAGAGATGCGGAACCGTACCAGATACGCGTGCGGTGTTTCATGCATGGCCTGCTCAAACGCCCTGCAGAAACTGCGTTCTCCCATGAAACAGGCGGAGGCCATATCCACAACACTCAATCTGCTGTCGAAACGGTCGTTGATCAGCTTGAGCGCAGGGATGATTCGCGCGATATCCGATGGATGCATTGCTGCGCATGGACCAGCGGTTGCCTGTTGCTGGATCTGCCGCCGCAGATATGTATTGGCAAGCACCAGCAATGCCCGCATCACATCGTGGGAACCGCTTTCCAGATATTCGCGCGTAAGATTGTCGAGAATCGTACAAAGGTACGGATGCGCGGTCTTGCTCATGTGCATGACCGGACACGATGTTACCGAATAGGCTGAACAATCCAGAACGTCAACATCATCCACCCGTGAGGACAGTATGCGCGATACATCCGCGTATATCCAGGTCCATCGGCTCTCGTTTCCCGCATCGCTGCGAGCGATATGAATCAATCCCGGTCCGATCACGATGATGTCACCGGGAGCGAACCTGATTGATCTATCCTCTATAATGAATGTGCCGGTTCCTTTGAGGCATATCCCGAATTCCAGGAAATTATGGTAATGATACAGGCCGTTTTTATAATCCCCGCCGCATCTGCTGTTTGTACCGATGGAAAGCGGAAAGTCAGGATGCAGCTCCCCGTCGATAAATTCGAAGCCGCCCGGATCTATTGTCGTTTTCTGCACAGTCTTTGTCGATTTTCGCATAGAAAGCATTCCGAGGCTTGTATATCTTACGTGCATGGATGCAGCATAAATTGAAAATAAGTATGCGTTGGCTGAACACACCAGCGCAACGAAGTCAACATGATTTTGCATTACCACAAGGAGGAGCTATGTCTCACGTATGCAATGCAAGGGCAACAGGGACGCAATGTGCGCTCATGGCCATGCTGATGTTTGCCGGATCGGCCTTTTCTGCGACGCTCACATTGACCGAAGCGAAACTGGTTGATCATATCAAAGGCGGCTGGATAGCCGAGAATTGCGGTCTGAGAATCGGCCTTCCCTACGAAAACTGGGGCCCGGATCAAAACCGGACATTGGGAACAATTACTTCCACTAATATTCCCCTATGCGGTGACGACGATATCTACGGCGAGCTTCCGTTTCTGGCAACAATGTCGACCAAAAAGGGCGGTGCTAATGGTATCTTCACCGCCACCATGCAAGATTATGGCGATGCGTGGAAGGCCACCACGTTCCCCCTTTGGTTTGGCAATAATGATGCGCGCAATGCTCTCAAAGATGGATACAATCCACCATACTCCGGTGGGTGGCCGTTGAATGGCTGGTCACCCAACGGAAATGCCGAGGCTATCGACTATCAGATTGAATGCCAATGGATCGGTCTATCCACCCCCTGTCTGCCCGCATACTGCTTCAAAATAGACAGTTTGTGCGGGCATGTGATCGGTTATGCCAACGGGATATATGCAGGAACTTTCTTTGACATCGCCATATCAATAGCGCCGCTCTATTCCGATATTCACACGATTGTGAAGCAGGCAAATAGCGCCCTTCCACCTCAATGCGATATTCGCAAGAACAACGATTCGCTGATATCATATCACGACAAAAATCCCACGAAAACGTATTGGGACGCCATGAACTGGGCCATGGGCATGAATGGACAATCGGCGCATTGCATTGCTGATTTCACGCAGGGCAGCCGTACCAACGAAATAGTAGTCGCCATAGCACTCTTATGGGGTGACGGTGATATGATGAATACCTTGACCGATTGCGTACGCATGGGACAGGATGCCGACTGCAACTGTGCTGACGCTTGCACCATCGTAGGCTGTATGTTAGGGTATGCAAATCTGCCGCAGGCGTGGCGGACCGCGTACGAGGCGGCCCCGAACTGCACGTTCAGCAACAGCACCGGAGTGTCGGGATGGACCTTTTCGAGAGTGCTTGACTCGACGCTGGCGATTGCCAAGAAAGGCATTCTGCAGGCAGGAGGCAGCTATGCCAACGGCGTCTACACAATACCGGTACAGGAGATCCCCTCTCCTCAATGGTTCGAAAAATCCGGCTCTATTCCGCAGTTTATCGGCCACACACACACCGCGCAGCGGTCGATCGTGAGCGCTGACGAATTTCTCGGCCTGTCAACCACTACTCTCAAAGGATCCTCGCCGAGTATCAGCATCACAGCCCTGGGCGTTCACGCGGTCAGACTGCTGAGTCCCTCGGGTTCCGTGATCAGGAGCCTGACAGGTGCCGGACCCAGGACCTACGCGTTCAAGGCGGGGGAACTGGTCCCGGGGATATACCTCCTTTCCGCAAGTGTCAATGGCGCAAACCTGGTGCGGCAGCTAATCATTCAATGAACTGATAACTGATACTGATAACTGATAGGTATTTTGATTTCTCGGGAGCGGGTGCCTCGGTTCTGGGGCGACCCCTGCATAAGCCCTGATTCCCGGCCTTCTCCCGGACCCCTGCCCCACTTTGGCCGTCTCCGCACCTGCCAACATCAAGGGTGAATATAGCTATTCTCGCTCGTTTCTGTAAAACTTGACAAAGCGGATAACGTGGTCCCGCACAGCGGGAGTGCGAAACTCAGGAAGCGGGCTGCATCAAGCGCATTCTCTTTCGAAGAAGCCGTAGTCGAGCAGGACTTCTTCGGGCTCTAGCGGCGGCTTCTCGGCCGGCGGGGAGCGCAACGGGAGGTCCTTCCAGAGGTTGCAGTGCCGCATCCCGCCGGCGGCGGGATCAATCACCACGTCTTCCTCATTTACGATATTGAACGAAGTCGATCCCGGCGTTACCGGCTGCGCAAATGCGATGAGGTTGCCATTGGCGGGATGGACGATCGGGACGCGTCCGGTCGCCGACAGATTGACGGCCGTGATGGAGCGCAGGTCTATCCGCCAGATGCCGTTGGCCGCGTAGTCGTCGGAGCTCACAGCACCAAGACCGTAGACGATGTAGCCCGAAGCGGGCACGGACTGAAGGTCCTGCAACTCCTGGGCCGTAGGAACCGGCACCGCGGCAAGCGCGGCGCCGGCTGTCAATGCAGCGGTCATTGCGGCGAGGCGGAACTTTCTCATTGCGTCCTCCTGAAATCTCGTGAGTTGCGTACTCAAACCTACTGCACCGCCACCCGGCTTACGGTCTCCCCGCCGGAAAGCTCCGAGACGCGCACGGTGTACATTCCCGGCGACAATCGTCCGAACCG
>Ga0315289_10015754_pt1 | contig 10480 bp, 6 predicted proteins | sample YL17G11_40_MG_FD_203452 | JGI IMG/M metagenome (GOLD analysis project Ga0315289, IMG submission 203452) | Sediment microbial communities from Yellowstone Lake, YNP, Wyoming, USA - YL17G11_40 | ecosystem: Environmental > Aquatic > Freshwater > Lake > Sediment | place: USA: Wyoming | collected...
TTTATCTCTCTCTCTCTCTCCCTCGTTTATCTCAATACGTGAAATCAGGAGAATAAACAGGGTCCACGGACCCGTTCCACGGCCCGTCAAACAGGTCCAGCAAGTCGTCCGACCGGCACCTTCCCGACTCGGCAAAGGCCTTGAGCGGCGCGACGAACCCTTCCTCGTCCCTCCCTCGCGCGGCCAGCCCCCGCTCGCTGATCGCGACCACCTCTCTCGCGATGTCAGCCAGGGTCCCCCCGCGGAAGGGCGTCGCGAGCGCCGTCTCGGGGGTGCGGTCCCTCAGGTAGACGTGGTCCTCCATCGTCCAGTCCGAGATCAGGCTCAGGGCCTCGGCCTGGGCCTTTTCGTCGTAGAGCAGACCCACCCACAGGGCGGGCAGCGCGCAGATCTCCTTCCAGGGCCCGCCGTCGGCGCCGCGCATCTCGATGAACTTCTTGAGGCGGACCTCGGGGAACAGCGTCGTCAGGTGGTTCTCCCAGTCCTTGATGTTTGCGCGCCGCGAGGTCGGCAACCCCGCGGGGAAGTTTTCCTTGTTTCTGCCGAGCATAAAGTCCCGGAACGTAAACCGCCGCTGGGTGCAGTCGACGTAGTTACCGCGTTCGTAGATGAAGTACATCGGGACGTCCAGGGCGTAGTCGACGTAATCTTCAAACCCAAAGCCCTTGTCGAACACAAAGGGCAGAACCCCGCAGCGGTCGTTGTCGACGTCCGTCCAGACGTGCGACCTCCACGACTTGAACCCCGTCTTCTTCCCGGCCCGGAACGGCGAGTTGGCGAACAGGGCGGTGGCGACCGGCTGCAGCGCCATGCCCGCGCGCATCTTCTCCGCCATATCCTTCTCGCTCTCGAAGTCGATGTTGACCTGGATGGTGCACGAGCGGAACATCATGTCGAGTCCCAAGGTGCCGACCCGGGGCATGTAGTCGCGCATGATCTTGTAGCGCGACTTGGGCATGCGCGGCACGTCGGAGACGGACCTGGAGCGGTCGTGTTTTTCGGGTGGAAAAGGAGAGGAGGGGAGAAGAGAGAGAGGGAGGAAAGGCAAACTGTGAGCCTCTTCCTTCTCCTTCGACCCCGCGAGAAAAAAACCCCGGGGATGGAAAGAGAAAAATCGATCAGTCATCTCTTACCACTTCGGGTCGAACCCGAGGCCCAGGAACTTGACCCCGAGCTCCTCGGAGATCGCCTTGACCTGGTACAGGTGGCTGTTGACCTCGGCGCAGGTCTTGTGCAGGGTGTCGACGGGGGCGCCGGACAGCTCGAGCTGGCCCCCGGGCTCCAAGGTGACGCTCTGCCCGTCGAAGGTCGCGCCGATTATCTCCCCGGCCTCGACGATGGGGTCCCATCCGAACCGAGCACAGAGCTGGGAGAGCAAGGCGGCGATAGTCTTGTACTCGAGGCGCTTGCCCGAGTCGACGTAGTAGGCGAGCTTCTCGTGCTCGGTGCCGAATCTGCGTTTTGTTTTCGGTCGGGGTGGGGTTGAGTTTTTTTTTCTTCCCGCCGCCGCCGACGACGGCCACCTTTGGCGTTGGTGTCGTTCGGACCATCAAAATCGTTTCAATCGACCACCTAGCACAGCGCGAGCACGCGACATTTCAAAAACGCCCCCTTGCGTTCGTTTTGATCATATCTATCTGCTGAAAGACGAAAACGATATCAGAAGTGGGCCAACAGAGAGTACAAAAGCAGGACGCCAAAGGCGATGATGGCCTCCTTTTTTTGGCCAGCTACCGTTGTCGCCATTGGGGGGGAAAAACTCTTCCTCATCTTACCGCCACTTGTCCTTGGGCTTGCACCCGGAAGCCAAGTACGCCACGAGGTCCTCCTTCGTCAGGGGCTCTGAGGAGACGGGAGCCGAGGAAGGAGGGCCCGCTCGAGGGAGATGGAGAGCAGCAGTTTCTTTCCTCGACGACGACGACGACGACGGCAGGAGCGACAGACGACGGCGATGGTTGAACGAAGCAGTCGGAAGAAGAGAAGCATTCGTCGCCCTCCCTGTCCTTCCGCGCCGCGCCGATGACAGCAGGGCGATTTCGGGGCTCCTCCCGCTGGTCGAAGCGAGCGAACTCATCGAAGCCAGCGTCATTCTACAGCGTTACTAGTTTTCTTTTTTGCTTGCAGAGTTTTTTTTTGAGAGTGGAATTTTTCGGGGGGGGGCACTGCATGTTTTTTTTTTTTTTTTCTTTCCGCTTTCCGTTTCAGAGCACCCTTCTCTCTCTTTGAAGCACTTGCTCTCTCTCTCTCTCTCTCTCTCTCTCTCTCTCTCTCTCTCTCTCTCTCTCTCTCTCTCTCTCTCTCTCTCTCTCTCTCTCTCTCTCTCTCTCTTTCTCTTCAAACACCTGCACCGAAGCCAAGCTGTCGATCTCTGCTCCCTCTCGGTGAAAGGCGCGAGCTGTATCAAAGCAGAGGAGAGCAAAGCAAAACGGCCTGCGATTCCTCCAAAAGAACGCGAATAAAAAATGTCAGCAAACCATTTCGCGTCCGGCGTGCCCGCGGGAGGAGGCGGCTTTGGTGACGGCTTTTCAGGCGTGGCTCGGTGAGTGCGACGCTTGCTCGTGATCGAGGAGAAGAAGACGAAGAGGAAAAGACAGAAGGGAGAAGAAGAAGAAGAAGAAGAAGAAGAAGAAGAAGCGGCAAGAAAAACTCGATCAGCCAGTCCCTCCTCTCAACCTCGACGCTCCCGACCTAATCAACTCAAAAAACGACAAAAAAATAGCAACAAACGCCGCCGCGGCCTCGGCTCCAACCCGCTGGCCCCTCCCATCCGGGCCACGGACGAGCTCGTGATGCTCGGCGTCGAAAACGGAGGAGCAGCAGGGGCAGCAGGGGCATCGGCAGCAGGGTCGGGGACGGGAGCAACGCCCTTCCTCCTCCGCCACTCGCTCTACTTTTGCGCTTATTGCAACAAGGACATCTCTTCGGTCCCGCGCGTGCGGTGCGCAGAGTGCGGCGTCGCCTCTCCGGCGGCCAAGGGCTCCCACGCCGCGGGGGCGGCCGGCGAGGAGAAGAGGGCCGCCTCCTCCTCCTCCCCCTCCCCCGCCTCCGAGGGCTACGACTCGTGCGTCGAGTGCTTCGCCGCCGGCGCGGCGCTCTTCCCGCACCGACCGGGCCACGCCTACAGGGTCGTCGACGACCTGTCGTTCCCGCTCTTCGACCCTAGGTGGGGCGCGGACGAGGAGGGGCTGCTGCTCGAAGGGATCTCGATGTTCGGGCTCGGGTCCTGGGGCGCCGTGGCCGACCACGTCAACGCCGGCGGGAGCGCCGGCGGCGGGGGCGGGAACGGCGGAGCGGGAGCGGCGGCGGTGGGGGCAAACAACTGCAGCAATGACGCGGCCATCGCCGCTGCTCTGGCCGCGGGCACGACCCCGGCCTTTCTCGTCACTTCTGAACAGCAGCAGCAGCAGCAAAAAAACCCGGGCTTCAAGGACGCAGCGGCCTGCGCGAGGCACTACTTCGAGGCCTACCTCGCGTCGCCCGACTTTCCCCGGCCTGCGCCGCTGCCGTCGATGCTCTCCGCCGCCGCAAAGGCGGGGGGTGGAGGAGGAGCCGGAGCCGCCTCCCTCCTCCTTCGCCGCTCCTCGAGCAAGCCTCCGACGAGGGACAAGGAAGGAGATATGGATATAGAGGGAGAAGACCCTGCCTCGGCAGAGAGGGAGAAGGCCAAAGAGGACCCTGCTTCGGCGGTGAAGCGGGAAGGAGGAGAAGAAGAAGACCCGGCGGCGGCGGCGGCGGCGGCAGGGACGGCGGTGAAACAAGAGGAAGAAGAAGCGGTCGCACCCAAGCCCGAAGAATCCCAGCCAAGGACGACGGGCGCCTCTCGCGATGCCTCTTCTTCTCGCCCGAGCAAGCTCCGCGCGGGCGGAGGGGGGGCGGTCGCGAAGAACAAGGCCCGGAACGGAGGCCGAGCCTCGTTCGGCGCGGCGGCGGCGTCGGCGGCAGCGGCGGCGGCGAGGAACAACAAGAGTGCCGCCGCCGCGAACAAGGCCAAGAACGCTTCTTCCTCTCCCACGGCTGCTGCCACCCCGGCCACGCCGGACCCCGCGGGCTTCCACGCCAAGCGCTACGAGCACGACCCTGAGTTCGACAACGACGCCGAGCTCCTGATCTCGGAGGTCGAGTTCCGCGACGACGACCCGCCCGAGGCGACGGCCGACAAGCTCCTCGCGATCGAGACGTACAACCGCAGGCTCGACGAGCGCGAGCGAAGGCGGGCGTTCGTGGCGGCTAGGGAGCTGACCGACGGGAAGAGGCTGTCGAGCGAGGACAGGAGGAGGCCGCCCGCCGAGCGGGAGCTGGCCTCGAGGCTGCGGTGCCTCGCCCGCCACCTCGCCCCGGGACGCGACACGGAGGCCCTCGCCGCCGGCGTCCTGCACGAGCGGAGGCTCCGCGCCCGCATCTCCGAGCTGAAAGAGGCGAGGCTCCAGGGGGCCCGCACGCTCGCCGACGCGGACCTGGTGGCGGACAGGAAGCGAAGGAGGCAGGCGGCGGCCAACGCTGCCGCGAATGCCAGCGGAGGCGGTGGAGGAGGAGGAGGAGGAGCGGGAAGTGGAGCAGCAGTAGCAGCGGCCCTTGCCGCGGGCGCTGCTGTCGGGGGCCTTGGCGTCGGCGTCGGAGGCGTCATTGCTTCGCCTGTGTTGCTTTTGCGCGGAGACAGCAGCTCTCTGGCCGCCGCTGCTGCTGCTGCTGTGGCTGCAAGTAAAGCTGCTGCGGTAGTAGCAGCTTTGCCTCCTGCCGTGACGACGATGACGACCTCGCCCGGCGGAACGACGGCGGCGGCGACGACGGCGACGGTGGCGACGGCGCAACCAGCTCCTCTGCTGCCTCCACCCCCTCCGCCTCCGCTCCTCCAGCGCTCGGCAAGCACCTCCACCAACTTCGCCAAACTCTCTTCCTCGTCTTCAGCCGCGGCCTCACAGGCGATCGCCGCAGCGGCGGCCGCGGCCTCGGCCTCCGGCGGCGGGGCCAACCCGGACGGGAGGACCCCGGCGACGGCGCTTGGCGCGTGGCGGGCGCGGCTCGGCCTGCTGCTGGACATCACGCAGCTCCCAGGGGTCGAGAGGCTGTCGAAGGAAGAGAGGCTCATCTGCGCCTCGAGCAGGATGCTCCCGGCGCACTACCTGGCGGCGAAGGCCGCGGTGATGTGCGAGGCGAGGGCGAGCGCGGAGAAGGCGCTGGCGTCGGCTGCGGCAGCAGCGAAGGACGGCAGCGACTCGGCGGCGGCAGCAGCAGCGGCGGTAAAGCCCTCTCCCGACCCTCTCGTCGGGCCCGTCTCCCGCGACCGCGCCAGGGAGCTCTGCAGGCTCGACGCGATCCGCGCGAGGAGGGTTCTCGACCACGCCGTCTCTCGGGGGTGGGCCGCGATCCACCCGGAGGACAAGAGGGCTGACGAGGAGGAGGCCGCGAAAGTCGCGGCGGCTGCGGCCGCTGCGGCAGAGGCGAGGGTGAAGTCTGAAGCAGCCCAGGCGGCTCAGGTAGCAGCTGCTGCTGCTGCTGCCGCTCAGGCTCAGGCTCAGGCTCAGGCTCAGGCCCAGCAGCAGCAAGAAGACGAGCAGCAGCAGCAGTTGCTGCAGAGGCAGCAGCAAGAGCAGGCTGCTGCCGCCGCCACCTCCGCTGCTGCTGCTGCGGCGGCGGCGGCGGCGCAAGCGGCGGTGCCACCGTTGCCGAGTGATCCGCCGGCACTGCCGTTGTTGGAGCCAGCAGCGGCAGAGGCTCCTGCCCTTCTGTTCAACTCTGCTGCCGTTCATTTCGTGCCGCGTCCTCCCCCTGCTTTCCCGCCGCCGCCGCCTCCGCCGCCTGCTTTCTGAAAAAGAGAAAATGTAATTTGAGACGTGAGACAACAAGTCTTTTCTTTTTTTTTACAGGCAAGTTTTTTTCTTTCTTTCTCAAGGTCAGTCGTGGGTCATCGTCCTCTCGGTGCGAGGGTAGTTTAGCGCCGAGTTGGAGCTGACGCTGCTGCTGCTGCTGCTGGCTCCAGCAGCGGCCCTGCGAGGCGCCGAGCTGTAGTTGGACCCAGAGCTCGAGCTCGAGCTGCCGCTGCCGCGAACGCTGCCACCTCTGCCGCTCCTCCCCCCGCCCCCCTCCTCCATCTCCGCGAGGCTATCCTTGACGACCGCAGACGCCCTCGCGGCCATCTTCTTGGCCGCGCTTTCGGCCTTCGGCAGCTCCCGGCTGAGGTCGTCCGCGGCACGCGACGCGGTCCTCCCGGCGGCGAACGAGGCGGCACGCACCATCGAGTCGACGTCCCTCGTCGTCGCAGGGCCACCGTTTTTCCCCCCGTGCTCCAGCACGTCGGCGACTCCCACGGCGCCCGCGGCCCCCGAGGCCGCCAGGATCATGGGTCCCGCGGAGACTGCCGGCCCGAGAGCCGCCGCTGCTGCAGCCGGCACCAGGGCGGCGGCGGGTCCCCCCAGGGCCAGGGCGGCGGGGGCGATGAAGGGGTTGGCCAGCGGGTTGAGCGGCGAGAGGGGCGAGGTGGCGACGGCGGCTGCGAGCCCGCCGGCAGCCGCTGCCATCGCCGCGTTTTCGAGGGTAGAGGTCGGGTGGTCCTGTCTGGGAGCCGCGGCGGTTTCTGGCTTGCCGTTGGTGCGAGGGGCGCCCTGTCGCACGCGGACAAAGCCGTCGTCGGCGGCGGAGGTCGGGGGAGTTGTCGTTTTTGAAGCGGGGACTGGTTTCGCGGGGGCAGGAGCGGCAGAGACGGGGGGGGCAGCAGCAGAAGCGGAGACGGGGGCCGAAAGAACGGCGGGGACCGGAGCCGTTACCGCTGCTGCCGCTGCTGCTGCCGTTGCCGCCGGTCCCGGAACAGCGGCGGACGTCGGGACAGCGGGGGGCTGAGGAGCCGCGAGGGCCACGGGGAGAGCCGCGGCAGAGGGAACAGCTGCAGCAGCCGCAACAGCAGCAGCCTCCGGCACCGCAACGGCCTCCGGCACTGCGATGACCGCGACCTCTTGTTGCTGCTGGGCGCAGGCCAGCGCGACGAGCAGCAGCAGCAGGAAGGAGACGAGGCGGGACATGTTTTTTTTCTTCTCTTTCCTTTGAGAGCCTGCGTTTTTGGTTTTGTTCGAGATCTCGTCGAGAGAGTGAGTGAGCAAAGCGAGCAATGCGCTGCGTCTGAAAGACAAGGCGACACGCGTTCAGTTCTCTCGCTCAATCAATTGACGCTGTCTGCTTCTCAACGTCCACGCTTGTCCTGGAATGCTTCGGAAGCTCGCTGGCTCGCGGGAGAGAGCGACGCTGAATCTCGCCGGTTTCGGCCTACCAAGACAATTGACGCCGACCTCGAACAGGTACTTTGCAAAACGCCACCCTTTCTTTCCGCCCTAGTCAATTATCGAGCGAAACAAGAGCGCAGCTTCACGAACCTGGTAAGTCTCGCGAGCGAAAAAAAGAGAAGTAAAAAAGGATAGAAAAAGCTTGAAAACGAACGAGCGATCTACAATTTCAGAATCTTTTCGCGCTCTCCGAGAAAAAAGTGAAGCGTCGTCGTCGTTCGACCTCGACCTTGCTGGTGACCAGGTCCTCTCGCTCGCTCTCTCGCTCGCTCACACTCTCTCGCTCGCTCGCTCACTCTCTCTCGCTCTCTCGCTCGCTCCACTGCGACCCCCATTTCTTATCACGAAAGCTGCATTCGTTTGTGTTTACTTTTTTATCAAAATTATCAGAGAAACGCAAGGGTAAAAAAGGAAAGAAATAAAAACTCCTCTCTAGCTAGCTCATCGAGCACCTCCCCCCGCCCCGGCCGTCGAGCTTCCAGTTGGCCTGCAGCAAGTAGTCCTTCCCGCCCAGCTGCACGTTGGCCAGCGCCCCGTTGGCCGCCCTGTAGGTCTGCTGCTGCGACGACGACGACGCGTCCCCGCCGCCCCCGCCCCCGCCTCCAAACACCCAGATGCACTTGTCCGCGTTCTCGAGCCCGGCCGCGTCGTACCACGCGTCGGCGAACGGATCCGTGACGACCTCGGCGAGCTCGTGCGCGATGATCGAGACCATGCCGTCGGCGGGGGAGGGGCCGTTGGGGCCCACGTGTTGCATCGAGCATCCCAGGCCGCACCTGCGCGGGTCACCGACGTAGCCATAGTAGCGGTGCTGGTGCTGCCGGGGCGCGGGCTGCTGGGCGGCCGAGGGGCCCGGGGAGGAAGGATGCGCGCCGTTTCCGGGGCCCCGCATCGTCACGACCTTGTGGAAGCCGCAGTAGGCCGTGCAGAACCCGCTTGTCGCGTCGACGTCCGCCGAGCCCAGGACCATGTAGACCCCCCTCGGGTCGTCAGGAAGGGCCCCTCGGGAGATGGCCGAGACGACGGCGGCGGCGATCTCGTCGTCGGAGACGACGGCTCCCTGCGAGTACGCGTCGAACGCGGACTTCCCCATCGCGACCGAGTCCGAGGGGCGGGCGCCGCGCGAGTCCGCGTACTGCGAGTTGATGCCCCACCAGGGGGAGCCGCCGAGGTGGCGCGTGAACTCTTCGACGATGGGGACCTCGACGCCGTTGGAGGACCAGTTCCCGTACCAGAGGTAATACACCGTGATGGGGTGGTCGACGACCTGCCCGCCGTGGTAGCCGATGGCGTGCCGCGTGCCCTGCGCGGCGACGGCGAGCGTGGCCGCGAACGACGAGGGGCGGAGGGAGGACTCGCGCTCCTCCGGGGGGATTGGCGTTCCGGTCAACGCAGAAGATGAAGCGGGCGGAGGTGAAGCCGAGGAAGAAGAAGAACGCAGGGGTCCCTGGATGGGCCCCGGCGCGAGAGGAGAAGGAGCCGGGGGAGCGGGAGAGGACGACGACGACGAAGAGGCGGCGCTCCTTGTCGTCGCCGTCTCCGCCAAGCTCCGGAACCGGCTGCCCTGCAGCAGAGGCCCCAGGGGGACGTCGATCTCGCCCAGGGACCTCCCTTCGTGCGTGACAGACGCCGCGGAGCGCGGGCGGCATGCGTGCGAGGAGGTCGGGGAGAGCACGAGCAGGACGGGAACGAGGACGACGAGAGCGCTGACGCCGGCGGCAAGGGTCGACGCAGCCCGCCGCCGCGGCCGTTGTTGTTGGCTCGAAGACGTCATTTTCGAAAGGAAATTGGGGGCCTTAAAGCCACCTCTTTAAACCCTAATTTTCGTGCCACCTGCCTGTGAGAATTAAGACAGAAGACATTTAATGAGAGCGTTCAGGGGAGGGAGAGACGTGAGTTTGGAGCAAGGGAAAAAGAACCGAAGCGCGCGCGCATCGGCAAAGGAGGGTTGCCGCCGAGAGATGCTGTCGACACTGCGGCGGTCGAAAAAGGGACGACAGCGGCGGTGGGGAGATCAAAAGAAAAGATCTCAGGGGGGCGAAAAGGCGCCCGCTTTCTCCACTTTTTCTCTCCTCGCATCTGCGAGATCGAAGAATCACGTCAAATTCGGATGTTGCAGGATAAAAAAAGCACGCAAAACCGGGCCAACGAGCGCAGGCAACGCTCACCAAAAGGAAAGGCTAGGGCATTGAAAACGTTTGCCGTCGACGGGGCCCCGACGTGAGAAAGAGGGACACGCCGGCGCTGGCTCTTTCGAGCTTTTTCGCGGTTCGATTCGAGGGCCGCAGGGCACGGAATGATCGTTCGACACCAACTGGAGGAAGCAGGCTCTCTGAGAAACAGGGGAGAGGCTGCCCCACAGCGAGACGCGTGACCCACATGCGGCAATTAAAAAAAAGACGCTGGCGGCGGTCGTAAAGCAAGGGGATGCACTTTCCCCCTTTCGCGGCGAGCCAGCAGAGAGACCTCCACTAGCCAGCGAGGTGCAAGCAACTCGAGCAGACCTACCTATGAGAGCGTGCTCGAGGAAAACGGAATTGGGAGATAGAGGCGACGTTGAGAGAAGAAGAAGGAAAAGGCGTGTCGGAAGAAGTTCCCCGACCCTACTTTTTTTGAGAGAGCGAAAAGAGTGGGGGGACGGTCTCGAGACGTCGAGAAGTTTTTTTTTTTTTTTCGACAGCTTTTTTTTTTGGGGGGGCTCTCCCTCTCGTTTTTCCGTGGCCGATGAGAGAGAGGGCGACACACATTCGCTCCCTCTCGATGACGATTCCCGAGCCCCCTCCCGGCGCCGGCGACAGCAGCCTCGCGCCTCCGCCAGGCTCCCTCTCCGTGGGAGGCGAGGGCGAGGTCGCCGCCTCTGCCGAGCCTCGTGCTCAAAGTCGCGGAGCGCGGGTCGAAGAAGGAGGAGGAGGAGGAGGAGGAGATGCAAGAAAGAAGAAGCGCCGCGGCACAAGCGATGATGTCGTTGACCCAGCAAAGGAAGAGAGGCGCAGCCTGCGCACGAAAACGCGACGAGCGGCGCCTCCTCGGCAGCAACAACAACAACAACAGCACCAACACCAGCACTGGGCAGCCTCCCTCGCGGCCTCTGCTGGCGGGCCCCTGCCCGTCGTGCTCCTGGGCCTGGGAGTCGCCGTGGCGACGGTGACGGTGGCTCGCGCGGTGGCGGCGTCGCAGGGAAAGAGGAAACACTCGAACAAGGAGGGATC
>Ga0315289_10015755_pt1 | contig 10480 bp, 6 predicted proteins | sample YL17G11_40_MG_FD_203452 | JGI IMG/M metagenome (GOLD analysis project Ga0315289, IMG submission 203452) | Sediment microbial communities from Yellowstone Lake, YNP, Wyoming, USA - YL17G11_40 | ecosystem: Environmental > Aquatic > Freshwater > Lake > Sediment | place: USA: Wyoming | collected...
GAATCGATCACAAACGAGACCCGTTCAATCATGAGTGCCCTTGTTAACAAGGAAGGTCTTCCTGCACTCCGGACAGCGATATCCACAACGATTGCGGATGCAACCGCAGGACTCCCTGACCAGGCACTCAAATCCTCCTCCCGGCCCGGTCCACTGACGCTTGGCAGGACTGCCCAAATCCCCCTCAGGGACACAATCCCGTCCGCTGGTCAGGGCGTGTCACCGAAAAGTCCCACTCCAGAAGATCCCGGTGCAACGGGACTGTACCTGTATGGAATTGCCGCTGGCACTGCCCCGGTACACTATGGGCCCTCCGGTATTGACGGGCAGGACGTCTATTCAATCCATTACCGGGACCTTATGGCAATCGTCCACACCTGCCCGGCACGACCGTACGAGAGCACGGATAAAGAGGTCGTAAAAGACTGGGTCATGGACCACGAGAAGATCATCGAACGCGTCTCTGGACACTGCGGGACCGTGATGCCCTTCTGTTTTGATACCATCATAAAACCCAACGGGACCAAGACTGCACAGGAGATGTTACTCCACTGGATGTCTGAAGAATATGAGCGGCTGGAGAGCAGGATCAACAAGATTTCCGGAAAAAAAGAATATGGCGTCCAGATATTTTACAGCCCGTCGCTGATGGGAGAGAGGGTTGCGTCCATGAACCCGGCGATAAAAAACCTGGAAGAAGAGATGAAACACCGTGGCCCGGGCATGGAATACATGGTCAGGCAAAAGATTGAGCAGGAACTAAAGACCGGCATGGAATCTGAGGCAGGGTCCCTTGTCCATGACTGCTATAAAAAAATCAAAGATGCCAGTGATGATGTAAAGATTGAGAAAATAAAAAAGAGCGCGGAAAAAGAGAGAAAAATGCTGATGAACTGCTCGTGCCTTGTATCTGATGAGAATTACATAAAGCTTGGCGACGTGCTGGAAAACATTGAAAAGGAATACGGGTTTTCTGTCAGGTTTACCGGGCCCTGGCCGGTCTATTCTTTTGTATGATTTTGTGTGATTGAGGGCTGGAAATCCAACGGAATTGACATATATTGGTCATTATTTCAGCGTATTTAGCCTCTGGCAACCAACAATAATTTGCGTTTTGGATAGATATGACCGTTTTGCATAAGGTATCCTTAAAAAAACCCGTCACTCCTTGACCACGCCCGTCCTATTCATTGTCATCCTTGGACTCTATTATCTGAACCCTGGCTTTTGGTGACGGAGCTTACTTGAGAATACCATAAAGGATACTATCGATGCATAGAATCAACTGCATGCGGTTTCACATTTTGGCCAGTAATTAGTTCCGGGATTCAAATTTTTATCCAAAATCCCACCCCCACATCTGGACGCGCAGTTGAAATCCCTGACTTTGTGGATAACTCATTGGGTTTTGTGCTTGCTCATGACATCGGGGTCTGGGGCACTCATCGCCAATACACCCTTCTCTACTATTATAATCGAAAACCCTACTTTTAATACAACTTGGGTTTTCTCAAATAGTGTTAACACAGCCAATTCCTAAATAGACCAATCTCCGCCTCTTTTGAGGCTGCGATTGGTCATAATTGTTGTGTTCAACACTATAAACCCAAAAGTCCACATGAAGCAATTGTCCTCGCGTTCACACGACAATGTATCTCCCGGCAGGCTGGTGGCGATGTTAGCGTGCTCCGCTGCTTATCGCGATATGCATTTCTAAATTTTGACTCAAAAATTGGAAAGTACATATACTGTTTATAGTAACGCCTTGTGAGGTAAGTTAAGGAAGAACTTAGTATTGGGAGTGGATGACGTGAAACCAATGCAAGGCAAGGCAAGGCAAGGCAAGGGGAAAATTCTCGCTCTGGAGAAATGCCCTACAGGGATCCAGGGGCTCGATGACATCACCGACGGGGGGTTGCCCAAAGGGCGCCCGACGCTCATATGTGGCGGTGCAGGGTCCGGCAAGACCCTCATTGCCATGGATTTCCTCGCACGGGGAGCCCTCGATCATGGTGAACCCGGTGTCTATATCACCTTTGAAGAACGCAAAGATGACCTGGTGAAGAATTTTGCCTCGATGGGGCTTGACCTTGAGGATCTCATTCGTAAGAAAAAACTGATCGTCGACCAGATCCGTATAAACCCTGCCGAGATTACCGAGACCGGCGAGTTTGACCTTGAAGGACTGTTCATCCGGCTTGGCGATCACATCGACACCATCGGTGCCAAACGGGTTGCGCTCGACACCATCGAGGCGCTCTTCTCTGCATTCTCTAACGCGGATATCATCCGTTCCGAACTGCAGCGGTTGTTCTTATGGATAAAAGACCGGGGCATCACCGCAATTGTGACCGGAGAACAGGGTGAGAGGACGCTCACCCGGTTCGGGCTTGAAGAGTATGTTGCCGACTGTGTCATCACCCTTGATAACCGCCTCGTGAACCAGATCTCGACCCGCCGCGTCCGGGTGGTAAAGTACCGGGGCAGCAAACACGGGGCGGACGAATACCCGTTCCTGATCAGTGAAGACGGGATAACCGTCCTCCCCGTCACCACCCTTTCTCTCATACACACCGCATCTTCCGACCGCGTATCAACCGGAATCGGGCGCCTTAACACGATGCTCGGCGGGAAAGGATTTTTCCGGGGAAGTTCTGTCCTCGTCACCGGTGAAGCCGGCACAGGAAAGTCCAGTATCCTTACCGCCTTCATCGACGCTACGTGCCGGAGAAAGGAATGCTGCCTGTATTTCGCTTTTGAAGAATCCCAGAGCCAGATCATCCGCAACATGAGATCGATCGGGTATGACCTCCAGCAGTGGATAGATGCTGACCTTCTCCGGTTCCATGCGATCCGTCCGTCAGCATACGGGCTTGAGATGCACCTTGCAATCATGATCAAACGGATCCATGAGTTCGGGCCCAAAGTTGTCGTCATCGACCCGATCTCCAACCTCTTCCCCGTCGGCGACGAGATACAGGTCCGCTCAATGCTGATGCGCCTGATCGATTATCTCAAATCAAATGATATCACTTCCCTGTACACGAACCTGACCAATGAGCAGACACTCTCCCCCGGGGGTGCCGAATTCACGCAGGCGCATGTCTCGTCCCTCATGGACAGCTGGATCGCACTCAAGATGATTGAAGGCAATGGAGAGAGGAACCGGGCGCTCTATGTCCTGAAGAGCCGGGGGATGGCGCATTCCAACCAGATACGGGAATTTGTCCTGTCAGACAACGGCATAGAGCTGTTCGACGTATATATCGGCAGCGAAGGGGTGCTGCTTGGCTCAGCGCGGTCTGTACAGGAGATAAAGGAACGGGCGGGCAAACTGGCACGGGAACAGGAGATCGCAGGAAAACGGCGTGACCTTGAACTGAAAAAGCGGTCGATGGAGACCGATATTGCCGCTCTTAAGGAGAAGTATGCACAGGAGGAGCGGGAGATGCGGGTCCTGACCGAACAGGACCAGGGGCGCAAGAAATTGATGAATGGCGAGCGCAAGGATATGGCAGCCCACCGTTCTGCGGACAGGTGAGGACAGGTAACCGTGCACGAGGATTGGATGATTATGACGACCGAACCAAAACATTCAAAAAAATCCAAACCGGAACCGGCCGGGGAAAAACTCTATGTCCTGCGGCTGTATGTTGCCGGGCAGACCCCAAAATCCCTCACTGCTTTTGCCAACTTAAAGAAGATCTGCGAGGTCCATCTCAAAGGAGAATATGAACTCGAGGTGATCGATCTCATGCTCAACCCGAAGCTTGCCACAGGAGACCAGATAATCGCGATCCCCACCCTGATCAAAAAACTCCCCCCACCTATGCGCAGGCTCATCGGTGACCTTTCCAACACGGAAAATGTGCTGGTCGGTCTTGACCTGAAAGATGGAGTGAAACGGGAACGATACAGGAAGGGATTTGATCCGTATGGAAAAAAAGCACCGTGAAGACGTGACCAAAAAATATGAGGAGGCACTCCAAAAACAGGACACACGCAACTATGTGTTGCGCCTCTATATCATCGGGTCCTCCCCCAGATCGCAGCGGGCGGTTGAGAACGTTAAAAAGATCTGCGAGGAGTATCTCAAGGGCAGGTATGAACTCGAAGTCATCGACATCTACCAGAAGAAGACGCTGGGCAAAGATGAACAGATCATCGCAGTCCCCACCCTGATCAAGAAACTCCCCCTGCCCCTGCGCAGGCTCATCGGGGATATGTCAGACAAGGATCGTATCCTGCTCGGTCTTGACCTGCGGGAAAAGAGCTGAGTAAAGATAGTATGAGGATTGTTGTGGCTGGCTCCACCGAAAAACCAGAACAGGAAATTGTGTCCTTACGGGCACGGGTTGACGAGCTCGAGGAGACGATCCGCGCGATAAGGTGTGGGGAGGTTGATGGGCTCGTTATTTCGACTGATCAAGGGGATAAGGTCTATACCCTTGAGAATGCAGACCAGCCCTACCGTCTCTTTGTCGAAACCATGACCGAAGGTGCGGTTACCGCCACACAGGACGGCACCATCCTCTACTGCAATGCAGCGTTTTCAGTAATCCTCCGGCTGCCCCTTGAAAAGATCATCGGGAGTTCTTTTATCACCTATATCGCACCTGATTCCCGGCAATCATGGAACGAGATCTGGGAGAAGGCACAGTCCGGGGTGTCCGAAACAGAGTTTTTCCTTCGGAACGATGACAGGGACATTCCGGTGCAGCTGTCGATGAAACCGCTCTCCATTGCGCAGGGCACGGGCTTGAGTATCGTGGTGACCGACCTTACAGAGCGCAGGCGGGACCAGATACTGATCGCGGAAGGCAATCTCGCTACCCTGATCCTTGAAAATGCGGGAGAAGCACTCGTGGTCTGTGATCCCGTCATGACAATCCTCCGCTCAAACCCAAAGGCAGATGAACTATTCGAAACCCCGACGGTAAATACCAGTCTCACCCACCTGCTCTCTTCATGTACTCCGCTCGCAGATCCGGTCACCAACCCGGTAGTCGCTTGGGCAAAAACCGGGGAGGTTCCCAAGCAGGATCAGATGATAGCAGCAACTGCCGGGGAAGGTATTGAACTGGTGGTCAGACGATCACAGGATGATAAAAAAATCGTCCTGATGAGGTCAGCAGAGATCCGTGACAACCGTAAAGCACTGATCGGGTACCTGTTCATCTTCATCGATATCACCGCACGCAAACAAGCGGAGCAGGCGCTTGCTGAGAGTGGACAACGGATCATTTTCTCGCTGAACGCTGCAGAAATCGGCACATGGGAGCTTGATCTGGTGAATCATACAGCATGGAGATCACTTCACCATGATCAGATCTTCGGCTATGAAGAACTTCTCCCGGAGTGGACGTATGAAATGTTCCTCAACCATGTCCTTCCTGAAGACCGGTCCATTGTGGACACAAAATTCGGGCAGTCACTGGAAAATTTCTCGAACTGGGAATTCGAATGCCGCATCCGCAGGAAAGATGGTGCTATCCGTTGGATCTGGGCGAAGGGACGACCGGAGTTTAATGACCTCCATGAGCCGAAAAAGATGTTCGGGCTTGTGCAGGATATCACCGAGCGCAAAGCAGCAGAAGAAGCCATAAGAACATTCAGCGAGGATCTTGAACGCAAAGTTACCGAACGAACGTCAGACCTCTCAGATGTTAACCTGAAACTGGTGACGGAAATTGACATACGCCTTGATGCTGAAAAGCAACTCAATAAAACGGTGGGTGAAAAAGAAGTCCTGCTCCGGGAGATCCATCACCGGGTGAAAAACAACCTCCAGATCATTATTTCCCTCCTGAACCTTCAGTCACGGTATATCACGGATGAAAAAATCCTCGCCGCAATCAGGGAGAGCCAGAATCGTGTCAAGGCAATGTCACTCGTTCATGAAAAACTGTACCAGTCCGAGAACATTTCAAAGATTAATCTCGATGACTACATCCGGTTCCTCGGGACCGGCCTGATCCAGTTCTACGGGGCAAAAAGCAGGGGGATTACGCTCACAACAGATATCCGGGACATCCATGTCGATATCAATGCAGCAATTCCTCTCGGGCTTATCATTAACGAACTGATCTCAAATTCAATAAAATATGCGTTTCCCGACAGAGAGAGAGGAGAGATCTTCATGTCTGTCCGGAAAGAAAACCACACGTTATCCGTACTGTTCAAGGACAATGGTGTTGGGATTCCCGCGGATCTGGACTGGCGCAACACCGAGTCGCTTGGCCTTCGCCTTGTCATCTCGCTGGTGGAACAATTAAACGGCACAATCGAACTCGACCAGAGTGCGGGAACTGCATTCTCAATTGTGCTGCAGGAAAAAGAATAATCAGGTGTTGACATGCACTCTCACAAAGTCTCTGCGAAGGGGGCCGTGGACAGGAGATCATCATGAGTCAGACCATGCGAGGCGGATCCACGATGACAGAAAACTGGTGGAGAGCTATTATTCTTACAGTCTCCTGCGCTGTCGTTATAATAACGGTCTATTGCCTGTCTGCAGGAATCACCATCATTTTCATGCATCTTTATTATGTCCCGATCGTGCTGCTCGCCTATCATTACCGGAGAAAAGGATTTTCTCTATGCGTCCTGCTCAGCCTTTTATATCTGGTGCTTGTTGTTGCATATGCACCTAGCGACATTGTTACCATCGTAGGTGCAGCTATCCGGGCGATTGTTTTCATCGGAATCGCGGCACTTGTAGTATATCTTTCCGAACATCTGGTACAGGCACGGGAATCGCTCGGAAAAACGACCCAGATCCAGCACAGCATACTCCAGAATGCGAATGTCTGGCTGATGGTGCTCGATTCAAGAGGTAAAATCCTTTTATGGAACAAAGCAGCAGAAGAGATAAGCGGGTACAATGCCAACGAAGTGATCGGGAAAAACGAGGTCTGGAAACTTCTCTACCCGGAAAAAGATTACCGGAAAGAGATTACCGATAAGATAACTGAGATCATCAGAAAAAACAATTATTTAGAAAATCTCCGGACTACCATAGTCTGTAAGGACGGGACTCATAAAATAATCCTGTGGAATACAAGAGGTCTTCCTGGAGAAGCAGACAAGAGCTCCAACTTCATTGCGATTGGTGTGGATATCACGGATCGTACTCATGCGGAGGAAGAGCTGAAGAGAAGTGAAGAGAGATATCGCCAGTTTTTCAACACGTCTCGCGATTGCGTGTTTATTACCACCCCGGGCGGGCGCTGGATTGACTTAAATGACGCAGCTGTCGAATTTTTCGGTTATGGGAGCAGGGAAGAACTGCAAAAAGTAAAGGTAAACGATCTCTACGATGACCCAAGTGAACGGGACCGGCATCTCCGGTATATCAATGAGAGGGGTTATTCAATAGAATATCCGGTCAACCTGCGGAAAAAAGATGGTACGATAATTAATACGTTAATCACTTCTGTTGCAATCAAAGACGACAAAGGAGGGATTATCCGTTATCAGGGAACAATCCGTGACATCACTGAACGCAAGCGAACTGAAGAGTCACTGAAAAAGAGCCAGCTCCAGCTCTCAGAGGCGATGGATCTGGCAGATCTGGTGAACTGGGAATTTGACGTTCCGACGGGTATCTTTAGTTTCAACGACCGGTTCTATGCAATGTATGGCACCACGGCAGAGCGGGAAGGCGGTTACCAGATGAAAGCAGACGTGTATGCCCGGGAATTCGTTCATCCGGACGAAATAAATGTGGTCGCCGATGAAGTGAACAAAGCCATAACTGCCACTGACCCGAACTATGTGTCGCAGGTCGAACACAGGATTATCCGCAGGGATGGTGAGATCCGGCACATCATCGTGCGCATTGCAATCACGAAAGACGCTGAAGGCAGGACCATCAAAACCCACGGTGCGAATCAGGACATTACCGAGATCAAGCGGGCAGAAGAGACACTCCGCGAGACCAACGAGTACCTCCATAAGCTGATCGATTTTGCAAATGCCCCCATCATCGTTTGGGAACCTTCGTTTACGATCACCCTGTTCAACCATGCATTCGAGCGTTTGACGGGGAGAACCGAACAGGAAGTCATCGGCCAGCATCTTGAGATCCTGTTCCCGGAAGAGAGCCGGGACGCATCGCTTGCCCTGATCAAAAAGACACTGGAAGGAGAACGCTGGGAGAGCGTCAAGATCCCCATCCTTGCGGTGGATGGAACAGTGTATACGGTGCTGTGGAACTCGGCAAATATCCTGACTGCTGATGCGAAACTGGTATCCACGATTGCACAGGGCGTTGATATTACCGAGCGCGAACAGGTAGAAGACGCACTCCGCGAGAGCGAGGAGCAGTTCCGGGTGATCTTCCATAACCAGCCGGCCGGCCTGTTAATGATCGATTCTTCCACTCACATGATAGTTGATACGAATGCAGCTACTCTCGCTATGATCGGGGCATCCCGGGAGGAAATGATTGGCAAGGTCTGCCATACGTTCATCTGCCCCGCTGAACAGGGAAAATGCCCGATCACGGACCTTAACCAGGTTGTTGATAATTCCGAACGTGTACTGATAACAAAAAAGGGCAGAAGGATCCCGATACTCAAATCGGTTAATTCCATCGTAATCAAGGGGCGCCGGTTCCTGATCGAGAGTTTCATCGATATCACGGAACAAAAAAGGGCAAAAGAGATAATAAAAAAATTCAACGAGGAACTTGAACAACAGGTAAAATTACGGACTGAAGAACTGAAAGCATCACTTGACGAGAAAATCCTGCTCCTGCGCGAGATCCACCACCGGGTCAAGAACAACCTGCAGATCATCATCAGCCTTGTCAACCTCCAGATGCGCCAGATTGGCGATACCCGGCTGAAGCAGGTGATGGCCGAGACCCAGAACCGCGTGAGAGCAATGTCCCTTGTCCACGAAAAACTCTACCAGTCAGAGAACCTCTCAAGTATCGATCTCTCTGATTACTGCCGGTTCCTTACAACCCAGCTCTTTGCATTCTATGGAGTCGATTCACGCAGGGTGACTCTGGACATCGACATCAAAAAGACCATGGTTGGTATCAACACAGCCATCCCGCTCGGCCTTATCATCAACGAACTGGTCAGCAACGCACTGAAACATGCATTCCCGTCTGACCGTAGGGGCACGATCACCATCAGCAGCACGTACGATACGGCGGTTCTTTTGCTTGTCATCAGCGATGACGGTATCGGGCTGCCCCCGGACCTGAACTGGAAGAACCCGGAGTCACTCGGTCTGCGGCTCGTGAACAGTCTTGTTGACCAGCTTGATGGGACGATAGAACTTAAAAAAGAGAAAGGAACAACGTTTATCATCTCAATACATCGAGAGATTGGGTGAGGAGGAAGGTCATGGCAGCGCCTGCAATATTCATCGTTGAGGATGAGGCGATCGTAGCAAACGATATCAAGGAGACATTGAAAAGTCTTGGCTACAATGTTCCGGGGATAGCGAAATCCGGTGAACTTGCGATTGAAAAAATCAAAGAATCAAATCCTGATCTCGTGCTCATGGACATCCACCTTGCCGGGACGATGGACGGCATCGAAGCGGCAGGGTATATCCGTTCGTTATATAATATTCCTGTCATTTACCTTACCGCCCATGCAGACACACTCCTCCTTGAGAGGGCAAAGATCACCGAACCATACGGGTATGTCCTGAAACCGTATGATGAAAGGGAGCTTCATTCCAACATCAAAATGGCATTGTATAAACACAAAATTGAGCAAGAGATCAAAAAACGCGATGCCATACTCTTTGCCGTAAGTTCTGCGGTTGAATGGCTGCTCAGAGTCTCCCATCCGGAATCCGGAGACGTATCAAGCGAGATCGATGCATCAATAATACGGGATGTTCTTGAACAGATCGGACTGGCAATCGATACAAGCGCAATTGGAATTTTTAACATTCAATTGGATCCAAAAGGATCTCCTTTGCTCAGCCTGAAATATGAGTGGACAGGACAAGAAATTACCTCAAGCATCTATAAGCAGGAATTAAAAAAGTTTACCTTCTCCTCACTTGGACTTTCCCGCTGGCAGGGATTACTCTCCAAGGGGGAGGTTATTTTAGCTTCCGCAAACAACATTCCCCAATCAGAAAAACGGTTCTTTTCCCTGCTCGGTGTTCAGTCAGGGGCAATACTACCCATTACTATAAAAGACAGGTTGTGGGGTTTTATCGGATTTTTCCATGTTCTGGACCGGCACTGGTCTGTTGAAGAGATAGAAGCATTGAGAATTACTGCAAACCTCCTTGGCGCGGCGATGGGGTGAAGGCAGGTAATTTTACATTTTTTGGTTGACCGGGAGTAAAGGATGGAAAAAGCAGCCATCTTCATTGTTGAAGATGAGGCGATTGTCGCAGAGGATATCAGGGAGACCGTAAAAAAACTCGGCTATTTTGTCTGTGGAATCGCCAGGTCAGGCGAGGTCGCCATTGAGAAGGTGAGAGAGACCCGGCCGGA
>Ga0315289_10015756_pt1 | contig 10480 bp, 8 predicted proteins | sample YL17G11_40_MG_FD_203452 | JGI IMG/M metagenome (GOLD analysis project Ga0315289, IMG submission 203452) | Sediment microbial communities from Yellowstone Lake, YNP, Wyoming, USA - YL17G11_40 | ecosystem: Environmental > Aquatic > Freshwater > Lake > Sediment | place: USA: Wyoming | collected...
TGCGCGCGATGGTTCTTATCGGGTTGTTCTCCTCGATCTCCACCCGGCTCACCGTGTTGATGATGGTGCGCCCGCTCATCACCTCCTGGCTCAGGCTGTTACCGCCGCGCTCCTCGGCAGCGACGATCTCCATATCCTTGGCCACCGCGCGGTTGAGTTCCTTGTCAAAGACCGTGACCGCGCCGGTCGCCCGGTCCACAGAGACCCGGTAGTACTCGTTCTCCAACTGGTCGGCGCCGATCACCCGCTTGGGCCTTTGTTCGTCGGCATCCGGTTTGATCTCCGAAGTGTTCGGAAACACGTCGGGTTTGTCCGCGGGAACGATGAAATAAGTCTTGTAACCGAGCGACGGGACGCCGCGGGCCAGGAACACCATTTCCAAAGCGCGCGAGACGGTTCCGCTGAACTGCTCGACGTAGAACGGGATGGAGGCTCCCGTCTCATCGACCAGGCGGATGGCCTTTCGATAATCGTCGATATCGCCGGGCGAGGCATCGCCGTACAGGCTGACGTGCGTCCGAACCACGTCGTCCCGTGTCCAACTGAGGGGATTGAAGACGACGATGGGCATGCTCCTGGGGAAGGGGCTGCGGACCCGCTCGGCGATATTGCGCAGCGAATCGCGCAGAATCTGCTCGCCCCGCACCGAAGCGATGTTCGCGTACTCCAGCTTGCGGGCGTCGCCGATGTCGCCGCCCTGCCCGTAGTTGTTGTGGTCCATGGCCTCCAGGACCTTCTTCCATAAGCCGTCGAACTCCTGCTGCGGGTACGCGGCGTAGCCCAGGGCGTGGTTGATGGCGGCGAATTTCTCCGCGGTCACGAGCATATCGGTGGCCGACGTGGTCGGCGGCCAAAGGTGGACGACGGACGAAAGAATATTGGCCCAGGCGTGCGGTATCTCGCCTCCGGTCTCAGGGATCGCCGGCGTCTTTTCAGCGCGCCGGAAGAATTCCGTGGGCGTGGCGAAAACCAGCCGCGCCCCCGACGACCGGCTGAAAGCCTCGATGGCCTCCACCAGGTTGTCGGCGGGCGCCCAGAGGTCGGTGCCCCAGTTCATCAGGATCGGCCCGTTCGTTGTCTTGCCGACGTCGGCCAGGTCCTTCTCGAGCCGCGCTCGTTTCTGCTCGTCGGTCAGCCTCGTGGAGGTGATGAAGGTGCCCCAGCCGTAGCCCTTCAGGGTGTTCCACACCAGAGCCCGGGAGCCGTCCAGCGCCTTGTAGTAGAACAGCGACTTGTCGGCGGGCCCCATGCGCGTCATCACCATGTAGGGAACGCGCGACCGCGCCAGTATCTGCGGAAACTGCGAGGTGTAACCGGGAAGATCCCCGAGGTTGGCAACCAGCGGATCGGCCCCGAAGACCTCGCGGGCGTAGCGCTTCCCGTACACCACGTTCCGCACCTGGGCCTCGCCGCGCGGCATGTTCTGGAGGATGGCGGCCCACTTCGGCGACAGCTCGATACGGCCTTCCTTGACAAGGCGTTTCAGTTGCTCCAGCTCGGGCGACCCCGGGTGGGTCTCCACGAAATTGGCCACGAACACTTCGTCTTCCAGCAGGAAGCGGAACTGCGGATATCGCGTGGCCATCTGGACGGCCTTGGCGATAATGCGGTTGCCGCGGCTCAGGCATTCCTCGCGCGTCCCGGCCCAATACAGGTCGAGATGCGAGAAGGGGACGACGTACACGTCGGAAAAGGCGGCGCAGGCCAGCGCCGGCAGAAGAAGCACAAAAACGGTCAGCAGGAGCGGGCAACGCCGTGCCTGTAACATGATGATTTCCCTTTCGTTGACGGGCCGATCAAGTCGTAACGTAGCGGCGGCACGTCCTCCGCGCAATTGAATAGTTTTCAACGATCGTTCACTTCCGGCGAATGCGGAGGCGGCGCCGGCGTCCAAATGAGGCGTTTTCAGTTTCAGGATTCAACTCCTTCTGATTTGACTGTCGGGGGCATTATAACGGCAGACTACCACGGGCCACCGCCGACGGCTCGCGCAGTTCAGGCTGACCCCATTCCCCAGACTTGTGATATCCTCAACGGCCAGCGCCGGATATTTTTGGGGGGCTGGGTGTCATGAACGGCTCGGCCGCGGATCGTCGCCCGCCACTGGGGTTATTCCCTGGTAAGTCAGCGCCGAGGCTCTACGACCGCCTGGTAGAAGTCCTGCGTACCCGGCATTACAGCCGCCGCACCGAAGAGGCCCACCTCCACTCGATTCGCCGCTTCCTCCTGTTTCACAATGGCACTCATCCGCGCGAACTGGCCGAGAATGACGTCAACGGTTTCCTGACGCATCTGGCGGTCGGCGAAAAGGTGGCCGCGTCCACGCAGAACCAGGGTCTGGCGGCGGTGCTCTTGGTTGTTGGGAAGACCACTAATTTTAGGATGGGAAGTCCCATTTCCATGTCCGGAGGGACGGCATGGCCGTGACCAGAAGACCCGACGTGATTCCTGCCGCATGCGGCGGGTGCCGCTATTTCACCAGAACCAGCGTCGTTGAGGGCAGGTGCGGTTTCTACAACACAAAACGGTACGCGGCCTCGGCGTGTGTTGCAGAGCCCGAAGAACAGCCTGCAATCGGGGCGGAGCCCCAGCCCTCTGGAGAGCGGCCAACCCCTGCTCGCGCCCAAGCCTCGGAGCCCGAGAGGGCTCCGCCTCCCACAAGGGTCGAGGTGGAAACGCCGCCCCAGTGCAGCCGCTGCGGGACAGGAGCGCGACTGACCACCAAGTATGTTGCTTGCGTTGCAACTTCCTGTTGGCAAGGTCCGAACTATCCGATTCCCTCGGTGGCGTTTTGGGTCAATGATGACATCGTACTCTGGAGACTGAACCTTTGCGCCCCTTGCCAACTGAAGGGATTTGAGGAATTCTTGTCGGACCGGGTGAACTACTCCCTGAGCTTTGTGAAATGGAGTCCGGTGATGCTGCTCGGAAGCATCTTGGGGTTTTGGCTATGCCGTCTGATAATGCGTTTCGAGGGCGCCACGAAAATGGAGGATCTCGGTTCCATCGGCCATTTCGTGCTTGGAGCTGCCGGGATCGCGCTCACGGTGCTCCTTCTGGTGGCGATTCTCGGCGCTCCGTTTCACCTGCTCAGATATGTATTCGATTCCCGCACGCTGAAGGCGCTGGCCGACGGGGCGTCATTGCCGCCAGGACGTGCCGGAGAAGCATTTATAGGCGAGGGGAGTCGAATCATCAAGGTACTGGAAAAAGGACAGCCTGACGCCGTCCATGGCGTCTTTCCCCTGCCCAGATTCAAGAACCTGCGGGAGCATCCGGAGCATTCCAGCAAGACCGGGCACCAAGCGGTGAACCGATCGCACTCGGTCTTGGTCGTTGCGGCGACCGAACGGCTCGCAAGGGATGCGCTGGCACCTGAGTGGCGCGATCTGCTTCGGTGAGGCGAAGCACCTCTAATGAGATGGAGAACCAATTGCCGTCACAGCGGAAGTCACTCTGGGAACGGCGTAACAAGAACCAACCAGAGAAGGGAGAAACGCAGTGAGAACAACCGCCAGCCTATTTGTCGCCATGCTTTGGTTCGCTCAGTTCGGCCCTTGCGCTGCTGGTCTGAAGGCGCAGGAAGTTGTCAAAGAGAGCGCTTACGAACTCAGTATGCCCGCAGGTTGGACCCGGACCCTGAAGCTTCCTCAAGGTTTCGACGCTGGGTTTCGCAAAGCTTTAGGAGACGGACAGGAGGCAACCGTGTTCCTCCATCACGAGGTCATGCCGCCGGAAGCAGGAGAACCACCATCGGACACGTCGGACATGGTGCGCCAATACGATTCGATGGTTCGGAATCAGTACTCCGATGTCACGCCCCTGAGGGCGGCAGAACCTAAGGTCAGGGGCCGGGTACTTATCAACAGGGCCTACAAGCTGACTGACACCGGTGCAGCCGTACAACGACGTTACACCTACTTCTTAACTGGCCGGACCGCATTCGTTGTGCAGTGCACTGCTCCACCCGCACGTTGGGCTGCTGTTCAGGATGACTTCGACGCGATGCTGGCGTCACTGAGGCCGGGTGGTATCACTGTAAAGAAAGAGACTGTCCGAGATGCTGCGGCACTCGAGAAGCTGAAAAGAGGCGTGCCAGTTCTTGTCGGTTCATGGCCTGCCGTCTGGGAGTGCTCTGCCAAGGCCATCGGGATCTCCGACAAAGGAGCAGACGGGAAGCGCGCGCTAGAAATCACGCTGGCATTCCAACGCACCGACATTGGCCGCGTGTATGGCGCGACCAAACTGCTATTCGGAATGATGAAGGCGGGCAAGAGCGATGACGAACTGAACAAGCTGCCCAACGACGTGAAGGAAGCAGCGGCCAGCAGTGGAGCGTTTATCAAGAACGTGGGCCAGGTCTGGGGTTATGCCTATGGCGAGGTGCTGAATTGCGACCCGCCGATTGAGCGTTATCGCATCATCATCACCAACTCGGCCGGGCGGCAAGTCGGGTCAGTGTCTGTCTCGAAAGAGGACGCATCGGCGATTCTCACCGGCAAGGTCACGGCGTCCGATGGGCAGAGAGTCGCACGCATGTACGTCTTTGAATAACCCGTGAGAATGCAAGAGAAAGAGCAATGCCCAACAATCGGCTGCAGCGGACGGGCTTCCGCCCGCCGCTGAACCGCAGCGTCGGGCGGACGCACAACGGTTACGGGCTGACCTCAGTGCATGGAGGTGAACCAATGAAACAAGTCCTTGGACTCGCAAACCGAATAGGGCCGTTGTTGCTGCTGATGACGGCCGTGGCGGCCCTCGACGGGCAGCAAGTGGCCGACACGAATTTTCGTCCGCCGATCGAGAACCCGGCGTATCCCGTGGGGAAGGGGCCGGTGGTACTGATCGACGAAGCGCACTCCAATTTTCATACGGCCACGGGGCGGTACCTCCCGTTCGCGGAGCTGCTGCGGCGCGACGGGTACGTCGTCCAGGTGTCGGCAGGGCGGTTCACGGCGGAGGTGCTGAAGGGCGGGAGACTGCTGGTCATCTCCAACGCCATGAACGAGAAGAACCAGAATGACCCGAATGCACCGCCACTGCCGGCCTTCACCGCCCAGGAGGTCGCGGCAGTGCGGGACTGGGTGGCAGGCGGAGGATCGCTGCTGCTCATCGCCGACCACCCACCGTGGTCCGGCGCTGCCGAGGATCTGGGGAAAGCCTTCGGGGTGCGGTTCCTGAACGGCGTTGCGTGGTTCGAAAATGAAAAGTCGAGCAGCGGCCGGCTCATCTTTCGGCGGTCGGATGGAACGCTGATGGATCATCCTGTCACCAAGGGCATCGACGAGGTGGCCACGTTCACCGGGTCTTCGTTCCAATTGGAGGCAGCCGGACAGCCCTTGTTGGTGTTCGGCCCCGACGTGTACTCGGTGAAGGTGAAGGACGACCCGAACCCGGTGCCGCTGAAAGGCCACTTGCAGGGCGCGGTGCTGCCGTTCGGCAAGGGAAGAGTGGCGGTCTTCGGGGAGGCGGCGATGTTCTCGGCTCAGCTTTCCGGGCCGACCAAGAACCCGATGGGAATGAACGCAGCAATCGCCAAGCAGAACCCGCAGTTTCTCCTTAACGTGATGCACTGGCTGACAGGGCTGCTGTGAGACCGCCTAACCAAGGCATTCACCCGACCGCCCAAAGACCGGCGCCGGGTGATGCCACGTCGTTAGGCGGGGGAAAGGGGTCAGCCTGAACTCTGCAGTTTTTCACGGAACTCCGCATACCATTCGGCCCTATCCTAAGCCGTTGTGCCACGACGAAACCGATGTGTGCTGGCGGGGGTTGCTTGCCACATCACACAGCGTGGCGTGGACCGGCGCGAAACCTCCTCTTGCGATGAGACATGCAGGGACACTGCGCCGGGCATCTCAGTCGAGCGGCGGAAGTTGGTCGCGCGGCACCAACACTTGGATGGAACGTGACTGACCGGGTGTTCGCGCGATCAGTCCACGCTTCTCGAGCGTCAGGATCATGCTGTGCACCGACGGTGGCGTGACCCCGAAATACTGCTGGAGGTCGGCCTCCGCCGGCGGCCTCCCGTTCACCTTGGTGTAGGCCGCGATGAACGCGAGGTATTGTCCCTGAAGCTGCGTGAACGGGGTTTCCATTGGATTGCTACCTGCTGGCTTGCAGCTTGATGGTCTTGATCTGGCAGGGGCCCAGCTTCAGCAGGCGCTGGCCGGCCGGGCCAGCATCTTCCTCCAGCAGGTTCACCTCGCGAAACTCCCGTTTTTGGCCCAGGAATTCCGCCGGTGTTTCCGCAGCGCGGCCTTCGATCTCATAGAGGCGCACCAGGATGGAAGCATCCTGGTCGGCCTTCTTGACCGCACTAAGGACCAGGTTGTCGGCCGTGAAGGAGCCGAACGAACGCGTCGGCAGAAGCGACTTGGGCGACAGCCGGTCCACCACGCTCACCGGCTGCAGTGGATTGTTGAAGTCCATACCCGTACGGTAGGCCTTGGCGGCTTTCCAATCGCCGCGCGCCGCCGAAAGCGAGTAGCGGAACACATAGGTTCCGGCGGGCGGGTACTGCATCGAGGTGACCTCCTGCCCGCGCACGACCTTGACCGACGTGTAGCGTGGGCCGCGCAACATCTCCCCGCGGATCACGCCCTCGCCGATCTTCACCAATTGCTGATTGGCGGCGATGGTCAGGCCCCATTCGGAATTCCCCGCGTGGACCCAATCATGGATGTGGCGGACCTGCCTCCAAGAGTCGGGCTTGATCTCATCGACGGCCCGGGGACCCGACCCGGGCATGATGTTGTCGAAGGAATTGGCGCCGAACGGCACGCCGTAGTGAATCGCCGGGTTCTGCTGCTGCAGCGGGAAGAGCTGTTGCAGCCGGACAAGGCGCGGTCCGCGCCAGTCGATGGTGTTCTCGATTTCGACCCGGTTCAGCCCGCGATATAGCATGATGCGCTGGACCATGGGGATGTCGGCGATCTGCCCGGAAATGCGGATGACCGCACGGATGGTGTTGTTTTCCTCCAGTTCCACGGAGTTGACGGCGTTGGGGATGGTGCGGCCGCTCAGCGGCTCGATGCCAATGTAATTACCGCCGCGCTCCTCGACGGCCACGATTTCCATGTCGCGGCAGACGTCGCGGCCGAGCGCCTTGTCAAAAACCGCCACGCGGCCCGTGGCCCGGTCCACGGTTACGCGAAGGAACTCGTTCTCCAGCACGTCGGAGCCAAGCGCGCGCCGTGATTCTTTCAGGTCGTTCTCACGGTCGAGCTTGACCTGCGCGGCGCCGGGAGGGTTCTCGGGTTGGTCGCTTGCCGCCAGGTAGTAAGTCTTGTAGCCCAGCGAGGGGACGCCCTGGGCGACGAAGATGACATCGAGGGCGCGGGAGATGTTCTCGCTGTACTGCTGAACGTGAAAAGGAATGGATTTACCGGCTTCGTCCAGCAGGCGCAGTCCTTTCTTGTACTCCGCGATGTCGGCGGGCGAAACATCGCCGTACAGGGTGAGGTGCGCCCGCACCACGTCGTCCCGCTGCCAGCCCAGGGGATTGAACACCACGATGGGAAAACTCTTCTCGATGGGGATGCGGACGCGCTCGGCGATGTTGCGCAGCATGTCGCGCAGGATCTCGCCGCCCTCCAGCACGGAAAGCGTCATGTAAGCGCGCTTGCGGTCGTCTCCGGTCCAGCCGCCCTGGCCGTCGTGGTTGTGGTCCATCGATTCAATCAGCTTCTTCCACAGGAAGTCGAGCTGGCTCTGCGGGTAATCGGCGTAACCGAGGGCGTAGTTGATGGCGGCGAACTTTTCGGCCGCCAGCAGCGTGCTGGTGGCCGGAACAATCTGCGGCCAGAGATGCGGCAGCGAGGAGACGATGTTGGGCCAGGAGGTGTTGATCTCGCCCGACGTTTCGGGAATATTGAGGCTCCCGGCGACGCGCCGGAAGAACTCGACCGGGGTGGCCAGGATAAAGCGGGCGACGCCCGACTGGTTGGCCCTGTGCACGGCTTCCACCAGGTCATCGGGCGGCGACCACAGATCCGTGCCCCAGTTCATCAGGATCGGCCCGTCAGTAGTGGCCTGCACGTCGGCCAAGTCCTTCTTCATCCGCTCGATCTTTTCGGCATCCGGCGTCTTCTGCGAGGTAAGGAAAGTGCCCCAGCCGTAGCCCTTCAGCGTGTTCCAGACGAGCACCTTCGAGCCATCCAAAGCCTTCCAGCGGAACAGAGACTTGTCGGTGGGTCCCATGCGGGTCATGACCATGAAGGGCACCCGCGCCTGGGCCAGCACCTGCGGGAATTGGGGCGTGTAATCGGGCAGGTCACCGAGGTGGGCAACCAGCGGATCTACGCCGAAAACGGCGCGGGCGTAGTGCTTGCCGAGCGCCATGTTGCGGGCGTGCACTTCGCCATCGGGCAGGCCCTGGAAGATCGCCGCCCACTTCGGCGCGATTTCGATGCGGCCTTCTTTGACCAGTCGTTTGAAGTCGTCCAGTTCGGGCAGTCCTTTGTGCGTCTCCACGTAGTTGGCGACAAAAACGTTGTCTTCGAGCAGGAAGCGGAATTCGGCCGATTCCTTCGCCAGCTTGATGGCCTGGGCGATAATGCCGTTACCGCGTGCCAGGCATTCCTCGCGCGTTCCGCCCCAAAAGAAATCCAGGTGTGAAAATGGCGTAAAGTACACTTCCGGGCCGCGGCTGCCGCTCGCCTGTGCCTGGGCGGAAGGCGGCCAGGCAAGAACCGCCAGAACGAAGAGGGCAATCAACAATCGCTGATTCATTTTCGTACCCCGGGAGCCATCCGCAGATTGCTACATGCGCCGGTGGCGCTGGAAGACCTCGACCGGGTCGTCGCCGCGGGCGAATTCCGCGCGGGCCTCGTCTTCCATCCCGCTGATCCGTTCGCACTCGCTCAGCACCTGCAGAGCAAGGTGTTTGGGAATCACCAGCACGCCGTCCAGATCGCCGAAGATGAAATCACCCGGATCGACCCGGACCGTCTCGGTGGTTTCTCCCGAGAGCAGGATGGGAACCTGGCAGCTCATCATCATGTAGCGGCCGAAGGCTTCCACCGGGTTGCCGTACCGGGCGAACACGGGGAAGCCCATGGAGATAAGCCGGCAGCTATCGCGCGTGGCGCCGTCGATGAGCGCGCCGACCGCGCCCCGGGCCCGGGCCGCGGTGGCGCTCAGTTCCCCATACAGCGCCACGTTGAAGGGAGTGCCGCGGTCGCGCAGTTCGATGCAGGGGGCGGTCATCTGGTTGATCATCCCGATGCGCCGGTGCCGCCCGGCCTCGTCCCGCTCACAGGTCATGGTGCCCTTGATGGTGAAGGCCGGACCCGCCAGCTTCATCTCCGGCGCCAGCGGGCGGAGCTCGTGCGACAAAACCTGGTTGGGCAGGCCGAGGGTCTCCAGAACATCGTAGACCACGCCGCCATAAAGGCGCCGGTAACGGGCGCAGATTTCCTGCATGTTGACGGTGACGGTTTGTGCTGACTGGTCCATGTTCTCACTCCTGATCCGGGAATTGCGGCGGGTAGGTCCGCCGCGCCGTCTCAATACAGAAGCATCCCTCCATCGATGTATAGCGTGGCCCCGGTCACATAATCGGATTCCGAAGAGGCCAGAAACACGGCCGCCCCAACAATATCGTCGGCGGCGCCCAGCCGCTTCAAGGGGATTTTGCCGAGGCAGCGGTTGAGGTTTTCCGGGACCGACAGCGCCTCGCGATTCATGTCGGTCAGAATGGCGCCGGGCGAAATCGCGTTGACCAAGATGCCGTGCTCGGCCAGCTCGAAAGCTAGAGACTTGGTCAGCATCATGAGCCCGCCTTTGCTGATGGCGTAGGCCGAGCGGTCGCGCAGCGGGTGGTGATCGTGGACGGTGCTGATGTTGATGATCTTGCCGCCCCCGCTTCCCATCATGGCTTCCGCGGCCTTCTGGCTGAGAAAGTAAGGGCCCTTGAGATTGACCGCAAGGGTGCGGTCCCAGGTCTCCGGCCGGGTGCGGAGGAAGGGCTCGCGGAACTCGACGCCGGCATTGTTCACCAGGATATCGAGGCGGCCGAACTGAGTAACAGCCGCCGCGACCAGCCGGTGGTGCTCGGCGAGATCGGCGACATCGGCGCGCAGCGGCGCCGCGCGGCCGCCCGCGCCGCAAATCGTGCGCACCACCTCCTCGGCCAGCCCGTCGCTGCTCGGGTTGGAGTTGTTCACGATTACCGCGGCGCCTTCCCGCGCCAGACCCGCCGCGATGGCGCGCCCGATGCCGCGTGAGGCGCCGGTCACAATCGCCACTCGATCTTTCAGCCTCATTCGACCTCCAAACAGGTGTCAGGTGCCAGGTGCCAGGTGTCAAGGAGAAACAGGCGCGGCACCTGAGGCCTGGCCGGGATGTCTCAACAACGACCAAAGAACCACGGCCGCCAGAAGGTGCATGGACCCGGCCAGAACGAATACGATTCCATAAGAGTAGCGGCTCAACAAGAAGCCAACCAGTTGAGTAAAGAGGATGCCTCCGGCGCTGC
>Ga0315289_10015757_pt1 | contig 10480 bp, 8 predicted proteins | sample YL17G11_40_MG_FD_203452 | JGI IMG/M metagenome (GOLD analysis project Ga0315289, IMG submission 203452) | Sediment microbial communities from Yellowstone Lake, YNP, Wyoming, USA - YL17G11_40 | ecosystem: Environmental > Aquatic > Freshwater > Lake > Sediment | place: USA: Wyoming | collected...
ACCCTTTGCATTTGCGGATCCTGCAAAGGCGGTGTAACGGCCGAGGAAAAATTTAGGAAACTGAAATACGGGGGTTTTACAAAACACACTTATTATCACTGCGCACGGTCAGTCAACTACGAATGTAATGAGCCATACATAACAGAAGAGGATTTTATTAGGCAACTTATTGGTCACATCGACAACATTAAGATTAACGAGAAGTTAATTACAACCAGAATAAAACTGGAAATTGAACGATTCCATACCTTAAGATCGCAAGTACTTCATAAAGAATATCTTGAGGGGAATCTCAATCAATTCGATTATCCGGAAAACGATCCGGTTAATGAAGAAATGGCCAAAACCTATCTTCGACACATACTAAAAGTTGGCACTTCTGAAGAAAGACAGCTAATTCTCTCAACCATTAGAACCAAATTTGTCCTCACTCAAGGGGAACTCCAGATACAATAATTTTCTTACAGGATATCTAAAATCAGGCGTACTTCTAGGTAATTTCAGTGGTAATTAAGGGAAAAACGAGAGTAAATGGGAGATGTTTAGGTTCCGCTCAATTTCACTTCTCCAGGATGTGAAACTGAAAAATGTTGAAATCAAGCGTTTTTGGCAAGCCCAATTAAGCTAATCCGCAATAGCATGCGGGTCGCTTAGACATTTCAGGCTTCGGCGGAGAGGGAGGGATTCGAACCCTCGATTCTGCAGTGCAGAATACGGCATTTCCAGTGCCGCCCGTTCGGCCACTCCGGCACCTCTCCAAAACTCATTAAGTAGCATATAATTATAACTTGTTAAGTTAGACATCACCAGAATATAATCAAAGCGCCAAAGATTGCGCCCATAGTTCAATGGACAGAACGTTAGGTTCCGGACCTAGAGGTTAGAGGTTCGAATCCTCTTGGGCGCGCACTTGACAGTTTATGAATATTCAAAAGCGCTGGTTTGCCGATTTAAGTCCAGAAGAAATTGAGGGAGTTCGTCGGAAACATGAGATTGTGGTTGTTGTTGATCTTTGGGCGGCAACTACAAATATCGTTTTGATGTTAGGAAAGAAGCCGAAAAAACTTATTCTGATCAATGATAAGAAATATGCCAAAGCCAATAAAGTCTATTCCGATGCGATTTTGATCGGTCAAAGCAAAAGTATTCCCGAGAAAAAATTTGCTTCTGCAAGTAACAAATCAGCTGATGTAGATCAGGTGGACATTTTCGGTAAAGTAGTTTTATATATATCATTCAATGGAGCAAAAATACTTGAGATATTTGCCGATGGAGAGAAAGGATGGGTTTTTGCTGGATCTTTGACAAACTACCGGGAACTGGTAAGTTATTTGCGGGCAAGAAATGTAAACAAAGTGAATATTATTGCTGCTGGTGATTTGATTGACGAGTTGGGTGGTGTTAAACCAATGGAGGACTGGTTGGGTGCAGAAATTTTTGAAAAAGTAATTTTAGGTGAAAAAATTGATTTTGAGTCGGAAGTTCAAGATATTAAAAAACAGATGTTGTCTCAGCCAGGATATGATCTGACAGATGCCCAAAGCAAGATTTGGCCTTATATTTTTGGGGCACAGGCTGATATTTTGCCGACAGCCTTTATTAATAGGGAAGGATTTGTGGAGGTCCTTCGACTTCGCTCAGGATGAATTATGGATCAGAAGGATGAAGTTAAAAGCAAGGTTGATATAGTTGAGATAATTTCTTCTTATCTTCCCCTAAAAAAAGCCGGCAGGAATTTTGCGGCACTTTGCCCGTTCCACAGCGAAAAAACTCCTTCTTTGATGATTTCACCGGATCGGCAAGTTTTTAAATGTTTCGGTTGCGGGGAGAGTGGCGATGTCTTTACATTTTTGGAAAAAATCGAAGGCTGGGATTTTCGAGAAGCGTTTGAAGAGTTAGCCAAAAGAGTTGGGGTCAAACTGACCAGATTTGCTCCGACTAGTTCCTCTAAACTTAAAGAAAAGCTTTTGGAAATTAGCAAATTGGCAACAACGTTCTACCGCCATCTTCTGGAAAAACATCCGGCTGGCGAAAAAGCCAGGCAGTACCTTAGCAGGAGAGAAATTAAAAGGTCCATCTGGGAGAAATTTTCCTTGGGGTATGCTCCAGCCGGCTGGGAGAATACTTTGGGTTTTTTAACCAAACGGGGATTTGTGCTTTCGGATGTAGCTGCTTCGGGTTTAGTGGTGGCCAGAGAAAGTACTTCCAGAGTTTCTTCACAGAGCGGGGGATATTATGATAGATTTCGAGACCGCTTGATTTTTCCGCTTAAAGACAGTCGGGGAACGGTTTTGGGTTTTGCCGGTAGAACTATCGAACAAGAAACCCTTCGACCCTTCGACAAAGCTCAGGGCTCAGGGCAGGCTAGAAGCGAGCCAAAGTACATTAATTCTCCGGATACACCGATTTTTAATAAGGGTTCGTTACTTTTTGGTATGGATGTGGCCAGAGAGCATATCCGAGAGAAAAACGAGGCAGTTTTAGTTGAAGGTGAATTTGATGTTCTTTCAACGCACCAGGCAGGTTGCGGCAATGTAATTGCCTCAAAGGGTACAGCGTTGACTGATAAACAGGTTGCCCAACTGGGGCGTTTGTGCGAGACAGTTTCTGTCTGTTTTGATACAGATTTGGCGGGTGATGTCGCGGCAAGGAGAGGAATTGAGCTTCTTGATCTTGCCGGAGTTAATGTTAAAGTTATTGGACTTGGCAAATTTAAGGATCCTGACGAGTTTATCAAAGCCGATACGGCGGGTTTTAAAGATGCAATTGTGTCGGCAGCAAATATTTATGATTATTTTATCGAGTCGGCATCTAAAAGATATGACCCCAAAACCGCTACTGGCAAGAAAAAAATTGGTCAGGAGGTTCTTCCGGTCTTAGCTAAAATTTCTGATGATGTAATGCGGGCCCATTATATTACCAAAATTGCCCGGATTTTAGATCTGGATGTTAATTTAATAGCCCAAGCAGTCGAGAAAAAAATAAAAGATATTCCGTCAGTAGGTCTTGACGTGGCAGAGAATGGCCAGAAGCAGAAACTGAGCCCTGAGGAATATTTTTTGGCGCTTTTGATTTCGCAAGATCAGATTGAAAAAGGACCACTTGGGCTTGTCTCTTCTTTTGATTTTGAAAGTGATAAGGCTAGGGAATTTTGGAGATGGCTTGGTGATATAATTAGAAGTTCTAAACCAAAAAGTTTTAAAAAATTACTAAGCAGACTACCCAAAAACCTGAGCAGTTTTGTTGACGAACTCTACCTTATCAACATAAGCTCGGCTTTTGGTGATAAGGAACTTTGGGCAGAGGAGCTTGTCAAGATTACTAAAAGGATTAAGCAGCAGTCTTTTAGAAGGAAACTTTCGGCGATTTCCGGAGAACTTAAAGATGCTCAAGAAAAATCAGATAATCGCCGGATAAAAATTTTGACAAAAAGATTTGATCAGACATCAAAATATTTAAAGGAGAGCTTGGGTCATGAATAAGAAGGTTTTGCCTAAAAATAATCAGAAAGACAAAAAAGGCATCGGAGAAAAACCTGAAAAGAAAATCGACATTAAGACAGAAGTCCGCAAACTGATTAAGCGAGGTCGAGAACAGGGTTTTATAACTCAAGATGAGATTTTGGCCATATTTCCCCAACCAGAAAACTTTATTACTGAGGTTGATGAGCTTTATCACAAACTTCTTGATGAGGGCATTGACGTTTTTGACACGACCGAAATTGATACGGCCGAGCTGACCAAACCGGTTAGCGAACTGGAAAAAGAGCTAGAGAGCTTAGCAACGCTTGAGGAGGGCTATCTTTCGGATCCGGTTAGAATGTACTTGAGAGAAATTGGCAGAGTTTCCCTTTTAACCTACGAGGAGGAAGTTGCTTTGGCCAAGAGGGTTGAAAAAAGCGACAAAAGAGCCAGAGAAAGACTGATTAATGCTAACTTGCGATTGGTTGTCTCGATTGCCAAAAAGTACGTTAATCGGGGTTTGACACTTTTGGACCTGATTGAGGAGGGTAATATCGGGCTGATGAGAGCAGTGATGAAATACGATTGGCGACGCGGCTATAAATTTTCAACCTATGCGACCTGGTGGATCCGGCAGGCGATTACCCGGGCGATTGCCGATCAGGCTAGGACAATTCGAATTCCGGTGCATATGGTTGAGACAATTAATAAATTCAATAGAATTTCCAGGAAGTTAATGCAGGAGTTGGGGCGTGAGCCGACACCGGAAGAAGTAGGTATGGAGATGGGGATTGGAGTCGAGAAGGTTCGGGAGGTTATTAAAGTTTCTCAAGAACCGGCTTCACTTGAGGCTCCAGTTGGTGAGGAAGAAGACTCCAGGCTTGGCGATTTTATTCAGGATGTTTCGGCTAGTCCAACTGATCAGGCGACGCAGGCGCTTTTAAAGGATCATATTCGGGAAGTTCTGGCAACTCTTTCTCCAAGAGAAGCTAAGGTTTTGGAGTACCGATTTGGGCTTGAAGATGGCAAACAGAGGACACTAGAGGAGGTTGGCAAGGAGTTTGGAGTAACTCGGGAGAGAATTAGGCAGATTGAAGCCAAAGCTATTCGAAAATTGCGCCACCCAACACGGGCCAAAAAACTCCGAGACTATCTATAGATAATTGACAATTGGCAGGCCGATGGGGACAATTAAATTATTAATGGATATTTCGACTTCTACTATCACTGCAGTTATTGCACTTCTGATTTCTATTTCGGCAACTTATAATGCATATTTGCTTCGTGGCGGCAAACTTGCCTGGAGCCAAATACTGATAGTTTTGGGAATGATTTCTTTTATGTTGTCTTTAGTCTTTGAAATAGTTTTGCCAGAATCTAAGCTTGTGCAAAATACCACTATTACTGATGTGCTTTTTGTAGTGGGGTTTGTCTTTTTGCTTTTGGCTTCGCTAAGGTTGCATTCTTCCCTGCGGTAGACAGACTCCAGTATTTCCTCTTCAGTTCTTGGCAATTGGCAACATCCATGTTTTAATGACAAGACAATGAATTTGGTGAAATTCTTTTGGCGAAGTCTGACTTGGCTTTGGCGAAAGTGGCTTTCCGTTGCCAGGGTAATTGGTAATTTTCAGGGCCAAGTGATTTTGACTCTTTTTTATTTAATTTTGCTTTTGCCTGTTGGTATTGCATTTAGGGTATTTGCTGATCCTCTTAATCTTCATAAAAAATTAAAGACCAATTTTGAGAATTGGCAACATTTGAAAGAAAATTTGGAACAGGCAAGAAAACAATACTGATGAAATTTTCAATTTTCAATTTTCAATTTTCAATTACTTGATAATGTACATTCTGGGTATTTCTTGTTTTTATCATGAGTCAGCAGCTTGTCTTGTACGTGATGGAGTGCCAGTTGCGGCCAGTGCGCAGGAAAGGTTTAGTCGCAAGAAGCACGACAGCGAGTTTCCAAAGGAAGCAATTAATTTTTGTCTAAAAAAAGCAGGAATTAAAGTCTCTGACTTGGACTGGGTAGTTTTTTATGAAAAGCCATTTTGGAAATTTCAGCGAATTTTGCTCTCGAGCCTAGTTTCATATCCTTTTGCCTGGCGGTTTTTTGCCAAAGCAATGGTCATGTGGCTTGCAGACAAACTTTGGGTGAGGTCAATCATTGCCGGCGAGCTGGGAATTGATGCCAAAAAAATTCTCTTTGTGCCTCACCATATTTCCCATGCAGCTTCGGCATTTTATCCTTCTGGATATGATGCGGCAGCGATTTTGACGGTTGACGGAGTCGGTGAGTGGACATCGACTACTTACGGTCAGGGCAGGGGTAATGACATTGAGATTTTTGCCGAAATCAGATTTCCGCATAGCCTTGGTCTTTTATACTCGGTTTTTACGGCCTTTTTGGGTTTTGAAGTTAATGACGGTGAGTATAAAGTGATGGGAATGGCTCCTTATGGCAAGCCCAAATATCTTGATAAAGTTCGCAAACTGGTCAAGGTTTATAAAGATGGATCTTTTTCCTTGAAGATGGAATATTTTACCTATCATAAGTCAAGTGAATATGCTTTCGGCCCAAAACTTGTCGAGTTATTTGGTCAGCCCAGACCGCATGATTTGCATTTTTTCACAAAGTCTTCTGGCTATCCTTCTTATTTTGGTAAAAAACCCAAAGATTATCAGAGGCTTTGTGAGTTAAACCAAAAATTTGCCGATATTGCTGCCTCCATTCAGGCTTTTACCGAGGAAATAATTTTAAATTTGGCAAAAACCGTCAAAGAAAAAACAGGTCAGGATGATCTTTGTATCGGCGGAGGTGTGGGATTGAACAGCGTTGCCAATGGTATTTTACTTAAAAAAGGGCCATTTAGGCGTATTTTTGTGCAACCGGCAGCTGGCGATGACGGTGGCAGCTTAGGCGCGGCACTTTACGTTTATCATGCACTTTGTGGAGGGGAAAGGAGATTTGTTCAAGACAACTGTTATTTCGGTGCGGATTTTACCGAAACAGAGATCGAAAAGTTCCTTAAATTAAAAAAAATCAAATATCAAAAGGTTTCTTCAGAAACAAAACTTATTGATTTTTTGGCAGGCGAGATAGCCAAAGGTAAGGTTATTGGTTTTTTTCATGGCAGAGCCGAGTGGGGTCCAAGAGCGCTTGGTTCAAGATCAATTTTGGCAGATCCAAGACGGGAAGAAATGAAAGAAGTAGTTAATACGAAAATAAAATTCAGAGAACCTTACCGGCCTTTTGCACCAGTAGTTTTGAAAGAGGAGGCTGGTGATTATTTTGAATTGGATGGTCTGGCGCATCAGTATTTGACAAACTTTATGTTGGGAGTTTTTCCGGTTAAGAAAAAAATGCGCAAAGTAATTCCGGCAGTAACCCATGTGGATGGTTCAGGCAGACTACAAATAATTTCGGCAAAGCAGAATGCGCGCTACTACAATTTGATTAAGAGATTTGGTCAAAAAACCGGAGTTTGGGTGCTTTTGAATACATCATTTAATTTGAAAGGTGAACCGATTGTTAATTCGCCCCAGGATGCTTTTAATACTTTTTCTAAATCGGGTCTGGATATTTTGGCGCTTGAGAGATATATTATTTTAAAGGAAGATCTTTAGCATTCAGATGAAATTTTTAAAAGGTTTTTTTTCCAGAAGTGGAGAAGCTAGGGAGCTGATTGAATTTTTATGGAAGGCCAAGCTTTGGTTTCTGATTCCTTTTGTGATTGTGCTTCTCTTATTTGGACTTCTTCTGATCTTTGCCCAAGCAACAGGCGTTGCCCCATTTGTCTATACTTTATTTTGATTCTTAAGCTGGCCCTGTCAGGGGCTCGTCCCATCCGACGTCCTCGGCCGATGATTGATACAAACCCCTTTGCTAAATCAGTTCTATCTATGCTATTTTGAGCTCGCGGCCTGCGGGCGCTCGATGGAACCCTGGGCCCCTGCCACCCGCTGACGATGAAGCGTTATCTATTTTTATTTATCATTTTAAGCTTCTTTCTTTTCTGGCCGATTTTTTTGGGTAAGGTCAATTTAAACGGTAATTTTCTTGTTTCCTTTTATGCGCCTTATGGGCAAAATTTGCCATATAAAAATACCGGCTGGGATCAATTAAGGCTTTTCTTCCCTTTTTACCGGGTAACTCTGGACGGGTTTAAAAATTTCAGCTGGCCCCTGTGGAATCCTTATGCTTTTTCCGGTCATCCGCATGCGGCAGATTTTCAGACGGCAATATTTTATCCTTTGTACATTTTTGGTTTATTTCTGCCTCAGATTGAATTTTGGCATTTACTGAGGATCACGCCGACAATTCTGGCCTCCTTTTTTACCTTCCTTTTTCTTAGAAACTTGAAGCCCTTCGGTAAAACTCAGGGTGAACTTTCCAAGATGGCAAGTGTTTTTGGGGCGTTGACCTTTGGATTTAGTCCATCTCTTTTGGTTTGGGGAGACGAAGCAGTGATGTTACCTCACTCGATTGTCTGGCTGCCATTAATACTTTTTTCAATTGATAGGTATCTGGCAAGGAATAACAAAAAGTTTTTAGCTTTGATTTCCTTATCAGTAACCTTTTCGCTGTTTGGCGGTTTCCTTCAAACCTCAATTTACCTTTTAATAGTCGCGTTTGCCTATTTGATTTTGAGGCTTGGAGTCAAAAAGTTCTTTTCGTTTGAGTCCTTAAGGCTTTTTGGGGCTTTCCTTCTTGGGGTTTTGATTGCCGCAATACAATTTTTGCCTTCGGCAGAGCTTTATTTTAATTCATTGAGGTCGGAAATTGCCTTAAAAGATACCCTTTTTGATTTTCTGTTGCCTTTGGAATCTTTGATTACCTTTTTGGCTCCTGACTTTTTTGGCCATCCGGCGACAAACAATTTCTTCCGCCTCGGGGCTGCCCAGTATTTTGAGGGGACTATATTTGTAGGAGTAGCGGCTTTAATCTTTGCAATATTGGCAGTTATCGGCAGAATCAAGGGTAAGGTAGTGATATTTTTTTCAATTTTTGCTTTAGTTTCTCTTTCGACAACAATTGACCTTTCGACCTCCCGTTTTTTGCTTTCTTTGCCGATACCAGTTCTTTCATCCTCGATTGCCAATAGAGTCCTTTTTGTGCCGGCGTTTTGCCTTTCGATTTTGGCAGCAATCGGTTTTGAAGAATGGCTGAAAGGAAAGGGAAAAACAATAATTAAGGTGGTTTTCGGATTTGGAGTTTTATACGCTCTTATCTTTTTATCTTTAGTCGCGATTAAATTTTTCAATATTCCCTATTTTCAGCATGCAGGTTTTAAGTCGGCGCAAAATGTAGTTGTTTCTTTGAGAAACATGGTTGTCCCGATTGGGGTTTTTGCTTTGACTTCTATCCTGATATTTCTGGGAACTTTTAAACTCTACTACAGAAAACTCGCCGCATTTTTGATTGTTTTAGTTGCCTTTCTTAATATTTTTTATTTTTCCTGGAAATATTTTTCGTTTTGCGAGCGCAAGTATGTTTTTCCTAAAACGCCGGTTCTTGAATTTATCCGGAAAAACCAGGGATATTTCCGTTCATGGGGGGTGGGAGGTGCCTTTTTTGAAAACAATTTTGCCAGCCAGTACAGGATTTATTGGCCAGAGGGGTATGATTCATTGAATGATCGAAGTTACGGGGAATTTACCTTTGGGATGCAGGGTGGCAGATTTTCCGATTTTGTTTTCCGGGCAGATGCGGGGCTTAAAAGGGGAAAGGCAGAAGAAATACTTAAGAGCCCAAATAACCGGAAGCTTATCGATATGCTTGGGATTAAGTACGTGATTGCCAAGGACGAAGACTTTCGGGCTTTAGGGGAGAATAATTTTAAAAAAGTGTTTGACCCATCAGATGACTATGCTGTCTTTGAAAATTTGCAGGTGATGCCGCGGGCTTTTTTGGCCTCAAATTATGAAGGGCCTCCGCAGATTGATTTGTCAGGTAAAACCGATGAGGAGATTAAAAAAGAAAGAAGAAAATTGATTATTAAAAAACTTACTTCGCCGAATTTTAATTTCCGCGATGTTTTGATACTTGAGGAGCCTTCGCCAATCTCTGCGCAATTTGGGGCAGGAACTGCCGAAATTTTAGGTTACAAGCCACAGGAAGTAATCGTTAAAACTAAGTCAGATCAGCCAAAGCTGCTGTTTCTTTCAGACAATTATTACCCGGGCTGGAAGGCGCAAGTTGATGGTGAAGAAACCCAAATTCTTCGGGCCGATTATACTTTTCGGGCCGTACCTTTAATTGCCGGAGAGCACCTTGTGCGGTTTTACTATGATAGTGAGGTTTTTAAGGCAGGTTTAGGACTTTCAGTGATGGGTCTTTTGGCTCTGGGTTATTTGTTTTTAAAGAAGAATCCACTTACAGATTAAGACTTCGCTGGTCTATTGGGGTGATCGGTACTTGCGAAGTACCAGTCCAAGAGGAATTGATCCGAGCATGGCAGCCAGGGCAACAGGGGAAGCTCCGGTTGCTGGCAGGGTTTTGGGAATGGGAACAGCAGCGGTACTGACATTTTGGGTTTGAGTTTGTTCGTTTTTAACGTCGATATCAATGTCATTTTCATTAGTATTGGAGTTGTTATTGACATTATTGTTAATGTTACTTGTGCCAGTTCCTTTTTGATTGATGTCGATGTTGGTTTCTTGTGAGGAAGAATTATTATTTTCGTCTTCGTTATCATCGTTGTCATTGTGATGAGCAAGCGCTACGTTAGCAAGGACTAGTAGAGGAATAATTGAAAGAGTAATCAAGAGGAATAACTTCTTTTTCACTTCGCCGCCAATTTACCACAAGCTAATGACTTTGGCAAGTGGTTTGAATAGATAAGCCAGTAATGATAAAATTAGCTTCGAAAGTTAACGGTCCCCGGTAGCTCAATCGGTAGAGCGTCCGACTGTTAATCGGCAGGTTCCAGGTTCGAATCCTGGCGGGGGAGCAAAGAAGGATTTTGAAGCCATAAAGACTCCAATTGGACCGTATTGTCAATCTTTTCTTTAGGTTCGAA
>Ga0315289_10015759_pt1 | contig 10478 bp, 6 predicted proteins | sample YL17G11_40_MG_FD_203452 | JGI IMG/M metagenome (GOLD analysis project Ga0315289, IMG submission 203452) | Sediment microbial communities from Yellowstone Lake, YNP, Wyoming, USA - YL17G11_40 | ecosystem: Environmental > Aquatic > Freshwater > Lake > Sediment | place: USA: Wyoming | collected...
CTGCTATGGAAAGGACACTGTTGTGAGCAAGACCGTCCTTTTTGGTAAACGTCTCCCATTGTTTTGTTTTAACGTTGTATCTGCAAACGCCGGCATCAAAAGTTCCAAACCATACGTAATCGCCATCTGGAGCTATACAGGTTATTTTATCACTACTGAGTCCATTCGTTATGGTAAAGATTGACCAATCACCTGTTTTTTTGTCGAAAAGGGTCAGTCCGCTATCACTTCCGAACCATACCTGATCTTTGACAACAGCTATACAACTAACTGCGTTGCTTGCTAAACCATCTTCCTGCGTAAACGTCGTCCACGTATCACGCCCTTTGTCGTACTGGCTGACACCGATCCTCGTGCCGACCCAGACGTTCTTTCCATCAACAGCGATTGACCAGATTTCATCACTGACAAGGCTTCTGGCGTATTCTTTTGATACCACCATCGGTTTGATTTCAGTACCGGATGTATAAGTAACCCATGCGTTTGGGTCGTCTGACATGCGGGGGTATTTGCACAATCCGGCGGAAGTTCCAGCCCAAATATCATAACCATCAACGACGACAGCCACTATGTCCGTACTGGGTAATCCATTTTCTTTGCTGTATCTATCCCACTTGTTTGCTATCTTGTCGTATCTGCTTGCGCCTCCTTTGGTTCCAACCCATATATAACGGTCGTCCACAGCCAGCGAGTTTATATTGTTGTCTATGATGCTATCGGTGTCCTCTGGTTCCCGCCAGCCCCACCAACTGCCACGCCCATCAGTCATCATCTGAAACCCACCCTTTTTTCGGAAGCTGGTCCAGGTTCCATAGAATTTGTCATATCTCGACAGGCCTTGAGACGTTCCACACCAGACGTATCTTTCGTCTGCAACCACTGAGCGGACTTCGCTGCTGATCAACGCTTCGGATTGCACGTAAGACGTCCACGTCTCTGCCTTTTTGTCATACATGGAAAGCCCCCTGGGTGTTCCAACCCATACAAAATCAGCATCAACCTTTAACGCTCTGTCGTTCGGATGATTTTGCAAAAGGCCACTGCGGTCATTGAAGTTAGTCCACGTACCAGACGCCATGTGAAACCGATTGACACCCTCATTAAACGTTGACATCCATAGGTAGTCCCCATCCTCAACCAGTTCGTTGACATCACTCATGAAGCCACCTGTTGCTCTCACCATTGTCCACTCATTATTCCCTTTATCATATTTAACAACACCGCCTCCACTGCCGCGCCCTTGAGTGATGATCCAGACGTTCTTGTCCCCTACGATAATCTTGCCTGTGTCACCGGGCACCTGACCGGAGGCTAGAGTGATTATTTTTTTGGTAGCCTTATCGTAATACGAAGCCCCGCCGCGCCAGCCGTGAGATATCCATACACGGTCAATATCTTTGCTGATCCATTCAACATTTGTTTTGGCAAGTCCCTCTTTACGAGTATAGAAATACCATTTATCTTCGTTTTCGTTGTATCTCCTTATCCCGCAGACCCTGGACCAGAATCCAACCCATACGTCTGCGCCATCAGTTTCAACAACATTAAGCCAGTCCATACTGCCAGGATTGTCAGGGACAGGTGGTATATCAATAGCTTCCCACTTCCCGGTGTCTTTATGATACCTGCTTACAGAGACGGATTCTTCGATGTATGCCCAGATGCTATTGGCACTTTCTATAATTTTACTTATATCATTATAAGCCAGCCCATCATCCATCGTGTATTGTTTCCACGTATCCAGAATCTTATCGTATCTTAATACACCGTAGTCTGTCGCAAACCATACGTATTCGTCCGCCACGAGGATGTCTCTCACCACAGAGGGTGCCTTAGCCTTTGTGTCGTGTAAAATATCCCATCTGGAGAAACGCCGCCAGTTCTTTAATGTCCTGTCATATCTGATTATGGCTCCGTTTGGCGATGCAGACCAGTTGCTGAACCATACGTAATCACCATCGAACTCGATATTCGATACACTCGGTTCTCTAAATGGCTCTTTCACGATTGGTGAGCGATATTCCTCAACCATCGAGCCATCGGACTTGCGAACCTGAATCATCCCTGCTGACGTTCCCAACCAAAGGGAATCCCCATCTAAACATATTGACCTTATATTGCATCGGGAGAGTCCATTTCCAATATTGATTGTTTCAAAGAAGTTTCGCTCAATATCGTATTTTACAAGCCCAATTAAAGTACCAAGCCACATAACCTTGCCATCTGATACTAAAGCGCGAATATCTACGTCCTGCAATGCCTTTCCGTCACGATCTTTAAGCGTGATAGTTTCCCATTTTCCGTCTTTATATACTGATAGGCCGTTCTGTGTTCCAACGTAGACAGAGTCATTTTCATTGACTAATAGAACATTCACGTTTTTACCTGCCAGACCATCTTTTTCACTATAATGGACTAAGCTACCATTCCCATTTTTGGTGTCATATTTCCAGATGCCATCCTGTGTCCCGATCCATAGGTTCGATTCCTTATCAATAGCCAGATCGGTTATCATCTGATCTTGCCATGAACTTTCCTCCGATGATGTAAAGTTTATGGCATTCCATTTTTTGTCATTTGCATTGTATTTGAAGATACCCCGTGATGTGCCTGCCCATAAATCTTTTTCATCATAAGCTAAAGCAGTAATAAATAATTGTGTTAGACCCTCATGGGAACCAAAGAAATGCCAGAGTTTATTTTCCGCATCAAACAATCCGATTCCTCTATCAGTACCGATCCAGATATTCCCGTTCTCTATCTCTACGTCAGTCACGTAGTCAGTTATCAACCCATCCTTTTTCTGATAGTTCAGCCATTCTTTAGTCTGAGGATTATACATAGAAAGTCCAAGCCCTGTCCCTATCCATACATTACCTTTTGAGTCAGACTTTACCACTTTCAGGTCATTATCTGCCATAGAATCCATCTTGATGTAAGTAGTCCATTCATTTGAGACCTTGTTGTATCTGCTCAAGCCGCCTTCGTAGGTACCAAACCACACTTCGTTTCCAAAGACTGTCATGCAAGTGACGTGGTTATTTGCCAATCCATCATCAGAGGTATATTTGACCCAGGTATTGACTGCCTTTAGATACCTCTGAACACCGGCATTTGCAGTGCCAATCCATATTTGGCTACCATCTACTGCTATGGCTTCAATCTTGTTACTGCTCAGAACGTCGGTCTTGGTATATGATTTCACGAACGTCTGATCAGTCTTGCTGTATACGCTGATACCATCATTGATGGTACCAAGCCAGACTTCATCTTCACCAACGGCAATAGTAGTCAGCTTATCATCCACAAGCCCATCACTTTTGGAATAGGAGTTCCACGAGTCGGTGCTTCTGTGGTATCTATTGACTCCCGCACCGGGTTTCCCTTTACCTTCCTCATGATCCCATTCATTGTTCATTTTCTTATCTGGTTGTGTTCCTATCCAGACGTATTCAGTTTCGATGGCAATGGACTTGACGGTGTTAGTACTGAGACCGTCTTTTTTGCTTCGCAAAGCCCAGCTATCCAGTTGTTTGTCGTACCTGTTGAGACCTTTATCTGTACCAAACCAGACGTAATTTCCATCTACGGCGATAGTAAAGACTGTATCGCTGGCAAGACCATCCTTTTTCTTAAAAGTTTTCCATTTTCCTGATGAGATGTCGTATCGGCTGACACCGTCACTCGTGCCGATCCAGACTAAATTACCATCTAATGCAATAGCCTGTACGTTATCAGACACCATACCATCCAGAGTGGTATAATATATCCACTTGTTTTCTTTTCTGGAGAATTTTGACACGCCCAGATCCGTGCCGACCCATACGTTTTTGTCGTCAGCCGCAACACATCGCACCTTGTTGCTTAGTAGTATTTTTTCTCGATAAATATTGCCTTTGGTTTTGACGAATCCCTCTATTTTTTCTTTTCCAGATGGCGTTTTGGTTTCAGAGACTGCTTCTTTTTGCGCTTGTTTAACTTGATTTGGATTGAACGTAAAACACGAAGATAACCATAATGTGCATATCAGTAAAGCTATCGTAATGAAAATTCTATTATTTATATTCACACAAATTTTCACCCCCTGAATTAGTAATTTTATCGGTAAGCTAATCAAGATTATGGATTGCGAATTTAATAACTTTTCCATTTAAGTGTTTCTCTCATTAAATAACTTATAATTTAGAATTGGCGAAAAGCACGTAGTGGAAGGCTTTAGACTTTCGTATGAAACGATACGGACTTACCGAGAGAACCATTTTATTTATAACCAACCCTCAATTTATTATAACAAATTCTCATTAAGATTACCATATCCTTTGAAAAAACATCCTGGCTTATGGAAAAAACAGGTAAGCAAGTTTAAGAAAATATTATGGACTTTTTCTTCTTGACTTAGAAATATTGGCTTTGTATATCCTTTGTATATCAAGGAATACCATCAAATAACGGTTACCATTCCTATTGTTAAAGACTTCTCAAGAATTTTATAGCATTTTCCAGCCTATCCTCTGGCGAAACGTCTTCCCTGAAATCCTCCACTGATATAAAACCTTTGTATCCTACCTTGCGCAGACATTCCACCATCTTAGGGAAATCATAAAGCCCTTCAGCCATCGGGCACCCGGGCCACGACCACGTTACAACACCCTTTTCATTCGGTGGATTCGGTATTGGCTTATGCCCGCCGGCATGGATGTGCGTAAGATAATCGCCAAGAAACTCAATGGCAAGCTGTGTAGTCTCATAACCATCAGAGACCATGTTCTGCGGGTCATAGATAACGCCAATGTCTTTAGCATCAAAGTTCGACACAAGCCGATAAGCAAGCGATGCGCTTGTATGTATAGTTCCGCCGTGAGTCTCAACAAGGACTTTAACGCCATACTGTCTGGTGATCTCCAAAGCCTTATTATAATTTCTGACAGCCTCATCGTAAAGCTCGTGATAATTCACAGTTCCGTTATATCCTCTGCATCCAAGCCTTACAGCAGAACATCCGACAGCCTTCGCACCCTCAGCAAGCAAGCGCACGTGATCAATGTCGCTGGCATCACACGCAGAAGCAAAAGCCGCTATCTGAAGCCCATATTCTTTAACTGTTGATTTCACTTCTTCTGCCCGCTGGAGTATGTTGTCAGGTGAAAGGTTGGTGAGATGCCTTCCCCACGGGCTTGGTGCTTCATTCGCCCTTTCCGCAGGGAATCTACGGACACGAAGTTCCATCCCATCATAACCCAGTTTTTTAAGCAGTTCGCAGGTTTGTCTGAGGTCGAGGTGCGGTAACATAACAGTGGTTACAGAGATTTTCATGATATATCCTTTCTGTAAAGTTCCGTAGAGACAGGTTTCAAACCTGTCTCTACATTATTGCATTTAATTCATCAAAACGTTATTAGATGTTATTGTTTCTCCATAGCGAATTTATACTCATCAACCGATAACAAAGTCTTTCCCAACATATTGCCCAATTTAACGATCTCAGGCAGTCTCATGCCGGCAGATTCCATCTTCTCCTGCTGAGAAAAAACTTCACGCACAGTTCCATCCATGATTATAGAACCTTCATCCATCACCATCACCCTGTGAGCATATTCTGCTACAACCCACAGCGAATGAGTGATGATTACTATGGTATGACCTGCTTCGTTTAATGATCGCAAGAGTTCCATCATACTCTTTTGCTGTGTGTAGTCAAGCCCGGTAGTCGGTTCATCGAGGATCAGTATTTTTGGCTTACAGGTAAGAACAGATGCCACAGCTATCCTCTGCCTTTCGCCTTTTGTCAGAGAGAAGGGGTCTCGATCCTCGTAGCCTTCCAGATGGACCGCTTGAAGTGATTGTGTAACGTTGGCTGAAATCTGTTCTTCAGGCAATCCATAATTTCTTGGGCCAAACGTTAGTTCATCCTTTACAGTATTAGCAAATATCTGATGATCAGGATTCTGAAAGACGTATCCGACAATCTTGCCAAGTTCAGATACCTTCATCTTCGCAGTATCTTTGCCAAAACACGATATACTTCCTGCGGATGGTCTGAGCAATCCGTTAAAGTGCTTTGCAAGGGTCGTTTTTCCTGAACCATTCTGCCCAATTATAGCAGCGAATTCACCTTCTTTGATAATCAGATCAACTCCAGCGATGGCATTCTTACCTTCCGGGTAGGAATACTTTAATCCCTTCACTTCAACGGCAATATCACCGTATTTTCTCTTTTTTTGATCATCCTTCGCAAGTATAAGATTATATTTTTCATCACTGATCATTGAATCCAGTGCAGTTCCAGCCAGATTGTATGCTTCCTGTGATGTAAGGGGGAACACATTCATGTTTGTTTCCATAAATAACTCTGGTATCTGCAAGGGACGGATGCCGTGCTGTTCAAGAAGCTTAACATTTCTTAGGATGTCATAAATGCTACCAGATGCGACAATTTTGCCAGAATCCAGAATTATGATTCTGTCAGTATCCATTATATCCTCTGTATCGTGTTCAACCAGAAGCATGGATATTGACTCTTTCTTGAGTTCCCTGAGTGCAGTGAATATTTCATATCTCCCACCCGGATCAAGATCGGTAGCAGGTTCGTCTAGAACCATGATTCTTGGCTTGCTGGATAAGACAGAAGCTATGGCAAGACGTTGTTTTTCACCACCAGAAAGTGCATAAGGCTGTCTATTCTCGAATCCTTCCAGTCCCACCATGTTGAGAGCGTATTTGATCCTTTTCGCTATTTCCTCACGGGGTAAAGCGAGATTTTCAGGTCCGAACGCCACTTCAAGCTCAACGCTTGTAGAAAAAAGCTGTGACTCAAAGTCCTGAAATACCAGACCGACGTTTTGAGCGACCTGATATATCTGCTTGTCCCTTATAGGTTCGCCGAAAATCTCTATCGTGCCAGATAGATCGCCTTTCTGGAATCTTGGTATAATACCGTTGAGACACCTGCACAGTGTAGACTTCCCTGCACCGGATTTGCCCATGACAGCAACCATCTCACCTTCACGCAGATCAAGATCGATCCCATCAAGAGCTTTGGTGTCTGAGTTGCGATATGTGAATGTTAAATTTTTTATATAAACAGGATTCATGGATTAACGAGTCTATAGGTCTATGGGTCTATAGGTTTATGAGTCTATAAGTTTATAGGTCTATGGGTTAATGGGTATTGTCCTTTTTTGGTATAGACATTTTCACTGATTTTATCAGCCCACCTAAAGTTGCAAATGTTTGATTTACCATCGCTGTAAGCTGGGTGTTGTCTGATTCGCTTAAATATTCCAAACGATTTGCCAGATGTAGGAAGTATTCTGTTTCTGCAAGTGAACCACGAGCTATGGAGAGAAACCGCAAGTATTCAATATTCGATTCACGCCCACAGCCTTCTGCAATGTTAGCAGGCACCGAATATGCGGATCGGCGTATTTGTGAGGTGATTCCATAAATCTCCTCAACTGGAAATAGTTTTGTTGCCTGATAGATTATAAATGTCAATTCGTCTGCCCTTTGTCATGCACTCAAGGCTTTATAGTTGCGCATTCGCTTCTCTCCATGTTTAGGTAATGGGATTATAGGTCAATAGGTCAATGGGTCTATAAGTCTATAAGTCTATAGGTATATGGATATATGGGTCATTAGGTTAAAACTATATGATCTAATTGCTCTATAAACCCATAGCCTATATACCTATTAACCTATAGACCCATAGACCTATTGACTTATAGACCTATTGACCATTGACCCATTGACTTACATCAAAACAGCCGCAATGAACATAAGCAAGATAAACGGTGCAAGCCCTAATCCAAGTCCACCGACGCCTTCGACAGCCTGACCGAATCCTGCGCCAAGCACACCCATGTCATAACCACCGATAGCGATCCAGTTACCAACGACGAGTCCGCCTATCGTGGCAACTAACATTAATATGCTTCCCGGCATACGACCTTTAGAAAGGTCTGTTTCGTCCATTACGTCCATATACAGCAGACCCATTTTCTGAACAACGGGATAGATAATCGGGATCAACAATGGGCCCAATATCGCTGATACCAGAAAATTGTTAAGGGTTATGATATTCCCTAACACAGAGAATGGCACAAGCCCAAGAGCGTGAACTCCCCAACCGATGAAAACTCCACATGCGGCACTGGCTGATAACGTAACCAAAAAGTATTGAACTGAAAGGAACCTCAGAACTAAGAATACGACAATTGCGCAAAACGCAGGAATATAAGTATTAGCAGTTGGGGCGAGATAATACCTGATAAGCCATGCGGCACCTCCAACAACTACTGCTGACCCCAGAGCAATCAGGCTTGATTTTAATGGTGAAACATAAGTTCGGGCAACTGGTACACCTTTACCAAGTGACTGCCACATTTTGTAAGGGATGTAACCATACAGGAAGTTCCCGATAAAACCAAATAAAGTTCCGATCCCGAAGGTTCCAAAAGCGTCAGCAATGGTGTTCCCGATAGCAGAACCCCACGCCGCCGCAGGTCCGAACATCAGCGAGCATATTATGGGTATGACGTTAGCAGGTCTGATCTCAGTGAATCCCGGGACAATCGGTATCGCTACCTTGAACGGTATAAGTATTGCGGCGTACAAAGCCGCCGTTACTGCGGTTAAGACTATCATCCTCGTACTTTTCCACATTGTGAAAAGTTCTTTCATAAGTCAACTCCTTTCTTAAAAGCTTATAATGGTAAAAAGGTTACAACCCCTAAACTCCCCGCTTGAGAGGGGAAACACGAATTGCGAAGCAATACGTGAGGGGTGTGTTAATACTTGATTAAACCTTTATCCGTATACTCCAATATCCAATTCTTGATGCTTATCAAAACTCCTTCAAGGTTTTCTTTAACATCGGAATCCTCAAAATGTAGCATATTGATCCTTAATGATTTCAGATACTCACGTCTTTTCATATCCTCAACACCTTTTACACACCCCTCACGTATGCTGCGCATCCGTATTTCCCCTCTCAAGCGGGGAGTTTTGGCGGATCCCGGCGAATATCAATAATCAGGTTCATCGCTGTCTCTAATTTTTGGCGTCTCCCATTTTACCAGCTAAGTGAAGTATAATGCCTATGAAAATTGCTGGTAACATGACTCCTATCGTTGACTCTATAATCACTAGAAGCTGTGGAAAAGCCTTCAGCGGCGTAATATCACCATAACCAAGTGTTGTTATTGTGATAAAGGAATAATAGATGAAATCCCACCATTGAGGATAATTAATATTATCTACACTGAAAAATGGGCTATTACTTTTGCCTTCTGTAAAATAAGCACCTTCCAGATAGAAAGCATAGAACCACAAAGAAAATATTAGCACGATAGCAACGTAGCCAACAAGGAAAGAGGATAGCGATCTCAGGAACGAATACTTTTTTAACTCCTGTTTTGAGCCAAAAAAGCCTTTTATCATAGATAGGAATCCCTCTGGAATACGCCTAAACGCATACCTAAGCAATAACCAAACAATCAATCCAGCAGAACATCCAATGAAAGTACCAAACCCGGTATAAAATCCTATGCCAAGTCCAGCGACAAGTCCTTTGCCAAGTCCAAAGGCAAGTCCAGCGACAAGTCCACTGGCAAGTCCACTGACAAGTCCTTCGGCAAATCCTTCGTCAAGTCCAAAGATAAGTCCAAAGGTAAGTCCAAGGATAAGTCCGACGACAAGTCCAAAGGCAAGTCCTTCGTCAAGTTCCTCGTCAAATCCAACTACAAGTCCACTTGCAAGTCCAAAGATAAGCCCAGCGGCAAGTCCACTGACAAGTCCTTCGGCAAATCCTTCGCCAAGTCCAAGGAAAAGTCCACTGAGAAATCCAAAACTAAGTATACCGACAAGAGAAACAATAAAACCGGTATTACTCCAAGCTGATTTAACCCCCAAGCCCATAATTGCGCACAGAGCAGGATAAGTAATAATTATGGTCTCAAGAGTTACAGCAATGGAGATTATAAATATGTTCTTGAGTCTGCTTTGTTTCTTCTTAAGCGATTTTCTCATGCCAGCCTTTCGCCTTCAATCTGGTTTGTAGTAATGCAATTTATTGCATTTAAGGCGATGAATCGCCTTACTACGAACATCTTTCAATCATTCTCCCAATCCCATCCTTTCCCATAATCACGAATGGGATGTTGTCGCCAGGAATCTCTTAGCCACTCAATTCCAAAATGCTCTAAATACCAATGCACGCTTGAGCATGTCCAATCTAAAGGCTTTTCAACGTAACCGTGTTTTGTCGGGTTATAGTGTATATGATAATGGTTTGGTAACACTACCCAGCCATTACAGGTGATCCCTACTATATTGAGTTCTCTAAATAGCTCTTCAATTAACCATAACTTATGCTCTTCACTATGAAAATGGGGTTGATGCTCATAAGTTGCAGAGGTAATTAAAAACCATCCTTCAACTTTATGTAGATGAGGTGGCTCATGCAAAGGATAACCCTTAAA
>Ga0315289_10015760_pt1 | contig 10478 bp, 9 predicted proteins | sample YL17G11_40_MG_FD_203452 | JGI IMG/M metagenome (GOLD analysis project Ga0315289, IMG submission 203452) | Sediment microbial communities from Yellowstone Lake, YNP, Wyoming, USA - YL17G11_40 | ecosystem: Environmental > Aquatic > Freshwater > Lake > Sediment | place: USA: Wyoming | collected...
TCTATGAGTTCATATTTTGCTTTGCTTAAAGCCGCGTCGATATATTCTGTTATCATTTTATATCCCTCTTGCTTTCTAACACGCCTAATATATTTATCATAACACATTATCAGCAGGTCACAGTCACATCCAGAACAAACTGCGGAGACGGCAGCTATAATGATTGTTTCAGTACTCTTTCCCCTGGCTGAGCAGTTCTGACGCGCCTTTTTAACAATAAACGCTCAGCATCCGCTGTACTATCCGGGCCATTTCCTTGCGCAGGCTCTTTGGCTGCAGCACCTCCGCTTTCTCACCCCACCGCATCACAAAGGCAATAAATTCCTCGGTTACCGGTAAATTGAAGGTAACGATGGCCGAACCGTCCGGCTGCATTTTCACAACCTGGGATGGGTGCCACCTGGTCTCCTGGGCTATCCTGCCGACCACTGAGTTAAACCTGAGCTTTATCACCTCCGGCCTGCCGTAGACCGCTATACCAAAGGCCGATCCGAAGTGCCTGTTGGCATCGAAATCTTCCGGAATGGAATAACGATCCTCGAGCAGCTCGATGTTCGTTATGCGTTCTGCTTTGAAAGTGAGCATCTTTTTAGAATAGTTGCAGTAGGCGATCACGTAGTTGGCATGCTCGAGCGTTGCCGGCTGGATAAAATAGGGCTCGATGATCCTGTCCTTTGCCTCTGTCCGCCCCAGCGCCTGGTACCAGATCCTCACCTTGCGCCCGTTTATCCAGGCGTTAGACAGCGTGTCCATGATGCGGCGGAAGCGGTCGTCTTTGTTAAGCTTCTGCATCCAGGCTATCGTCCGGGCTATCTGGTCCCTGAGTGGCGGTGGAACAACTGAATTCAGCTTAACAAAAGTGGAATCAATATTTGGATTATAGGTATTGCTGTAGGCCAGCAATAACCGTGCTGCCAGGAATATCGTCATCGCCTCAGGAAGGGTGAAGGAAATCGGCGGCAGAAAGTATCCCGGGTCAATCCCGCGCCTGGACTTATCCTCCCATATAGGCACCCCGATTCCTTCGAGGGCTTCAAGATCGCGTCTCGAGGTCCTGGCGCTTACACCGCATTTTTCGGCTATGGCCCTGATGGTCAGGCCGTCAGGACGCTGGTAGAGCAGGTGCTCCACCTTGTTCAGCCGCGCCAGCCTGTCCCTCTTGTTTTCCCTCATAGCTCACCCCCAGGCTACACCCGGGAGAAATTATACCACATACGCCTGTTGCTCAGCGTATGGCAGGCATGTAAAAAACAGCCAGCTAATTCGACTCGAAAAAAGTGACACATAGCCGCCCTGTCCCCGTTGTAAATTATTATTCCATTCTTTAAAAGAGGAGGTGATCAACGTGAAAAGTACCCCCGATGAAATATACGACATGGTTCAATACTTCGATGAGGAAGACGAAGAGGAAGATGAAGAGGACGACGAGGTTGACCCGTCTAATAACAGGACGCTGTCCGGGCTTATGCAACCGCGGGTAAAAGAGGTGGACACAGCGGAGAAGTTTCTCGGCGGCGGCAAGAAATTCGAGGTGCCGGTGGTGGTGGAGCACTATTACGAGAACCTGCTGGCACTGGCGCTGAAGACCTATCTGCGAACCGAAAAATGGAAAGTTGTCCGGGTGCTGGGCCTGCATAAAGACTCCAGACCGGATTACAACGAGATCAATATAGGGCCGGGCAAGCGCATGAATGTGCTGACGATGGGCCGGCTGCTGCTGAGGCGCGGTGACAGCCGGCTGTCGGTCCGCATCAAGTTCACCCGCCACGGGGAACGCGCCTGGATAGCCGTCGAAGGGCCGGCCGCCTTGAAAAAAGAGATAAAGCAGTTCGCCGCCGCAATCGACAGAACGGTAAAAAAGCTCCAGCTCTATAAGGGGCAAAAAATAAAATACAGCGGCAGCCTGGAATTCCTCCAACCTGGCGCAAAGAAGTGGGACGACCTGTCACTGGTCCCGGAGCTCAAGGAGGAGCTCAGGGCCAACACGGTGGGCTTCCTGAAGAGGAGCCGGGAGCTGGCCAGGTACGGGATACCGCGCAAGCGGGGGTTGATACTGGCGGGGAAACCGGGCACCGGCAAGACGCTCATCTCCAGGGTGCTTATGAGCAACAGCCCCGGCATCACCTGCCTGGCCGCCGACCCTGCCCTGCTGGTGCATCCCAGGTACATCAGGGATCTTTACGCGATAGCCGGCGACCTCAAACCCAGCATCGTCTTCCTGGAGGACATCGACCTGATCGGGGATTGCCGGAGCGGCTCAAGTGCCCGCGGGGACGCTCTCAACGAGCTGCTCGACATCCTGGACGGGGTCAAGGAATGCAACGAGGTCGTCACCATCGCCACCACCAATTACGTTGAGGACCTTGACGATGCCCTCAGCCAGCGGCCGTCGCGCTTCGACCGCATTATCACCATGCGCCCGCCCGACAGGGAATTGCGCCGGGAGATAGTGCGCAACCTGTGCAGGAGGATACCGCTCGACCAGGCAGTCCAGGACCATGTCGTCTGCATGACGGAAGGCTACACACCGGCACAGGTGCAGGAGGTGATCTACGGACTGGTGATACAGCACAAAAGCCTGTACCACATAAGAAAGGGCTACAGGTTTACCACAGAGGAGGTGGACAACGTCCTGCGGAGGATCAGCCGCAGGAACAATGAGCCGATCGGGTTCAAGAAAGCGGATATCTACGCGGACCGCCGGGACAATAAAACGGTTTACCCGCGCTGAACGGATATTGAATACAAAATAATCAAGGAGGATCACATGAAAGATCAAAGTAAGGTGGTCAATTGCAGGGGTTGCGGCGGCACGGGCCAGCAGGGGCATTACGGTGCATTTACCAAACCTCATGACTGCGGTGTCTGCACCGGCACCGGCAGGATCAGGATGAGGCCTGAGGACAGCTGGTGCGGCAGGTGTGGTGGCAAGGGTAAGGAGGAGGCCGGCTTTCCGGGCTTCGAGTCCCTTAAGACCTGCCACATCTGCGGAGGGAGCGGCATCGTACAGATTTGAAATGTACGGGGCAAATTCACCCCCGTAGTAAGTTAACCTGCAAGCTATTCCAGTCGCGGGCACCGGGACGGCATAATAATTTTGACATAAAGCTGTCACTAGCTGAACGTATAATGGGTATAGAAGGGAGTGTGATAAAACCATGGGATTAAATCTTAAGGAGTACCTGTCGAAAATCGAAATGGGGGAGATGCAGCAGTTTAAAAACATTGCTTTTGTACCCCTGTTTTTTACTGACGGGGGAAAGATCGATTACCTCACGTTAAAGGAAGCCCTGGATAAAAAGGCCGTTACCATTAACGAGACTAGCGCAGGAGGGTCGGTGCCCGAGCTTGTAGTGGACGTCAACGATGACGTCAACGTGCTGATTCTCGATGGAGAGGAACTGTTCGGCGCAAAGCAGAACAGGATACTAAACTCCAGTGTCTTACTCTGGGGAAAGTCCAGGACTACCGTTCCAGTAAGCTGTACCGAGCAGGGGCGGTGGCGCCATGTGTCAAAATCATTCCATGACTCACAGAATATGGCTAATTACCGGGTGAGAATGGCTAAAAACATGTCGGTTTCCCATTCATTACATGCCAGGCAGGGTTACCGCTCCGACCAGGGTGAGGTTTGGGCAGGCATATCTGACCTGCATATGAAAGCAAAAGTCCAATCAGCTACCCACGCTATGCGGGACGTTTTTGAGAGTAAAAACAGTGAGCTTGACGGGTATCTCAGGATGTTTGAAGACAAGCCTGGCCAGAGAGGCATGCTTGTCTTCATCGATGGAGAGGTAGTCGGGCTTGATATTGTTTCGCGGGACTCGGCTTACCGCATTTACCAGGACAAACTGCTAAAAAGCTATTGCATCGACGCCGTATACCAATCAAAGCAGGATAACCGGGAACCGGACCCCGCGAAGGCAAAGGAGTTTCTTGAAAGGATCTCCGACTGCAAAGAATCGAAGTATAAATCAGTGGGCAAGGGATATGACTTACGCTTTGAGGGTGAGGGTTTTACCGGTGCTGCACTCGAGGTCGATGGCGAAGTGCTTCACATGGCATTCCTCAGTACAGCTCAGTCGTGAACAATTCTATCGCTCTGGGAAAGGCAAGGCGGAGTTTAATAAAAGGAACCTAATTACAAGCGTAATATTGTTGACATATAGATGTCACTGCCAGCCAGTATAATATAAACACAAGATACCCCCGGGATTACCCGGGAACAATTCTTTCCCACTTTCTTCACTTAATAAAACATTACAGGCCCTTTTTTTCCCCGGAAATTGACCCCGTAAGACATCTCTGGGGACATTGTTCACTTATAGTCAGGACTGTAAAACGCTGAACAGCCCGGCGGCCACAATGGGTGGCGAAGGGCTGAATTATATTTGAAAGGAGGACCAATGCAGTTTATGAAAAAGAATATTAATATCGGTGAACTGGTCATCAACTACCTGGCAACCTGCGGTAAATCCGAGGTCAAGACGATGGAGCTGCTGAAAGCAATGGCCCCTGGCTGTGAGGGAGAAGATGCTATGGACGAGGCGTTTGACAGGATACTGCCGGTGCTAACTAATCTGGAATCCGGGGGCCTGGTCAGGTTATCCACGGAGCCAGCCCCGTCAACCGGCTTGATACCAAGGCTTATACATGTCCTGCCCAAAATGAAAAAGGCAGCAGACAGACTCATGCAGGATAAAAACAGCGGTGGTAAAACAAGCGGCAGCCGAAAAGGCCGGCCGGAAACGGGCGAAAAACCCACAGCGGAAGGCGGTGGGGAAGGCCGCGGCAGAAAGGGGCGCAAGGAGGATGCCATCAGCGCCAGGTTCCACGCTTTCGCTGACCTCTTCGAGAAAAAGAGGAAGCTGATCTGCATTAAAGGCGAATGGAACCGCCTGATATCATCGATGATTTACTCTGATATCGAAGAAGAAACCGGCTTCCAGGCCTGCGTGACGGCTTTCGTAAACGGGTTGATCTGGCAGAGACGCCAGGAGCAAATAGGGCCCGGCAACGAACCTGTAGAGAAGCAGGAAACGACAGAACCTCAGCTGCGGCCGGAACTCCTCGGCCAGATCGAAGAAATAATCAAAGGCGACGAGGAGAAGAACGGTTTATTAAAGAGGGCCAGGAAGAACAGCAGGGGCTCACACGATGCTGATGCCCCGCTGGTACGCCTGAAGCGGGAGGATATCAGGGATTACACGCGCTGCCTGCACAATATGAGGGACGAGATACAGCCGGGCAGGCTCTGGCGGGATGCCGTGAGCAGGTTCCTGGCTGAGTTGCTTGAACACATGCCGGTCTATGAGTCCTGCATGGAGGCTTTCAGAGCCGGGATTATCTGGCAGATGCACCGCAAAAAGCTCGAGGGCCAGGACTAGAGGGGCAGCATAAATCCGGACCATATAATTACGGGAGCGAATCGATATGACTGAATCAAGCTGTCCGCACTGCAGAGCCGAGGAAGGGCAACTGCATCTGTGGGGATGCGAGCATATCTTCTGCCCCTTTTGTCGGGGCCAACTGATGCTATTAGACATGTATTTTTGACGACCTGATGGAAGCGGCTCTGAAGCCGGGAGAATCAGACCTTCCGCCATGTCTGACGGCTGCACACGAAAAAAGGTGGCTGGAATTGATTGGGGATCTTAAAGACCAATGGCAAGATTTATTTGACTCGCCCTACAGCATGGATGATTTTTATGACGAGTGTCTCCCCGAATGGTGTCACACCGGGGCACAGTATAAGGCCTGCTGGAAAATGCAGAAGAAATTCGACCGTGCCTATATCCTGCTGGAATGCAAGTGGAAAAAATTCCTCACCGAATATGGCCGGATACCGCAAATACACATCCCCAATATGTGCGCATGCTGAGGTGCATTATGGCCAGATATGTTCCATGTGCCTGCTGCAGATTGGAGGAAATACGTCATCCCGCGGTTTCAGAAGGAGATGCTCTGTCTTTAGTGCCACCACCGGCAAAATACCCTATTTTGCTGACTGGGCCAAACGCGAACTGGCCAAGGCAGCCAGGTGAAGCTCAATATTCCGCGTCCGAACGGTTGTTATGGGTCCAGTACCAGCGTGTGGTTGTGGCATCGGCCAGTGGCTTGATATAACCGGCATCGCTGAGCTGCTGCAGGGTGTTTTGTACGAGTTTTGGCTGTGCGCCGGTCTGCTGTGTAATCCGTTCGGCCAGGATCTGCACGCTGGAATCGCCATTGTTAAAAACGCCATGACGCTCGATGAGATCGGTGCTCAGAAGTTTGAAGACCAAGTGCATGCGGTTATGGCCGGCCACGCGTAGGTATTCGTAATCAGTACATATTCCTTCTTCATACCTTTTGACTATGTAGTCCCAAAGATCACGGTGCGGGGCTTCATACGCCTTCATGAAATTGGCGACATAGGTTTCACTCATCTGGGAAGTTCGTACGATGGGGATATTGGCATCGTACAGGTCCCAGTCGTCTGTGAGGATCTCGATGTCGTATTTTTCCTGCTCCTCCCTCACGGTGGTCCCGGGAAACGGTGCCAGGAGGTGAAAGCCATAGTCGATGCCGAGTCCTTCGGCAAAGGTACAGGTATCAGCTATGGTCTCCGGGCTCTCGCCAGGTAGGCCGATCATGAACGAGGCCTGTGCGTTGACACCGCTTTCCTTGCAGGCTTGCACTGCTTTGACAGCCTGTTCCATGGTGATTCCCTTTTTCACGCGCTTGAGCATCTCGGCGTTGCCAGACTCGATCCCGAAGCTCACGGTGTCGCAGCCCGCCTCGCGCATAATGGCAAGTACCTCAGCATCCACTGTGTTCACACGGGCGAAGGCTGCCCAGGTAATCTTGATGCCGCGGCGTTTGAGCTCATCGCAGAAGGCCTGCACACGAACCTTGTTGGAGGTGAAGAGGTCATCCGCAATGTTGATGTGCGTGAACCCGTAGGAGATGATGTCCTCGATCTCATTCACGATAAGTCGCGGGGTGCGGTAGCGAACCTTATGGCCCACCATGCGCCGGCCCAGGCAGAAGATGCACTGGTTTGGGCAGCCTCGCGATGTGATGATGCTGACCGGAAAGCCCAGGGCTAGGTAACGGGATATGGGCAGCAGGTGGCGCGCCGGTACCGGCAGTGTATCGAGATCCTCGATAAAGGCACGCACACCAGTGAAATGTGTCTGTCCATCCTTGCGGAAGGCAATCCCCTTGACCGTATCCCATGCTGCCCCGTCTTGGATGACCGGCAGGAGTTCACGCAGGGTCTCTTCGCCTTCGCCCACGACGATTAAATCGATTTTTGGGTAATTTTTCAGGGTATTGGCCCAATCGTAGGAGACATGCGGTCCGCCCATCATGGTGATGATAGCGGGGTTGTGGCGCTTGACATCCTGAATGATAGCCGAAGCGCCTTTGAAGTTCATCGTTACCGAGGTGGCGCCTACCACATCCGGTGCGAATTCGTCGAGTTCGGCTGCGAGCTTTTCCTTCGTGTAACGGCGCACGATATAATCGAATATCCTGACCTCGCAACCAGCCTGTTCACAGGCAGCAGCGACATATGTGACGCCCAGTGGTGGTGATGGGGCTTCTTCGAGGGGATAGGGCGGGGCGATGATGGCGATCTTCATAGTTAGTCTCCCACGGCCGGGAAAAAGACAGAACACATCCAGCCGAGTAAAGTATTTCCTTTGAGCATACGGCGATCCAGTTCTTGGTGATGCAGGGCGAGTTGATCAGGAAAGGCGAACCACTCGGCCCGGGTCTTGATGCAGACATCAGGGTCAAGATGTCTGACAACTTTGGCAGGGTTACCAGCTGCAATGCAATTGGGTGGGATATCCTTGGTCACGATGGAGCCGTCGCCAATGCTACCGTGACGGGCATTATCAGTAAAATAGCTAATAAATACTTAGGTTTTATCAGTTTAAGATTAGTTAGCCTGTTCCTGAAGTCCTTTTTCAGTTCGTCGTTTACCGAACCGTAGATCAAAAACATGGCTACGGTAAAAGGTATCACCAAACCGATAAAGATGAAAACGTATTTATAAAGTGTTAGATTTTCGTTGAAGCTGAAATAAGCCGCTATCAACAACGTAGCCCACGTAATCAGCAGTGAAAGAAAATAAAATTTGAATGGTTTGTATTTGAAATTGAGGTAGTCGTTATTCATAGACATAGCTTTACCTGTCTCCTTTAAGAAATATCTCTCGCATTATAGCAGGTCAATTTATCCAGATCATCCTTCCCTTCTTCCTTCTTTGGCCTGACCCCCAAAATAAGTCCGTTAAACTGAAATCTTAGCAGTCACTTTAGACCTGTGATTTTTATTATGGATGAACATACATGTCGATGTTTGTTAAATGATAATATTTATATTGCTCCCCATTAAGACAGAACTTCTAATAAGATAGTAACATGGCCGGCAATGGGGATTGAGTTGTGTTGTATAATCTGCTGACACAGAAGTGCAGCACATCGAGATAAATGACCAGTTCCAGCGTGCCCTGGACGTCATGGAGAAGACGGACAGGAGTATTTTCATAACAGGCCGTGCCGGCACCGGCAAATCCACGCTGCTTGAGTATTTTCGCGGCATAACAGGCAAGGAAATTGTGGTGCTTGCTCCCACCGGCGTAGCGGCCCTGAACATTAAAGGCCAAACCATCCACTCCTTCTTCGGCTTCAAGCCGGATATCACGCCTCTGAAAGTCAAGAGAATAGAGAAGGACGACAGCATCTATAAGAAGCTGGGCATCCTGGTAATTGATGAAATATCGATGGTGCGGGCGGATTTGCTGGACTGTGTGGATAAATTTCTGCGCCTCAACGGGCCGGTTTCCCGCAAGCCCTTCGGGGGCATCCAGATGGTATTTGTGGGCGACCTCTACCAGCTTCCGCCCGTAGTAACCTCCAGGGAAAAAGCCGTTTTCGCAGAGCTTTACAAAACACCCTATTTTTTCAGTTCCCATGCGTTTACAACTTTTGACATGGAATTCATTGAGCTGGAGAAGGTCTACCGTCAGCACGATCAACGCTTCATAGAATTGCTTAATACTATCCGCAATAACAGCATCGATGGCACCGGTCTCAGCCTGCTCAACACGCGCTACCTGCCGGAATACGATACACCCGGCAGTGGAATCTCAGTGCGGCTCACCACCACCAATGCTATGGCGGCGGGCCTCAACGCCGGCGAACTGGCAAAGCTCAAGGGCAAGCTGCACACCTTCAAAGCAACCATGGACGGCAAGTTCAGCGATGATTCCCTGCCTACATCTGAGGAACTCATGGTCAAAGCGGGTGCCCAGGTAATGCTGCTCAATAATGACTCTCTCGGCCGCTGGGTAAACGGCAGCATGGGCAAAATAGAAGGGTTCAAGAAAGGAGAGGACGGTGGACTTTGTATCAGCGTGCAACTCGCCGATGGTGAGGGTGTAAAAGTGGAGCCTTATACCTGGGAGATATTCAACTATAAATTGGATGGCAGGGAGATAAAATCGGAAGTCGTGGGCACTTTCACCCAGTACCCGTTGATGCTGGCATGGGCGGTAACCATCCACAAAAGCCAGGGCAAGACCTTCGAACGGGTGGTCATCGATATTGGCCGGGGTACTTTTGCCCACGGGCAGATGTACGTGGCGTTGAGCCGCTGCACCTCGTTGAATGGGATTGTTCTCAAGCAGCCTATTGAGAAGAAACACATCTGGATGGACTGGCGCGTGGTGCAGTTCGTCACGCGTTACCAGTACGATAAAGCTGAGGAAGTGCTGTCTGCAAAGGATAAGGAAAAGCTCATCCTCATGACCATTTCCATAGGCGGGAAGCTCCGCATAACATACCTAAAGCCAAATGACGAGAAGTCAATACGTGTAATCAAGCCGCTGGAGGTGGGAGATTTCACTTATGCAGGCAAGACCTTCCGCGGCCTGCGTGCCTTCTGCCTCAAGCGTGGAGAAGAAAGGAGTTTCAGGATAGACAGGATACTGGAGGCGTTGGAGGAGAAGTAAATGAGCCGACACCGCTATGAATGCATGTTGACCCGACTGCCGATTTGAACAAGACCCTGGCCTGGCTAAATAGTGTCATTGTATTCATTTACCCAGAAATGTTTTTGCACACTCATGGTTCAGTCCATACCTCGTTTATATCCATGACCCGCACCTCAGTAGCCGGGCATTTCTCCTTTACCTGTGCTACGAAAAGGGTGGTATCCACGTATGTTGAAATGGGCGGGTAGAAGTCGTCCTGGTGGTGCGGTATGACCAGGCGCGGCTTTAGCACGCGGACGTATTCCAATGCGATGTCGCAGATATGCGTGTGGCCCTGCAGCGGTACCAGTAGAAGGTCTGTTGGGCGGGCGGTGAGGCTCTGCAGTTCGCCGGGCGGCGACCCCGCGCTGCCGAAATGGTGAATCGTGTACCCGCCGATGGTGAACCGCCAGCTCAGCACCTGGCCCGGAGGGTAGCTGCGGTTGATTGC
>Ga0315289_10015762_pt1 | contig 10477 bp, 17 predicted proteins | sample YL17G11_40_MG_FD_203452 | JGI IMG/M metagenome (GOLD analysis project Ga0315289, IMG submission 203452) | Sediment microbial communities from Yellowstone Lake, YNP, Wyoming, USA - YL17G11_40 | ecosystem: Environmental > Aquatic > Freshwater > Lake > Sediment | place: USA: Wyoming | collected...
CAAGTCATCGTTTTTGTCATAAGTTTATTTCCAATGACTTCATTCATTTCGAATTTTGGAGAATCGATTGTGTAGTATATCCTATGTTCTATTTTGGAGAATATTTCATATATTTCCTCATCGGTCATTACATCTGGTGAGTGATATTGTCCAAGTACTGAGTGTCTTAGTGATGTTTCTAGAACTAACTTATGTATTCTTTCTTCCCTACTTTTGCCTCTTATATCAAGCATAAATGCTATTTTCTTTTTATGATGATTTCATCAATCATTCCGTATTTTATAGCCTCTCCCGCACTCATCCAATAGTCTCTGTCTCCGTCTTTATGTACTCTATCAAAGGTCTGTCCTGTTTTTTCGGATATTATTTCATATAGTTCTCTTTTTAAAGAAAGTATTTCTTTAGCTTCGATTTCCATATCAGATGCTTGTTGCACATATCCACCAAAAGACAAAGGTTGGTGGATCATTGTTCTACTTCTTTTAAGTGCCTTTCTCTTACCTTTAGTTCCACTACAAAGTAGAACTGCTGCCATAGAAGCCGCTAATCCTGTATTGACAGTTACAATTTCTGGTTTTATAAAATCCATTATGTCGAGAAGACCAAGTCCTGAGTACACAGACCCGCCAGGAGAATCAATATAAATTTTAATGTCTTTGTTGGGATCTTGATTCTCTAGGTATAAAAGCTGAGCCTTTATTATATTACAGATTTCAGAATCCATTTCCGTTGCTAGAAAAATAATTCTATCATCTAATAGTTTAGAATAGACATCTACTATCATTCCATCCACTGCATCATCGATGATGTGTAGTGTGTTGCTTTGCTTCTGTACTTTTTTAAAGTAGTCATCAATATAAGTGCTACTAATTCCTCGATGTTTATTTGCGTATTTTCTGAAATCGTTCATAGATATTCTATTTTTTAGTTTTATTCTAATTGGAGTATAAAGTTTAATATTATAAAATGTCGGTATTGTAAATTAATATATACTAAAAAATATAATAAACTTATGAAAACAAAAATTGAAATCAACGGATACGAGATCGAAATCGAGGAAATCGACGGTACGATTAACGTAAAAGCTGAACTAGATGGTGAGACTGTTGAAGAGTTTACTTTAGAACCGGTTAGTGCTCAAGGCGAAGAAGGTCAAGGTGAAGAAGGTCAAGACGAAGATTCGGATATCCAATCATTTGGAGACTTTGAAGGTGAAGAAGGTGGAGTTGAAGACTTTGAAAGTGAAGAAGGCGGATCTGAGGAAGCTGAGGAAGCTGAAGAAGAAGAAGAAGAGTCTAACGAATCTCTAAAACTAGAGAATTTCCAGTCTTTTCTAAACAAAAAGAAGTAATTCTAAATGAATGTATTGAAGTTCGGACAGTTTATTCGTGAGAGTAAAGATCCTGATTATTTGCTTTACTATGCTTTTGATTGGGATGATAACATTCTTAGAATGCCTACTGTGATACACATGGAGAAAAGAGAAGGAGATTCTTGGATACCAGTAGATGTATCAACTGCTGAATTTGCTATTGTTAGAAATGACTTAGAAAATTACAGAGTGGTTAGTGATGCTTTTTGTGAATTCAGAGATGCTGGACCAAGGGGTGATGATGCATTCTTGATAGATGTTAAGAACGCAATATCACAAAATAGATTTGGACCAGCTTGGGAAGACTTTATTGAGTGTCTTACACACGGTTCTATATTTGCTATCATAACAGCAAGGGGACACGAATCTGCAGCCATGAGAAAGGGAATAGAGTATATCATCGATGAGATTTTATCACAAGAGCAGCAAGAACAAATGTATAACTATTTGCTTAAATATGCTTATATGTATCGAGAAGATGGATATGATAGGATTTTAAAAGGGAAACCTTCTCAAAATGATCTAGTTAAAAAATATCTAGATATGTGTGATCTAGTTGGTGTATCAGCTCCCTCTCGAGGTGGATCACCAGAGAGTCCAGAAACAGCAAAAGAAGATGCTTTGATGGAGTTTAAGGATAAGGTTAATAAGTTCGCCGAATCTATCGGAATTGATGCTAAAATAGGATTCTCGGATGATGATGTTAAGAATGTTAAACACATCGAGGACCTTGTTGGTAATCTAAATAAAGAAAGATTTCCAAAAATTATACACTTTGTTGTAAAAAACACAAAGAACCCAGAAGATGTTACTAAAAAGGTAAGGTCGATGACAGAGACATCAAATCAAGCAACTGGTATGGAATCATCTGTGTTAAGTTGTACTCAATTTGGTAATATGACGGGTAGACTAAATCCAACGGATAAAGACACAAGACAAGATGACTATTTAAACCAAACTAAAAGACAAACCAAATATTTAGCAAGTGTTTCTAAAGATCTCTCAAAGGATATTGGTAAGAAGAAAAGGTTAAAAAATAAAAAACCCACTAAGTAAGTGGGTTTTTTTATTTTACTATTTCAGCATCGATTATTAATATCCCACCTCTCTTATCACTAACTATGTAGTCTCTAGCACCGGATACGGTAATAACTGAGAACTCTTCTCCAATCCTATCTTTATACCAAAACATAGGCTGACTACACTTTACTACTCTGATTTTAAATTTCGATATCTCTACTATCTCTTCCATTATAACTGCATAAATCTATTTATGTTAAGGCAAACGAATTCCATATTACTGTGTAAAAATCTATAATTGTTATGAAAGTGTCCGTAGTACCAACCCTTTAGTTTGTTCTTATTATTCAACATCAAGATATTGGCCATTTTAGTCACCTTTTCTCTTTCCTCTGTCAACTCTTTTAACAATCCATGGTCATTGCTTGCATAATTGTAAACTAATTGGTTAAACTTGATAGGCTCACAAAAATCTGGACAAGTATGTGTTATAACTCTATCAATGTTTTCAAAAGATTGAAGTTTTTCTTCATCAAGAACAAATACTTCATCAGCCCACCAAGACTCTCTCAAATCCATCATCCTAGGTCGTCTGTCAATACTTACCGCACCACCAACAAATAGAATATTCTCAAAGTCTATATTAAGGATAGTGTAGTCTGGTATAAATGTTATTCTCTTTAATCCCGCCTTTACATCCGCGATTTTATCAGTTCCTCCTGGTGTGAACCAAGCTGGGTTATCATGATTTCCTCTCATAATATAAAGGTCAGACTCATGATCATTTAATATTTCATCCAATTGCTTCAATTTATTGGGCTCATCTTCGTAAAATCCTATACCAAAATCACCCACTTGTATATACCCAATATTCTTCTCATCATTGTGAACAAGATGCTCAGCAATGATACTCCAATATCCATGAATATCTCCTAATAAATATTTTTTGTTATATACCTTCATTTCCTAAAACATCATTAATTTTTTCATCTCTTCTCTCCTGTCTGGTGTCATTTGATCCATACTCCCACTTATCCTTAAATTCTTGTATATATTTAATCCCCTCTTCTTTAATCGCGAACTTCTTACCATATCCAGCAATAGTAGTGTTTGTTGCTTGTTGTTCATATCTACATAGATCTGGTGTTAATATCATTCCGGTTGGCTTTGATAGGTGTGATATAACATAGTATGTCCAGTGTGACTTCTCTGTTTCAAATAACCCATAAACAGAAAACTCGACATCAGTACCTTCGTACTTATAATCCTTTATTTTTGTTGTGTGTAAAAATTTACCTTTTATCATAATAGCACATTAATTCACAAATATACGAAATATTCTCCATATTATAAAGAATAAACTTAAAATTGTTTACTCATATAATCATATATGGATAAGGTTTATATTAAAAATATAATTCAGAATATATTGAATAAGGAATTCTCCTCGGTTGGGAGAAGAAAGATCAACGACTTCACAGATCGTCTCAATATTTGTTGTCCTTTCTGTGGAGATGGTAAATCTGATTACAAAAAGAGAGGTAATTTATATTTTAATAAGTTATTGTATATATGCTTTAACTGTGATAAAAAGACATCTTTTGATAAGATGTGTAAGGACTTCAATGAAGTTATTGATCCGGACCAGAAGTTGGAAATAATTAAACACCTTGATAGCGTGGCTACATATGCCGATTATCAAGATGACTTTGTTGATGCTAAGTTTGATAACCTAATAGACTTGGCTCAGTTAGAGGTGGTATTTAATTCAAACACAACTCCTATATCGGATTTCAAACCTATTCAGGTCAATGGTGGTGTCTATAAATATCTTCTCGGACGAGGAATCACCGCTGATTTACATAAGAATATCTATCAAGCAAAGTATTGGAAGAACGAGGATGAGAGCGAGTGGATTATTGTTATGTTAAACAGAAGAGGTAATAAAGTATTGGGCGCGCAGGCTCGTAATCTAAAAGAAGGTAAAAGAAGATTCTTCAAAATCTATAACTATGAGGCTTTATATAAGTGGGTTCATGGAGAAGATGCTGAATTGGATATAAGTGATGTGGTTATTTATAACAAACTATCCTATTACTTCAATATATTGAATGTCGACTTTAATGAAAAATTGACCGTATTTGAAGGATATATTGATTCATTGTTCTACCCCAACTCAATAGGTCTTGTTGGTGTAAATACTGACTTTAAATTTTTAGAAAGCAACAACCTAGATCTACAATACTTCTTTGATAATGATGAGGCTGGGTATAAAAAGAGTGAGGAGAAGATGAAAGATGGGTTTAGTGTATTTCTCTGGCAAAAGCTATTCCAGGATATAGTTGATAAAAAGAAATCAGATGATCCATTTAAATTAATGCATAGAATCAGTAAGGTTAAAGACTTGGGTAAGTTGTCAGAATTGGTCCCAGGACCATATGCTAAACTTGGGCTAGATAAATTCTTTAGTAAGGATGTATTGGATATAAAGTATATTCCGAAGTACAAGAAGAAAAAGAAGAAAGAAGAAAAGGACTATGGTCGAGAGTTTAAATCATTCTGGGATTAGATGAATAGTCTTTTAACTTTTTTAAATTTTGGATTCTTTATTTGTAGATAATCAAAAAATGGCATAGCTCCTCTCTCATTATTACAATCTTTACAACAAACAATTAGATTTACCTGACAATTATTACCACCATCTGATATTGGTACTATATGGTCGGTCGTTGCGTTATTAAATGTAAGTTTGTCTTCGCAGTAAATACAATTTGAATTCTTATTCGACCTTACGAAGTCCTTGGCATATCCACTAGTTCTTCTTTTGACGTTATTCCCACTATATTTTAGTCCCACTATTACAATATCTTCCATTATTTTATACTTCTTTCTAAAAATCTCACAGGATTTATAATTATTGTTCGTTCCTATTGCTAATCTGATTAGCCATTTCCATCGAAAGTAAGTTTTTTTATCCACTGAAACAAAATGTGGATGTTCGGATTTATAAAGGAATTTTAATATTTTAATCAATTTCATACATAACATATATATTCAGAATCACCTCTTCCATGAATTTGGTTTTCTATATTAATATATAAAAGAAAAATTACCACTATGGCAAAAGATAATAAAGAGGTTGTAACAACACCTATAAAAACTACACTTATTAAAGATGGTTACTTTGGATGGAATAATATAAAATGGTTTATTAACGAAATGCGTGATATTTATTCTAATAAGGACTCATATTTCTCTAAAAAGAGGATTGAGTCAGGAGTAGCATTTATATTAATGCAGTGGGGAATGATTACATATTTCCTTTTTAAATACCAATCAATGGATATGTATGACTTAATCATGTGGGCTGGTGTTCAGGGAGTAATTTGTGGATATACAATCAACAAAATACAGAAGGAAAAGTCGGTTGACTCTGGGACAGATGTACCACCAAATCAATAGGAAAGTATTTAAAACTAAAAAACCACTCATTGAGTGGTTTTTTTTATTAGTCTTAATAATTACTTTTTAGATTTGAAGCTTTCGAAAGTTCTTGATGTTCTATAACTCTTGTTTTTCTTTGACTCACTCATGATAGGCTCTTCTCTTTGTCTAAGTATTTCATCATTTTTCATCATATCTGCTTCTTCGTCAGCTTCGATATCAGAATACTCTTCAGCTCTCACCTCATCAGATTCTTCGTCTCCACCAAATGCTCCAAGATATTCAACAACCTCATCAGCTGTTTTGAATTTCTTTCTATCAACATGATACATTTCTGTTTCTGAGAAAAAATTTATTTTCTTACCATTGTAGTCAATTGAATTATTAACAACATCAACTCCTAGTTTATCAGCCAATTCGGCTAACATTTTTGATCCAACATATTGATGTCCTTCTTCCTCTTCTCCTTCTTCATCCATCTCATCAGAAAGTTCTGATGGAATTATATCTTCTTCCGGCATATCATCTGTTTGATCTACCGGATTATCAATATCCATCTCATTTCCAGGAATTTCTATTTCATCTCCGAAATCTTCATTGATATTTTTATTTTCCTTGATGTATTGGTTATACTTCTTAATAAATGCCATAGTCAATATTGTTAGTTTTTGTAAGGATATATATTAAATTAAAAATCCCTATTTTTTTCCCACCAACTCCCCAACTATATAGTCGATAAAGTTATCAAGTTCATACTCTAGTCCATTACAAAATTCAAATACATCATATTGATCCTCATTTGATTTTTTACCAACTGAGTAAAAATCCGGTGATGTTTGTCCATTATCATACACAATTATTCTGCCCTCTAGTCTACCCTCTATCCTTTTACCATTTGGTAGCTCTAAATCCGGTACATACAAGGTTCCGATGTAGTGTACTTCGTCTCCATAGTCTTCGGTTTCTTTGTGTTCAAATTTAAAGTACCCAGAGTCATCTTCGAATATTTGTTCATTTTCGCGAAACTTAATATCCTGATGTACCTCATCCTCTTTATTATTGGAATATGAATCTAGAAACTCTTTTTCTAGTGGAGTCAGAGAATCTACACCATATTTGGAGATTTTGTCCAAAATATCGTTTTGTCTTTCCTGGGAATCGTACCCCTCATATCTCATTAGATGTTTCATTGTCATTAATGTATATATTACATTCTATGGAGTTTTTCTTGTATCTTTTATAAGATATCCCTTTATCTCACCACCAACTATAACCGCTGGGTATTCATATTTCCAAGAGTGTTTAATCATTTTATCTCTTATTGACTCATATACTTGTTTTTGAAATTCTCCTGTCTGATATAACACTATATAGTTGTTATTAATATCTTCGATGGAGTTGATATCATTATCATGTAATATGTTGTTTAGTATTGACTCTCTCTTGTATTTCTTGCATTCTTCTTCAAAATTACCAAAGAAGCAAAACATTAACCCATCACTACCATCGACTGGGTGTGATAATACTCTATCAAAATCTATACCAAAATAGAATTTCATGGGTACTTTAGTTCTCTCATCTATATGCTCACTGGCTAATATCATTAAATAGGTTATCTATTTTTTTATCTCTGTTTTCTGATTTATACAATTCTATTTGCTTTTTATTGAAAAGTTCATCGTTATTAAATCGATACTTATAGTCCTCGAAGGCGGATTTGGATATTTTTAATAATCTAAAAGCCCCAACGCTTAATCCAGTAATTAACTTATTTTCTAGATAGAGTATATAATATGGATATATCTTGTCACTTTTCACACTTTATATATTGATAATTAATATATAATATATGAGAGTAAAGAATTTTCAAAGATTTGTTGAGTCGGTTGACTATCGAATGTCTATAATTAATAGAATATCATATCTAAAATGTGATGGTGGAAAATCATTTATTGTCGATGCTGGACCAAAGTTGGATCCGGGACTTAACATGAAATCTGATATAGATAAGATCATCGGCGAGATGTCCATATCTAAAGACCGTAATGATATGTATCAATTGCCCTTATCTATTCTAGCCAAGACCGGAAAATATACCGATATAAAGTATGTAAATGGTAGATGGGAATCTAATAGTCTCAAAAATATATCACTTGTAGTTGATGAGAATGGAGAATGGCACCCAGTTAATAAACTAAATACGAATTATAGCGATCTTTCTGAGTTATTATATGATATACTCGATAAATTGGGACTAATTGGTGATATAGAGAGGTTAACCCCTATTAAACTAAAGCAATGGTTGCTTGATTTCAAATCCAAAAATGATATATATGAATTAATAAAAACCCATATAGGAGATGATATTAAATCATACACCAAAGCAAACAGAGATAGGAGTCTTATCGGTGAGGCTGCTGAAAATAAGGTTGCTGAATCTCTAAAACTCAAAGGTATGGAGATATTATATCAAGGAGGAGATGGTGATTCAATTGATATGATTTATGGATCGGACTTGATTGTTGGTAAAGATAATAAAGTCTATTTAGTTCAAGTAAAATCACAAGATTTCGCGGCGAAGAACGCATTTACTAAATCCAGATATAGAAGAACCAATTATTCCAAAGTTGATTGGTTTTGTGCTCCTTTCAAAGATGGTATTATAATTTACACCGATAGATATCCTGAAGGTAGAATAGTTTAAATGCCTCCCTTACCACCAAATATATCCATTACAACACTTAATCTTTTTGTTATTTCCGGCATCCCCAAAGGTTCGATAATTGAATTAACTGGTGATAATATTGCCTTTAGAAATTGTGTATCATAACAAATCTCAGGAGCGAACTCACTTGGGTATGATCCTCTAATATAAGCGAATGTGTCATTAATTGATGTGTCTTTGCAACAATAGTACTTAATCTTTGTTCCTGATTTGATAAATTCATACTTATCTTGTAAATTTCTATCCTTGTGTAATAGGTAGTTGTAATATGCTGATGACTTAACAGCGAAGTGAGCACCGCTTACAAATCCAAGTGGTAATGTTCTATCATTGGTTATCTTTGTCTCGTAATTGGAACATGATGATTGCATTGCGATATCATCAATATTAGCCAATTCGAACTCCTTTCTTAGGTTCTTTACCAATTTAAGTAAATCTTTGATATTAAAAGTATCTGGATTGGAGAATAGATACTTAACAATGTTTACAATCTTCTCTCTCGCAAATAATGGAGTGGATGACCTAACAAGTTCAACTCCCTTGGGGAATATATAACTCAATCTATCAAAAGGAATTCCATCTTCATATAGAATATGTTGAATATATTTCTTTTTGGCGATACTAATAATCGACTCTGATATACGCTCAAGTTCAAAATCTTCTTTATTCTCAACTCCAAAACTACCAGCATAATCTTCTAAACACTTCTTAAAGTATCCACCATATCGATAGAAGTCTAGTCCTTGGATATAATCCAATTCAGATGACCAATTCCAAATGATATCATTGGATATCCCGCCAGACTTTATTATTTTATTTAGTTCTCTATTCTTAACAAAGAAACCACTCGCTACAATAGTAACATCTGGGTGTGTGGATAATATCTCTTTTAGTTCTTCTATTTTTGTTGGTTCTCCGATGCAGTTCTCATTTGTGAATCTAACTTTTTCTGGTGATAAGACAACAAATTTCTTATCGATTGATCCTAAGTAATCCTGATTAAATTTTAAATTTTTCCAAGTGGAATGATCCATCGCTGGTTTAAATGAAACAAATAGCGAGTCAGTGTCAGCATATATGGAAACCGGCTCATCTTTAGGAACCTGTGTTATATTAGTGATACATGCTTTATTGTGTAACTCAAAGTCATTGTGCCATTGGTTGTACCAATAATCTTCATTGACCTTATCCATTGTTTTGGTTAAGTCTCTTCCTTGTGCTGTAATTGTACCAGCTACGTGGTTATTGAATAATATAAAATATGGTGTAGCAAATGCTCCATTTTTTCGCCCCTCCTCAATTAAGGGAGGGGCTAAACATAAGACCCGTTAAGTACAAGCTTTAACGCTGTTTGAGTTGCGTTATAATAATCCACTTCCTTCTTAAGGTCAGCAGCTTGCATCTTTAGGTCTTTTAATTTTTTTAATTTATCTTCTCTTGACATATATGTTTTATTCATTTAGTATAAAAAGTTTATCACAAAAAGGGTAATTAATTCAACAAAAAGGGACCTAGACTATCTACTTCCATAACCCTACTACTATCAATGATGGTTGGTGTGGTGTCGACAATTGATCTCTTGAATTCTTTTTTAACCGGGTATATAAAAATCGTATCGACTTTTTGTTTTACCCTTTTCAACGAGTCAAGAGACCTACGTAATCCCATTATTACAGTGTCTTTGTTGAGTGATATTATTTGATATAATTCGATATCGGATTCTATAAATGACTTATCATCATAGGTATTTTTTAACCAGACTCCCAGAATGAATATCACCAATAAAGAGTATCCGAATTTTCTCTTACTTACTCCACTTCTTTCTTTCATTAGAATCCTGGTAAATTGGTTGGTAAATAACTATCTAAGTATGTTATATCGATTTGCCAATCAAATCTACTTCTATCTGACCATAA
>Ga0315289_10015763_pt1 | contig 10476 bp, 7 predicted proteins | sample YL17G11_40_MG_FD_203452 | JGI IMG/M metagenome (GOLD analysis project Ga0315289, IMG submission 203452) | Sediment microbial communities from Yellowstone Lake, YNP, Wyoming, USA - YL17G11_40 | ecosystem: Environmental > Aquatic > Freshwater > Lake > Sediment | place: USA: Wyoming | collected...
GTCTTCTCCTGGAACGTCATCCCGGTCATGAGCGTGAACCTGTCGTTGCTCACGTTCGCGCGGGCCAGCAGCTTCTCCGCCAGGAACTGTTCCTGTGTCTTCTGCGCCTCCTTGAGCTCTGGGTCGCCGTTGTAACGCATCATTTTCAGGTCCTTCGTGATGATCCACCGTTCGACTCCGAGCTGCGTGGCGATCTCCGAGTTTTTGAAGCCCTGGCTGACTCCCTTGAGGATCGTCGGGCGACGCATCTGTCGCTCAAAAATATCGTTTGACATGGTTCATTTTTCACCCTGCGCGCGGGACTTAGCCAACCTCGCACGCGCGCGATTTGACAAAAATCCTACACCATATCACCCGGGCCGCGGCTATTAAAGAGTGTGCAAGGCTCACACTTGACATCTCGGGTGTGCTCGTTTTTTACATGGAATTGATGCGTTTTTGTGCAAATCGGAGCCTGAACGGCGCTGTTCCCGGTCTCATTAAAGTGGAAGGAGTACTTTCCCGAGAGATCAGGGAGACCCTCCCCCTACTTTTTTTTCCTCGCCGGGAGGCTCAGGGCGTATCGCTGGCTTCGTCCAGCGGGTCTCGGGCTGCCAATTCTTTTATGATTTGCTGGCTGCTATATGGTCAGGTGTTTCTGGTTTGGTTGAGGAGTTCGATGTCATCGTAAGGGACGCGTCCATCGTGGACGGGTCCGGGAGGAAGGCGTTCGTCGGCTCGATAGGGGTCGTGGGCGAGAAGGTCGCCGCCGTGGGTAAGGTGGTGGGCGACGCGAAGAGGGTCATAGAGGCGAAGGGGCTCACCGCCCTGCCGGGCTTCATCGACGCCCACTCCCACCACGACGGGCTCCTCCTCTGGTACCCGAGGTGCGAGAGCTACGTCATGCAGGGGGTGACCACCTTCGTCGGCGGCCAGTGCGGCAGCACGATGGCACCTATCGGAGACAAGGTACCCGTCTTGGGGAGGCTCAGCGAGTACGTGCAGGAGCTCTGCCCCCACAAGTACTACCCCGACAAGACGATGTTCCCGATAGAGGATGTGAACGAGCTGATGAAGGAGAAGTTCGGCTGGACCATCGACTGGCGTACCATGGGCGAGTTCTTCAGCGTCATCGAGAGGAGGGGCATCTCGATGAACTTCGCGCCCCTCGTCGGCCACGGCACGGTTAGGCGCTTCGTGATGGGGGAGGACTACAAGAGGTTCTCCACCGAGGCTGAGCAGGTCGAGATGGACGAGCAGGTGAGGATCGCGAGGGGGGACGGCTGCATAGGGATGAGCGCGGGGCTCGACTACGACCCGGACGTCTTTGCGAGCCGCGAGGAGATGAACAGGCACGTCGCGATCCTGAGGGAGTTTGGTGGCGTCTACTGCCCGCACTGGAGGAGGACGGGGAGGAGGAGGGGCCTGGGCGCCGGCTCGGTGAAGGTGAGCAAGATCGACGGGCTGCTGGAGATCATAGACACATGCCGGGTCACTGGAGTGCCGCTCCACTTCGCCCACATCTCCACCGGCTGGTACGTGGAGCCGATCGGCGCGCCTGAGCTGATAGAGGAGGCGAACGTCAAGGCGACGCTCCAGGTCGTGGATAAGGCCCGCGAGGAGGGGCTCGACGTAACCTACGACGCCATCCCCCAGCTGGAGCAGGGGGGATTCGAGAACCTCCGTTTCCTCTGCTCTCTCCTGACGCCGTGGCTCAGGGAGCTTGGCTCAAGGGAGGCTCTGGGCAAGTGGCTGAGGGTGCCTGACTTCAGGGAGGAGGTGAAGGAGGCGATCCAGAGGGGGAGGTGGTACATGAGGGAGGGCTGGAACCCGAACCTCAACCCCCGCTGGGCGGAGAACATCACCGTCCTGAAGCACAGTAGTAAGGGATGCGACGGGAAGACCCTTGCCAAGATCGCGGAGGAGAGGAAGAGGGAGCCGTTCGACGTCTACCTCGACCTCATCTCGGAGGACCCAGACGCCCGGGCAGTCACAGGCCCGCGGGTGCCGAGCCAGAGCAGCAAGCTCTTCTACCTTCACCCTGCAGGGATGGTCGGCCTCGACACATCGGCCCGGGACGATAAGTGGGAGGGCAAGGATCCTCCCTACGGCATACCCGGGGTCAACACCTTCAACGCCTTCCCGCTCCTGTATAAGCAGATAGTCGAGAGGGACGGGCAGCTAACTATAGAGGAGTTCGCCCAGAAGACCTCGACGATGCCGGCGAAGGTCCACGGCATAGAGGGGCGGGGGGTCATTAAGAAGGGAGGCTACGCCGACATAGTCCTCATCGACCTGCCCCACCTCAAGGTGGTCGGGAACGCGATGGAGCCGAGGAGGCACCCGAAGGGAATAGAGTACGTCCTCGTCAACGGAACGGCGGTGGTGGAGAAGGGCAAGCACACGGGGGCGACGCCCGGTAAGGTGCTAAAGAAGAGGTAGCACCCCTCCAATTTCTGCTCAAGGGCGCCTCCCCTGCCAGAGATTCATGCGGACGTTTTTACCTAAAGACCCGACACGGTTAGGATCTCCGTGACGTTCATTCAAAGACGAGTCTGAGGAAATCCACACCACCTAGGTGCTTCTCGTCGTTCGAGTAGGCCTCTGCGACGCCGTTCCTCTCCAGTTGTGGAGACGTATCTCTCTGCCCTCATCAGGCTAGGTCACCCTGAAGCTCCATAAACTAAAAAACGGTCGCCGCGACTAGTGATCGAGTCGTGGTGAAGCCTTGACCGCCGGAGCCCAGAAGCCCGCCCGTGATGAGCTCGTGGAGAAGCTTGTTCAATCCTGCAGGATCCTGTATAGGGAGGTGAGGTCGGTCCAGAACCCTGACCCCATAGGCCACTTCAGCGCCAGGGTGCCTGGGACCGATGAGTTCCTGGTAAAGCCGAGGGACGTGGGGTGGAACAGGGTCACGGCGGACGACATCGTTACCTTCGACCTCAGGTACAGGAGGCTTTCGGGGCCGGAGTACGAGATAATAGAGCTCCCCATCCACGTGGAGGTCTACAAGATGAGGGAGGACGTGATGGCCGTGGTCCACACGCATCAGACGTACGCGACCCTCATGGGGACCCTGGGCCTGAAGCTGGAGCTGCTCGACCACAACACGCTCGCCTTCGCGGGCGGCGTACCGGTCTACGACGAGTCGATTGACCCGGAGTACTTCTCACCGGGGTTCAGGACGCTGATACGCGAGGAGAGGCAGGGTCAGATCCTCGCCAGGAAGATGGGGAGCTCGAACGCCATCATACTCAAGGCCCACGGCCCTGTCGTCGTCGGCAGGAGCGTGGAGGAGGCCTGCATGGCGACCGTCGCCCTGGAGAACGCCGCCAAAGCCCAGATCATCGCCGCCATGGTGAGGGGGCAGGGTGAGCCCATAGAGGGACTCGGCATCGCGGGGCAGACCCCTTCGGCGGGCAGGTGGAGGGCCCTCGTGGACTCCTATCGAGGAGAAACGCCCAGCTGAGACACCCTGTTCAGCCGCACTCTGTGACGAACCCAGGCTTCGGGAGTAAATATTAAAAACAGCCGTGGTGAAGATTAAAAAGGCGAAAAAATATTTCGAAAATAGCCATATTCTGCGGTAGTTTGATCGACGGCACAGGCAGACCCGCACTCCGGGACGCTGTCGTTCTTATCGACAGGCCGAGGATCGCGGCCGTTGGGAGGAGATCCGAGGTAGACGTCCCCTCAGACGCACAGGTCATAGACGCGTCGGGGAGGACGGTGGTGCCGGGGCTAATCGACTCCCACACCCACTTCCTCTCGATGGGCTACAGGCTGGGACACCTCCAGCTTGACGACGCCGAGTCCATAGGCGACATAGTCGGGAGGCTGGGGGAGTACATCAGGGCCCGTCGCCTGCCCAGGGGCAAGTGGGCTCAGGGGAGGGGATGGGACGACCAGAACCTCGCTGAGAGGAGGTACCCTGACAGGCGCGACCTCGACGAGGCCTCGCCGGAGAACCCCGTCGCACTGACACGGATATGCGGCCACATGATCGTCCTGAACTCTAGGGCCCTCGAGGCATGCGGAATAACGAGGGACACGCCGAACCCGCCCGGCGGCGTGATCGACAAGGACGCCTGCGGGGAGCCGACGGGGGTCCTCAGGGACGCGAGGGGTATAGTGACTCCCCACATCCCGCCGCCTACCTACGAGGAGCTGAGGCAGGGGCTCAGGGACGCCATAGAGCTGGCCCACAGCCTCGGCGCCACCACGATCCACGACTGCAGCCGGCCGGACGAATCCTCGCTCCTCATGTCCGTGAAACCCTACGTCGACGCCCACGGGGAGGGAGACATGAGGCTCAGGTGCCACGTGATGACGGGGAACCCCCACGAGAGGAGCGGCGACGAGTGGCTGAGCTTCGGCACCATGAAGATCGGCATCGACGGCTCGATGGGGGCGCAGACCGCCCTACTCTACGAGCCCTACGCCAACGACCCGTCGACCTCAGGCGTCTACGTCGGTGACCAGGAGAGGAACAGGAGGGTCGCGGGTGAGCAGCACGGGAACGGGGGCCAGATAGCGATCCACGCGATCGGCGACAGGGCCATCACAGAGGCCGTGAACAGGATCGAGGAGGTGGTCGCGAAGACCCCCGGAGCCGATCACCGCCACAGGGTAGAGCACTTTGAGTACCCGACGGACGCCGACATCGAGAGGGCCGGGAGGCTGGGCGTCGTCGCATCGATGCAGCCCAACTTCGTCGGCGAGTGGGCTTGGCCCGGCGGCATGTACGAGACCCGCCTGGGGGAGGGGAGGAACAGGAGGACGAACCCGTACAGGCGCCTCCTCGACCTCGGCTTCCACGTCCCCTTCGGCTCGGACGGCATGCCGTTTCACCCCCTCTACGGCATCTGGTCCGCGGTCAACCACCCGATTCCGGGGAGCAGGATAAGCGTCGAGGAGGCCGTCCGCTGCTACACCCTGGAGGGCGCCTACGCGACCCGAGAGGAGGGCGTCAAGGGGTCGATAGAGCCCGGAAAACTGGCGGACGTGACGATCCTGCCGATGGACATCACCAAGCCCGGGTTCCATCTGGCGAAGACGGACGCCGGGAGCGTCGAGAAGGCGAAGAGGGAGATGAAGAAGACGAAGGCCTACACGACGATCCTGAACGGAGAGATCGTCTACCAGGCCTGATTTTTCCACGGCAACGAAGACCCGATCAGAGGATGGGGAGATATTCGATTTTTATCTATTCCAAGGTTTCCAGTTAAAAAAAGCTAGCTCGCAAGGAAGCCCAAGCCCCTGACCGCTAGACCGCCACGCGCGTTGCGCCATAATAAAATTGCGCGCGCGTCCGAATAAAATTGTTATATATTAAGAATAAATTTAATGTTATTGAATATGTCTGTACGAGCGCGTGTTTTCATAAGCTGTGGTCAAGATTCAGAGGAAGAAGTAAGAATAGCTAAAACAATAAAAGAACGTCTAGTAAACGAATTGTCTTTTGACGCGTATGTTGCTAGAATGGATCATAGTGTAAATAGTTTAACTCAGAATATTTTTGAAAAACTTGAACATTCTGAGTATTTCATATTTATCGATTTTAAAAGAGAAAAGATTGTTTCAAATGCAGGGAGGCGCGCGCGAAATACCGACTCAGTTTATCGAGGTTCTCTTTTCACGAATCAAGAGCTTTCGATTGCAGCTTTCATAAAAGACATTAAAATACTTGGATTTCAAGAGCAAGGAGTTAAAGAATTGGATGGGATGCTAAGATATTTACATATTAATTGTGAAAATTTTACTGATAGGGTTACACTTCCAGATCTAGTCATGGATAAAATTCATGATGAAGGCTGGGTGAGTGGGTGGCGTAACGAATTAAAAATTGAATATATTACAAGCGGGACTCCTGCTCGAGTAATAATTGGGCAACAAACAGCACCAGTCCAAGTAGTAATTGGACAACAAACAGTATCTACCCAAGTAGTAATTGGACAACGAACGGATATACATGATTTTTATCATCTACGAGTTATTAACATTAATAATAAGAAGTTAGCGTTAAACTGTAGTGCATATATCGAAAAGATTGAGACTGTTGGTATTCCACCATATACGCCTAATTTAGCAGAATTAAAATGGAAAAGCCAACTTCAAGATAATCTTTCGATTCCTCCCGGTGAATCACGATTGTTAGATGCTTATAGAATACCCTCCAACAGGGAGTGGGTTATGCTAGGTATCAATACTCATTTAATTGATTATCAAGGGCTGCCTGAAGAGTATCAGTTAAGAGACGGAGATCATACGATTACTTATGTCATTTATTCGGAAAACTTCTCTCCGGCACGGATCAGACTTAGGATCGTTAAAAATAATCGAACTATTACTGTATCTCCAATTAGTGAATGACTTCTCGCGCGCGCGATCGAATTACATGATTACAGGCATTCGAGACGTGACATGCAGGTTACTCGATGTTCTAAAGAGCAGTAAGAGGGATTCGATTTTTATAAGGTGTCAGAACAGTGAGTAGAGTGGTGGGGAGTCCCCCTTTGGGGGATGTAGGGAGACAACCATGCAAGTCGAGCGAAGCCGACTTGCCATTCAAGATTGTTAGGACGCGCGCGAAAAATAACTAATACTTACGATTATGAGGCACAACCGCTTGAACACAATATGATAACGTCGGGTTTAACGTTTGAACCACTGATATATCACAGCCTCGGCTGGCTTATCGCGTACGGATTGTGATATTTGAGGATGCGACACGTGGGGCAGGACGACATCCATGAACAAATATCCAGCTGTCTCCACACCGTAGACATCCATCTGTTGTTCAGTGTGAACCTGTGCAACAGCCTCCAGCATGGCTTCATAGGCTATGGCTTGCACCGAAAAATCGACCTCAAGATGTAGTTGGTAGCACGGATCGTCGCCCTTACGGACGCAAGACATATCTTCGTTCCAGCCGTTTTCCAGAAACGTTTTTTCTGACTGGATCAGTATCCGGATGAGGTACGGCTTGTGGAATTTATTAAATTCTATAGCGATATTTCTAAAATACGTCAGATATAATCCCTTAAGATTTGAGACGCTCACAGTCTTGTCGCTGGCCCATCCAAGTGGGTTTGGTATAGCATTGACAATAAACCCATCCACTGAGCTCAACAATTTACTCAGTTTATCCAGATCTGCTCCCCAAAGCGGGTCAAGCATGAAAAGGATCCGGCCATGATATACCGTTCTAACCTTCCCGAGCAGAGCCAACATCTCTGTCTGGTACACATCCTCATACCCTTTGATGTACGGCTGCCAATCAAAATGATTAATCATTAATGCGTCGACGCCGGTCTCTTCAGACAATTGTGCCTGGTTAAGCACAAAGGTCTCCCAATTGTGAATCAGAGTAGCAAGCCAATCTGAGCTCGGAATTGGATAATCCCATGGATTTTTGTCAATGATAAAAAGGTTCAGGCATAGGGTTGTATCCAACCCTAGTTCCTCAGCATTCCCAGCAATATAGCAAAAGTCATCCGAAGAAACCGGGCACCTCTCAAGCGGCTCCAGTTCAGCGTTCTCAAAATCTGAAAACTTTAACATGTTGGTGATAGTAATCTCATCTGCCCCGAGAGATTGAGCACGTTTCATCGCCTTCAAAAATCCCTCCCTCTCGAGCGCGCGCGCGTCATTTGTGATATTATTGGCACAATCCATGAAGGTGTAATCCGGTATCCCCACATCGTGTAATCCTACTACTCTCCTAATTTCAGCAGGCAGCGGTGCTCCATTCACCTGTGGAAACTCGTAGTCACCTAAATATTCCACAGGATAAGCGATCTCTTCTCTTTCAATCGCACAATATGGATCGAACACCTGCACGCTGGTGATGGTTGGATTGTTGAATGCTGAAGGGTAATCGATTTTACTGACATCGGTTGGTACGACAACGGCATTCTCTATCGTGAGTGCCTCTCTCGACCGCGCGAAACCTACAAATAAAATAATTACTAGAATAATTATCCCGTACCATATTATATTACCCTTTTTTTTAGAGGGCTGCAGACTTGGATTAATCGGATTCGTAGAATTACCGCAGTTGGGGCAGTAGGGTGGAACTGGTTCCAGTAGCTGATTTCCACAGTTGGAGCAGTTAACCATCAATAGGAAATATGTGTACCAGTAATAAGTCTTCTAAACTCGCGCGCGTTGATCAGTATCTTGAGGGTCTGATGCTCCCCGTTCCTAATCCGCTTAACCTCGACTTGATATCGTTTATACATAATTAAAACCAAGTTTTTATTACAAAATCTGCTAGATCGTCTCATGGATAAAATTATAAAAAAAATGTACATATTAAACAAGAAAAAGTAAACAAACAAGAAGAAAATTAAATAAAAAATATATGTGATTTTAAAAATATTATACTACTAATACAAACACGGCTTAAAAAACTGAAAACCAATCGAATTCGTGGATGATGAGAGGCGAAAGCGAAAGAGCGCAGTGGTACAGGTGTATTAGAGTGGTAGACCCGATGAGATTTGCATCTCTTCGTCGGTGGCTTGTCCGGTAACTTCAGTCAGCGTTCTCTAAGGCCTTTGGGATGATGGTCAGCCACAAGGTTTAGCTTGACGCCGTGCTCCAGCCAAGCCTTGAGCCCCGCAAGAACCCAGGTGAAGCCCCCCGTTGAATCGAGCGCGGCGTTCACTCTGGCATCCCCATCCCCTCCGAAGCCACTTTCAGTAATGCTGACGAAGGTCGCGCCATCTCCGTAAGGAGTGAAAACCCATTCCACCGTGGTTGGGGCGCCGTAGCCCTGCCACTCGATGAGGATTCGCCTGTTTTCCTCAACGTCTTTTACCCTGACCTGAGCAGAGACGTTGTACATCTCCCACTCCCACTTGACCTGCTTACCAGCCTCCAGTCTCCCGCTGCCTTTGGTAAACCAGAAATTGCATGTGACCTTGGGGTCGATGAACGACTCAAACACCTCCTCAACGGGTCTACGAATAAGCATCTCAGCTTTGGCAACGGGGTTTTGGGTTAGCTGGATTTTTCCCACAGTCATCGGCCTCCGCTAAACGAATCTGGTCACTGAGACAGTTAAAGAAGGCTATCCCTCTATTGGAAGAGGAGTATACTCGGGCAATCGATTTCGTTGGTGAAATGCGCTCAGATGGCTAAAGATCGTCGCGTTGTAGATGTTGTGAGTGGTGGGCCCGATGAGATTTGAACTCATGATCTTCTGATTATCAGTCAGACGCCTTAGCCGTTCTAGGCCACGGGCCCGCGTCCTCTTCTCTGATGCGAGACCCATGTTAAATATTTAACTCTCCCGCGCCAAGGCTCAGCCATGGAGCCGCTGACCATCCACTTCCTGGGCACGGGCGGAGGTCGCCACGCCATGTGCACGCAGAGACGGCGCACAGCCGGCATACGCTTGGTTCAGGAGAAGACTCAGGTCCACCTCGATCCAGGCCCAGGCGCCCTCGTCCACAGCATCTACGCGGGCCTGACACCGATGAGGCTAGACGGCGTAGTCGTCACCCACTGCCACCCCGATCACTACACGGACGCGGAGGTCCTCGTGGAGGCGATGACCGGAGGAACCACCAGGAGGGGCGGGGTCCTCGCCGCCTCCCGCAGCGTCCTCGAGGGAGGCGAGGGCATCGACCTCAGCGTCAGCCGCTACCACCAGGGCCTCGCCGGGAGAGTCGAATGGCTTGAACCGGGGCATATCTTCGAGATCGGCGGACTGGGCTTCGAGGCCGTTGAGGCGCGGCACAGCGACCCGCTCGGCGTCGGGCTCAGGATCGAGGCTGAGGCGGGGAAAATAGGCTACACGAGCGACACAGCCCTCTTCCCCGAGCTGGGCATAGCCTACTCAGGCCTCAGGCTCCTCATCATCTGCGCCATGTGGCCGAGGGGGAACCCGCTGAGGGCCCACCTCTGCACCGATGACGCCCTCGAACTCATAAGAACTGCGAAGCCGCGCTGTACCATCATAACCCACTTCGGCCTCAAGATGATCAACGCGGGCCCAGCCGCGGAGGCAGTCTACCTCGAGGAGGAGGCCGGCTTACCAGTCGTCGCCGCGGAGGACGGGATGACAGCCACCCTCGGCGAGGACATCGTCTTCAAGGGGCCACGGAAGAGGGACGAGCCGAGGGTCGTCCAGGCATAGTCGTCCTTAAGCCCAAGGCAGGTAAGAGGCGTCGAATAAATGGGGTCAGGCTCGTCTGAGTCGCCGGGATGATACTAAAAATATTTATGTGAGAGCCCATTCCTTTCAGCTAGAACGGTCTGAAGAGGGCTGAAAAATGGGGAATCGCTTTGTCGAGGCCCCCGCCGGGGCTTAAGGCGGCTCACCTACTCAGCCCTAGGATTCTGACCGGCGCGGACAAGGTTTTTACGCTGGACGGACACTCGAACAGCATCCATTCGCCCAGCCGTCCGCGGGAGACGAGGGATAAGCATGAAGACCCTGCCGAGTAAGATAGACTTCCTCGAGACAGAGGAGAGGTGGGAGCGCCT
>Ga0315289_10015764_pt1 | contig 10476 bp, 7 predicted proteins | sample YL17G11_40_MG_FD_203452 | JGI IMG/M metagenome (GOLD analysis project Ga0315289, IMG submission 203452) | Sediment microbial communities from Yellowstone Lake, YNP, Wyoming, USA - YL17G11_40 | ecosystem: Environmental > Aquatic > Freshwater > Lake > Sediment | place: USA: Wyoming | collected...
TCGAGCCGATCGTAGGCGTTCGGTAGGACAGCGATGCGGCGCATGAACTTCCGTCCGGCGGGTGTGCGGAGCGCGACGACCAGTGACTCCCCGTCACCCGGCACGTCGCTGAGGATTTCTGCACGGTCGGGCACCGAGAAGCCCATCTCTGCCAACTCGGCCAGCACCCCTGCGACTTCGCCCTGAGAGATGATACCACCTGGCTGGTAATTGGGCCGCTTCTGGAAATACTCCTCGACGGCCTTTTTAATCTTGGCAAACGGCGGCAGCGGCTTCGGCCCATCCGCCCCCCAGCCGACATTACCCCCAGCCGCAATCAGCCCCAATGCGAGTGCCAAGCCGATCAGTTTGCGCCGCATTTGTACCCCTTTCTATCTCCCGCGCACGCATGGCCCATCAAGTGCCCATCGGGTTGTTTTGCCGATGGCAAACAGGGAAAGCCCACCCTGGGAAGTATAGGTCGCCGACGGACGACCAGAGGCAACGGACGCGCGATTTTTGCAGGCTATGTATACGTCTCATCTCACGTAACTTGCCGCGGCGCCTGGTGCTAGCAGTGGGCCCGTTTTTTTGGGGGCACGACCCTCGGCGAAGCATGGTACCGAGAGCTTCTGGAGCCGACGTGGAAGAAAGGAATCTTCTCGAAAGGCATTCGGAGGAGTTCCTGGGCGTTTTCGGCCGCCGAAGGTTTTCTTCAAGTTGTTGTTGACAGAAATTCCAGGCGGTGTAGGATAAATGGCCGTCGAGGGATCGTCGACCGGTTGCAGGAGGTAACGCCATGTCAAACTCCATCTTCTTTGTGCAAGGTTGTCCCATCTGTGGTCGGCGCTTGCAGATTCGCGTGGAGTACCTGGGCAAGAAGGTCGTGTGCCAGCATTGCCAGGGGCAGTTTGTGGCAGCCGACCCGGCGAACATGCGCATCGACGCCGCCGAGTATGGCAACGCCCTGCTGCGCCGTGCAGACGAATTGTTGGAATCGGTAGCGCACCGCAAGGCCCAGCCGCGCGCGCCGTATCCGCGCTGATTCCACGCGTCGCCGCGCGTGCGGCAAGTTTTTCTGGCGGCGATGAGTGCTGTGTGTGCCACTGCTTGCGGCGGACTGTGCGAGACGTTGGCCGTATCGAAAAGCACTGCTTGCCCGTGGCCGTTGCCACTTCTGCCGTCCGCAAGCAGTGCGAGGCAAACAGGTCGTTCTCGGGCAAGCAGTGCCACACCGCAGCGTGCCCGAAAAACTTGCCGCACACCGCGCTGTCGGCTACTTGCCTCGCAATCTTGCCAAGTCGGTGAAGAAACCGGGATAAGTCTTGGCCGTGCAGGCCGGATCGCGAATCACCACGCCGGGCGTGGCCAGTCCGACCAGCGCCATGCTCATGGCCATGCGATGGTCGTTGTAGGTCTCGATGATGGCGCCGTGCCTTTCCCGCGGCGCGATTCGCAACCCATCGTCTCGTTCTTCTACGGCAGCCCCCAGCTTGCGCAGTTCTATGGCGAGCGCGGCAATGCGGTCGGTCTCCTTGTGGCGGATATGGGCCACGTTGCCGATCGTGGTTGGTCCCTCGGCGAACAGGGCGACTGCCGCCAGCGTTTGCACGGTGTCGCTGATGGCATTCATGTCAGCTTCAATGCCGCGCAGTGGCCGGCCGACCACCCTGATCTCCTGTGCACCGTAGTGCACTTCGCAGCCCATCTGCTCCAATAACCGGCAGAAGACCACATCGCCCTGAATACTCTGGGCCGATAAACCCTCGACTTTCACCTCGCCGCCGGTGATTGCCGCGGCCGCGAAAAAGTAGCTGGCGGCCGAGGCATCGGGCTCGACGGTGTAACACCTGCCGCGGTATTGCTGCGGCGCCGCAGTGCAGAAGCGGTTTTCGTCCGGCATGTCCACCTTGACGCCGAAAGCCGACATCACGGCCCGGGTCATTTGCAGATAAGGCCGCGAAACCAGTTTTCCGCGGATCAGCAGCTCCACGGGTGCCTGAGCACACGGTGCGGCCATCAAGAGTCCGCTAAGATACTGGCTGGAGATGTCACCGGCCACGGTGGCACGCCCGCCCGGCAGCCCCGCCGCCCGCACCACCACCGGCGGACAACCGCTGCCCACCTCGCTCACGGCTTCCACGCCCAATGGCCCCAACGCATCGAGCAGATCCTGGATCGGCCGTTGCCGCATCCGCGGCGTGCCGTCGAGCCGGAATGTGCCGTGTCCCAGGGCAACCATGGCGGTGAGGAACCGCATGGTGGTGCCGCTGTTGGCCACAAAGAGATTGGCACTGCTGACAGGCAAACGGCCGCCGCAACCCTGGACGACAATCGTGGCCGACTGGGCATCATGATGGATGCTCACGCCGAGCAGCCGCAGCGACTCGATCATCACCCGCGTGTCTTCGCTGTCCAGCGCGCCGACGAGTGTCGACTCCCCTTCGGCCAGGGCCGCGCAGACCAGCGCCCGGTTGGTGATGCTCTTCGACCCCGGCGGACGAACTACGCCGCGGATCGGCCCGCCGGGTGGGATTTCCATCGTCTCGCTCACGGATCGCTTCTTTCCTGACTGGGCAGCTATTATATTCGGCGGCCGACAGTCCGGGCAACCGGATCGGCAGCCCATCGGCGCACTAATTGCAAAGCCGCGACCAGTGGTCGCGGAACACGCACGAGCATCGTCCGCGGCTCCGCCGACCCGCGACCACTAGTCGCGGCTTTACAAGGGTCGCAGCGCGGTTGTGTACTCGACCTCCCTCGCCTCGCGGCGAGAATTGATGTACCTTGATATTCGTGAATTCCCGCGTGAAAGAGGTTTCAACTTGTTTCCAAGCTCCTGCTTGGGAACGCGATTGCAGATATCAGAGTGACGAGGTTTCCCATGAACGCCGCTGCAAGCCTTTCATACGATTTCGTGGCTCCACGGCAGATCGTGTTCGGCTGGGGACGGCGCCGCGAGCTGGGTCCGCTGGCGCGCACGCTCGGCCGCCGGGCGCTAGTGATTTGCGGTTCACGGAGATTGCAGGCTCAGGGCGTGCTCGACGAACTTTTCAACGCCCTGCGCTCGGCCGAGGTCGAGCCGATCCTGCTGGACACGCTGGTACACGAGCCGGAAGTCGGCGATGTCGATCGGGTCGCGGGAGAGATCCGCGGCCGAAATGTCGAGCCCGGCGATTTCCTGCTGGCCATCGGCGGCGGGTCGGCCATCGACCTGGCCAAGGCAGCCGCGGCGATGGCCACCAACCGCGAAAGCCCCACGATCCAGGACTACCTGGAAAACGTCGGCCGCGACTTGAAGATCGTGGCTCCGCCGCTGCCGGTGTTGGCCATGCCGACCACCGCGGGCACCGGCTGCGAAGCCACCCGCAACGCGGTCATCTCTTCCTACGATCCGCCGTTTAAGAAGAGCCTGCGTGACTGGCGGATCATGCCGCAGATCGCCTTGATCGATCCGGAACTCTGCGTGAGTGTGCCGCCGCAGGTCACGGCGGCCAGCGGCATGGACGCCATCACCCAATTGATCGAGAGCTACATTTCGCGCAAAGCGCAGCCGATTCCCCAGGCGCTGGCGCTGCAGGGTCTGAGGCTGGCCGTCCCTGCCGTTGCCGAGGCGGTGGCCGACGGCGCCTCGCGGCCGGCGCGCGAAAAGATGTCGCACGCGGCGCTGCTTTCCGGAATGGCCCTGGCGAACTCCGGCCTGGGGATGGCGCACGGCGTGGCGGCGGCGCTGGGAATCCACTGCCGGGTCGCGCACGGGGTGGCCTGCGCCGTGATGCTGCCGGTGGCGCTGCGTGTCAACCGCGAGGTTCGTCAGGCCGAACTGGCACGGTTGGCACACCTGCTGTTTCGCCAAAGTCCCACCCGCTCGCCCGAGGAGGCCGTGGCCGTGTTGATCGAGAAGATCGACGAGTTGTGCGACCGCGTGGGCGTGCCGCGGCGACTTTCCCAACTGGGAGTCACCTCGGCGCAGATTCCCGCGATCGTAGAAAGCTCGCGCGGCAGCAGCATGAGCGGCAATCCCCGCCAGCTCAGCGATGCAGAACTGACGACGCTCCTGGAGGAGATGCTGTGATCCTCTCGGCCGGCCTGAGCCCCGCCCGGCAGCAGATCCTGGTGTTCGACGGCTTCCGCTACGGCGAAGTGAACCGGGCGGCCGAGGCGCATTGGTGCAGTGCGGGCAAGGTGTTCAATGCGGGCATTGCCGCGCACCACCTTGGCGGCCCGAGTCTCACTTTGGCCACCGTCGGCGGGCCGCCGCTGGCGCACATTGAGCGCGAGTTCCAGCAACTCGGCATTCCGCGACGCTTTATCGAAACGGCCTCTGCCACCCGGGTGTGTACCACGATCCTCGACCGCGCCACCGGCACCATGACCGAATTGGTCGAAAATGGCCGGCCGCTTTTGTCTGCGGAACTCGATGCGTTTCGACGCGCCTACGCCGAGGAGGCAGCCAAGGCCGAGGCCGTGGTGCTTATCGGCTCGCTGCCGGCCGGCACTCCGACAACGCTTTACCGCGAGTTGGTCGAGAAAACGCCCTGCCCGGCGGTGCTCGACTTCCGGGGCGAAGGGCTGATGTCAGTGCTCGATTTGCAGCCCTACGTGGTCAAGCCCAACCGCGAGGAGTTGGCGCAGACGGTCGGCCAGCCGCTAACGACCGACGAAGAACTTTGGTGGGCGATGCGCGTGCTCAATGAGCGCGGAGCCCACTGGGTCGTGGTCACGCAAGGGGCCGGGCCGGTCTGGCTGAGTGGGGAATCGAACCTTTATCGCCTGCATCCGCTGCCGGCGGAGCGGGTAGTCAATCCCATCGGCTGCGGCGATGCGATGGCGGCGGCCATCGCCTGGGCAACCCGCCAGCGGCGCGATATCATCGAGGCGGTGCGGCTGGGGATCGCCGCCGCGGCCGAGAACCTGCGACACCTGCTCCCCTGCCGGCTCGACCCGGCGGTGGTTGAGCAGAGAGCGAAGGGCGTGCGAGTCGACGTGCAAAGGGACTAGTAGTGGGATCAAATCGTTGTAAAGCCGCGACCAATGGTCGCGGCTTTACATGCTGAACTAACAAGTATGTTACGCAAACTGTAAATGGGAGGCATTGAGGAGTGTGCCACTGCTTGCGGAAATCTCCAAGAAGGGGCGAATTCCGCTTCCGCACTGCTTGCCGGAGACGTCACGACACTGGCAGAGTAAGCAAGCAGTGCTGAAGTGCGCAAAATCGCAGAGTTTTCTCAACGGCAAGCAGTGGCACACCAAATCCCCAAATCTCTAAATCCCTAGATCCCTAGATCCCCCACCCCATGAACATCGCCGCACGTGTCGCCGAGATGGCCCAAGTCATGCCCGTCGCGATTGCGGTCGCCGAGCCCTTGGGCTACGACCGCCAGGGCAAACGGCGTTATCGATACTTCACCTTCCGGCAGTTGGATCGCGACAGCGATCGGATTGCGCAGGGGCTGCGGGAGTTAGGCGTGACGCCCGGGACCCGCCTGGCGCTGTTGGTCCGGCCGGGCGTCGATTTCGTCTGCCTGGTCTTCGCCTTGTTGAAGGCGGGGGCCGTGACGATCCTGATCGATCCGGGCATGGGCCGGCAGAATTTGCTCCGCTGCCTGACCGAGGCCCAGCCGCAAGGTTTCGTGGCCATCCCGTTGGTGCATGCGGTGAGGACCCTGTTGCGGCGTCGGTTTCCCCAGGCGCGGATTCACGTGACGGTTGGACGGCGCTGGTTTTGGGGCGGGGTCACGCTGGAGCGGTTGCGCCGCCGGGCGTGGGCGGGCCCCGAGTTGGCCTCGGCCGACGACGACGACCCAGCGGCCATCATCTTTACCACCGGCAGCACCGGCCCACCCAAGGGAGTTCTTTACCGCCACGGGAATCTCGCCGCCCAGGTCGACCAGATTCGCGATTTTTACGGCATCCAGGCGGGCGAGGTCGATCTGGCCACCTTCCCGCTGTTCGGGCTGTTCAACTGCGCAATGGGCGTCACTGCCGTGACTGCCGACATGGACCCCTCGCGGCCTGCCCAGGTCGATCCGGCCCGAATCGTGGAAGCCATCGAAGACTGGGAAATCACCCAATCCTTCGGCTCGCCGGCGGTGTGGAATCGGGTGGGAAGTCATTGCCAGGAGCGGGGCATCCGGCTTTCCACGGTCCGCCGGGTGATGTCGGCGGGAGCGCCCGTGCCGGTAGATGTGCTGCTGAAGATGAAAGCCTGTATCCATCCCGAGGGCGATATCCACACGCCGTACGGCGCCACCGAGGCGCTGCCGGTGGCCTCGATTTCGGCTAGCGAGGTGCTCGCCGAGACGGCAGCGCGAACCCGTCAAGGGGCCGGGGTCTGCGTGGGGCGAAGGTTTCCCGCCGTCGATTGGAGGGTGATCCGCATCGTCGATGGTCCGATCGCGTCGATCCGGCAGGCCCAGGAGTTGCCCCAGGGCGAAATCGGTGAATTGATCGTTCGGGGCCCGGCAGTGACCCGCGAATATGTCACTCGCCTCGAGTGCAATGCCTTGGGAAAGATTCGTGATGGCGAAGGCGTATGGCACCGGATGGGCGACGTGGGATATCTCGACCAGAAGGAGCGGTTCTGGATGTGCGGCCGGCTTGCTCATCGGGTCGTGACGGCCGATGGCCCGATGTTCACGATTCCCTGCGAAGCCGTCTTCAACCAGCACCCGGCGATCTATCGAAGTGCCTTGGTAGGAGTGGGGCCAGTCGGGCAGCAGCGCCCGGTGATCGTGCTGGAACCCAAGAAAGGCCGCATGCCGGTGGCTCAGCAGGCCAAACAGGCCTTGCTCAACGAAGTCCGAGCGCTTGGGCGCAAGAACCCTTGCACTGCGAAGATCGACGAGTTTCTATTTCATCCTGCTTTTCCTGTCGATATTCGCCACAATGCCAAGATTTTTCGTGAAAAATTGGCCGTCTGGGCGGCCGCCAGGGTGAGCAGGCCGAGGTAATAGAGGCACAAAGGCACCAAGGCATAGCGGCAGAGGCCGTACTCGGGCATGGTATAATAGGAATACTGCCCCCCGGCAGGCGGGTTTTGCCTGTCGCGCGTTGCGGTGGAGCATCCTGACTGGTACCATCCGCGCGCCGGCGGTAGATTAAACTGCGGCTTGGCCGACCACGCTTTGCGGAGCTGACCCATGGCAACTCAGTGGTACTGCAACCTGTCGGGTCAGCAGTTGGGGCCGCTATCATCCGAACAACTTCGGGTGATGGCCCGGGCAGGACGCCTGAAACCCGAGGATCGGGTGAAGCAGGCAGGCGCGGGGGCGTGGGTCCGTGCGGGTCAGTTGAGCGGATTGTTCTCTGTCCCTCATCCCGCTGACGACCCCGACACGTCGGAGTTTGCCCCCCTGGACTTCCTCGCCGACGATACCTTCACGGTGGCCAGCAAGACGCGGGTCCGCGACGGCAGCCGCACTGCCGAAGCGGTCGAGAGACAAAAGTACGCCATCTTGATCACCGCGATGGCCGCTGCTGCGGTGGCGCTAGTTATCACAACCGTCGTGTTAGTGGTTGCCACGAGTGATTCCGGCGGTGGTGGCGCCGATACGGCGACGACTATGCCCAGCCCAGCCCGACCACCGCAAGTTCCCTCAAGAGACATTCGACCCGCCGCGGTTGAGAAGCCGGGCAAGGCACCTGCTCAGGTCACGGCACCTGCTGCGCGTGCCGAGCCGAAGCCGGCCGCTAGCCCATCGCGGCCCCCGGTAAAGCTGCCCGCCACGGCGACAGAGCCCGCCGCCAAAGCTCCGAGAAAGCCCGTAACTGCCCAAAACGTCCGCGGTGCAACGGCTCAGCCGGCGGCCGGAGACCCCGAGGCCGACTTCGCCATCACGGACTACGTCAAGCCAGGCAAGCCGGCCGAAGCTGGAGCCGATCGCAACGGTAAGAATCTTGGCGACAACAACCTTAGGATCGAAAAGCAGATCGATAAGCTTCGCCGCGACAAGCAGGCGGCCCAGCAAAACCCCTCGCCCGATGCCGCGGCGAAACCGGACAGTCAGAAGAGCAGGAAGAAGAACCTGAGTGAGGAACTTTTTGAGAAACCGCTGTTTTGAACACACTGGTCACCGGCGCCGGGGGATTCCTCGGACTGTATGTCGTTGAACAACTCGTCGCTCGCGGCGATCGGGTGCGGGCGCTCTGTCGCGGCAGCTATGCTGCGCTCACGGCCCTGGGTGCCGAAACCGTTCGGGCTGATTTGCGAGATGCCGCCGCCATTAGCGCTGCGTGCCGGGACATCGAAGTCGTGTTCCACACTGCCGGCGTGGCAGGCATCGGCGGGCCCTGGAGGTATTATTACGAGATCAACACTTTGGGCACCAGGCACGTCCTGGAAGGGTGCCTGAAGCACGGCGTCGGCCGGCTCATCTGCACCAGCAGCCCAAGCGTGGTCTTCGACGGGGCAGATCAGTGCGGGATCGATGAATCGGCCCCCTACCCCCGGCGTTGGCGGTGCCATTACGCCCACTCCAAGGCGCTGGCTGAACAATCTGTGCTGGCCGCCAACGGCAGCGGCGGACTGCTCACCTGCGCCCTTCGCCCGCATTTGATCTGGGGGCCGCGCGATCGGCACCTGATCCCCGGTCTGCTCAGCCGTGCTCGCAACGGTCGGCTGTGGCGCGTCGGCGGCGGCACGAATCGGATCGACATCGCCTACGTCGAGAACGCCGCCGCCGCCCATCTTCTGGCGGCCGACGCGCTGCGGCCGGGCTCGCCGGTGGCTGGCCGGGCGTACTTCATCAGCCAGGGCGAGCCGGTCAACTGCTGGCAGTGGATCAACGAGATCTTGGCCGTGGCGGGTCTGCCGCCGGTGCGGAAGTCGCTTTCACCCAGGGCGGCATGGGCGCTGGGGGCGCTCTGCGAGGCGACGTACGCGCTGCTGCGCCTGCCAAGCGACCCGCCCATGACCCGCTTCCTGGCCGCCCAACTGGCCACTTCGCACTATTTCGACATTACCCGCGCCCGGCAGGATTTTGGCTACCGGCCGACGGTCTCCACCGCCGAGGGCCTGCGGCGGCTGGCGGCAGACTTGGGCCGGTAGTGGGAGAATAAGGTGTCAGAATATTACGTTGAAACATGCGCGCAGGTTGCGCGCATCAAGTACAGTAGTTTGTTCAGTATGTAAAGCCGCGACCAGTGGTCGCGGGTTTGGTTGCGGCCGCAGGCCGCCTTAGGAACCGTTCTCCGTCGTTTTGCCGTGGTCAAGCTTCGCCAGCAGGCAAGCGGATCTGGAAGATCGCGCCCGGGCTGTCTCCGCTTAGTACCTCGATGGTGCCGCCGTGCTGTTCCACAATCTGCCGACAGATGGTCAATCCCAACCCCGTACCGTGGGCCTTGGTGGTGACCAGCGGCTCGAAGACTTGATCGCGTGATCCTTCGGGAATGCCCGGCCCGCTGTCGCTGACACGGATCTCGTCATACTGGCCCGAGTGGCGGGCTTCGACAGCAATCGTGCCGGCACTGCCCAGGGCCTGGACCGCATTGAGGAAGAGGTTCTTGAAGAGTTGCTCCAGTTGACTTGCGTCGCCGCAGATCCCAAACGGCTCGGGCTGCAGGCAGAAGTGCCACTGAATGGCCTCGGGGACTGGTAGCTGCGAACGGGCCTGCGCGAGGATCGACCCCAACGCGACCGGGCTTTTGCTCGCTGGCCTTCCCCGGCTGATTGCTACGCAATCGGCAATGATCTGGCCGGCAGCCTGCAGTTGGTGCCCGATGACGTCGGCGTACTGCTGGCACTTGGACTCGCCAGGCGGGATTCTCTGCCGTAGCAAGAACACCGCGTTGCTAATGGCCCCCAGCGGATTGCGCAGTTCATGGGCGATGCTGGCCGAGAGCTGTCCCACAGCGGCCAGCCGGGTCTGCCGCACAAGGGTTTCGCGGGCCTTGCTCAGCTCAGCCTCGACGAGTTCCTTTTCGTGTCGTTGGCGCTCCAGCAAACGCTGCTGAGCCTGGCGAATCTCCTCTTCGGCGCGTTTGCGCTGGGTGATATCGCGAATCACGGCCAGCACGAACCGCTTGCCGCCCAGCCGGCCCTCGGAAAGCGACAACTCCACAGGGAACACCTGGCCGTCGCCGCGCAGCGCCGGAAGCTCCACGGTCTTGCCGATGAAACCGCGGGGCGTGCCCGCGGCAAAATAGCTCTCCCGCGCCCGGCGATGCCGGCGGCGAAACTCTTCGGGCATCAGACGGTCAACGGGTTGCCCCAACATCTCGCTCCGCTGATGGCCAAACATCTGCTCGGCGGCGGGGTTGAAGACTGCGATCAGGCCGTCTGGACCGATGGCGATGATGGCGTCGCTGCTGGCGCTGACCACCGTGCGGAATCGCTCCTCGCTCTCCCGCAGCGACTCCTCGACCTGTTTCCGCTCGGTGATGTCGCGGACGATGGCGCAGTTGTATTCTTGTCCTTCGAATTCCAGGTAGTTTACGGTGATCTCCACCGGGATCAACTTGCCGTCTTTCGCGCGATGCTGCGACTCAAAGGTGAAG
>Ga0315289_10015767_pt1 | contig 10474 bp, 9 predicted proteins | sample YL17G11_40_MG_FD_203452 | JGI IMG/M metagenome (GOLD analysis project Ga0315289, IMG submission 203452) | Sediment microbial communities from Yellowstone Lake, YNP, Wyoming, USA - YL17G11_40 | ecosystem: Environmental > Aquatic > Freshwater > Lake > Sediment | place: USA: Wyoming | collected...
GGCGACAAACTCAGGGGGTATGGGATTGAGTATACCCGGGGGAAGCCAGTCACGCGTATAGGCCAGCATGACAGCCGGTGCATCAGCAATATTCTCTTCCCCGATGGCTGACCTCAGTGCTTCCAGAATAAGTACATGTCTTTCTTTATCCATCTCCTACCTCCTTCGACGAGTCACATTATCATCGACACGTTGGACAGGTATCGATAAACTCTTCTGACCCCTTAGACCTCTTTAGTAATGTTTGGATCTGAAACTCAGGAGCAAACGGATTTCCGCATACCTTGCATTCCTGTATTTTCAGCCTGGCTTTCCAGTTCTGGATTAACCGTGCGTACCCCATACGCTCTTTCTCACCTGCATATACATCAGATGCCTCTTCCACATCCTTCATGCTGATACACTGAGCAGGACAGATATACACACAGGCACCGCACCCGATACAATCACCCGAGGGCTTGAAATACGGGGTAGAGACCTTTCTCTCCATCCCCTTGCCTACAAAGGTGATGGCATCCGCCCCTACCACCTCCCGGCAGGCCCGGACACAGAGCCCGCAGAGAATGCAGACTTCATTCTCTATCTTGGTAAAAGGGGTATCTTCTATACCCAGTTTCAAAGCCATTTCATTCAGGATCTTTACATTGGGACAGCGTGCGAGGAGGAGTTTGATTACCATCTTCCGTACAGCCACGGCAGATTCGGCTTTCGTGTTTATGACAAGTCCATCCTCAACCTGATAGTTACAGGATGTAACGAGTCTTTTTCTTTTGTCCTTCGTAGTAATCTCAACGGTGCAGAGCCGGCAGCCACCCCAGGGTTCAAGTGCCTCGTGGTAGCAGAGGGTTGGAATTTCTATCCCGTGTTCTCTCGCCACGGTGAGTATACTCTTTCTACCTTCAGCTCTGACCTTCTTTCCATCGATGGTTACGTTTACCACATCCTCACTCCACTCTCTCGCTAAGAGGTTAGTCCATCTCTCCCAAAGCTAACCGTTTCTTTATATCGAGGATTGGCTGAAATTGTCAAGTAGTTATGTGATATTTTTGGCATTACATACTGAACCGTGAAGGAAATCCAGCCCTGATCGTAGGGTTGAGAATTATCTCTAAAGGAAAATTACTGAATCTCATAAGTTTGGTTACCAGTTGCGGACGTTCTTGCTGGATCACAGGCATAGCCCTTTGCAAGCCCTCAGCAACAAATCGAGGGGTTTCATAGGGATCAAGACGGGTGGGGAGAGGTTCTCTTATTCTGCTGAAGACGTAATCAATCTCTTCGTTAGTACAGATTATGGGCATCACCAGATTTCTCAAGAGTACATTGTAGTCCAATCTGTCGATATGGTGTTTCTTCCACCAATCTAAGTAGCTCTGCACCCCTTCCCTGTTCACCTTACCTTCAATCAGGGCAGAAGTAACTGTATGAGCAGCCTTCCATCCGCACATCACTGCCCCGGTCATCTCTGCCTCCTGACACCAACCTGCATCTCCCACCAAGATGACATTTTCTTTGAAGGGGTCTTCAATCGGTACCCACATATTACCACACACACCGATCCTCTTTATCCTCCTGGCATGCTTAAACCAAGGTGCAAACCTACTCTTGGTGGTAAAATAGTCGAAGAAGCCCTCTTTGTCCGTTTGGGGATTCAGATCCGACACGATGACCATATAGGTATTCTCCCCTTGAGCTCGAGGTGTGATAAAGGCGATCTTGGATTCCCTGCCACTCTCAATGAGTACCTGCACCAGGGCATGAGGGTGTGGAAGGGTAAGCCCCTCCATCTCATACCCTTGAGAATTAATCGTGCCATAGAATCGTCGCTCCTGATTGAATCCGAGGACACGAGCAATCCGTGAATTCCTGCCATCTGCAGCGATGATGAAACTCCCCTTGAATATCTTTCCCTCACTGGTTATCACCTCTATCCAGTATTTTTCCTTCCTAACATTGACTACATTGGTTGCAGGGAAGACATCTACACTGCACCTCCGGGCTTCAGCGAGCAACCCCTCCAATAGTATTTGTTTATCGTACACCGCAGAGGCCCTTCCTTCCTCACCTTTTTTTATGTTCTCTTCATAGTCTCCAAGGGTAACCAGATGTTCGCTCGGCGAATAAATCTCCCAGGCAAAGAAATCCTTGTGAGGACCGGAATACTTGACGGAGAAGCCGTGCTTGGGGAAACAGAGCCTTCCTTCCTTCGCATTGAGAGTAACACGTTCTCCCATGTATTCACTGCTTAAGGTAACAATCATCATGCCGCAGGCACGAAGGATCTCCGTGATGCTATCTTTTCTTTCCAGCAGCGCTACCCTGAGTCCATTTTCACCGGCTGTCTTGGCAGCCATGAGTCCTGCCGGGCCTGCGCCAACAATCACCAGATCGTATGTCTTGTTTACATTAATGCTCGTTCCCGTCTCCCTGCCATCCTGTGGGAGCGATGGCGTCTGTTTCTCCCTCTCAATTATTTTCCATGAGCACTGACGGATAATAACACTTGAAAATGATGCAGGGCCACTTGTAGGTCTCACGGTAGAGCTGGCGAGCCTTTTCCCTGAAAGTCTTTCTGCCTACACCCTCTTCAAGCAGATAAATCAATGTCTTTAAGAACTGGGTATCCTTCACTTTCTTGGATTTCGCATTTTCCCTGCCCACAATCTTCACTCCGTAAATCCCGATCTCATGAAATTCATACAGCGCACAGGCGCCGCAGGGGCGATCATCAATGTGCAACCCCGACCAGATATGCTGCCGCTCCCAGGAAATCTTCTCCCTGATCACCGCTTCTGACTCTACTTCTCCCATACCCTCAATGTTGAGAGAGATCTGACAGGGGAGCATACAGGCATTCTCATAGGGCCTTTTCTTATCTTTCTCCGGGATGAAGTCAGCAAGCCCATGCTGGAAAGTGCAGAATCCATCCACATTGGCACACCGGGAATTGAGAATGAAGGTCTCAAACTCCATGCCAGGCGTGTTCTCCACCAGAGCCCGTATCTCGTCAATCTCGAGGTGCCTGGGGAGGATAATCCGCTTCACCCCCAGATCCTGATAGAACTTTGCCGTCTCAGAATTGAAGGTAGTACCGCCGGTACCGATGTGCACACCCGCGTCCGGGTAACGATCCTTGAGGGCAAGGAGGAAGGCTACATCGGAAAGGATAAAGGCGTCTATCCCGGCATCCAGCGATGCATCCATACAGTCAAAGAGGAGGGGATACTGTTTAAAGGTGAAATAGTGCTCATTCAAGGTAAGGTTCACCGGCACATGCAACGAGTGCGCAATCTTCACAGCCTCTCTGAGATCGGAAAATGTTCTGAAGTGAGGGCTGGTATTGATGACGGGATTGTCTTCTTCCCGCCGGTTGGGAGAAGCGGCAACCGAGTACCTCTCTCTCCACTCAGAGGTCAGGATCCCGCAGTACAGTTCATCCGCGCCTGCCTGAATAACCTCCTCTACCTCATCCGTCCTGCTTATGGGCGAGAGGATTTTCACCATAGCATCACAGTAAGATACACGCCCTTAGAGCACCTGCACCAGTTTCTGCAGTTCCTCCGGAGAGACCACCTCAGGCTTGGTAGCATAAGGAGGATTGGATACATTGTTTGGATCAAAACTCTTCTTGATCTGCTTGATGATCAGATGAACGTTGAAGAACATCGGCCCTAAAAGATCATAGGCCGGACCGATGAGAGCAGCCACTGCACCGGGGCTCCTCACACCCAACTGTCCCTTCAAGGCCTGGAAGATAACTGCCAGCGCCTCATTTGCTCCCTCAATCGTCTGCTCAGGATAGGTGTCAGTAGTCATGATGCAGCTGTATCCGCCTTCCAGGGGGCTTATCCAGCCTCCGTGCACGCTCAATGGCTGCAGCAGGCCGGCACCGAGTTTGCCCTCGCTCTCGAGATTTGCCCGCTGCTCCCTGTTTGCCCGCAAGATCTCTTTCACGATACTGTCAATGGAATCCAGGTTAACAGTACCCTGGTGGAAGCAGTCAGAAGGCCGGGCAAGTCTCTGGGCATGTCCTACCCTAATCCATTCATTGCCCACATTGGTGACCCACGCTTCGTAGGCTGGGTCCTTTTCGGTCAGGAATACGCCGCCCAGGTTGCCCACAATGGTTTTCAGAACCTTTTCCTCGTATTCGAGCTGCCGGGTGGAAGTAGTCGCAGCGAGCCCTACCAGGCAGTACCCATGGGGGTACGTTCTCTTCTCCAGCCTTTCAAAGAGCTCCTGTTTGGTGCGGGAAGAATAGGTAATGAGAAACTGTTCGGCCATATGCTGCACTACAACCCCTATCTCTGCCTTGGCCAGTTCATAGAAGAGTTCTGCTGCCTTCTTCAATGCCCATTCTTCATCTTTCGGATACTCATGGGGGAAATCAATCATGTACCAGCGGAACTTATCCTCCGGGAATTTAGACTTTTTATAAATACCGACCCCTTCGGTGGGAAAGACGGTAGGCCCGGGCCATGGATACAGCTTGCAGGAGATCTTGGTGGTCATACCCAGGCCGCCGGCATGACCAAACTGGGCGCCGCGCAAGAGACCGCGCAAATCTGGACCAGGTCCGTCATTCCACGCATACCCTCCGCCGGGAATGGCTGCTGAACCGCTGTAGACGAGTTCTCCGTCAGGCAATACCCATTCAAAGGCGAGGAGGTTGTGCGCCCCCAGCCCTGAAATCCAGGAGTTTGAATATGCCCCGTGCCAGCTATAGTTTGCCAGAACAGAGATCTGACTCCCCGCAGGGGGTGTCGGGCAGTAGAGACCCTTCTTCATCGCTTCTGCCTGCAGCTCAGCGAAGCAGACATAGGGCTCTACGATCGCATACATATTCTTCTCATCAACCTTGATGATACGGTTCATCCTCTTGGGGTCGATAACCATGCTCCCTCCCCGATTCGGGAAGGCGCTGTTAATCATGCCAGTACCCCGCGGGATAAAGGGGAACTTATAGCGGTTTGCAACCCTGATTGCCCCCTGAACCTCTTCAGCAGATCCAGGGAGGACCACACAGGCAGGCCGCATATCAACGCCAATTCTATTCCTCTGGACAACCCCGTCCGGTGTCCACTGTATCCGGGAATAGCTCTGACAGACCACCGGGTCGTCACTCACATTGTCTTTTCCCACGATATCCTGTAAAGCCTTATACGCTATCTTGGAGAACGCCATACCTTTTGCCCTTTCTATCTTGAGTGATCTTGCTTGCCTCTTGGCCCATTGTACGGGCGAATCCGCCGCAGGCGGAGCTCGCCCCTACAGCATTAACTTCCCCGGATTGAGCACACGGTTGGGGTCAAGTATCTCCTTCATTTTCTTCATAACCGTACTGACGTTGCCAGTTCGGGAGAAGACCATATCAGCCCAGGGTCCATAGGGACGATGGAAAAATGCACCTTTGGTAATCAGCGCTTCACTTGCTGTTAGGTAGAATTCTCTCACCCGCTCCCTTTCCGCATCATCCTGAGGGTTGAGGGGGATGGTGTACTCAACGTGACAGATCCTCGCCCGCTGCTTGGGGTGGATGGAGATCCCGATATCGGAATGGGGATATTCGTACTCGCCTGCCACGCGGTAGAGGAGAGAGGTCAACTCATCTGCCCGGTCAAGAGTGGCCAAGAACAGGATATCGGCTGATGACCCTTTATACTGATCCTTCCAGTAGACCTCTTTGGGCCAGGGCATCCTGAGCATATCCTTCAGTTTCAGATCAGCCTCGGCAACGCCCTTCAAGGAAGTGGATGCCTCGATCAGGAAACGAGAAGCAATTTCTTCCAATGCCTCCTTCTCATACCCGATCTTCTCTTCAGGGAAATACTGGCCACCGGTGATGTTTACGATTACGGTGAAAGGCGGCAGCACCTTTTTCAGTCGCCTGATATCATCAGGGTCATCTCCCAGGATGGAAGCAAGGTTGTGCTGGTTTAAAATAAGGCTCTCATTCCCGATCTCTTTTCTCTGCATGGTGTAGTACGGATCAACGAGTTCAGAAAGCTTTTGAAAGGGAAGAAAATAGACCTGCTCCATTTTGGGGAGATGAGCGATCTTCACGTTCATGAGGGTGATGATTCCAAAGGTACCGGAGGCGCCGGTTAGGAATCTCCACCAGTCCAGACCTGGTCCACCGGGAGCAGTCAGATCAGACCAGCTCTCCTCAGGTGTTTTAACCGGGTCCTGCAAGGACATGCCCATGGCGCCGGTGCGGAGCAGGTTGCCCGTGGGTAATATCACTTCCATGGTTCTCACGGGCTCATCAAAATGAATTTTGGGAATAGCCACCGGATCTTTCTCCAGGACGCTCGAAATCACTGATTTATCTTTGTGGGGCAGAAAGGGATTCAATGCCTGGAAGCCAATCTTTTTCATTTCTTCCTGAAGCTGACCAAAGGTGACGCCCGGCTGAATAAGCACCCACCGGTTCCTCTGATCAACTCTTAAAATTCCTTTCATACCTGAGAGGTCGATGATGATACCACCTTCCTCCGGTATGCCGCATCCATAGAAGCTGCACTGAGAACTCCTCGGCACTACCGGTATAAGGTGCTGGTTAGCTATCCTTAACACGCCCTGCACTTCAGCGGTATTCTTCACCTTGACCACACAGTCCGGCATTTTAGGAGAAACAAAGCTCTTATCCTTAGAATATCCCTCTAAGATTGCGGGTTCAGTGATTATCCTCTCTTCACTTACCACCTTTTTCAATTGTTTTAAAATTTCATCCCACGTCTTTGCCGTCTCATTAGCCATGTACAACTCCCCTCAATTTTTGGTAATTTTCTTGCCCTATAATATAAGAATATAGCCCTATCTGTCAATTATTATTTGCAAGTAACACCATATCTGCTTATGACATTTATGCTTTTTTAAAAAAGCTTCCTTTTTTCAATGTTTAATAAAAATCACCTGACTGTTGCCAGAGGGGAAACAAGGGCTACCCTTCGTCAATGATCACGATAGCTTGCTCAGGGCAACCTTCCTTGCAGGTACCGCAGAGATGACAGACCTCAGCCGCCTCCTCTGTCACCTGGGCAAATTTCCCCCCGTCTTCTTTTTCTTGCAGAACCCAGAGTTCCAAGCCGCAGGCTTCAACGCACTTTCCACACCCCCGGCACTTTTCCATGTCTACTATATGTCTGACCATACGTACATATCCTGTCTACAGAGAAGATTTTACCGTATCAACAAGCTTCTTAAATTCTGTATCATCCTGATACAGCCTCACCATGGCATCGAAGAAGGGAAAGATAGCCATGAGATGCACGGGAAGATTGGGATCTGTGATATCGCCTTTTATCATCTCTCCCTTTTCCCGCATCTCCATGAGATCGAAGCTGTTGTCGATCGACCCGCACAGATCGACTGTCTTCATCCTCATGGATGCATGGCAGTCTTCTCTGATGCCGTTTTCCAGGGAAATGATACCGTCTTTCACCACGAGGGTAATCTCATCTTTATCTAATTTCATACCCACCCTGTGGTCTTTGAAGTCTGCCATCATATCCTTCGCCGTCTCGTCACTATTGGTAAATTCAATCCCCCGTTTCAGTATCGCATCTACACTCATGCTACCCTCCTCTTAGAAGAACATGTGGACCATAAGTTCTGAGATGGGGCTTCCCAAGGCTTTGCCCATGGGGCCTTTCAGGAGTTCCCGATAATCCATGTTAAGGGTCTCCCTGATCGCTTCTCTCTTCCTCTTTATCTCTTTCCGTTTTGCTTCATCCTCTATGGGCATGGCTTCTTTGAGAAAGTTAAGATAGGCCTTCAGATATTCTGTATGGGGGGCAAGTGCTGCCAGACGCATCCCTTCTTTATCAATGGGTACCTGAGCAGCCGTATAGATGATCGAGCAGAGGGACCTGATGGCGTCATTCTCCTCAGGACAAATACCCGGGAGACTGGCAAATCTTTCCCAGAGCGGCTGGATTGAATCAAAGTATTTCTTCCGGTACCCCTCATCGATGAGGGAGTCAACGGTGGGCATGAGGTCAACCAGCAGGATAATCTCTTTTTCCCGTTCATCCCAGCGGGAGATGAAGAATGGCACATCGTAGGCTTCAGCGGGGATGATCGTACAGAGGCCATAGTGGATTTCACCCCTGACCAAGAAATCCCCAAGAGCCACCTTCTCCACCTTGTCAGCGGAATATGCCTTTAATCCACCGTATGCCTCCTGGGTCTTGAATTCTCCTGCCGCTCTTATATCTTGCCCCTTCCATTCTTTGATCTCCCGGACGCTGATCTGATCGATCAGCTCCCGCATTTTCTCTCTGTAAGGTGACCACTGGATACCTTCTGCCATAATGTACCTCCTTTAGCGGGCTGCTGAAAAATTCCCATCTGCGTTGTTCCCCTCGTCCTTCGTCGTTGCAGCGTACGTCCATGTACGCCTCACTCCTCAGGATTTCGGGCGCCTTGCATCTGGACATTTTTGATCAGCCTTACAAAAGTTGCTTTTTCAGCAAACTGTTAGAAGATGAGACTTACAAACAGGTGGGTTTTTTCTTCACCAAAGATCTTCTTCAGCACCTCACCGCCGGGATCCCTGTCCCGATAGTATTTCTGCATGGTCTGTTTCCTCTTTAACATTTCCTGTTTATAAGCCGGGTCTTTTATCGGCTCTGCCTTTTTTAACAGGTCAAGCCAGACCCGTGCATATTCAACGGTGGCCTCCAATACCCTGTAGCGGTCCTCCATTTCTTCGACCTTTCCGTCCAGGCAGTAGGGAGAGAGGGTTTCCCGTGCCCATTGCCAGGGCGCATACCTTCTCTGCAGCAGGCACCTGCCCTCTGAGGTAAAACCCGGGATGGTACGATACTTTCTCCAGAGATCAGCCAGCGGAGCCAGGTATTTCTCACGATACTCCGGATGTACCGCAATATCTACTACCGGCATGAGGTCTGTCGTAACACCGATTCGGGGAGCCATCTCATCCCACTCACAGGCAAAAATGGGGAGGTCGTAGTCATCGCTTGCAGTCATGTTGAGGGCACAGTATTTTGCACGGTTCATGTAGTGCAGCTCACCAATGGTGATCTTTTCTATCTTATCGTTCCCCTTAATGAGGTAAGGCTTATAGAATCCCTTAGCCATTTTCGTTTCAAAATCCCACGCCGGCCGGGTGTCTCTGCCCAGATACGTTTCTAAGGGTATGAGCTCGTATCCTTCAAAGAGCTTATGACGTTCAAAAATCTCATCAGCAAATTTGACCATATCCTTAAAATCTACCCGTGCCATGCTCAACTCCTTTCTTTGAAAAACAGCTATCAGTCGTCAGCTATCAGCCTATATTTATCTCACCAGAGACTGGTGAATAAGGGTTGCTATATCCTGTACAGGCAGGGAAGTTCTCATTTCAGTTCCTGCATCCCTCAAGATCTGGATGCAGGTGGGACAGGAGGTAATGAGGACCTCAGCACCGCCGGAGAGCGCCTCCTCCATGCGTACTCTCGCAGTGGCGAGGGCATACTCCCTCTTCCCCATGTTCACGCCGCCGCCGGCACCGCAGCACCAAGCATCCATCCGGTTCCTCTCCATCTCAACCAGCTCAATACCCGGGATTGCCTGAATCACGTTCCGGGGCTCCTCATAGAGATAACAGTATCTCCCCAGGTGGCAGGGATCGTGGTAGGTCACCTTTGTCCTCTGCCCTTTCAACTTCAGCTTCTTTGCTTCAAGGAGACGGTGGAGTAATTCTGTAGTATGGATCACTTCAACATCCAGGGGGGCAACTTCAGGGTATCTGAGCTTGAAGGTGGAATAACACTCCGGACACGACGTGACGATCTGCCTGATCCCCAGCCGTTTAAAAACAGCTATATTATCCCGTGCATACTGCTCAAAGATTTCGGGATAGCCAAGCGCCAGGGCAAGATAACCACAGCATTTTTCTTGTTCACCCAGTACTCCCCAGTCAACGGAGGCCTCACTGAAAATCTCCGCAGTCACTCTGGGTACATCCTCCAGAAGGGGATTACAGGCATACTGGCACCCTAAAAAGTATAGGGTTGATGCCTTATCCCCCTTGTCTAAAAACTTCACAGGCTTTTTCAAATCTCTCAACCAGGCGCGTCTCTTCTCCTGGGGCTGACCTAAGATATTGCCCATCTTCCGGAGGTTCTCAACACATGCCTTCTGTTCAGGGAGCGGCCCTACCCCTTCCCTCACCGCCTTGTTTCTCAATGCCTCAATAACAGGCATGGTCCTGGTCTCAACGTATTCCTCGCAGATCGTCTGGCAGTACCTGCAGAGGGTACAGGCATAGACAGCTTCTACCGCCCTCGGGCTGTAGGGGAACTGCTCCCGCATGAGTCCCACAGCGAGATACATGAGCCCGGCAGGATAGAACGTTTCAATCAGGTGGTAAGTTCCCGGGGGGCACTGTTTCCCAAACCGCATGCTCTTGATACGGTCAGCGTAGATGACGCGACAGGAACCGCACCGTACACAGTCAAGGGCCTTT
>Ga0315289_10015768_pt1 | contig 10474 bp, 11 predicted proteins | sample YL17G11_40_MG_FD_203452 | JGI IMG/M metagenome (GOLD analysis project Ga0315289, IMG submission 203452) | Sediment microbial communities from Yellowstone Lake, YNP, Wyoming, USA - YL17G11_40 | ecosystem: Environmental > Aquatic > Freshwater > Lake > Sediment | place: USA: Wyoming | collected...
CTAATACTTAGAGTTTCACCATATATAGTTCCCTTGGAATCAGCCAGGGCCTCGTCGAGATTCCATTTGCCACAGGAAGTCTCTTTCAAGCATTCCCCATTCAAAGAATAATAAGAGAATCGCTTATTCCCAGTGTCTAAAAAAGTAAGCTTTTCTCTTTCTGCCATATACATTCTCGAAGCTAACTGGAATTCACCTGGTCCCTGTCCTTTCTTTCCAAATGTCCTGAGATGTTTGCCGTTTTTGTCATAGACTTTGACCAATATCTCTTTCGTGTCGAGAACATAAATATTTCCGTCATCATCGACTTGAATTGACCCAAGCCTAGAGAACATATAGTTTTCATCCTTTGTCTCTTTGCCGATGCAAAGGTCCTCGGTTAATTTGAGTGTGGTAGGCATTCCGGGCAATTTCACAGGTTTCTGGGGGTTCAAGACAACGGTCACCCCATTTTCCTTTTTAATCTCTACCTTCTGAGCCTGAAGAGGAAGAATCAGAAAGATGAAAAATATAAGAACGAGACCAATGGCCTTACTCGACATCGAAAGCTTGCGCATGACAATCTCCCTTTTAGGAACAGCAATAAATAAATGTTATCACTTGGAGAGCTTAAATTCAAAGCAAAAATAGACCTCTCCCTTTGTCATTATTTGTCCAGGTTTCATGGCTCACCTAAAAACAGAAATAGACCTCTCCGAAATTTTGTCACCAATTTGTCACTAGAAAATGCCTAAAGTCGCTTAATTCCAGCTAAGGAAGCCTAAAGAAAAGCAAGGAAAATCAGGGGAAAAGGGAGCGCGCTAGAGAGGACTCGAACCTCCGGCCTCAGCGTTGCGAACGCTGCCAGAGTGAAGCTTAATTCGCTTTTTAATCTGTAGCCTGAGAAAGTAAACTGAGCCATTTGGGGACAATTTATCCCCATTTGTCCCCAAAGTGTCCCCAAAATTCTGGAGGAGTCTGGAAAGGTTGCGGTCAGAGGGAAGGGATGGACGGACCATGAGCTGATAAAAACACCAGCATAATAGCGTCCTATCAAGCCTCTTCCTGAATGATCCTTACCCCTTCCTGATAGCGGAGTGGTAGCCCTATCCTCCAGAGGGCTAATACAGGCAGATCAGGGAGTCCATGGCACTGTAAGGGAAGTTTACAAGCTGGCTGGCTAGGAGGAAGGATTTCAAGAGCTTGCTACTTCGTCAAGGCTTGGACTATTAATGTTCCTGCAATTCCAAGCGAGGCACTAAAGACAGCGAGTACTACCTGCCTCCAAAAGCTCGTTCTCCTTTGTCTCCTCTCAAATGCCATTCCCTTCTGCTGCAATTTTTCGTCATGTTCCCTGTTTATGCGAGCGATTTCCTCAGCGTGTTTTCTGTTTATCCGAGCGATTTCCTCTGTATGTTCCCTGTCCTTCTGTGCCATTTTTTCAGCGAATTCTCTGTCCTTTTGTGCTCTTGACTCAGCTTCCTGCTCATCTCTCAGTTCCTTATCCTCAGTCTCAAGTCTTTGCCTAATTTCGGATGCTCTTCTCGATCTCGCTTCTCGGTTTAATTGAGAGTATCCGATGAAGGTTTTGCAGGAGTAGCTCAGATCATACCATTGGTTGTCAACCAGGCAGTAGGTTTTCCCTTGCTGAATTTCATCATGCCAATTACAATTTCCACAATTCGTCTTGTTCATATTATCGCTAACTTCTCCTTACTTTTGCTTCTATATAGAGGACTTTGTTAGTTCCCTGATGAAGCTGCTTATAAGGATGATCTATTACTTCGAATTCTTCGCTTGTCGGGATGACCCTAATTATATCTAATCGTCTCACATCTACGTCTTTGAGATAAATCCTACCTTTTTGAATATTTGCCTCTGTTTTTAGTAATTTTTCTCCATCTCTATATATCTCAACGGGCGTTTTTAATAAGTGGCCAATAGACATTTTGCCTCCTTTCGCTGTGATTTTGACGCTTACTTGCTGATGTCTTCCTTCTCCTTGACCCCAAAGGCTCTGAGAAGATCGTTGGAGATTTTATCCACTCCGACACATTCCCGGATCACGTTTTGGAACGAAAAGAGCAGTTTGAGGCATCGATCACTCCTCTGCATTGTTGGGGAAGTAGCCAGATCCATACATTCTGAAAAGAGATCATTCCCTGCTTGGAGAACCTTCTCCGGAAGGAACATAAAGTAGCTTTCCATGAGTTCATTGAATTCCCAGATTGCCTCTGACTTTTTCGCATACTCTGAGACTTTTTGTTTAGCACCTGGAGAGGTTTCTCCGAGCCAGACATCAACTGTTGAAATATATCCATTGACCTCTGGAAGGATTTTGGCAGCTTTATCGTAAAACTCCGTTTGCTTGCTGAATAGAACCTCTGTTGGATATCGCCGTGTCTCACGTTTCTGTTTGAGTAGGGAGAACAAGTGCTCCAGGCTAATGCCTCCAAGTGCGGACACTAAAGAAATTAGCCCCCCGATCAAAACTGGATTCAAAGAGGTTTCCTCCTATTCCATTTCACTTAATTCAAGACAGCCACTTCAAATTTGCTTGTCCGATCTAGCAAGAACTTGCAAAAATTGATTCCTTATGTGGCATTTAGCCGAAGGTATTCCTCCAAATCTCGGCAAACAAGAACAGGCTTGCCGAAATGAGTGAGTTCCTTGGCTATTCGAACAACACTTGTATCTGGATTGACGATTATCAAATCACCCAGAGGGTTTTCACAGAATGCCTCTAGGAGTAGTTTTCTGGTAGAGAAATCAGCGGGTGCGAAGGAATAACCAATCATAATTAAACGTTTGCAGGTAGAAAGTTCCTCATGTGCTTGTCTCCATATATCTGGAAAAGGCGGTTTGTCGTAATACTGCTCCTTATAGAGTACTGGCGTTATGATTAGCGGATCGAGTATCCACCCTCCGAGATCAGGCGGTTCAGAAAGCCACCAATGACCTTTAATCAGCAACACCTCTTTCAGTCTTTCTTCGGGCAATTCCTGTTCCGCGGGATCAAAAGATTGATATTTGCGGATAGGAAGATATTGGAACCAATTAAGTGAGCCATGCAGCTTCAGCATTTTCCAAGAATAAAGTTTGTTTGCTAGATGGCCGTAGAACCGATTGCCCTCTGCGTAGCTAGACAAGCCAGCCCGTTGGAGTTCAACATGGTCGAACTTGATACCATAGCCTAGTGGTCGATTCCAATTGAAGTGGCTATACGGTAGTTCATCATCTGTGACTATCCCTTCTTCATTGGGCATGCCATGAAAAGACTGGGGTACATTCGTATTGACGCCAGACGCAGTTTCGATAGCCTCCTCTATAACACAGTCATAGTTTAGCGATAGGATGGTTGGATGCTCCCGATAGATAACTACTCCGAATTCCCTCATTAGGTCTGAGGTAATAGCAAAGGTTTCGAATTCCGACAGATATTCAGCCAAGAATGATTTTAGTAGGAATTCCAGCCACCAAAGTCTGTCGTACTCTTTATGATCTTCCCTCCGTCCTGCTTCGTTTCTCTGGAGTTGTAGCATAGTGAAGCAATCCTCAAGGTTAAAGGGTTCATTCTCAAGGTCAACTCTGTTCTTCTTCCAGAAGTGCGAAATGTAATCATATAGATGAGCGATTCGCTTTGAATAAAGTTCTCCCTTGAATTTTTCACTCCGCAATGCCATCTGGAAGAAGTTGTTGGCAAGGGGTGGCTTGGGTCTATCCGAATCAGTTACAACCTGATTCACACCTGCTCCGAGCAGATAGATGACCTCACTCATATTGCATAGTCTCCAAGTAAATGGCCACTGTTTCGCCTGTTATTATTCTTTCCAAAACATGTCTTTATGTCCATGCGTGTATTCTATCAGGCATAAATGAGAATTTCCTCTCTCGGGATTCGTCTCTCATATCGAGGCGTTAAATCGCGTTAAGCGTCCTTTTCGCAACTGGGAAGCCATGCCCGAGTTTCGGTTTTTTCGTCATGGTCTTTGCCCCCCCTTATTTCTTGTCGGTCTGTTGAAGTACACGCCATTTCCCGTCATTCTGTAAAATATATGTCTTGCCGGTAATTTTATTTGTTCTCGCAGTTCCGGTCAGAGCGTAGTGCCATTGATTCATCCATAAAAACAGGAATAGCCATAATACAAGAAGGCTAATGATGACCTTCCAGAATATTTGTTTTTTCATCTATCCCCCTTTTCCCTTCGTGGGATTTCCCCATATAGGTTTAAATAGCCCCGGCCCGTAACACCTGCTTGACTTCATTAAGCCTGACACGTAGACCTTCCACGGTCACCTCCTACACCGCTAACCGCCGAGGTGGCCGTCCTGTCAACCTTTCAAGCCCGATGGCTGCCTAATACTTGATCGTAGTTATGAAGGCTATTTTTTCATTATATCTTCTTCAAGGGCTTTAAGTACCTTGCGATTTGCTTTTGCCAATTTTCGCATGGAAAGATTTTTTTCTTCCATGATTATCCTACTCACTTCTGCTGCATGATCCCCACACATCATTCCGTATTTCTTGTCGAATTCTTCGGGATCAAGAATCCCTGACAAATACATATTGGTATAATTGCCTGCTTTTGAGGTTGTTTTTGAACACTTCCTACAAGTGGGAAAAAACATATCTAACCTCCGTTTTCTTATGACTTCTTCTTTGCTCCGTCTATCCTATCGAGGCGGTCAATCGCGTCAAGCGTCCTTCTCGCAACCGGGAAGCCATGCCTTCGGGCCGCTGGCTTCATCCTTAATGTTTCCAAGTCACGGAATAGCGTTTGACGATTTCGTTACCCTCCTCGTCGACTTCGACGGCGTAGAGCTTGTCGTTCTTGAGAATTCGCGGAGACGGGTTGAAAAAGTCCGGATGGACGTTGAGCGCAATTCGCCCGAAAAAACGGCCTTGGGGATCATAGACGTCGTGAATATCCTGCCGGCCGTCTGAAGTGCGTTCCCAGGTCTGGACGAAAAGACGGCCGTGATCGTCGAGAAAGAAGCTTTGGAACGCCGCATGGACAGAGGGACAAGGATGTTTCGGGGGCCCGCTGGTTCCGGGCGGAAGACTCCGTTTCATATAAATTTTTTTATCCTCTTCCGTCACTTTGGCGGGTTCATAGGCGCGGACGATCTTCTTTACGATTTTCAAACGTTCGTCATAGAAAGATATCTCATAGGTCTTGGGATATCCGAATATCAATCGGTCTTGAGGATCAAGAATCCAGTACGCCCGCGGCGAGTACATATTGAAATCCGGAGGCTCGGGAATGACGACGATATCGGATAGAACTTTGGTCAGATCCGGGCCGAACAAACGAAGAATATTCCGCCTTTCGAACATGTCCGAGATCCAGGCAAAAACGTTTCCCTTTCTGTCGAGAAAAGCTTTATCGGCGAAGCTGTGCAACACAAGATTTCTTTTGAATCGCCCCTGAAGGTCGAAAACAACAAGTTTGTGACCGTCGCCGACGATCAATTCCTGATTGTTAGGGCTGACGGAGACAGAACGCACGGGCGCCATTTCTCCCGGTCCCTGACCACGTCTTCCTATAGTCCGCAAATAGGCGCCGGCCTTGTCGTAGACCTTAACGCAAGCCTGCATCAAATCACCCACATAAATAGTGCCGTCGTTGTCGACGGCTATGCTCCACGTCATGGAGAACGCGGATTCTCCCTGCGCTTTGCTCCCGCCCGAGACGAAATCTTCTTTGAGAGTAAGAATCGGGTCTCGATAAATCGGTTCTTTGGGATTCTGGACAATGGTTATCTCACCATCTTTGACGATCTTGCCCTTCCAAGTCGGCACTTGGGAAAATTGGGCCCCCGAACTTATAAACAACATAATTCCCGAAGCTGCGGCCAAACGAAATGCTTTATTTTTCATCGCGCCCTCTCTCTTTAAAATTTGAAATTCCAGGATTTTGGTCTTGAGTCGAGAAGGATTTGCTTTTTTATGCTACACGACCCTCCCTTCACTTAATAATGATAAACCCGGCCGCGGACCGGCGTCAATATGCATAAAATAGACCTCTTCCCGCATGCCAGATTTGTGCCAAAAAATGTTGTATTACGCCGTCTTTAGCCGTCTAAAGTAGCATGACAAAAAAGGGTCAAGGGGTCAACGAGTCTTGACATCGCTCACTGAAAAACAAGGGACATTGGGCTTGGCGGGAGGGTATGGGAGTTGAACCCATCCGGGACCCTCGTCAGGCCCCATATTGGATTTGAAGTCCATTTTCTCCATCCGGCCGTCGAGCTTGAAGGCGATTATGATTTAGTCCCTATTCATACAGCTTCGGGACTAATTGATTTATTCTATCGATAAATTCGCCTGTCGTTGGTGCTATGATCAAACCTCTCCCTATCACATTTCTTGGTGCACCCCTAATTTTCAATCTTAGTTCTTTTAAACAATCGAATCCAAATGTGTCCTTCTCCTTATTAAGAGCAATGTCAATAAATTCTCTTGTAGCTCCAATGATAAGATCACAAAATTGCAGCAACAAACAGTTTTTCATGCTGGTAAAAAAGATGGAGTCATTAAAACCTAAAGCGCTTAGTGCTCCGCAATGATATTTCTGTTTTTCGCACGTAACACCATAAGCCAAAGCACTTTGATACTCTTCGTCAAAAATATATCGCGATTGTTTATCCTCCGGCCAATCAAGAACTATCTCGACAGAACTAACTTTCATCTCTTTAACATGTAATCCAACGCGCATTATGGCGTCCGAGAAAACGTAGCGGGTTAGCTTTTCTCTGTTTTTCTTAATCACTTTTCGCTTTGCGCTGTGTGCTTTAATTGAGGCAACGATTATCGTAAATTCGGCCTTGGCAGCTTCTTGAAAAATTTTGTAACGCCAATATTTTGATTCTTGCAATAGAACCTGATATAAATCAACGATTCCTTTTTTCTCGTAATAGCTCTTTAAGTCCTTCATATTCCATTTAACCGGAAAATCAACTTCTTGATTGTAGAGCTTTTTCACTTCCTTCATAATTGTAGAAATCGCAAGCCCTGTTTCTAAATCCAGAGCTATCCCCCCAAAAATGAGAATATCCTCGATCTCTGCTCCCCAAATTCCTTGAATGTAAGAATTGTCACCATACCAACGAATCAAGCTCATTTTAATCGACTTTTATTCCCATTTGCTCTCTAAAAGATAGGCTTTGGTTATCGTAAAGTCAAGCCTGCTCTCAGCCTTCGAATTGTCCTCTTTTTCTTGTCACCAAAATGCCTAAGATCGGCTAATTCACGTATTCTGAAGATCGATATTTTGATTTTGCTGGTATATCCAATAGAATAAGAATCGACATAGAAGAGGAAAAAGATGCCATTAGCCAAAAACGCCAATGAAAAATTCAATGCAGTAAAAGGGGCATACCTTAATCATATTATTCCAAGCATCCGGATTGTTTACGAAAAAGCAAATAAAGTACGCGAATCTTTTGTTCTTGTTCACTGCGCGATTCTAAGCCTTTCCGGTTTTTATGCTGGTGCGAAAAATACAAATGGTGCCACCTATAGAGATTATGTTTCTCGTTTCTTCCCCAAAGGATACCCTGTCGAAAGACTTTGGAGAGATTTAAGGAATGGTCTAGTCCATGGATATACTCTGACTTCTACATTTATACTCACGCACAAGCATCCAGAGTTGCACTTATATCTGAGGAAAAATGCTAGGAGCGAACGTACAGGCGAACTCGCAGACCTTACTATTATAAATTTCGAGAACTTTTTAGATGATTTTGAACAATCTGCAGAGAGCTATTTCAAAGGAGCTAGTTTGGATTCAGTCCTTCTAGGAAAACTTTGCGATAGATACGATATTGCGCCCCCAGCGGATTATTTCTTGGACGAAAAACTTATAGAAAATGCAAAAAGACTGCTTGATAGAAGAACCACCTGAAAACTATGAAAGATGGACCTCTCCCCGCGCAACGCCGTGTGGACACTGTGTGGACAAAATCGCTAAAAACGGCTCAGTTTTTCTTACTTAGGCAAGGAAGAATATTGTATCGCTTTCTGCCCCGCCAGCCTCATCCCTATATCCTCAATCTCAGAAGAGCCGGGGCCAGTGTTCTTCCAGAGCTCTAAGAATTTGCGGCAGTTCCCGTGAGCCTGCATAATACGGCGAGGCAGCAGAAATGTCAGTTTAATTCATCTATCAAGAGTTAAAGGGGGAATTGAATGGACGCCAAACTCTAAAGGTTCGATGAGGAACTAAGAGACCTTGGTGAAATTTATGAGGTTCTTACCAAAGATTTGAAGAGAGTGCTCAAGGTCTCAGAACAGAAAAACAAAGTTTTATGGCTAGAATACAACGGGAAGCCATTGAGATTAGGATATTCGTTTAATTAAGAATAGATTTTTTATTTTTTATTTTCCACAAAAGAAATATTATAGGCTTTAATATTTTGACACTTTTCAACTAATTTAATCCCAACGATACTTTTTATACGAAAATACCAAATCCACATTTCAAAAATTAGAACAAAAAGAAATATTGTTAAAGAAGGCAATAAAGTCGCATTTGGTAATCCGACCAAAGATGCAATACCAATCTCAATTTTTCTGAAATATATCAAACAGATAAAAATCAGAACAATAGCTCCAATACCAAAACGCCAATATTGCCAACGACCAGCAATATATTCTTTCACGGTATAGAATTTTATTAGGCCATAAATATCTAGTTTTTCTCGATATATTTTTTCTGTCTCATCAAGGGAATCTTGGACCTCGTTTTTAAAATATCTCCAAGCAAAGAAGTTAATAATCCAAAAGCCAAGCAAAACAAAGCTAAATGTTTTAAAATCGTCTACCCAACATAGAATTCCAAAAACCAACATCAAAACAACGCCAAAGAATATTCCTTTCAATGGAAATCTTCCTTGATTTGGAGCTTTTTTAAAAGTCATTTCTTGATATTTATTATCTATTAAATTTCCATAAATCCAGCAAATAAAGTATAACCAGATGGAGACTTGAAACAATGTTCTGGAAAAAACATCATTCATAAACGGACTTACTGAAATTCCCTTTAATTTTAGCCAAGTAAAAACTATTGCTAAAACACCAGATAATATCTTAATAAGCCATCGGGAGAATGCAGCGATACTTCTTATGCGAACTTCTTCGAAATTCTCATTACTATCCTTCTTATTTTTCTTCTTTTTTTCTCTCATAATACCCCTCTCTATAATACATATATCAAAAAAATATTTTTATCACAAGATTTTTGTCTTTCTCCACTTAGCTTGACCAGAGCATCGCCGCTCACTTATAGAAACTCCGCTGAAGTCTTCGATATAGCTAGCCACCCAGTTACCGCCAATACATTACATCTTTTCGGATTAAAGCACTTTTAATAATACAAGAATCGAAGTGCAGAATATCAATGTGAAAGTTATGATAGCCCATTCAATAGACCGATTTTTAAAATTTTCCTTTTTAAATAAAATTGGCAATAAGAAAATTATAAATGAAACGATAATGCCGAAAAAGTAATCGGCGGGAAAGCCAAATATCCAATTTTTAAACCACCATATATTTTCCTTTTTGTAATTTGAAATACCATAATAAGGATTTAGCACAAACCATTGAAAATCCCAGATAACGGCAATAATTGAAAAACTATAAATGATTTTTATTTCTTTCGCCAATGAAAAACTAGTAAACAGTAATGGAAAATGAAAGAATGATAATAGTAGCAAATTCAAGAATACATGGTATCCCGTGATGGGACGGCCTCCAAATATCCATGTCCAATGTGGGTCTGTAACCCGCCACGTCGGCAATTTCGATGCCCAACCGTTCGGACCTTCGATTTGAATTTCTAGATTAGCCAAAAAAAAGCATATTAAAAATAAATAGAAGCCGAAAAATACAGATTTCGCAAATTTGTAATTCGAATTTTTTGTATTCGCCATTTATTCGCTCCCCGATAAATTCAAGCTATTAGAATTTCTTTCGAGCTATAAAACCAGTCTATTTTTCATTATAGCTAATTTAGCGTCTGGAGGCATCTTGGAATGAATGTATCCTAATTGGAAAATTCATGTCAACCCCAAATAAGCGGCAGCTTCGACACCACGGGAAAATTATCCTATTCAAAACCCCACTATTTCTGTTCCTTAGTCTCTTTGCGGAGTTTGCCCTTTCTTTCGTTCTCCTGGAGCCATGTATTGTATTCCCTCTCCCATTCCCTGAGCTCCCCTCTCTGTTCAGAGAACGGGTCCAACGTCGAGGGGACTGCAGGAGCCTTGTTTGCGAAATCAGGCACCATCGGCCTTGGAGGTAGGCCATGTGTCACAGCTATTCCGCTCAGTGAGTAGCTGGAAATGGTAAGCTGAATTTCTAGGGCAATGGTAAATAGAAATCCAATGGTCATGGTAAACAGAAATCCCATAGGCACGGTAAATGGAATTCCCATTGTCTGAGGACTCCTGTAAGGTAGAAGAAAACTTTACAGGAGTTGGAATGATTAACAAAGCG
>Ga0315289_10015769_pt1 | contig 10474 bp, 12 predicted proteins | sample YL17G11_40_MG_FD_203452 | JGI IMG/M metagenome (GOLD analysis project Ga0315289, IMG submission 203452) | Sediment microbial communities from Yellowstone Lake, YNP, Wyoming, USA - YL17G11_40 | ecosystem: Environmental > Aquatic > Freshwater > Lake > Sediment | place: USA: Wyoming | collected...
ACCAGATGATGGCGGAATTGGACATTACACCAGGAACAGCCAGTTTCGAGAAGGCGCTGGCAAAGGTCTACCCTCGTCTTGGTTCCGCATCGATCGATCGATGCGTGATGGAAAAGAGCCGTAGAATCCTCCTGATTCCCTCTGGAGTCATCGGATGGAGCGATGTCGGAGGATGGGAAGCTCTGCGCGAGGCGCTTGCAATCCGAGAGAAGCCCTGGGGCTATGAGCATCTGTGGGCGCTCAATCAGCATTACGCAGGCAAGTTCCTGCACATCCGCAGCGGGGAGAGCTTGTCGCTACAGCTCCATATGACCAAGGACGAAACTATCCATGTCTTGCGCGGAAGACTCCGGCTCAGGATCGGCCCTTCACAGGTCGAGCTTCGGGAGATGATCCTGTCTCCCGGCGAATCATGTCCCATTCCCCCCCGGACGATTCATCAGCTGGAAGCACTTGAGGAATGCGTCATTGCAGAAGTCTCCACTCCTCTCCTGACGGACGTTGTGCGACTTGCCGACCGGTATGGGAGGGCGGATAGCGCGGCCGACAAGTGACCTTCACCACGGAAACTGAACCACGGAAACGATGAGAACCGACCTTGATGACCATTCCCCAAGTGAGACCCTCGGCGCGCTCCTTGATCCATCTCGCTCCACGTGTGTGTCTCTACGCGATTTCGCCGCCTGTCGGTGACGGACCGGATAGTCTCTGTTCCCATGAATCGAAGCACCTGCTCGCGGATTGGATGCCATGCATCAGACAGTCGGCAGCCGGATTCACCACCGCATGGCTCTGCGTCGAACATGCATTTGTTCCGCCGGCTCGCACCATCTAGTGCAGACGCGATTGACCTGCCCCCACCGTTCGGTCCGCTTCTTGAGTTAGTCTAGCGCACCTTGACCTGCTCCCCGAGAACTGGACCACGGATCAAGTGAATCCTTACCTTGCCTCACGTTTCGGACGAGGAGGACCACGGGCCAGTCGAGGTCATCGCAGAAGCGCTGCACCGTCTGCGAAGAAGCCGAGGAACTTGAGGACCTAGTCGCGGACTGGAAAACTGCCCATCGGGAAAGGAGTACCGCTGCTTTGGAGCCTGACGGATTCGAACTCCAGGACCGCGCCAGTTGCCAGTGTGGACCTTGTAACGCTGAATACAACGCGCTTTCCGCTGCTGGTTGGGAGTGGAGGATTCGAACGCCGACGCTGGAGTCCCTAGAGCGGCGGATAGATTCCTACTAGGAGAGGACTGAGGTGGCTGGGCCGTGCCGTCAGGTCTCGCGAGCAACTGCTCTCTACAAGGCCTCTTCTGTACCCTCTAGTGGACAAGCTTCGAACTTTCACCGAACTCGACCCCGAGACCGTGGAAGCCTTGTCTCTCTAGGCTGGGATTGCGGAGGCGTGCCAGGACTGCGGCACGATTCGGCCGCACAGCAGCTCCGCCACCCCTAACTGGAAGCGGAAGCTAGCGCTTGCTGCCGCAGATTGAGCAGGTGTGGCCGTAAGCGTGAATGGCCTCGACACGCCCGTCAGCCGTCCGAAGACGAGCTGTGTCTTTCTTGTCATCCCACACTGCATGGCCTGAGCACCAGTAGAGATCAGCCGCCGTGTTCTCGCCGCAACTGGAGTGAATGGTCACTTGAGCGCCCACAGGAAGCACAAACCCGGAAGGGAAAGCGAAGGTCTCGCGAAGACTGTTTGAGAGCGTCCACCCTGAGAAATCCACGGCACTCCGGCCCGCGTTCTCCAGCGTCACAAGCTCATTGGCGGAGTCCTCGCTGGTCCCCTCGACGCCGCCGACGGCGCGAAAGGGAGACACGAATTTCACCCCGTGGACCGGACTTGCCACATCGCTCTGCAGTACGAGATCAACACCGACGAACAGGACCATGGCGATGACGGCCAGCAGCCAAGCAATCAGGTTCTTGTCCAATCCACCTCACCCCCCAAGAAAGCCTACGACTAACCGCACAGGCAAGCCCGCAATCGGATTGTCGCACATTGTGCCTCGTTCCTCCAACGGGGCGGACCACGCGGGGGCACGAACGTGGCGGCAAAGCCGCCCAGATTCGAGAGCTCTGCGCCCGCGAGGAAAGAAGGCTCCCCTGAAGGTCTTGCCCCTGACGTACCTCTGGAGGACCACTTTCGAACCCCGCAAATCGAGCTTCTGGCAGCGGACGAGTCAGTCCTCAGTCGAAGTATTCACCGTCCCAGGGACTAGGACAACTGCAGGACCCGCGCGCGTCTGGCGGCATTCCTCAGGAACGTGTGGCTCCACTGCTATCCACTGCCAAGTACGGCGATCCCAGCATCCGACTTGGAGGGACCCTCAGAGGGTCTCCTCGGCGGCTACTGAGCCGCGACAAGGAGCCTGTTCCCGAACGTAGCCCGCCACTCCGCGAGCCCCCCGAACAAGGCCTGCACCTTCGTGAAGCCCGCGTTGTAGAGGGAGATCGCCTGGCGGCGGGCAACCAAGCCATCGTCGTCGTAGAGCAAGATGTGAGTCGCATTCGGGAGACGAGCAACCCAAGGCGGGAGATCGGCGGGCTCGAGGTTCACCGCTCCAGCGAAGTGCGCCGCGGCGTACGACTCCGGGGTCCGCAAGTCGATCAGGACGAGGAACTCCCGGCTGAGGTAGCCAGCATCTACGGGAGCCACGACCCCGGATGAAGCCCACGAGGGAGGCTCTGCAACGAGGAGGAACCGCTCCTCGGCCGCAGGGCCAGAGGCAGCAAACCGATTGGCGTACCGTTGGGTCCATGCGCTGATGCCACCTTGGAGGCACTGGACCTCAGGGTAGCCGGCCACGTTCAAGGTCTGAGCGGCGGCCGGGCCAACCGTCCCGTCCTGGTCGTAGAGGATCGTGAACACCCCTCGCGGGAGGACTCCGATCCAGTCCGCGAGTTCGTCATGGGGAATGCTGAGCGCGCCGAGGAGGTGATGGGCCGCGTACAGATCCGAACTCCGCAGGTCGACGAGGAGTAGGAAAGCGTACTCCAACTCGCCCGCGGGCAGGTCGTACGGCTGTGGGGTAAGGACCGTCGCGGAGAGGGTGAGGGCGAGAGTCTTTGTGGGGCCAGTGCTCTGGTCCTTGTAGTAGACGGTGACCGCCTTCGTAACCCTTCCGTCGTGGTACCCGGCGGTGCTGAACGTCGCCTCGAGAGGGATCGAGGCTCCGGGAGCAAGGTCTGCTGTCCGCCACGAGGCGACTGTGCAGCCGCACGCGGTCCGCACGTCCGTGATGTTCAGCATAGCGTCGCCCGTGTTTGAGAGAAGGAACGCGTGGGTGAGGACCTGCCCTGACAGCACCTCCCCGAAGTCATGGCTCGCGTTGTCAATCTCCAGTACTCCGGCCGCCGCTGCGCTGGCGGATAGGACCGCCCAAACGATAAACAAGACACCAAGGATTCTCTTCACTTCCGCTCCTTTGGCGCGCTGATCGCGCGTCTGCGCTCCATTCGTTGCCCTCATCCCGGCGCACGACCCCTGCGCGACTCGGCCGAATGATCAGACCTCGTAGCTACACCTCAGCCAGCCGCGAGTTTCGCCCCTCTCCGCGATGTCCGTCTCCTCCACTACCCTTGCGGCGCGAGCAAGGTCGCTGACCGCTCGCTCCACGTTGCGGAGCATCGCCTACGACTTTGGGCAACCAGTCCTCAGCACTTCGATCCTCATCATGCTCTCCTTCGCACGAGTCGGTCATCGCCCGGTCTGCCGTAGACCCTCCGCCCGAGCCACAATGCGACGTTGACCAGACCGATCAAGACGGGCACCTCGACCAGCGGCCCGATCACCGCCGCGAACGCCGCCCCGTGGTTGATGCCAAAGGTCGCGATCGCGACGGCAATCGCGAGCTCGAAGTTGTTCGACGCCGCGGTGAAGCTCAGGGTGGTCGCCTGGCCGTACGTCGCCCCGACCTTCCGGCTCATGAAGAACGAGACGAAGAACATCACCACGAAGTAGATGAGGAGCGGAGCGGCCACCCGGAGCACGTCGAGGGGAAGGGCCACGATGTATTCCCCCTTGAGGGAGAACATCACGACGATCGTGAACAGGAGGGCGATGAGCGTGATCGGGCTGATCTTCGGGATGAAGCTCTCGTGGTACCACGTCTTGCCCTTCGCCTTAATGAGTGAAAACCGCGTGATGACACCTGCAAGGAAGGGAATGCCGAGGTAGATGAAGACGCTCTTCGCAATCTCGGCGATGGTGATGTGAACCGCCACCCCTTTCAAGCCGAACCAGGTGGGAAGGACAGTGATGAAGACGTACGCATAGACGGAGTAGAAGAGGACTTGGAAGATAGAGTTGAACGCCACGAGCCCTGCGCAGTACTCCGTGTCGCCGCCCGCGAGGTCGTTCCAGACGATGACCATGGCAATGCAGCGGGCGAGACCGATCATGATGAGGCCAACCATGTACTCGGGCTTGTCGTGCAGAAAGAGAACGGCGAGGCCGAACATCAAGATCGGCCCGATGATCCAGTTCTGGACAAGGGAGAGTCCGAGCACCTTCGTGTTCCGAAACACGGGGCCCATCTGCTCGTAGCGCACCTTGGCCAGGGGCGGGTACATCATGAGGATGAGCCCAACGGCAATCGGGATCGAGGTCGTTCCCACGCTCGCGCGGTTGAGCAGTGGCGCGAGGCCCGGGAAGAGATACCCGGCGCCGACGCCGACCGCCATGGCGAGGAAGATCCACAGCGTCAGGAATCGGTCGAGGAAGGAGAGACGCCGCTTCTGCTCGCCGGCCAGACTCCGCTCAGCTCCCATAGACAACCTCCTGGATTGAGGATCCTGTGGTAGTAGCTCAGGCAGGGTGCGCACCATCTCTCTGCATTTCGTGCCTTGACCAACTCTCCAGGCTCGAGAATCCCTCCCGGGATGTCGGGAGGTTCACTGCGGCTCCGAGCTTTGAAGAGGACGGCAACCGCCCTCCTGCCCGGCGGGCTACCCTTAGGACCGACTTGTCAAGAAGCAACGACCCGAATAGAATGGTGCATTATGGTGCAAGAGACCATCCATGTGCAATCCCCGGCCGGTCCACTAGATTCGTTCGTGGCTGAGATCGGCGAAGCGGTAGGACATCCCATCCGCATCGCGATCTTACGGCTCGTCGCCCAGGGTGAGACGTGCCTGTGTGAGATACGGCCGCTCTTTCCCGTCGACGAGTCGGGCCTGTCGCGGCATCTCGCGGCGCTGCGGCGAGCTGGACTCCTTGTGGCGCGCCGGGAAGGCGTGCGCGTGCTGTATAACCTAGCCTCACCGCGGGTCATCGATCTTCTGAGCGACGCCGAGGCAATCGCCTTGAACCGCGCGAACTGCCTCCGAAGCGTGATCGAAGGAAGTCGGGAGCCTGCGCCGAGAGGAGAGTAAGGATCTCGAAAAGGGATGACCATGCCTGAGGGTCTAGAGATGACGGCGGGCAAGTTCACGTTCCGGGTGCCAGAGGATCGCCTCTACACTGCCGAAGGGATCTGGGTTCTCTCTGAGGGCGACCGGCCCAGCAACCGCATTCGAGTGGGCCTCACCGACTACCTGCAGCAGCACTCCGGCGACGTGGCTTTCGCGTTCGTGAAGCCATCGGGCGCGAGGCTATTGGCGGACGAGACTCTGGCCGAGGTCGAGACGATCAAAACGCTCCTCGAGCTGCCGTCCCCCATTGCCGGAACGGTGGTGAAAGTGAATCCCGCTCTCGACCTGACGCCCGAGGTCATCAACCGGGACCCCTACGGCGAAGGGTGGCTGGCCACGATCGAGCCTGCTGACTGGGGGGCAGATCGCGCAGGACTACTGGGGCCCAGGGAGTACCTCTCCCACATGCAGTCCCAGGTGCAGGAGGAGCTCGAGAAACCATGAGCAAGGACAAGGGACGCGTGGTCGTCGTGCCGTGTAGCGGCATCGGTAAGCCGTCCGGCAGTGTGAGTCGTGAGGCGGCATACGAGTTGTGCGAGAGCTTGCGCCCTCAGAAGACGCAACTCGTCGCCCTGTCTAAGCTGGTACTGGGTGACGCCGCGACCCGGGAGACCGTGGCTCGGACCCCATGCGTGGCCATAGATGGCTGCCAGCAGATGTGTGCATCGAAGATGGTCAAGAAGAGCGGTGGCACTGTTATACACGCGGTAGCGGTGTTGGACGCATTTCGCCGCCACAGGGAACTGAAGGCGGAGGGGATCGCCGAACTGAACGATGCGGGCCGGAAGCTTGCCCGTGTGATGGCCGAGGAGCTCGTTGAGACCGTGGACGCCCTTGGCTCATCGGGAGTGGACAAAGGAGCAACTTATGTCTGAGGGTCCGGAGCGCAAAGTGGGGATCATTGCCTGCAGTGGCGAGGAACTGGCTGAAGGGACTGTGTCGAGGCTAGCGGCGCTCAGGGTGCTCGACTCATTGAGGCCGCATGACACGGTCACCCTCTGCTTGCCGCTTTTCCTAGCGGGAGGACCTGACGACCGGACCTTCGCCCTCCATCACCCGACCATCACCGTCGATGGTTGTGATCTGCGCTGTGCTGCGCACGCGACGGAGATGTACTCCAACAAGCCGGTCCACAGCCTGGTCGTTAGCGAACTGGTCGCCGAGCAGGGGCTCAGGAAGCCGGGAGGGCGACGGCAACTGAATGAGGCGGGAAGGCAGGCCGTTGAGTCGACGGCTGAGCGTCTCGCAGCACTCGTTGACGCCGTGATCAGCAAAGAGACGCACGTTTCAGACACGGCCAGGGTCACAGGCACCTCTGAGCGGCGGGAGAGAGGAGAGGGCAGCTGTTCCTGTGGCGGAAAGTGCGCCGTCTAGAAGCGGGAGCTGGAGATGCTTGGGCACTGACCCACACGGACCGCGGTCGCCGAGCCAGCCGCACGAGTGCGCGGCCGGCCAGGGGAGGCGAGGAAGTCGACAATGAGTAGAACGGTAACCTATCACACGACGGTGCGCTGGACGGGAGAACACTGGGGTCATCTCGTCTTGGGGAACGGCCCCGAGATGGACTTCTCCGCTCCCCCAGACGCACAGGGTCACACCGGAGTCTTGACGCCCGAGGATGCGTTCGTGGCCGCCGCGAATACCTGTGTGATGCTGATGTTCATCTGGGCAAGCGAGCGGTTCCGGCTCACACTCCTCTCCTACGAATGTCGCGCTGAGGGCACCAAGCTGATCGAACTCGATCGGACGGAGCTGTTCACCCGCCTGCACTTCCAGCCGCAGATCAAGGTTGCCGCGGGCGGCGAACCCGCGGAGGTCGTGCGGACCAGGGCATACCGCGCACTCGAAGCCGCGCAGAAGTACAGCCTGGTCGCCAATTCCGTGAAGTCGGAGATCCTCGTGGATCCAAAGATCGTGGTTGAGGAGTGATGCCTGCCGGAATCGCGGTTCCCTGGCGGACGCCGTACTGGAGAGGGTTCTCCGCCTCGCGACATGGCCATCTTTGGTCGGGAGTCCTCGCGCTCTCGTCGAATGGGTGGCAGAGAAAGCTGGGAGGTCAACAGTGAAGATCGAGATCCTGGGCACAGGTTGCCCGAAGTGCCAGTCCCTGGCGAAGAACGTGGAAACGGCAGTGCGGCAGCTCGGGCTTCCGGCCAAGGTGGAGAAGGTGATGGACATCGACGCCATTGCCACGCGAGGAGTGATGGCCACTCCCGCCCTGGCGATCGACGGGGAGATCAAGAGCGTTGGGAGAGTCCTGACAAAGAAGCAGGTCAGAGACCTCCTCGGGAGGACGCGATGACGCATCTCCCTCGAAGGACGGGAAAGGAATGACCGCCAAGCGCTGGGTCGCCGCCGCTTTGCTTCTCTTCATAGCAGCCGGTGTGGGAACGTTTTTGGTTCGAGAGCTTGCGTCGCCTCCTGCCACTGCGAAGGGTCCGGTGACCCCGACTGAGCCCGTGGCCGAGTCGTCCGGCCCCTCTGACCAGCCTACGTCGCTCGCGCCATCCGATCAGGGGATCCAGACAGCTCTCAGCACTGCGATCGAGGAGAGCACGCCGGCCCCGTCTGTGCAGGAGCCCCGTCGCTGGGTGCTCGCGAGCTACTTCCACAGCACAGCCCGGTGCCCGACGTGCCTTGCCATCGAGCGTGACTCACGCGCGGCACTCCAGACTGCTTTCGCGGCCGACTTCACCTCCGGGAAACTCGTCTGGCGCACGGTGAACGTGGCAGACAAGGGGAACGGCCACTACGTCAAGGACTACAGCCTGTCCTATGCGTCTCTTGTGATCACGGAGATGGCCGGAGAACGCGAGCTCCGGTTCAAGCTGCTGGGTGAGACTTGGAGCCTCATTCATGGGAAACCGGAGGTCTTCAGCTCGTACGTCGCCTCTGGAGTGGGGGCATGGCTCAGGGAGATCCGTTGAGGTCTTCGTGGCTCGCTGCTGGGGGGGCTGTGTGGCTCGGCATACTGACGTCCATCAGCCCCTGCCCCCTCGCGACGAACATCACGGCGATGTCCTTTGTTGCCAGGCGGGTCGCTCGCCCGAGCGCCGTCCTCTTCTCCGGGATTCTCTACACGCTCGGTCGGGCACTGACCTACCTTGTGCTTGGGGTTCTCCTGGTGAGTAGTCTCCTTTCGGCACCGCAGCTCTCTCTTGCACTCCAGAGGAACATGAACCGTGTGCTCGGCCCCATCCTGATTCTTGTCGGGATGGTCCTGCTTGATCTGCTGGTGCTCCCAAGGTTTGGCCGAGGCACAATGGCACGGGCCAGCGAGCGTGTGGGGGGCTGGGGCGTGTGGGGAGCCGGGCTCCTCGGGATCCTCTTTGCTCTCTCCTTCTGTCCCGTCTCCGCAGCCCTGTTCTTCGGCAGTCTCCTGCCACTGGCGGTGAAGGTCGGGTCGCGAGCGACTATCCCCGCTCTCTACGGCGTCGGGACGGCGGTCCCGGTGCTTCTCTTTGCCGGCCTGCTGGCGGCCGGGAGTCAGTCGGTGAGTCGCGTCTTCCAACGTCTGACTGGCCTGGAGAAATGGGCGCGTCGCGCCACGGGCGGTGTCTTCGTGGCAGCAGGCATCTACTACACGCTCGTGCACCTCTTTCGAGCCTTCGGCTAGAGCTGCCGTAGCAGGGGGGTGACGTAATGAAGGGAACCCAAGGGACGTTGGCCGTGGGAGAGATCCTGCGCGGAGCGGACGCCCCCTTCCTGCCGTCGTCGGGAGTGGGTCCTTCAAAGGTCTACGTGGAGGCAACGACGCGCTGCAATCTGGAGTGCCAGTTCTGCGTCCGGCGGGCGTGGGACGAGGCGCCCGGGGACATGGCCGAATGGACGTTCGCGGCAATCCTGAAAGGCGTCCGCGCCCTGGCGCGCCCGCCGACCGTCCTCTTCGGAGGAATTGGGGAACCCCTCGCGCACCCTTGCCTCCCAGAGATGGTCGCTCAGGCGAAGAGCGTGGGCGCGCGCGTCGAACTCGTGACCAACGGGACGCTTCTCAGTCGAGCAACTGGACGAGCCCTCATCGACGCTGGACTCGACCTTCTCTGGGTCTCCGTAGATGGGGCAACCCCCGAGCGCTATGGCGACCTGCGCCGAGGGGCGGCACTGCCTGACGTGCTTGACAACCTAGCCCTGTTCTCCGAGGGTCGCCACGCCGGGGGAAGAGCGCCGGAGATCGGTATCGCCTTCGTCGCCATGCGGCGCAACATCGCCGACCTTCCCGCCCTTCTCGACCTTGCTGGCCGCCTGGGCGTGACGCGTTTTCACGTGAGCCACCTCCTCGCGCACACGCCGGAGATGCTGGAGGAGACGCTCTACCCGCAGGTTCCATCCCCCCACCCTCCTCAAATCGGTGGGCGCTGTCCGTTCATTGAGTCCGGGGCTATCGCCATCGGCTGGGACGGCTCCGTTAGCCCCTGCGTTCCTCTTCTGCATGGATCGAGAAGCTTCCTCAACGGGGGAGAGCGCTTCACGCAACGCTGGAGCGTCGGGAGGGTGACAGATCGCGATCTGCTCGAGTTGTGGAATGCCCTGAAGTTTCAGGAGTTCCGCCAACGGGTGAAGACTTTCAGCTTTGCTCCTTGTGCTTCTTGCGGAGGGTGCGGGCTCGTTCACGGAAACGGGGAGGACTGTTTCGGGAATCCTTTCCCGACGTGCGGCGGTTGTCTGTGGTCTAAGGGGCTGATCTCCTGCCCGTAGGAGAAGCTCGGAGGAGGACGATCCGTCGTGGCTGCTCCGGTCGATGTTGGCAACCCGCTGGGGTGGGGCCTGTCTTGCAGCGTCACGGTTCGAATACGCGGCCTGTTGGCCGTTTGTGAGAGCGGGAGGACTGATCTAGTGTCTCGTCCTTGAAGTGTATGACCTTACGATGTCGTCTGCTGTCTTCGTCCACTGGAAGACCCGTTTCTCCTGGTTGAAGCGCTCGATGTAGGCCAGCAGCTTGGCCGTGAGATCCTGTTTGGAGGGGAACCGCCCGCGACGGATGACCTTGGCCTGGACGAGGCTGAACAGCACCTCGACCAGATTCAGCCACGAAGAGTACGTCGGGATGAAGTGGAAGACGATCC
>Ga0315289_10015770_pt1 | contig 10474 bp, 9 predicted proteins | sample YL17G11_40_MG_FD_203452 | JGI IMG/M metagenome (GOLD analysis project Ga0315289, IMG submission 203452) | Sediment microbial communities from Yellowstone Lake, YNP, Wyoming, USA - YL17G11_40 | ecosystem: Environmental > Aquatic > Freshwater > Lake > Sediment | place: USA: Wyoming | collected...
GAGGCAGTCACCTTATCCTCAAACATCCTGATGGAAGACTGACTGTCGTCCCGATTCACGCAGGAGAAGATATTGGAAGAGGATTATTATTGAAGATAATCAAGGACGCGAAGATGTCTAAGGAGCAGTTTCTCAAGCTGTTGGAGGATACTTGAGAAAGATCACCCTTGCCAAACGCGCGCGTAGTGACCTCAGGCCCGATTGGCAACCAGTATCCAGAAGACCTGGCGGCGGTCCAGTCATACCTGCAAACAAACTCAGATCCTAACACCCTACCTAACACTAGCCGGACTAATTACAGTCGTATCCACCGTCGTAGTGGCTAAGAAAAGACGTAAAGCCTAAACAAGACTCCCTTTCTCCATTTTTCAAAACTTTCCTAGGATACTCTATATTCCATCATCTTGGCAAGTGAAGAGAAGGTTTGGGAGATTCCTCTCCCAACATGATGAATGAGATTTTCTTGGTATGTGTGTGTTCACCAGCTAGCTCACGGGCTTGTCATCTTTGTCGTCTTATAGAGCGTAGTGCGCTTAAGCAAACTCTGTTAGGTGCGGGTATGTCGTGTGCCAGTATGCAGCTAGTTATCGTGGACGACTATACCTACGTATCCTGGGCGATTATAGCCAAGTATCGTGGACGTTTACAGCTACGTATCCTACACAGTGATAGATGCGTATCCTAAACAATATAGCCATATCATCTTAGCCAGTGTAGCTGTATACCTATAGCCAGCATATCCTAGCCAGTATAGCTACAACTAGTGTTGCTATGCTCAGTGCACAGCTGCGGGTCATACTCAGTATAGCTATGTTGGTTGTTTCGTTCTTCTATCTTTCTTAATCTTCTAGCCCTGAGTTACGTTGGGATGGTCATTGCCTCTTTGGAAGAAGAAAGAGGTTGAAGAGATCAAACTATGCCTGTCGTTAATTGGCAACAATAGGCTGGACGATTATCTCTGCCAGAATGAAGAAGATTCAAGCCACTGGGCATGAAAAAATTCACTAAGAAAAAAGGGTTGGAAACAGCTAGTCTCTTCTTTTCTTAACTACTACAACCGCTGATACTGCTACGACCAGTCCTGCTAATGCGATGTACGGCGTTAGGATCTCAAGCTTGTTAGTTGACATTACGACTCCACCGACAGGGTTTGGCAGCTGATTGACAATGCTTGCAGCCGGATCCAAAGGAATCTTTAGGCCAGGCTGATCCCATATGAACCCTTCAGCCTTTATTGTAGTGCTTCCTTCGCCCAAGCAATGGAAAGTAATGACTGCCCATATAGCGTCCTCGCTGTAGGAATCGCCATGCGCTACAAGGTTATAGTACATAAGACTGCCCGAGGGAGAAATCTGTTCGGTTTCAACGGTCCATCCAAGTGCTCCAACGAAGTTCTCATGTTCAACATACTCAATCAATGTCGGGTCCCAGCCGATGGCAAAGGTAAAGCGCATCATAGGTACCGTGAGATCGCGTATCCAGACCTTCACGTCAAAGGTGTTAGATACTGTTATACTAGTACCTTCAGGCTCCAAAGCAAGCCTTCCAATGCTTGCAGCGGAAACTGGAAGGGTCAAACCAAGAATGCATAGTGTTACCAGCAGGCCTGGAAGTAGAAACCGATACATACTCATCAACATGTCTCCCATTCGCTATAATTAAAATTCATTATTTTTGTCTTTGCACATGTACATATGACTTTCGATCGAAGGTTCTGTATGGTGCATCGCTGAGTGGGTGTAGCGCGCGCGTTGTTGATGGTTTGCACGCGCTTAGCTTGGGAAGAGGTAAGGGAGGGTTTGTGATGGCGGTGGTGCTGTGCCTTCTCTCTGCGCGTGGTGCACCTTCTTTTTGATCTTGACGATTCTGATGCGGTGACGATCGGTCAGTACTCTGAAGTCGTCTGACAGGTTCAGCTGGTGAAGAACACGTTTTACGTGTAGTTTCAAATCCTTGACTTTCAGGCGGTAGCCTTTGGAGGTAATGTCAGGAACTAGGAGAGTGTGTCCTTTTAGAGTGACCGACATTTTGAGGCGTTGCCCCAGTAGTCTGGAGATGTCCTCTTCCATCTTCTTTGGATTGTTTAGTTCGATCTCCACTATCTCAAACTACCCAGATTAGTTACGCGCACCCGTCGTTTAAAGTCTACAGTAAGCTTCTCAATAAGTCAGCGGGGTATGCGCGAAGCAACAATTAGATTTGTGTGCGCGCGTATTGGGAAGGAATGACGGGGTTCAATCGCTCTATGGTAGAATTGATCATCACCAAATCAAGCATAAAATGACTGCCACGTGAAACCCTAAACCTCTGAATTACCGCAGGCTGAAGCCTGCGGGGTCTTGCCTTTAATTCATGTATTGGTTTAGTGTTTTCTGTTTTAGTTCTTTGTATGCTTGGTGGTCTAGGGCTTTCCAGTGTTTGCGTTGGGCGTGTTCGATGTACCAGTTTATGGCTTCGTTTGTGGTTGAGCCTACGCTGCGGTAAAAGTATCCGCTACTCCAGAACGCTTCTCCCCAGAGCTTCGCTTCTATCGCATGTTTTAGTTCTCGTCTTATCTTTCGGGCGCTTGCTCCTTTCAGTCTTTGAGCCAGTTGGGCTACGCTGTGGTTCTTGCATGCGCCCACGAATAGGTGGCAGTGTTCAGGCCCAAACTCCACCGCATGCAGCACGACACCCAGCTCCTCCGCTGTCCGCCTGAAGCTTCGCACGCAGGTCTCCTTCACCCTCTCGTCTCGGAAGACGTCACGCCTATACTTCGGCGTAAACTGCAGGTGCATATTCGCCTCCCCAACACTATGCGGTCCCCTAACCAGTTCAAATCCCAAAATTTATCAACCTCCCAGCAGTACCTACGGTACTGTTGTCTTTCACTCAGCGAGGCGGTAAAGTGCTCGCTGAGCCCATTTTATTCTATCTTCCTAGGTTAGAAAAGAGCTTGCATCCTCGGACTAAACTCCGAGGGGCTCAGTCAGCAACTAAAGCCGTGGGCTTCCTGTTTCATCGACCGAACTTGCCTCCTCCCTTTTGCGGTAGAGGTTCAATCTTCGCAGGCGTAGATTCGGGTGTGCCCCACCCTACTCGATTCAGAATATTTACTGCGGAATTCCAGTCTCTATCCTTCATGAGTTCACAGTTCGGACACAGGTGCATCCGCTCAGAAAGGTTCTTCGGTACTGGAAATCCACATCTTGAACATTCTGTAGTCGTGTCACGTGATTCAGCAAATCTCATGCTCTTACCAGCGTATTAGCGCGCGCGTGGTCTGGTGTATGTTCACTTCTTGAGCGCTTCAACGGCTCTTGATGCCCAGTCAGGGTTGGCAGTCAGAGTGCGGCCTACTCCCACCAGATCTGCAATTCCTGTCTTTATGAGTTCATCTGCATATTGTGGTGTCTTTATTCCGCCTGTGGTTATCACAGGGATCTTTACGGTCTGTTTGATGGTTTTTGCCAGGTGTGTAAAGTATCCTTGGCCAGAGAGGTTTGGGGGTCTGGATCCGCAGAGCCCTCCTGAAACGTCGATTATGGCTATGCCTGAGTCGGCCAGTGACCTAGCAATCCGTTTGGAATCCTCAAGTGTAAGGCCTCCAGGCATCATGTCATCTGCTCCTAACCGGTAGAGTACTGGAATGTCGTTTCCGACTGTTCCTAGGATTTCAGATGCAACCTCAAGTGGGAATCGCATCCTGTTCTCAAGGGCGCCACCGTACCTGTCTGTTCGTTTGTTGGTGATGGGTGAGCAGAACTGATTAAGAAGAAAGCCGTGGGCGCCGTGGATTTCTACAGCGTCAAACCCTGCCTTGGCAGCTCGGGTGGCGGCAAGACCAAAGGCCTTCACAATAGACTGGATTTCTTTGATGGTTAATTCGTGGGGGATTTCCTTGTTGTCTGGGTCAGGGAATGGAGAGGGCGCCACCGGCTGGGCTCCAGTGATTGCCGGATTTGCTCTTCTGCCTGCATGGTTGATCTGGATTGCAACGGCTGCACCTTCCTTGTGCACAGCTTCAGCTATCCTTGATAATCCGGCTATTGAGGTGTCGATGTGGATTCCTGGCTGGTTTTCAGAGAGTTTGCCGGCAGGATCTATGTAGTTGTGTTCAACGATTACCAGACCTACAGATTTGCTGTGTGATCTGTAGTGTGTCACTAAAGCGTCGGTGATCTCGCCTGATTTTGTGGCGAGCTCGCTGGCCATCGGTGGCATGACGATTCGGTTCTTCAGATGTAGTTTTCCCACTGTGAGGGGGTCGAGCAGTGAAGTCAAAAACGTCACGCCTGAAGAATGTTCCAGATAGGCATAAGAATCTTTGTCAGGTCAGAATCAACACACGCGCGCGTCTTCGAATCTTATTGTGCAAGTCATGGCTGCTTTAGGATGGGTTGTTGAGGCGAACAACATTGGTATCAATGCTGATCCGGCTACAGCGCGCGCTAATTATAGAATAGTTTCGCTTCACTCAGCGCGTATCTGTCGAGGGTTGTTCCAGAACCACTGCATCTTGGGAGGCTCAATACTTTGCTGCCACAGCAAGGCTGTCAGTTCGCCTATATGATAAAGTTGCTCTGTGAATGATTGGAATAGGCATTCTTCCACTGAAAGGTCAAAGGTATTTCCTGATGAGGATGTGAATTTCACTTTTCTCTTGAGTTCGCTCTTCTCAAGAGACGCAAAATAAGATCGGGTCTTGCTCGAGACATTCTCTAGATGATCACTTATCATCTGCATGTTAGTGTATTCCTCAGATTTTCTTCGTCTGTACTCTGTCGATTTGTTGTGAATGACCCAGTTTACAATCCAATCTTCATTATCTATCATGTGAAGCAGGATATTCTTCATGCTGTAGAAGCTTGCTTCCCTATTCTTCTCCACCTCTTCCCAAGACAACCCAGCAAGTTTAGAAGCAAAACTACTTCGAACGCGAGAGGAATAATCATACAACTCATGAATTGTTAACATCTTCTAGCATATCACCATTACAGGAGTCTAATACAGTACCTAATTGAGTTGTGATTAGCGCGCTGCTGGCTTTATGACTTCTCTTTCATGGTTCTACGGTTTTTCTGTTGATATTCCTCAATTATGAGCATCCTCTTGCTGGGCATGAAACGGATCTTTACCACAACTGATATTTCGGTTGGAAATAGGAAGGTAGTGTTCTCCACCAGATCCTAGCGCGCGCTCCCGATGAAAAAGCAACGATAGCGTTTCTTCTGCCCCTAGGTGATGATGACACCACTGAAACCCTTGTAGCTGTCCCACGTGAGAAAGCGCTGAAGCTAAAATAATGGAAAATGCGGGTCGCATAACATCTGCACAGTTTGTCCAATGAAAAGCTATAAGATGATCGCCAATGTTACCCTTGAAGGATACCTTATGAAGCTGCGAGGCAATTCAACGTATTCTAAAACATTAGTATATTCTGCAGTTTTCGGTGCTCTAGCCATTGTCTTAGCTCGGCTTGTAGTACCCTTGCCCTTTGGAAACCCAAACCTAGGCTCAACCCCTGTGATTGTGGCTGCGGTGTTATGTCCCTGGCCAGTAGGATTCATTGTAGGGATCATCAAGGGGATAGGGGTGTCTCTGTGGACGGGCGTCTGGTATGTTGAGCTTCCTGCAGGGGTGGGTGATGCCTTGATGGCTGCTTTAGCTTACAAGCTTTCCAAGAAGATTAAGGCAGAATACTCGGTTGTAGCAGGCCAGCTTTCACGGTATGTTTTCTCTTCGGGAGCGGTTGCCCTCTTCATGGCGTTGATGTTAGCCTCAGGAGCAGCTACCCCTGATATGACAGCTGCTTTCTCCAACATATCGCAAAGGCTGTCTGAGAGCTTACCGGTCTTGTCGTTCTTGACTAAGAACCCAGGATTCCTAACCTTCTTTGCCATAACATGGATAACCATATCCTACCCCTCAATCACACTGTCGATAATAGCAAACACAGTTGCAGCCATTCTCATCGTAGGAATTCTCAAAAGAAAATTCCTCTCGTGGCTGGCGCCAATCCCTTGAATGTTAGTCGCTGCCCCAAAGAGATTGAACAGGGAAGGCGCTCTCTAGGCTAGGAAGAGCTCCGCCAAACCTACATGCGCTACAATATTCCAGCCATTGCTCCAATCACGGAAAAGAAGAAGTACATACAAAAGATCATGAAGATTATCTGAACAACTTCGACTGGCCATGACATTCGAAGCTCCTTCGGAAGCTTTCTATTCAGATAGAGAAGGGTTGGGACGGTTACGATTGCACCGAGGTTCGTCATGTTGGCTGAAGTGACTATCAGCCATATTGGTTCTGCAAGAGTTAGCGCAATAGCCACCCAGATCAGTAGAACGATCAGGATCAGGTAATACACTCGTCTTATATCCTCTTTAGCCCATTCTCGAACTTTCGGGATTTGCCACAACACCTCTGTCGTATTCCTCACCAACATGTCACTGAAGCATATCTGTGACTTGACAAGAACCAGAATGACAATTACAAGTCCAAAGGCCAGCCCTACGGGTCCCAAATTTTTGATGAGTGCGTTCACCAAATATGTTGCGACACTTGATGCATCAGGTAATGCGCCCTTTGGAAGCAATGCTGTGATAAGTAAGCCAGGCAACAGAAACGCTACCAGACTCCCGAGGCCAAAGATGAATACCTGCTCCTGCACAAGAAGGCTCTGCCACTTCTTGAACCGCCGCAGGTTTTCAGGAGTCAACCTCATTAGTCTTCCAGCGGCAGGGACCGGCACTCTCCTTCCGCCTACCAGAGCAGGCAAATATCCTGCTGAGGCGCCTGCACCGTAACCTTTGTCTCGGTAGTAATTGATCGCAAAAAGGTTGATGCCTGTAGCAAGACCAGCGTAGCCCACAATAGCTCCCAACATTGTGATATCCATGTCCTTGGGGATGTAGCCGAAGTTCAAGTAGCCAGCAATGCCTTCAGCCCAGTGTTGTGGGCTGGAGAAGATGAGGTTTGCTAAGAAGAAGAAAGCAAAGAAGACAATTATTGCGACCCAGTTAAACAATTCGAGAGTTCTAGCGATTCTTCTTCCTACTGCAAGCATCACGAAGCTTAAGATCAAAAAGACGTATCCCCACATATGCACCATACCAGCATCTGCAGCAACCGGAATTCTACCTAACTGCAACGATGCAAAGACAGTAGCTGCCGTAGCAGCCCACCCAGGCCAACCAAGACCTAACCATGCCACCACCAGCCCCGCAACAAGCATCCACTTGCCGATCCTCCTGAAACTGACCAAGGGAGATTCCCCTGTTGCTAAGGTCCACTTACCCCAACCATAGTTGAAGAATACTTGAAGAAGAATTGAGACCCCAACGATCCAGAGTATGCCCATACCATGCAATAACATCTGATTAGGACCCAGTAGGAGTTCACCACTACCTATGGCAGCACCTAACATAATGACTCCTGGCCCGAAAATGCGGAATAGCCTGTGAAACAGAGTTATTTTGGGCGTCGTGAAGTGTTCCTCAACTGATGGTAGCGTGTCGAAAACCTCTAATGGTGGACCTTTTCCAAGCAAAATGCTATCAGAATCTCTTTCAGAACTCATTAAGAGACACTATCCAAAGTCGTGTTATGCTTTTTGATTAATAAGCCTGTGTACACAGGTCTTAGAATTATTGAGATATGATTTAACGCACAAGAATCATGATTCAGCCGAGCCTATAAGAACAGACTTAGCTAAATACTCCATCCCCGAGCAAATACTCCAATCTTGAGTATTTACACATCTCAAGACTTTAGTTCAGACAATCATAATGTCTCTCCGTTTCTTCAGGACACTTCGGTTAGCGCGCGCGTCTCTGGTGATTCGCTTTCCTCTATCCTTGAGATCATTCCCAGATCTCATAGCCCTTGTGGATAAAATGGCAGTCTGGAATAAATCAGGAATCGAAAAAGTAAAGCTGTGGCTGGTGCTAAGTCAGAACAAGTCTCTTGACGAGTTCCTGAAGAAAACAGACCTCTAAGAGCTTGAAGCTACTGTAAGGGTTCGATGTGGATCTCGCGCTTGCCCATGAAGAATCTGCCCCACGACTTCTTCAGTTCCTCGAAGTTCTCCGCGCTGAGCAAGTTCACCTGAATATTGTCCTTCGTGTTGTTAGCTGATTCTTCCTTGAAGACTTTGAAGGCGTCCGCTTCATTCTTGAACTGCTTCACTGTTGAGCCTCCAGTATCCGTATCGTAGAGCACAACGTAGAAAATCATAGGTCAGTCCTACCTCACCAATCTAATCAAGAAGACAAGCTACCTAATTACCTTGCCCAAGAGCCCAGCGTCCACGCTGAAAAGCTTGATAACTCCGTACGGAATACGCTTCTTCGATGCTGCTTGACTCGGCTAAGTCGCAGAAAGTTCCTCTACGCTGGTGCTGGAGCAGCTACGGTGGCTATTGCATGTTACCTGACAAGACACTACTGGTACCCAATCGTGCAAGAAAGATATTCAGAATTCTACAGCCGATTCTTCCCTAGCGCGCGCTCAACCCTATTGACATAACTGTGTCGCAGCCCCATTCAGACACCGATTCCGCTCCAAACTGGCAGCCTCTGTTCGCGAATCCTGTAGGCGGAGTCGTCCTGCCAACAAGTAAGCTTGAGATATTGGCACAGTTCGCAGCATTAGCAGGACTAATCGTGGCAGTATCAGCAGTTGTAGTGGTTAAGAAACGAAGAGACTAAGCCTACTCTTTGACGAATAAGTCTAGGATTCTTTTTCTCTCTTTTTTCCCAAGTTAACACGCACTTGATCGTTGTCCAAGATGTGGAACTGAATTATTCTCGATCTAAGATCTCAATAAGCATGTTCCTTAGTCTCATTTTGGATCTGTAGTCTTTGAGTGATCTCCTGAGCCTCCAAGGCGTTCAAGCTGCAGGCAACAGAGAGTCACCTCATGAATTCTGCAGTCCTGTGCCGAATGAATGTGATGTTCGTCACGGCAAGATCATGATTGATTACTAGCGTGCGCTATCAGGCAGCACAGCAAACGGCATAAGAAGAATAGCCTTCTGCCTATTCCACGCCTGCAAGTATCGCGAGCAACATTGGAAGTGACATGTGAAACACTAGATCCATTACTTTCCCTCTGTGGTGACTCAATAGTCCCTTCTGCTATCAGGCACATAATCTAAAGCGCGCGCACTGGAACTCCACAGATGAGTGAGGCGCAAGCGAGACGGAAACGACAAGAAAGTCTAACAGGAGCTGACTAAATAGCACAAGCAAAAAATATAATACTCGTCATATGACGACCGTCATAAACTCTACCTTCAAAAGTCCAAGCCAACCCCACCAAAAAATTGCACTCCAAGAAAACAATTAGTCCTGCAATCATGCAACTAGCACACGTGCGCTACAGTCAACCTCGCTCAAGCATCTTCCTCAAACCATCCCTCAAGGAGAACCTAGGCAGGTACCCCATGCGCGCACACTCTGTGCAGAATCAGTAGCTTGTACGACAAATAGGTTACGCGTATTTCAACTGGGGCTGAACGCGCGCTACTGGCGCGCTGGCCCGCTATCTTAATTATTGGATTACTGAATCATAGGGCCAGGTGTTTAACTTGAAAGTAATCGACCTAACACAAGAGATATACAACGGAATGCCTGTTTTCCCAGGCCACTTGAAAACGGTAGTCTTCCCATTCCACACACATGAAGAGACAATGGGCACAGTTCATGGTACGAAGGGGGACTTTAGCTACACAACATTCGGTCTGCTTATGTGCGATCATGGCCCAACACACGTCGACTCCATCTGGCACATAAGCAACAAGCCAGGAGCCAAGAAGATAGATGAAATCGCGGTGGAGAACTTTGTCACAGGAGGCGTATGCCTTGACTTCACCCACATCAAGCCCAAAGGAATAATCTCAGTCAAGGATCTGGAGACTGCACTGGCAAAAGCCAAACACGATATGAGAAAGGGCGACACAATACTTCTCTACACAGGCCATTACGAGAAAACGTACCCCAAAAAGGAGTATCTTACAGAGAATGCAGGTCTAGACTACGACGGAACAGCTTGGCTGGCTAAGCGCGGAGTGCTGAATATCGGCATAGATGCAAGCACTATAGACTCATGTGAAAACACAGCATCGAAGTTCTTCCCAGCACATGAAGTCTGCGCCGAATACGGCTTGATGAACACGGAGAACTTGTGCAACCTTGGCAAGGTAGCTGGAAAACGCTTCACTTACGTTGGGTTGCCTCTGAAGATACGAGGCGGAACCGGCTCACCCATACGAGCAGTTGCTCTCCTTGAAGAGTGAACAGCTCAGGCAACTCTTGAAAACCCGAGCCCGCTTGGCGAAGCCAAGTGGTCTCGCTACTTTTCCAATTCAGACTGTCATTAAGTAGTGAAGAAAATGCCCGAGATCGACTGCAAGTCTTGCTTACTTCAGGTACAGCTGCACTTGAACTAACGTCAGCCCCATAGTCAATAGAGCTCCTGCCAGTACTTGGT
>Ga0315289_10015771_pt1 | contig 10473 bp, 9 predicted proteins | sample YL17G11_40_MG_FD_203452 | JGI IMG/M metagenome (GOLD analysis project Ga0315289, IMG submission 203452) | Sediment microbial communities from Yellowstone Lake, YNP, Wyoming, USA - YL17G11_40 | ecosystem: Environmental > Aquatic > Freshwater > Lake > Sediment | place: USA: Wyoming | collected...
TGGAAGACGCTTGTGACTATCTCCCGCTTCCTGGCGGCTGGAATGAGCGGCGAGACGATGGCCTCTTCCAGTCGGGAGATGGTCTCGAATGTATAACTGACGAGGCCAAGGTCGCTTTCGACCAGGTCAACCACGTCCGCGGCCTGGGCCGACCTAAACAGGGCCGATGCGTAGCGCCTGACTATCCGCCTGTCCATCATTTAGTCTTACCCACGCTGGATATGAAGTCGTCAACGAGCTTCCGATGCGCCGCGTCGTCCAACGACCGTTCTATGAGCCTGGAGGACGCGCCGATGACCAGGTCCGCTACCTCCTGGCGAAGCGCGACCAGGGTCTTCTCGCGTTCCCTCAGGAGTTCTTCCTGGCCGCGCTGGAGGATGCCCTCAGCGCGGCCTCTGGAGTCGGCAATGATCTCGTCCCTGACGGACTGCGCCTCCTTGATGGCTGTCTGAATCTTCTGCCGGGCCTCGGCTTCGATGCCTGCAAGCCTGCGCTCGTAGTCCGTCCGAAGCTGCTCCATGGAAGCTTTTTCCGCCTCCGCGGCCTCGTAGGTCGAGCGGACCTGCTCAGCCCGATCGGCCAGCATCTTCGTGATCGGCCCATAGAGAAACTTCTTCAGAATCCAAAGAAGCAGGACGAACCCCAGAATATTGACCAGAATCAGCTTCGGGTCAATGCCCAGTTGTTGGAGAATACTCAACTGCACTCCTCCATGCCTGGGGGTCTGCGGCAGACCCGAGATCCCCTTCAAAGGCGCAAACTACCTGGCAAGGGTCTTCAGGATTGCTGCCGTTTCCGGCAATCTCCCCTGCAGCAGGAAGAACATCAGAAGCGCGTAGATAACCAACGACTCAATGAAGGCAAGCGCGATTATCATGCTCAGCTGAATCTTTCCCGCCGCCTCGGGCTGCCGGGCGATGCCATCCATTGCAGACGCGCCGACCTTGCCCTGTCCCAGAGCCGCCGACAGGACCGCTATCGGCAGGCCCAGTCCTACGGCAATCGCAAGTGCCGCAAAATAAAGCATTCCAAACCTCCTTCTCTCGACCTAGTGAGATGCGCTGACGGGTTCCTCTTCGTGTTCACCAACCATAAGGGTCAGGTAAGCCGCTGTGAGAACCATGAATATCAGAGCCTGGATGAGACTTGTGAAAACAGCGAATGGCATCATCGGAAACTGGATGGGAAGGCACTTGAGCCACGGCTTGATGAGAAAAGGCGACATGCCAGCGAGTATGACGATTATCTTGTCCTCGCCGAAGATGTTGCCAAAAAGACGGATCGAGAGCGAAAGGGGCTTTGCTAACTCGCCTATGATGTGAATCGGGAACATGAGCGGCGCAAGCCAGATCGGCTCGCCCATGAGATGCTTCACGTAGCCCCAAGGCCCGTTCAGCCTTATCCCCTGGAACTGAACGTAGAGAAACGAGCAAAGCGCGAGGGCTACGGTCATGTTCAGCCCGCTGGTCGGCGACCGAAAGCCGGGGATGAGGCCGAGGAGGTTCATCGCGAGAATGTAGAGAAAGAGCGTGGACATGAACGGCGCGAACTTGCGGCCCTGCGGGCCGATGACGCTCTCGACGAACGAGAAAAGCCCGGATATGGCCATCTCAAGCAAGTTCTGCAGCGGCCCCGGAACCCTTTTTGGCTTTCGCGTTCCGATGTACGATACCCCGGCCAGCACTAGAATCACAAGCCCGGACATTCCGACGAGCGCCCAGGGGTTACCCTCGACGAGGGACGATCCGTGTCCTTCCAACTACAATCTCCTGTCCACTTCCGGGCCGAACGTCAAGGCAATCCCTACAGCCTTCAGGAACATAACCGCTTGAGGCAGGCCGATGCCGATCACTAGCCCGGCCGGACTTGCCCAACCGGACCTGAGCGCCCCCCACAGGATGGCGCCGATCACGGCGTACTTGACGAAGGCAACCGCCAGGAGCTTCCTGGTGGCGCGTCTTGCCTGCCCGACTGCCTCCGGCGAGAAGAGCGCCGTCACGAGACGCTCAAGAACCATCAGGGACCCAACGGATATGGCAAAGCCAATCGTAATCCCGACCGCCGCAGGCACGGACCTGAGCGCCGCACACCAAAGCAGGGCGAAGACCCATACCGCGGCCGATGTCCTGTAAACCCGTCCGATGAACCCAGTGTCCAAGGCGACTAATCTTCCTTCGAGAGCTGCTGGGCGATTCTGATCATCTCAATGAACCCAGCCGCAATTCCCAACAGCGTGAAAACTAGCATCAGCCAGGGCGACGTGCCGAGCTTCTTGTCGAGCCATGATCCGAACCCCCAACCGATGAATATGGAAACCACCAGCACAATGCCGATGCTGGACGCAAGGCCGGCCTTTCGAGCCCATTTGTAGTCATTACCGGCCAATTCGACCTCCCATCAAGGCAGCAAAAGCATTTGCGCTACCGAGCGCAAATGCTTTCCCACCACCCAATTACCTTAAGAAGATACCACACACGTGTCACGCTCGTCAATCTCACCAGGAAGCCGTCAGTCATCACCCTGGCACCTGGCACCCGACCCCCGACCCCCCGACCCCCGGCCCCCGACCCCCGACCCCTGGCCCCCGCTCAGGCCACCTGCATCCGGCGCGCGCTTGTCTTCAGCGCCTTTGCCAGAATCTCGACCATCTCCTCGACAAGGCTGATGATCCGGGGGCCCTCCGGGTTCAGGAGCACCCGTTCCGGCTGGAACCAGTGGCGCTTGTGCGCTCGCGCGAGGTCCTTCACAATGTCGGGCAGGATCCGAAATCCTGGGGCAAACCGAATGGATATCTGCCGCTTCTCTGTCATGATGGCTGCGATTCCGACCTCTGCTGCCCGCATCCGAAGCCGCACCACTGCCAGCATATTCCACACCTGCCTGGGAGGATCGCCGAATCGGTCCTCCAGTTCCTCCTGAATCCGTTGGACCTCGCTCGTGGATTTGGCCGCAGCCATCTTCTTGTAGAAGAAGATGCGCTGCGCCTCGGACTTAACGTAATCGTCCGGAATGTACGCGTCAACCGGGAGGTCAACGGGAGGAAGCTCGACCACCTCGACTTCCTCGCCCTTGAGCTCTGCAATCGCTTGCGAGAGCAGTTGGCAGTAGAGGTCGAACCCGACCTGCACGATCTGCCCGTGCTGCTCCGGACCGAGCAGGTTCCCCGCGCCGCGTATTTCCAGGTCGCGGAGCGCTACTCTGAACCCCGAGCCAAGCTCCGTGAACTCCTTGATCGCCTCCAGCCGCTTCTCGGCCTCCTGCGAGAGCGACTGTTCCTTCTTGTACGTCAGGTACGCATAGGCCTGCCTGTCCGAGCGCCCTACCCGCCCTCGGAGCTGATAGAGCTGCGCCAGCCCCATCCTATCGGCATCGCTTATAATTATGGTATTTACGTTAGGAATATCCAGGCCGCTCTCGATAATCGTCGTGCAGACCAGCACGTCGAACCTGCGGTCGTAGAAGCCGAGCATGACCCGCTCGAGGTCGTCCTCCGCCATCTGGCCGTGGCCGATCTCGATCCTCGCGTAGGGCACGAGCTTGGCAACGTGGGCCGCGGCGTGCGCGATGTTCTCCACCCGGTTGTGGACGAAGTAAACCTGTCCCCCACGGTCCAACTCCCGCACTATCGCCTCTCGCACGATCTCGTCGTCATACTCCCTGATGAACGTCTTGATCGGAGTCCGCCCCTCCGGAGGGTCGTTCATCACGCTCATGTCGCGGATGCCGGCGAGCGACATGTGCAGCGTTCTGGGGATCGGCGTCGCTGTCATCGTCAGCGCATCCACAGACTTCCTGAGCTGCTTGAGCCGCTCCTTGTGGGCAACGCCGAAGCGCTGCTCCTCGTCCACTACGAGCAGGCCGAGATCCTTGAACTCCACGTCCTTCGAAAGGAGCCGATGCGTGCCGATGACTACATCCACCGTGCCGATTCGAAGCCCCTCGATGACCTGCTTTTGTTCCTTCCGGCTCCGGAACCTCGATAGCATCTCGATATTGATCGGAAATGCGCCCAGCCGCTCCTTGAACGTGTTCAAATGCTGCTGGACGAGCACCGTGGTCGGAGCAAGCACTGCAGCCTGCTTGCCATCGTTCACCACCTTAAACGCCGCTCGGATCGCGACCTCGGTCTTCCCATAACCTACGTCGCCGCAGACCAGCCGGTCCATCGCCTTCGGCTCCTCGAGGTCGCGCTTCACGTCGTTAATCGCCTCGATCTGGTCGGGAGTCTCTTCGTAGGGGAAGGCCGACTCCATCTCCTGCTGCCAGGGGGTGTCGGGGCTGAACGGATAGCCTTCCAGTGCCTTCCTCCAGGCGTAGAGTTCGATCAGTTCCTCTGCCATCTCCCGCACGGATGCCTTGACGCGCCTGGTGGTTCGCTGCCACTCGCTTCCGCCGAGCCGATGGACGGTAGGTGGGTTGCCCTCGCCTCCGATGTATTTCTGCACCCGGTCTATCTGGTCCGTAGGGACGTAGAGCCTGTCCTCGCCGGCGTATTCGAGCAGAAGGTAATCGCGCTCTATGATGGGGGAGGATTTGAAATCCTGCTCCAACGTGAGCCTGGTTATGCCGCGGTACAGGCCGATGCCGTGGGTTACGTGGACGACGTAGTCGCCCTCCTTGAGGTCGAGGATTGTGGAGATAGGCACGCCTTCCCTCGCCACGCGCCTGGGCCGGCGGCTTCTGGTTATCCCGAAGACCTCGGCATCCGAGAGCACGATCAACCCGACGCCAGGAAGCTTGAAGCCAGACCGGAGCGGCGCCGAAGCGACGTAAATCCCAGACAGGGAATAGGGAACAGGGAACAGGGAGGAGGGGGTAGGAAAGAGGGAAGAGGAGGAGCCGCATCCTGAGCCTGTCGAAGGATGCTCCGGTGCTGGGCTCTCGTTACCAGCGCCGCTTCCTTCACAGCTCTCAAGCTCCTCGACGGCCCTGATGGCGACGCCGCGCTCGCCAAGCAGCTCGATCGTCCGATCTTTTTGCCCGGTCGCCACGACGACGCGCGCGCCGTTGCCTACCCAGGTCTTCATCTGGTCCGTGAGCGCATCTATCTGCCCGGCGAACGTCTCCACACCAGAGGATTCGACGTGAACCTTGCTTTTTGGCTTTCCGAACGGGACGGTTCGCGCAAGCATCGTCAGGAACAGCATCTGCCAGTTCTTATCGGCCTGGCGCATCACCCTCTCGAGCGGCACGTGCTGAGACCGGGTCGAAGCCAACAGCAGCCCGCGCCCCGCGCGGTTGATCAGCACTTCAAGCATCTCCTGTTCGAGCTGCTCCCACTGGCTTGAGATCTGATGAGGTTCGTCCACGACGACGAGGCCGTCGGGCGGGAGGTAGTCGAAGATTGAGCGCTCCTCCGGATGGATGTAAGGGAGATAGCCCTCGATGCCGTCGAAGTAGGCGAGGTTGGATATGCGCGTAATGTCGTCCTCGACCTTATCCGTCAGGCGGGCGGCCTCCTCTCGCTGGCCGGCGTCTCTGAGGCGGCGCGCCTGCTCTGCCATCTCAGTACGCAGCACCGCCGCGGCTGCGTCGGCGTTCTCGCGCGTCAGGATGACCTCCCTGGCCGGGAGCACCCGCGCCCGCTGCCGCCTGCCAGTGGATCGCTGAGACGACGAATCGAACGTTCGGATGCTCTCGATCTCATCGCCGAAGAGTTCGATCCTGACCGGCTCGGTCTCGTTTGACGGATACACGTCAACAATCCCGCCGCGCTGGCTGAACTCGCCGTGCATCTCGCAGATCTCGGTGCGCTCGTAGCCCAGGTCCACGAGCCGGCGGACGAAGTCGTCCATCACGAGTGTCTGGCCCACTGTGGCTTCCAGTCTGGACTCGGCCAGGACGCGCGGCGGCATCGTCCGCCGCAGCGCTCCGTTCACCGGAGCAACCACCACTACCGGCTGTCCGCTCGACAGCCCATCCATCGCAGCAAGCCGCTGCCCGATCACCCGGAAGTCCGGCGCGCCCTCTTCGTAGATCAGCGCGTCCGACGGCGGAAGCACGTAAAGCTCGGAGTCCGAGAATCCGAACTGCGACATATCGTCGGCGAGCCGCTCAGCCTGCTCGCTGGAATAGGTGATGATGATCGCTGGCTTGCCTAGCTCTCGGAAAAGGCCTGCAAGGAAGAATCCCTTGGCTGCGCCCGTCAGGCCGTCGAGCTGCACGTTGCCGCCGCCCCGCGCAAGCGCGTCCCGCACCTCCCGGAACTCCTCCAGCTCGCTATTCAGTTTCAGCACGCTCGACAGTGGCATAGGATGTACACGCCAAAAGGGACCTTGGCCGAATAGATGGGCAGTGCCAAAGCCCTACGGCAAACTATCAACTTGTCAGCGGCCGGCTCTCAGCGTGACCGGCCGTGGCCGACCAGTCTTATTCTACCTCCTCTGAGGGGACGAGTCAAACAAGGGGACATCCGGGCAAGACCTTACGATCGCACGAGAGGTTCTTCGCTTTCGATCAGAGCGCGGCCACTCGTGGCCGCGTTCTGCCCGGCGGCGCAAGGCGCCTGAGACCGGTTGTGAGCTTCCGCCTGCTCGGATCGAGCGCAGGATGCCGGGGCAGGCCGTAACCGTTCGGCAACAAACGACATTCCGGACAAGCAAAGAAGCCAGGCGAGAGGCATGTAGGGCAGGGCCAGACGCCACCAGACCCAGTAGGCCGAGTAGGCCAGCAGGCCGGTGATGAACAGGGCGAATGCCATGACCAGGCCGAATCGCTCCTGGCGGATACCCCGAACGACTCCGAGCGCCATCAAGGGGAGCAGGATGAGCAGAGTTAGGGCGCGCCTGGGGGTTGAGCTGTGCGGGAACAAGGACAGGAACTCTCTGCACTTCGCGAACGATCTGCGGAAAGCGGCTGCCGGATCGGCCTTGATGTAGCTGACTGCACGTTTGTAGAAGGCCCCGTCCACCTCCGGCTCGGGTGCTCTTGTGCGCCCGGCCATTATCTCGCGATAGGCTGCAGACCGATCGAGCTCGCTAGCCCAATGGATCCCCTCCGGGTTGTTGCCGATATAGAGGTTCATCCCGCCGTTTGTCGTCAGCGCTGCCGGCATGCCGGCGGCAAGATGGTTCCGCAGCATCCAAGCAGCGGGGAACACAGCAGAGAGCAAGCAGAAGCCGATTCCTGCCGCTGCAAGCGTCTTGCGGCGCGGCGTCGTGAGCAGGTAGATGACCGCGACGGCGACCGCGAACAGCGTGAACGGACGGATGAGACACGCCAACCCCAGCGCAATCCCTGCGACCGAGAGCAGGACACCTCTCTTGGCCTCTGGCTCGCGGCCGCCCTGCAACGACCACAGCAGCACCGAGAGCGACACGAGGAGCATGTACAGCGGTTCGCTCCAGATGTGGGCGTCGGCCTGCAGCCAGTGAGGGTGGAACGAAAGGAGCAGGATGATTGCGGCAAAGCCAAAAAAGCCCGATTCCCGTGCCGCGACAAGCGCGATGCAGAGGATCGCAAGCGAGCTGAAAGCGAAGTTCCACCACAGGGGCGACGTGGACGCGCTGGGGAACCCCGGACGGATCGCAGCCAGCAAGAGCGGGGGACGGAATGCGGTCGGCTTGCCGTCCTCGTAGGTAAATCCTTGGCCGGACGAGAGTCTGTGAGCCAGGAACAGGTAGTCGTGCGGATCGTACCCGTAGCCGAGGCCGGCAGGAGTCGTCAGAGAAGGTGAGGGCGGAACCTGGCGCTCGGACGAATAGCAGGGAATCGGACGGGCAAAGAGATACGCGCGTCCGGCCAGGCAGGCGGCTACCAGAACGGCGAGCAAGACAAGGTATGTTCGGCGCGTTCCTTCAGAATGCATTCTGATTCACATGCCCTCGACAGCGCTGAATCATATAGCATTATTGACCGGCGGCACGCCGAACCTCAGGCTTCACCTGTAGCTTGCCACCGACCCCTGTCGGAGAACGACGAATTTCTGTTGCAAAACCGGGGGCCGTATGTTATACTGTGGTCTGTCATACAGGTGCATGCAAAAGAGTGGGTTGCACGCCCACTCTTTTATTCGTTTGAACAAGCTCGGGAGAACGGCTCGATGAACCAGGACTTCCTAGAAGCGCTGCGGCAGATAGAGAAGGAAAAGGAAATACCGCTTGAGGTGCTCCTCACGACTATCGAGTCGGCGCTCGAGACGGCTTATAAGAAGAATTTTGCCGCCACTGGGGACGTGAGAGTCAGGGTGACCTCGTCCAAGTCCGGCTTCAAAGTCTACTGCCAGAAGGATGTAGTGGAGCAGGTCGAGAACGATCACACGGAGATCAGTCTCGAGGATGCCCGTCGGCACGATCCGGAGGCCACCATCGGAAGCGCGATAGAGATCGAGGTGACACCCGAGGATTTCGGCCGCATCGCCGCCCAGACGGCCAAGCAGGTCGTGGTGCAGCGAATACGCGAGGCGGAGAGAGAGCGGGTCTACGAGGAGTACGGCGACCGAATAGGTGAGGTCGTGACTGGCACCGCCCAGCGACGGGAGCAGCGCAACGTCTTCATCAATCTTGGCAAGGTCGAGGCGCTGCTGCCGCCCTCCGAACAGGTCGCTACCGAGCCGTACAGGTTCGGCGACAGGTTGAAGGTCTACCTGCTCGAGGTGCGGCGCACGCCCAGAGGGCCTCAGGTCGTCGTCTCGCGCACACATCCGAGCCTCATCCGAAGGCTTTTTGAGCTCGAGGTCCCGGAAATCGCCGAGGGCATCGTCACGATCAAGTCTGTCGCCCGCGAGGCTGGGGCCAGGACCAAAATCGCTGTTGCGTCAAGTGATGAGAAGGTAGATCCCGTCGGCGCGTGCGTCGGCCACCGCGGAAGCCGCGTGCAGGCCGTGGTCAACGAGCTCTACGACGAGAAGGTGGACATCGTTCGGTGGAACGAGGACTTCGCCAAGTTCCTGGGGGAGAGTCTGAGCCCGGCCAAGTCGGTGTCGGTCACGGTGAACGAAGAGACCAAGACCGCGTTGGTCGTCATGCCGGATAACCAGCTCTCGCTTGCGATCGGCAAGTCTGGACAGAACGTGCGTCTTGCTGCGAGGCTTACCGGCTGGCGGATAGACATCCGGAGCGAGTCGCAGATTGCGAAGGCGTTGCTGCCCGAGCCGGCAGAGCCAGAGCCCGAGCCAGCAGAGCCTGAGCCCGAGCCGGCTGCCCCCGTGGTGGCCGGTGATCCCCAGTCCGGGGAGGAGCCCGTCCCTGACTTCCCGGAATCCAAAGAGGAAACCGGGAGCTGATTGCGGAGTCCGGACCGCAAATCTGAAATCTGAAATCTACAATCTGAAATTGACGTTATGCGTGGAGCAAAGCGGCCGATCAGGACGTGCGTTGCCTGCCGGTCGTCAAGCGAAAAAAAGGAGTTGCTCCGGATTGTGCGGAGCGCGACCGGAGACGTTGCGATAGACCCGACGGGGAAGAGGCCCGGTCGGGGCGCTTACGTCTGCCGGAGGGCAGAGTGTGTAGCTCTGGCAGTGAGGAAGAAGGGATTGCAGCGGGCGCTGCGCACCGCGGTGTCCCCCGAGTTGGTCGCTGAAATAGAGCAGGCCGTGCGGGAGAACCAGGACGCGGACCGGCAGATGGCAAGGAAGAGTCATGGAACACTGAAGCTCGAAGAGTAGCGGCCCTGCGAACACGCGGGGCCAGTATGCGCGGCGAAGGCCGCGCTCCCCAGTGCTCCCACAGGCGGCTTATGGCCGTCTTGCCCCTCTTCCGCCGCTCAGTCCGCCGCTGTATCGTTCCAGGTGCCCGGTGTCGGTGTGGCAGATCGGAGCTTCCTCCTTGCCCTACCCGCCGAGGCCAGCCGGGTCGGAGGTGAGAAAGCATAGATGAAGAACATCAAGGTTTCCGAGCTCGCGAAAGAGATAGGCATAGGGACTGGGCCGCTCCTTGCCACCCTCAAGGACCTGGGAGTCGAGGTCGCTGGCGCGGCCGACACGATAGATCAGGGCACGGCTGAACTGGTCAAGGAGATCATCAGCCAGGACAGCAGCCGCATGATCGAGGTCGCTCAGTCCATCTCGGTTCGGGAGCTTGCGGAAGCGATGCAGACCAATACGGCAGACGTCCAGAAGCGGCTGGTCGAGATGGGCGTTCTTGCGAGCGTCAACCAGCAGATCGGCGCTGATGTTGCAGGAAAGGTGGCCGAAAGGTTCGGCTACCGCGTGCGCCACGGAAAGAAGGAGCGCCGCGAGGCCCCGCACGCCGCCGTACCTCCCAAACCGAAGCCCAAGCACGCCGGCAAGACCATCGCCAAGCCGCCCGTCGTCACAATCCTGGGCCACGTTGACCATGGCAAAACTACGCTGCTCGATACCATCCGCAAGACCAACGTCACCGCTGGAGAGTTCGGCGGCATTACACAGCATATCGGCGCCTACCAGGTCGATACCGGCGGCAGGAAGATAACGTTCCTGGACACGCCGGGCCACGAGGCTTTTACGGCCATGCGCGCGCGCGGAGCAAGCGTCACCGACATCGCGGTGCTCGT